>JAABUX010004437.1_pt1 | contig 17771 bp, 17 predicted proteins | sample 5561851 | NCBI WGS metagenome assembly JAABUX01 (sample SAMN10711883, study PRJNA513361) | rock metagenome | isolation source: Antarctica rocks | place: Antarctica: Victoria Land, Richard Nunatak red sandstone | collected 2016-01-03 | reverse complement strand
CGGCCCCTGGCCGGGCAGCCCGCAGAACCACAGCAGGTTGAGGTCCTCGCGGAGCTGGGTCGCGCTCACCCCGAACTCGGCGGCGGCGACGTCGACCCGCACCCCCGGGTGGGCGCGCAGCCAGGGCAGCAGGGCGAGCAGGCGGGGCAGCCGCCCCTGGCCCGGCCTGGTCACGCCAGCACGGCCCGCAGCCGGCTCGTCACGGCGTCGCGCAGCGCCGGTGGGGACACCGCGACGACGTCGGGGGCGAGCCCGGCTGCCTGCTCGGCGAGCCGGCCGAGGTCGGCGTAGGCGACGGTGACCAGGTCGCGCCCGCCGTGGCCGTCGGGCACGGTCGCGGTGGCCCGCTGCCGCAGCGCGTGCCCGCTGCCCGCTCGGACGGCGAACACCGCCTCGCCCTCCGGTGTCCCGGGCTCCGCGGCCGCGACCCGCCCGGACAGGTCGATCCCGGCCGGCACGGTGACGGCGCCGGCCGGCCCCTCCGGCTCGACGGCGGAGGCGATCCTGGACAGCCGGAACACCCGCTCCGCCGCCCGCTCGCGGTCCCGGCCGACGACGTACCACCGCCCCCGCCAGGAGACGACGCCCCACGGCTCCAGCCGGCGGACCCGGACACCGGTGTCGCGGCTGCCCCGGTAGGCGAAGCGCACCGCCTGCCGGGCCCGCAACGCCGCCAGCAGCGGCTCGAAGGCGGGGTCGGTGGCGTCGACCCGGGGTGCGAGCCCGGTGGCGGGGGCGCGGATGTCCGTGCCGACCGCAGACAGCTTGCGCAGCGCGCTGGTGACGCCGCCGGCGAGCGAGGCGCTGCGCCAGAGCCGGGCCGCCAGCCCCAACGCGGCCGCCTCGTCGGGGTCCAGGTGCAGGTCGGGCAGTTGGTAGTCCCGCGGCAGGATGCGGTACCCCAGTTCCGCGTCGTCCCACACCGATGTCGACGCGGTGACCACCGGGATGCCCTGCTCGCGCAGCGCCTCCTTGTCCCGCTCGAACATCCGGCGGAAGGCCTCGTCGGCGACGTCGGCCGGCCGCCCGTCCTCGCCGTAGCCGGGGACGGTCGCCGCGATGTCGGCGACCGTGAGCGGCCGGGGGGTGGCCATCAGTGCGATGGTGAGGTTGACCAGGCGCTCGAGCCGGCGCTGGGACACGAGCGGGAGCTTAGGCTCCGGCGCCGTGACCGAGGTGGGTGACCAGACGGTGGGGGACGGGGCGATCCGGGCCGCCGCCGGGGTCCTCACCGGGGACGGGCAGACGACCTACCACGCGGTCGTGGTGCTGGGTAGCGGCTGGGCTCCGGCGGCGGACGGGCTGGGCGAGCCGACCGCGGAGTGGCCGTTCGGGGAGCTGCCCGGGTTCGCCCCGCCGGCGGTGCAGGGGCACGCGGGCCGGGCGCGGCACGTCGTCGTCGGCGGCCGGGACGTGCTGCTCCTGCTCGGGCGGACCCACCTCTACGAGGGGCGCGGCGCGCAGGCGGTGGTGCACGGCGTGCGGGTGGGCTGCGCGGCCGGGGCGCGGACGGTGGTGCTGACCAATGCCGCCGGTGGCATCCGCCCCGACCTCGCGGTGGGCCAGCCGGTGCTGGTGTCGGACCACCTCAACCTGACGGCCACCTCGCCGCTGGTGGGGCCGCGGTTCGTGGACCTCAGCGAGGTCTACAGCCAGCGGTTGCGGGCGCTGGCGCGCGCGGTCGACCCCTCCCTGGTGGAGGGGGTCTATGCCCAGCTGCCGGGGCCGCACTACGAGACGCCGGCGGAGATCAGGATGCTGCGCGCGCTGGGTGCCGACCTGGTCGGCATGTCCACGGTGCTGGAGGCGATCGCGGCCAGGGCGGAGGGCGCGGAGGTGCTCGCCGTGTCGCTCGTGACCAACGCCGCGGCCGGGCTCGGCGAACCGCTGGACCACGCGGAGGTGCTCGCCGCCGGCGCCGCGGCGACCGCACGGATGGGCGCCCTGCTGGCCGCGGTGCTGGCGCGGCTGTGACGGCGGGGCCCGGGCTGCCAGGGCCAGGCGAGCCCGCGGACTGGCCTGGCTCGGACTGGGCTGGCTCGGCCTGGGCTGGCTCGGACTGGGCCGGAGCGGCCCGGGCCTGGGTGGCCGACGACCCGGACCCGGTCACCCGCGCTGAGCTGCTCGCTCTGGTCGCCGCGGGTGCCGTCGCAACCTTGCGGGAGCGGCTGGACGGGCGGCTCGCCTTCGGCACCGCCGGGCTGCGCGGGCCGGTGCGCGCCGGGCCCACCGGGATGAATTCCGCCGTGGTGCGCCGGGCGGCCGCCGGGCTGGCGGCGGTGCTCGGGCCGGGACGCTCGGTGGTGGTGGGCCGGGACGCGCGGCACGGCTCCGCGGCGTTCGCCATGGACACGGCTCGGGTGCTCACCGGCGCCGGCCTGCGCGCCCTGGTGCTCCCCCGGCCGCTGCCGACCCCGGTCACGGCCTTTACCGCGCGCCGGCTCGGCGCCGACGCCGCCGTCATGGTCACCGCGTCGCACAACCCGGCTGCGGACAACGGGTACAAGGTCTATCTCCCCGACGCCCAGATCGTGCCGCCGGCCGACGCCGAGATCGAGGCGGCGATGTTGGCGGCCGGGCCGGTGGCCGCGCTGCCGCTGGGTGACCCGGGCGAGGCGCTCGGGGAGGACGCGGTCGTGGCGTACGTCGAGGCCGTCGTCGGCTGCTCGCTGGTGCCGCACCGTGGCCTGCGGATGGCCTACACACCGCTGCACGGGGTGGGCGCGGCCGGCTGGCTGGACGTGCTCGCCCGGGCCGGCTTCCCGCCGCCGGCGGTGGTGGCCGCGCAGGCCGAGCCGGACCCGGACTTCCCGACGGTGGCCTTCCCCAACCCGGAGGAGCCGGGGGCGATGGACGCCGTGCTCGCCCTCGGCTCGGCCACCGGGGCGCAGCTGGTCCTCGCCCACGACCCCGACGCCGACCGGCTCGCGGCGGCCGAGGACGGCCGGGTGTTCACCGGGGACGAGCTGGGGGCGCTGCTGGCCGACCACGTGCTGGCGCACGCCGCTCCGGGGGTGCTGGTGGCGACGACGGTGGTCAGCTCGCGGCTGCTGGGGCGACTCGCGGCGGCGCGGGGGGCGACGTACGCCGAGACGTTGACCGGCTTCAAGTGGCTGGTGCGCGCCGGCGGCGCGGGCGGCCCGGAGCTGGTGTTCGCCTACGAGGAGGCACTGGGCTACGCCGTCGCGCCCGGCCTGGTGCGCGACAAGGACGGCATCTCGGCCGGGCTGCTGCTGGCCGAGCGGGCGGCGGAGTTGCGCGCGGCGGGATCGTCGCTGGTCGCCCGGCTGGACGAGCTGGCCCGCGAGCTGGGACTGCACGTGACCGCCCAGGTCTCGGTGCGGCTGGCGTCCCCCGCTGCCGGGGCGGCGGCGGTGGACGCCTTTCGGGCCGACCCGCCCGGGCCGCTCGTCGACCTCGCGCTGGGGGCCGGGGGGCTGCCGCCGACCGACGGCGTGGTGCTCACGATGGCGTCAGCGGCCGACGGGGGCCCGGTGCGGGTGGTGGTGCGCCCGAGCGGGACCGAGCCCAAGCTCAAGCTCTACCTCGAGGCGGTGCGGGAGGCGGGGGACGACCTTGCCGGCCAGCGCGCGGCGTTGCGGGCCGACCTGCTCGCGGTCGCCGCCGCCCTGCTGGACCGCTGACCCGGTCCGATGGCGCGGGTCAGACGGCACCGAACTGGCGGTCGCCGGCGTCGCCCAGCCCCGGCACGATGAAGGCCCGCTCGTCCAGCCGATCGTCCACCGCTGCGGTGACCACATGCAGCGCGGTGCCGGCGGGCTCCAGCCCGGCCGCCTCCAGCCTGTCGAGCCCCTCCGGTGCCGCCAGCACGCACACCACGGTCAGCCGGGTGGCACCACGGGCGAGCAGCGACGTGCAGCCGTGCACCAGCGACCCGCCGGTTGCCAGCATCGGGTCCAGCACGAGCACCGGCACGCCGGCCAGGGACGCCGGCAGCGACTCGAGGTAGGCCCGCGGCTCGTGCGTCACCTCGTCCCGTGCCAGCCCCAGGAACCCCATCTGCGCGTCGGGCAGCAGCGCGAACGCCGCCTCCGCCATCCCCAACCCGGCCCGCAGCACCGGCACCAGCAGCGGGGTGTCGCGCAGCCGGGACCCGGTGGTCGGGCCCACCGGCGTGCTGATCGGGACGGGTTCCACCGCCAGGTCCCGGGTTGCTTCGAGCACGAGGATCTGGGCCAGCTCCGCGAGCGCGGCCCGGAACGCCGGGGCTCCCGTCGTGGCGTCCCGCAGCACGGTCAACCGGGTGGCGGCGATGGGGTGATCGACGACGGTCAGGCGCACGCCGCCACTCTGTCAGCCGCGATCACACTGGTGCGGTGACACCTACGCTGACCCGCGCGGCGCTGGCCGCCATGATCGACCACACCCTGCTGACGCCGCAGGCGACCGACGAGGACGTACGCCGGGTGGCGGCCGAGGGGGCGGCGCTGGGCGTCGCCGCCATCTGCGTCTCGCCGTCGCGGGTGGTGGCGGCCGTCGCCGCGGCTGACGGCACCCCGGTGTGCGCGGTGGCCGGCTTTCCCAGTGGGGCGCACGCGCCGGACATCAAGGCCGCGGAGGCGGAGCGGGCGGTGGGAGAGGGCGCCGCCGAGATCGACATGGTGATCGACCTCGGGCGGGCGGCGGCCGGTGACTGGGGTGCGGTGACGGCGGAGGTCGCAATGGTGCGCGCCAGCACCCCCGGCGCGCTGCTCAAGGTCATCCTGGAGACCGCGTTGCTCGACGAGGCCGGCATCGTCGCGGCGGCCCGGGCGGCGGTGGCCGGGGGCGCCGACTTCGTCAAGACGAGCACCGGCTTCTCTCCGGCGGGCGGTGCCGCCGAGGCGGCGGTCAGCCTGCTCCGCGCGACCGTCGGGGAGCGGCTGGGCGTCAAGGCCAGCGGCGGGATCCGCAGCACCGGGGCCGCCCTCGCCATGCTGGCGGCCGGGGCGAGCCGGCTCGGCCTGTCCGCGACGGCGACGGTGCTCGACGGCCTGCCGGCGTGAGGGTGCGCCGTCTGTCGGTCCGACCGGCGCCGGGCGCGGGTCAGAAACCGCGCGCCGGGGCGGAGGCGCTGCGCTGCAACCAGTTCTCCGGCGGGTAGGTCGATGCCCGCTCGACGACGTGCACGGAGTAGGCGTGCCGGGAGCGCGGGCTGGTGTTGGCCCCGCTGCGGTGCGGCAGCAGGCCGTGGAGCACGACCAGCGTGCCTGCCTCGGCCTCCAGGGGGACGTAGGCGTCGGGCCGGTCCGCCACCTCGGGTGCGAGCTCGGCAAACGCCGTACCGCCGTCGTCGGCCAGCCCCCGCCCCCGCCCGGACGAACCGGCGGGCCAGCGGCACCTGCCGGTGCCCGCCCGGCCAGGCCCACAAGCAGCCGTTGTCGACGGTCGCGTCCTGCAGCGCCCACCAGAAGCCGGTGACCGTGACGGGGTCGGTCCACAGGAAGGTCGCGTCCTGGTGCGGGTCGACCTCGCCGCCCTTGTGGGCGTCCTTGACGAGGTACATCGACTGTTGCAGCACCGGACCGGCGAGCCCGAGGTCGGCGGCGATCCCGGGCAGCCGGGGGTCGCGGGAGAAGGCGTCAAAGAGCGGGTCGCGGTCGTGCAGGGCGTGGCCGATCTTGTTCAGGGTCACGCCGTCGGGCTCGAAGAAGAAGCGCACCTCCGGCCCGGAGGACAGGAAGTACTCGTCGCTGACCCGCTCCTGGTCCCTCGTGGTGAAGACCGACACCCGATCCCGCGGGACGTACGCCGCCCGCAGTTCGGCGGCCCGCTCGACGAGCGCCTCGCAGGCCCCCCGGTCGGCGAACCCAGGCAGCACCAGGAAGCCGTCCCGGTCGAAGTCGATGACCTGGTCGGCGGCGAGGTACGTCGGCACCCCGTCATCCTCGCCCTGCATCCTCGACCTCACGCCACCCGGTCGATGACCATGCGCCGCGGTGGCACCGGGTCGTCGCCCACCGACCACGCCCCGGTGAGCGCCTCGAGGGCCCGCTCCAGCCGCCGGGGCTCGTCGGTGTGCAGGGCCAGCAGCGGCTCGCCGGCGGTGACAGGCTCCCCCGGCTTGCGCAGGCAGACCACGCCGGCGCCGGCGCTCACGGGGTCCTCCTTGCGGGCCCGACCGGCGCCGAGCCGCCAGGCGGCGACCCCGACGGCCCGGGCGTCCAGCGACTGGAGCACGCCGGCGCGGGGGGCGAGGACGTGCTGCACGGTGCTCGCGCGGGCGCGCGGCGCGGACAGGTCACCGCCCTGCACCGCCACCAGGGCGCGCCAGGCGTCCATGGCCCGGCCGGACCGCAGCACGTCGGCCGGGTCCGCGGCGACCCCGGCCAGCGATGCCATCTCGCGGGCCAGCGCCAGGGTGACCTCGACCAGGTCGGCCGGGCCACCGCCGGCCAGCACCTCCTCGGCCTCGTCCACCTCCAGACCGTTGCCGCACGCGCGTCCGAGCGGTGTCGACATGTCCGTCAACAGACCCACCGTCGACACGCCCGCCGCGGCCCCGAGGTCGACCATGGTGCGCGCCAGCAGCCGGGCGGCGTCCACCGAGGGCAGGAACGCCCCGCTGCCGACCTTCACGTCCAGCACCAGCGACGCGGTGCCCTCAGCGATCTTCTTGCTCATGATCGAGCTGGCGATCAACGGCACCGACTCGACCGTGCCCGTGACGTCGCGCAGGGCATAGAGCAGCCGGTCGGCCGGGGCGAGTCCGGCACCGGCGGCCGCGATGACGGCTCCGACCGTGCGCAACGCGCCGACCACCTCGGCGTTGGACAGCTGCGCCCGCCACCCGGCGATGGCCTCCATCTTGTCCAGCGTGCCGCCGGTGTGGCCGAGCCCCCGGCCGGACAGCTGCGGCACGGCCGCGCCGCACGCGGCCAGCAGCGGCGCGAGGACCAGCGACGTCTTGTCGCCCACCCCGCCGGTGGAGTGCTTGTCCACGGTCGGCCGGCCGACCCCGGACAGGTCCAGCCGCTCCCCGCTGTCGGTCATCGCGCCGGCCCAGGCGGCCAGCTCGGCCGGTGCCAGCCCCCGCCACACGATGGCCATCAGCAGCGCCGCCATCTGGTAGTCCGCGACGTCACCCCGGGTGTACGCCGCCAGCACCCAGCGCACCTGTTCCCCGGTCAGCTCCCCGCCGTCGCGCTTGGCCCGGATGACGTCGACAGCGTCGTACGCCGTGGTGGCGGGGCTGCTCATGCCGGCAGGTCCGCCGGGCCGAAGGAGTCCGGCAGCAACTCCTCGATCCTGACCGGGCCACCGGGCCGGTCCACCAGCAGGGACGTCCCGCCGTGCTCGCGCAGCAGCTGCCGGCACCGCCCGCACGGGGCCAGCGGGGCGCCGTCGCCGTCGGTGCAGGCGACGGCGACCAGCCGCCCGCCGCCGCTCGCGTGCAGCGCCGAGACCAGGCCGCATTCGGCGCACAGCGTGAGGCCGTACGACGCGTTCTCCACATTGCAGCCGCGGACCACCCGGCCGTCGTCGACGAGACCGGCGGCGCCCACCCGCAGCCGGGAGTACGGCGCGTACGCGCCCTGCGCCACATCGGTGGCCGCCGCCCGCAAGGCCGGCCAGTCGATGTCGCAGTCGATGTCGGTGTCGGTCATCTGGCCTGCCCCCTGCGGTAGGGCAGGCCGTCTGCCGCCGGCGGGCGCAGCCGCTGGCTGGCCAGGGCGAGCACGAGCAGGGTGGTGAGGTACGGCGTGGCGCCGACCAGCTCCTGCGGCACGGTGCCGGTCAGCGCGAACAGCACCACCAGGCCGGCGCCGACCACCGCCGCGACGGCAGCCTGGGCCCGCTGGCGGCGGCGGAGCGCGACGACAGCGAGCACCACCAGCAGCAACCCGAGCAGCAGCAGGAGGGGGTGCACGTCGTCGTTGGACCTGGTCTGCAGCCCGTCGGTGTAGCCGAACAGCAGCGACCCGGCGGCCGCCCCGCCGGCCCGCCAGTTGCCGAAGATGAGCGCGGCCAAGGCGATGAACCCCCGGCCGCCGGTCTGGCCCTCGCGGTAGTAGCTGGCGGCGACCGTGACGAGGAAGGCACCGGCCATGCCGGCGAGCGCACCGGACAGCACCACCCCGGCGTACTTCATCCGGTAGACGCCCACGCCGAGCGACTCCGCGGCCACCGGGTTCTCGCCGACCGAGCGCAGTCGGAGCCCGAAGGCCGTCCTGAACAGCACGAACGCCGAGACGGGCACCAGCAGCACCGCGACCATGGTGAGGTAGCTGACGTCGCCGGTGGCCCCGCGCAGGATCCCTGCGGTGTCGGAGACCAGGAACCAGTGCTTCCCGGCCAGGTCCGCCAGCAGGTCCGGGGAGTGCCAGCCGGCGTAGTGCCCGCCGGAGAGCACGGGCAGGCCGTTGGTGCCGATCGCGTCCACCGACGGCGACTGGGTGGGTCCGGCGTCGGATCGGTGGGCGTAGGTCACGACGGACAGGTAGCGGACGACGCCGGCGGCGATGATGTTGATGGCGACGCCGCTGATCACGTGGTCGACGCCGAAGGTGACCGTCGCCAGCGCGTGCACCAGGCCGCCGATCGCGCCGCCGGCGATGCCAGCCAGGACGCCGGCCCACGGCCCGGCCTGGTAGCCGACCCACGCCCCGGTCCAGGTGCCGAGGATCATCATGCCCTCGAGGCCGATGTTGACCACGCCGGCCCGCTCGGCGAACAGGCCGCCGAGCGCAGCGAGCCCGATCGGCACCGCCAGCGACAGCGCTGCGCCCGCCGTACCCACGCTGGTCAGGTCGTCGACGCCGCTGACGACCCGGGTGACCGACACGGCGACAAGCAACAGCGTCGCGCCGAGCAGCAGCGCCCGGCCGCGGCGGCCGGCGCGACGGGCCGGGGCTGGCGTGGTGCCGGCCGGCCGGTCCAGGGTGACGGTCACGCGGCGACCGTGGCCGTGGAGGGGGCCGGCGGGGCGGTGGGGGCCGGTGGGGCGGTGGGGGCGCTGGGGGGTTCCGCGGCCCGCACCGCGCGCTCGGCCTGCGCCTCGCCGAGCCGGCTCACCACCTCGTAGGCCACGACCACGGCAAGCACGATCGAGCCCTCGATGATCACGTAGATCTCGGGGGGGACGCCGGCGCTCTGCAGGGTCGACGACGACTGCTCCAGGAAGCCGAACAGCAGCGCCCCGACGGCGATCCCGACGGGCCGGTTGCGCCCGAGCAGGGCCACCGCGATGCCGGTGAAACCGAAGCCGGTCGGGAAGCCGAGGTTGAAGGCGTGGTCGTCCCCCAGCAGGCGGGGCATCCCGACCAGGCCGGCGATGGCGCCGGAGAGCAGCATGGTGCGCAGCACCATGGCCTTGGCCTCGACCCCGCCGGCCGCGGCGGCGAACGGGTTGAGCCCCGTCGCCCGCAGGTCGAAGCCGAACCGGGTGCGCTGCAGCAGGACCGACACCGCGGCGCCGACCAGCACGGCGATGACCGTGAAGCCGTAGACCTGATCCCCCGGGGTGCCCAGGCCGACGGCGGCCAGCGGGCGGCCGAGGTCGGGCACCCATGCCGACGTCGGGAGCTCCCTGGTGGACAGGTTGTTCGCCGAGCCCTCGCGGTCCAGCAGCACGTGGGCGAGCAGGAAGCTGCCGAGCGCGGTGGCGACGGCGTTGAGCATGATCGTGCTGATCACCTCGCTCACCCCTCGGGTCACCCGCAGCACGCCGGCGACACCCGCCCAGAGGCTGCCGGTCGCCATTGCCACCAGGCAGGTGAACAGCACGTGCAACGGCGCGGGAAGCGTGACCGCGGCGCCGGCCCAGGCGGCGACGAGCGCCGCCAGCCGGTACTGCCCCTCGACCCCGATGTTGAACAGCGCCATCCGGAAGGCCACCGCCACGGCCAGCCCCGCCAGGAAGTAGGGAACACCCTTGTTGACCGCCCCGACGATGCCCGGCGCCGTGGTCCCGTTGTCGATCATCAGCCGGAAGATGCCGAACGGCGCATTGCCGTTCAACCGCAGCACGACGGCGCTGACCGCGAGGGCGACCAGCACGGCGGCCAGGGGGGCTGCGAGGGCGAGCGCCAGCCGGCGGGCATCCAGCCGGGGCGCCAGCAGGCGCCTCACGCCGGCGCCGCCGCCGCGACCCCCGTCATGTGCGCCCCCAGCTGCTCCGGGGTGACGCTGGTCGGGTCGAGCTCGGCGACCAGCCGGCCGCGCAGCATCACGTGCAAGGTGTCGGACAGGCCGAGCAGCTCCTCCAGGTCGGCCGACACCAGCAGCACGGCGAGGCCGGCCGCGCGGGCGGCGCGCAGCTGGGCCCAGATGGCGGCCTGCGCGCCGACGTCGACGCCGCGGGTCGGGTGCGCGGCGAGCAGCAGGGTGGGTGTGCCGCTCATCTCCCTGCCCACGACGAGCTTCTGCTGGTTGCCGCCGGACAGCGCGAACGCCGGGGTCTCCGCCGACGGCGCCCGCACGTCGTACTCACTCATGATCCGCTCGGTGTCGCGGCGGGAGCGGCGCCGGTCCAGCCACGGCCCGCGGGCGGCCGGCGGGCGGGTCTGGTGGCCGAGGATCCGGTTCTCCCACAACGCGGCCGGCAGCAGCAGCCCCTGGCGGTGCCGGTCCTCGGGGATGTAGCCGACGCCGGCCTCCCGCCGTTCGCGGGTGCTCCAGCCGGTCACGTCGACCAGCCGGTCGCCCACCCGCAGCCCGATCGTGCCGGCGGAGGGGGCGCGCAGCCCGACGAGGGTCTCCACGAGCTCGGCCTGGCCGTTGCCCTCCACCCCGGCGATGCCGACCACCTCGCCGCGGTGGGCGACCAGTGACACGTCGGCGAGCAGGTCACGGCCGCCGCCGGCGGCGGGCAGGGTGACGCCGCTGACCTGCAGCTGCACGACGTCGCTGACGGTGCTGGGTCCGCGCTCCGGCCGCGGCAGCTGGCCCCCGACCATGAGCTCGGCCAGCTGCTGGGCCGTCACCCCGCTCGCCGGCGCGGTGGTGACGGTGGTGCCACGGCGGATGACGGTGACGGTGTCGGCGACGGCGAGCACCTCGTCGAGCTTGTGGCTGATGAAGACCACCGTGAGCCCCTCGGCGCGCAGGCCGGCGAGGTTGGCGAACAGCTCGTCGACCTCCTGGGGCACGAGCACCGCGGTCGGCTCGTCGAGGATCAGCACGGTGGCGCCGCGGTAGAGCACCTTGAGGATCTCCACCCGCTGCCGGTCGCCGACGCCGAGCTCCTCGACGAGGCGGTCCGGCCGCACGCCGAGGCCGTAGGCGTCGCTGATGGTGGCGATGCGCTTGCGCGCGCCCCCGGCGTCGAGGCGGCCGGGCTGGCCGAGCACGACGTTCTCCAGCACCGTGAGGTTGTCGGCGAGCATGAAGTGCTGGTGCACCATGCCGATCCCGGCGGCGATCGCGTCCCGGGGGCTGCGCAGGGTGACGTCGGCACCGCCGACCCGGATGGTCCCCTCGTCGGGCTGCTGCATGCCGTAGAGGATCTTCATCAACGTCGACTTGCCGGCGCCGTTCTCCCCCACCACCGCGTGCACCTCGCCGCGCGCCACCGACAGGTCGACATCGCGGTTGGCGACGACGCCGGGGAAGCGCTTGGTGATGCCGCGCAACTCCACGGCAGGTGAGTCAGTCACGGTCCTCCGACGGTACGACGGGGCTGCTGCCCCTACGGCTTGGTCGGGACCTTCACCGTGCCAGCCACGATCTTGGCCTTGGCCGCCTCGAGCTGGGTCGCGATGTCGTCGACGAGGCCACCGCTGGTCGCGTAGCCCACGCCGTCGGCCTTGAGGTCGAAGACCTCGGTGCCGCCCTTGCCGCTGCCCTGGGAGAAGCTCTTGATGAAGCCGAAGACGGCCGTGTCGATGCGCTTGATGGCCGAGGTGAGGATGTAGGGCTTGTCCGCGGCGTCGGCGCTCAGCTCCTGGTCGCTGTCGACGCCGATGGCGTAGGCCTTCTTCCCGGCCTTGTTGGCGGCGGTGACGGCGGTGAACGCGCCCTTGCCCGAGCCACCGGCCGCGGCGTAGACGATGTCGGCACCGGCGTCGAGGAAGCCCTGGGCCGCGACCTTGCCCTTGTCCGGAGCGGCGAACCCGCTGAAGTCCGGGGGCTGGCTGAGGTATTTCACCAGCACCTTGTCGCCGGGCTTGGTGGCCGTGACGCCGGCGGCGTACCCGGCCTGGAACTTCTGCAGCAGCGGGGTCTGCACGCCACCGATGAACCCGACGGTGCCGCTCGTGCTCTTCAGCGCCGCCGCGACGCCGACGAGGTAGCTCGACTGCTCCTCGGTGAACACCAGGCTGGTGATGTTGGGCGCCGCGACCACGTCATCGATGATCGCGAACTGGGTCTTGGGGAACTTCGGCGCCACCTTCTTGATGGCGTCCTCGAACAGGAAACCCACCCCGATGACCGGGTTGTCGCCGGCCTGCGCGAGCTGCTGCATCAGGTCGCCGCGGTCGGTGCCCGAGGAGTTGGGGCTGCGCTCCTCGAAGTCGATGCCGAGGTCAGTCTTGGCCTTGGTGACCCCGGCGAAGGCCGCGTCGTTGAAGGACTTGTCGCCCTTGCCGCCGATGTCGTAGACGATGCCGACCTTGGTCGAGGTGGCGGCGCTGGTCGCGGTGCCCGCGCCCGACTCGGCGGCGCTGGTCGCCACGCCGGCACCAGACTGGGCGGCGCTGGTGGCCGCGCCGGCGGCGCTGGTGGCCGCCCCGGCCGCGCTGGTCGCGACCGAGCCGGGACTCGCGGTGGAGCTGTTGCTGCCGCCGCAGGCCGCGAGCGCGGCCACCGGGGCGAGCACCGCCGCCATCACCGACAGGCGCCTGCTGAGCGATTGCTGCACTCGGGGTCCCTTCCCGCACGCCGGCCGCGAGGCGACCCGGTCAGGCGGGCACGCTATCCCGTCCTCGGCGCAGCGGTGCCACGACGTGGCCTCCGGTGCAGTCCGCAACCTGCTCGTCATCCGGGGTGGGCATTGTCGGTGCGGCAGGCTTGTCGATGCACAGGACAGCGCTCGCCTCGCTGTCGCCAAGGTATCGCCGCGATAGCCTGCCCCATGGTGGGCAGAGCAGTGATCCTCGGGGTGAGTGGTCAGATCGGCGCGGCGGTGGCCCGGCGCCTGCTGCTGGACGGGTGGGACGTCACCGGGCTGCACCGCGGCGACACGCTGCTGGCCCCCGACCTCGCGAGCGCCGACGGCCTGCGGGTGGTCCTGGGTGACCGTGCGGACGACGCTGTCGTCGCGGCGGCGGTCGGTAGCGTCGCCGACGCGCTGGTGGACGTGGTGGGCTACGACGAGACCCACGCGCGCCAACTGCTGCGGCACGCGGCGGACCTCGCCGCGCTGACGGTGATCAGCTCGGCGGCGGTCTACGCCGACGCCGACAGCCTCTCGATCGGTGGCGACGCCGAGCCCCGCTGGCCGGTGCCCGTCACCGAGGAGCAGTCGCTGGTGCCGGCCGACGCCACGACGTACGGCGGCGGGAAGGTCCTGTTCGAACGCACCCTGCTCGACGCGGTGGCGCTGCCGGTCACCGTCCTGCGGGCCGGGGCCGTGTACGGGGCGGGCAGTCGTCATCTGCGGGAGTGGTGGTTCGTGCAGCGGGTGCTCGACGGGCGGCGGCGGGTGCCGCTGGCACATGGAGGCCGCAGCCGGTTCCAGCCGGTCGCGGTCGCGAACCTCGCCGCGCAGGCCGTCTGGGCACTGGACGTCTGCGCACTGGGCCAGCGCACCTCGCAGGTGCTGAACGCCGGTGACCCGGACTGCCCCACCGTCGCGGAGATCGGCGCGCTGGTCGCCGCGGCCACCGGGCACGAGTGGGAGCTCGTCCCACTGACAGCTGGGGAGGGTCGGGTGGGGCAGACCCCGTGGTCGCTGCGTCACCCCTTCGTGCTGTCGATGGACGCCGCGCGCACGCTCGGGTGGGAGCCCGTCACGACGTACGCCGGGGCCCTGCCTGGGCTCGTGGACGCCGCCCGGGCGGAGGTCGGCGAGCGGGACTGGCGTGAGGTCTACCCGGTGCTGACCCGCTATCCGTGGGATCTGTTGGACTACGCCGCGGAGGACGCACTGCTGGCGAGACTCAGGAGACCGTGAGCAGGTCGACGACGAACACCAGCGTCTCCCCCGGCCCGATCACCGGTGGGGCGCCGCGGACGCCGTAGCCCAGCCCTGGCGGGATGACCAGCCGGCGGCGGCCGCCGACCCGCATCCCCTGCACGCCCTGGTCCCAGCCGGCGATGACCATGCCGGCGCCGAGGCCGAAGCTGAACACGTCGCCCCGGTCCCAGGAGGCGTCGAACTGGCCGCCGTCGCTGTGCCGCACCCCCACGTAGTGCACGCCGACGGTGCGGCCCGGCGTCGCCTCGGGTCCGGCACCGACGACGAGATCCTCGGTCACCAGGTGGTCCGGCGGCTCCCCCGCCGGCACCTCGACCGCCGGCTTCTGGCCGGGCGGCATCAGGAGGCCGCCTTGGTGGCGGCCAGGTCGACCACGAAGACCAGCGCGTCGTCAGCGGCGATGCCGGCCTGCGGGTTGCCGCCGTCGTATCCCAGCGGTCCCGGGGGGATGACGATCTCGCGCCGCCCGCCGACCCGCATGCCGGCGATGCCGTAGGCGAAGCCGCCGATGACCCCCTGGGTGGTGGCCGAACCGACCGTCAGCGGGAAGCTGACCGGCATGGTGCCGCGCTTCCAGGAGGCGTCGAAGACGGTGCCGTCCTTGTAGATCGACCCGACATAGCGCACGCCCACCATGTCGCCAGCCTTCGCGACGGCGCCGGTGCCGGTGACCAGGTCGCGCACCACCAGCCCGGAGCCGACCGTTCCGGTCCCGGCGGCAACGGTCGGCTGCTTGGTCACGTCGGTCGGGTTGACCGTGACGGCCGGTACGCCGGGCAGTGGGCCCGCGCCGGCGGGCGCGGTCGACGGTGCAGCGGCCGGCGCTGCCGCCGTGGTGGCCGGCGCCGCCGCCGTGGTGGGCTGCGCGGCGTTGGGCTGCGCCGCGGTGGGCTGCGCGGTCGAGGGCTCGGCCGGCGTGGCGGTGGCGGTGGCCGCGGGGGCTGGTTGCGCCGGCCCGACGGTGCCGCTGCCGTTGGTGCTGGCGCAGGCGGCGAGGGCGAGCACCGCCACCCCGGTCGTCAGCGCGACCAGGGCGGCGCGCGGCGGTGGGGACGTCGTACGGGGCATCACATGCTCGCGATCAGTTTGTCCACCCGGTCGTCGACCGAGCGGAAGGGGTCCTTGCACAGCACGGTGCGCTGCGCCTGGTCGTTGAGCTTCAGGTGCACCCAGTCGACGGTGAAGTCCCGCCGCTTCTCCTGGGCGCGCTTGATGAACTCCCCGCGCAGCCGGGCACGGGTGGTCTGGGGGGGCACCGACTTGGCCTCGAAGACGGCGAGGTCGGTGGTGACCCGCTCCACCAGGCCCTTGCGCTCCAGCTGGTAGTAGAGCCCGCGCGAGCGGTTCACGTCGTGGTAAGCGAGGTCGAGCTGGGCGACCCGGGGGCTGGACAGGGCGAGGTCGTTGCGGGCCATGTAGCGGCTGATCAGCGTGTGCTTGGTGACCCAGTCGATCTCGCGCTCCACCAGCGCCAGGTTGTCCGTCTCGATGGCCTCCAACGTGCGGGCCCATAGGTCGAGCACCCGCTTGACGACCGGGTCGCCACCACGGCGTTCGACGAAGTCGGTGGCCTTCACGAGGTATTCCCGCTGGATCTCCAAGGCGCTGGCCTCGCGGCCGTTGGCCAGCTTGACCTTGCGCCGGCAGGTCATGTCGTGGCTGACCTCGCGGATGGCCCGGATCGGGTTCTCCAAGGTCAGGTCGCGCATCACGATGCCGGCCTCGATCATCCGCAGCACCAGATCGGTCGCCCCCACCTTGAGCAGCGCCGTCGTCTCGCTCATGTTCGAGTCGCCGACGATGACGTGCAGCCGGCGGAAACGCTCCGCGTCGGCGTGCGGCTCGTCCCGGGTGTTGATGATCGGCCGGGAGCGCGTGGTGGCCGAGGACACCGACTCCCAGATGTGCTCCGCCCGCTGGCTCACGCAGTAGACCGCCCCACGCGGCGTCTGCAAGACTTTGCCTGCGCCGCAGAGGACCTGGCGGGTCACCAGGAAGGGCACGAGGATGTCGGCGAGCCGGCCGAACTCGCCGTGCCGGCCCACCAGATAGTTCTCGTGGCAGCCGTAGGAGTTGCCGGCCGAGTCGGTGTTGTTCTTGAACAGGTAGACGTCGCCGGCGATCCCCTCCTCGCGCAACCGCCGCTCGGCGTCGATGAGCAGCCCCTCCAGGACCCGCTCCCCGGCCTTGTCGTGGGTGACGAGGTCCACGATGGAGTCGCATTCCGGCGTGGCGTATTCCGGGTGGCTGCCGACGTCGAGATAGAGCCGGGCGCCGTTCTTGAGGAAGACATTGCTGCTGCGGCCCCAGGAGACGACCCGCCGGAACAGGTAGCGCGCCACCTCGTCCGGCGACAGCCGCCGCTGCCCGCGGAAGACGCAGGTGATGCCGTATTCGTTCTCGATGCCGAAGATCCGCCGGTCCACGGGGGTCAGGTCCTCCCGGTCGCGGTCACGTCTTCACCTTAGGCCGGGCACCTCCCGTCGGATCGCCGGCCGGCGCGCGGGACTCAGGCGGCGGCGTAGATGTGGCTCCGCACCTGCTCGACGAGGCCCTCGGGCAGGTCGTGCAGGCCGTGGGCGGCGGCGGCGTGGGCGGCGACCGCGGTGAGGATGGCCTGCTCGTCGTTCGCCTGGAAGGTCCGGCGGCAGCCGGGAATGATGTCGCCGCACGAGAACTGCTTCATGGTCGGTCTCCTGGGTCAGACGGAGTGGACGGCGGGAGTTGCCGATGAGTGGATCGGCGGCTCATGAAGCGGTCTTGAGGTCGACCAGGCGCAGCAGGACGCGCTCCAGGCGCACCACGCCGACGGCTCGGCCGCGTTCGTCGACGCAGACGACCGGGTCGAACCGGCAACGCGCGGGCCGGGCCACGAGCCGGCGGGCCACCTCCACGACCGCGGCCGAGGCGGGGACCCGAAGGCTCACCGGGGCAACCCGGTGTCCCTTCCCCTGGTCGCCCTCGCGGCGCCGGGGGATCAGCACGGCGAGCGGGCGTCCGGACCGGTCCAGCCGGAGCCCCACCTGGTCGTCGCGCAGCCCCAGGGTCTCGTCGGGTGCGGTCTCGACCAGGCTGGCGATGTGCTCGGTCAGCTGGGTGCGCGCCGCCATCGCGCGCAGGCGCTGGGCGAGCACCGGGTCGAGTGGCGCCCAGGGGGGTGCTGGGCGACCGAGCAGGAACCCCTGGGCGAGTGGCACCTTCAGCCGGAGGAACGCCTCCAGCTCGGCCCACGTCTCCACCCCCTCGGCGAGCAGCCAGGCGTCCATCCGGCCGGCGAACTCGCCGAGCAGCTCGACCAGCGCGAGCTTGGTCTCGTCGGCGTCGGCGTCCTCGACCAGCGCGCGGTCGAGCTTGATCAGGTGCGGCCGGAGCCGGGTCATCTGCTGCAGACCGGAGTAGCCCGAGCCGGCGTCGTCCAGGGCCAGCAGCGCGCCGCGGTCGGTGAGCCGGTCGCGCAGGTGCAGCAGGCCGCGCAGGTCGTTGATCTGCTGGTGTTCGGTCAGCTCAAGGACGAGGGGGGTGAGATCGCCGGCGGCGAGGAGCGGGTCCGCCAGCGCCGGCTCGGTGAGCAGGTGCGGGCTGACGTTGACCGTCAGGAAGCAGTCCGGGGGCAGCTCGGACCGCAGCGCGAGGCAACGGACGACGACCAGCGCCTCCAGCTCGGCGCCACAGCCCAGGGCGTCAGATCGGA
>JAABUX010004434.1_pt1 | contig 17776 bp, 16 predicted proteins | sample 5561851 | NCBI WGS metagenome assembly JAABUX01 (sample SAMN10711883, study PRJNA513361) | rock metagenome | isolation source: Antarctica rocks | place: Antarctica: Victoria Land, Richard Nunatak red sandstone | collected 2016-01-03 | reverse complement strand
ATTTCGAGGCTACGATCTCAAGCGCCACCGCCTGGTTACTCATGGCGCATATACGACTGCTGACACGACGCCTGGTACGAGTTTGATACGGAATGATCTATTCCGAGTCAGACTCTAAGAAACGCCAACACGCACGACTTGTCGATGGTCCACGTAAAGGCTGCGCTCGCTCCCCGACCAGCGTTGGGCAACCGAGGCGGACGTTGCCATCCCTGCCCTAACCTGGATGCTGGAACTTGGATGCCCGATCTCCGTCCGTATCGCCTGACCCCGGCGGCGCTGGGATCACGGCGCCGCACCCCGGACCCGTGCAAGAAGCCGGTCTGTGCCGACGCGGAAGTCTCGTCACAGGACCTCCTTCCCGGCAGGGCCGTTCAGCAGGTCGCGTCGGGGGTGACGGCGAGCTCGGCCTTGTAACAGGGGCAAAACCCGGGGTGGCGTCGCTTCTTGCCCGAATAGTGCGCCTGCTGCCCCGCGTCGCAGCCGGGAAGCTGGATCGCACGGCAGACCACGCTGCGGTCGACGCCAGAGAAGACGCCGATGAACTCCTGCGTGACGTAGCAGCGACAATACGCCAGCAGGACCACCAGTTGGTCCTCCAGCCTGCCGATCTCCCACGGACGTGGGGCCTTCGCCTTGCGGCGCTGACCCCAGTCAGGCGCCGGAAGCGCGCGCTCTGGCGTAGCCGGGAGGCGGAGAGCGGACGGCTCGATTCCTGCCATGGATGCCGCGGGAAACGTGGGTTGCGCCCCCTGATCGATATCGACGATTACCGGCACCGCACGGCGCGGCTGGAACTCCGCATCGGGTCCACCGCATCGGGAAGATCTCGCCCATGCTGGGAATTAAGGGCTGCTTCTCCACCTACCTTGTGCGATTGCGGCTTTTTCGTCTAGAAACTTGTCAGGTCGATGAAGCCCTGCTGCCGTCCAGAGGATATCAATGACGAAAGCCCCAACAAAGACGGCGTCGCCCCCGAAAGGCACTGCCGTCGAGAAGCCCAAAGCCGGCCACAAGCCAAACGCCCTTCAACAGCCACTGCAACCGTCGGCTGAGTTGGCCGCGGTGGTCGGTGAGGGAACGATGGCCAGAGGCGAGGTCGTCAGCAAGGTGTGGGAATACATCAAGGCAAACAAGCTCCAGAACCCGAACGACGGTCGCGAGATCGTGGCCGATGGCAAACTGCATAAAGTGTTCGGCAAGGAAAGAGTCACCATGTTCGAGATGAACAAGCTTCTCGCCCAACATTTGAAATGACGGCGGGCGGCGCGGCAATGGCTGTCGCGTGCGGCATGGGAAAAGCCAAATACCTGACTACTCGGCGTCAGGTCGGCATGCGGATGAAACCGGATTTGCTCGCGAACTTGGCGAAGGTCGAGTCCGGCACGCCGAAATTGTTCGACAGAAGGTAGCGCGGACTCGCCGCCAGCAGCCCCGTCAGTGAGATTTCCTGATAGACGCCGCTGTCGAACGTAATCACCAGTTCGAGATCCTCCTTGCCGATGTTGCGGATAGCGTGGCCGTAGCCGACTGGCAGGTAGGCGACGTCACCGGGCTTGAATTCGGCAATCTTGCCCCGCCCGCCGGAGCCGAACAGCCCGACCTGCGCCGTGCCACGCAGGTAGTAGTGCCACTCGTTCGCGTTCGGGTGCCAGTGCATCTCGCGGATGGCGCCGGGCTTGAGGGTCATCACCCCGCCGGACATGCCCTGCGACATCGGGAATTCCTGCGCGGTGGCCAAGCGCAGCGAACCGCCGTCGGTCTCGTTCGGCGTTGCGGCGTCGAGGCTGAACTTGTGCGACCGGGCCGACGGCAAGGGTTCATCCGTGACATCCGCGGCGGCGAGCACCGGGCCGGCCATGATGTAGGTCTCGCCCTTGGGAAACCCGTCGAACACGTCCTTCGGCACGCCGAAATCGGCCGCCAGCATCTCCTTGGGAGTGAGGCTCACCCAATCGGTGACGGAGAACGTGCCGTGCTCGGAGAACGAGCCGTTGTCGAACGCCAGGATGAAGTGGCACGGCCTGTCACCGATCGTCTGGATCGCGTGAGCGTGGCCCTTGGGGAAGTACCACAGGTCGCCCGGCCCGAAGCTGTTCAGCTCGCGCTGGCCGGACGGATCAAGCACCAGCGTTTGGCACTGCCCTTCGAGCACGTAGGCCCACTCGGCGGCGATAGCGTGCCAGTGCAGCTCGCGTGACGCGCCCGGGTCCAGGAACATGTGAACGCCGGCGATCCCGGTGCTGATCTTGAACTGGTGCGCGGTGGCCTCCTTCGCCCACCCACCCGAGGTCACCTTCGGCTTGGAGCCGTCCAGCGAGTACTTGAACTCCGGCATCGCCTCGATGTCGGTGTTATCGTGATCGACGACCTTGTCGCCCGGCGGCAGGGCCACCGCGTGGCGGGCGATGCCGCCGTCCCCCGGATTGGCTGCCCGCGCGGCGCCTGCGAGCGTCATCAGTCCGCCCGCTCCCAAAACCGCGCTGCCGAGCAATCCGCGACGATCGACGTTATTCATGAAGGCCTCCCTCGTGAGCCACGGCTTTTTGTGCCGCAATACGTCATGATGGGAGCGTCGGAGGCTGCTCGGCAAATTCCAAGAATTCACATCGACATGCGCCAAATGAATGGTATCGCCAGGCCTGCCGCTTTGCGTCAATGCTCGATCCTCAGAGATGGGAGATTGATCGCGTAGACCGGGCGTAGGAGCATGCACTGCATGAATTGGAGTCCTTACGACCTGAACCTGCTCGTGGTGTTCGACGCGTTGCAGCGGGAGCGGAGCGTGACGCGGGCCGGCGCGAGGATCGGCTTGAGCCAGCCCGCGATGAGCCACGCTCTCGCGCGGCTGCGATGTATGCTTGGAGACGACCTGTTCGTGCGCACGCCCAACGGGATGGTGCCGACCCTGCGCGCGGAGGAGCTTGCGACGCCGCTGCGCCAGGCGCTCGAAGCCATTGAGCGCGCGTTCGAGGCGCCAGGCTTCGACCCGGCGCTCGCACGGCGGCAGTTCACGCTCGCATTCGACAACCGGGCCGCCATCGCCCTGGCCGCACCGCTGGTCCGGCACTTGGCCGAAGCCGCGCCAGGGGTGAGGCTGCGCCTTCGGCCAAGCGGGACGCTGGACATCGCCGGGCTGCTCGACCGCGGCGAACTGGACCTTGCGGTGGTGGGCGACGTCCAACGGGCCTCAGGGGAGCGCTTCGGGTCGCAGCTTCTGTTCGAGGACGCATTCGTGCTGGTCATGCGTGCCGACCATCCCGAACGCAGCGCACCGCCTAGCCTCGCCTGGGTCGCCGCCCTGCCGCACCTCGACGTCTCATCGTCGGGCGACGATCTGCGGGTCTTGGACGACGCCTTGGCGGCGAAGGGCCTGGCTCGCCGGGTCGTCCTCTCCGCCCCGTATCTGTCTGCCCCAGCCCTTGTGGCGCAGTCCGACATGGTGGCTGTCGTGGGCCGGCGGGTCGCGGCCGAGTTCGCCCGCGTTCACCCCGTCGCGATCAGGCCTCTCCCCCGCCTTCCGGGCGGCTCGGCGTCAGCGGAAGCCGTTATGCTCTGGCACCAGCGATCGAATGGCCTGCCGGCGCAACGCTGGCTGCGCGACCTGATTCAGAGCGTCGCCAGCCGGATTTAACGCCAGAAACCGCTTCGACGGAGTGCAAGCCGAGTGACAAACGCAAGCTTGGGGGCGCGAGGGCCGGGTGAAAGGTCGAGGCTCTGCGTCAAACTCCGTCAAAGGCATAATGCTTTTGCGATCCAACTGACCAAACCAATGCGGGTCGGGAGCCTCAGGCCCCAGCTTGTCCTGGGCAGCGCCATGGCGTTTCATCTACCGGACGTCGAAAAGCCAACCGGTCGGCAAGCACATCGCGACACTCGCGGCCAGTCAGCGCAATCCTCGCCGGAGAAATTGACCGGGTCGAGGGAGCTGGTGGCTGCGGCGGCGCCCAGCGCGATCAGGCCAAGGCTGCCGAGCTTTCACCAGAACGACGGCGACCCCGGTGCCACGGCGACGTTGGGGGCCATCGCGCCGAGGCCCAGACGCATGGCAAGCTCGACTCGTCAGCGTTCTCCATGATGTCCGAGAACAGCTTTGCCGAGCGTCCCCAAGGTGTGCAGGGCAATCCCAAGGACGCCGGCGACCAGCGTGTCCTTGTGCGCGTCAAGCCCCGCGCAATCGGGGCGCTTCGGATGCCAGCTCCAACTCATACGCGGACTTGCTCGCACCATAGAAAAAGCCGGCCCTCTCCGCCGCCGACTGGTAGATAATGCCACAGGTTTCATCCACGTCACCACATTATGAAACGATCCTAGCGGAGGTAGATCGAGATCGCGCAACGTGTCGCCGCCTCTCCGGACATCGAAGACACCGCCTACTCCCCCCGCCAAACCGGGGCGCGCTTGGTCAGGAACGCCTCCATCCCCTCACGGAAATCCTGGCTCATGTAGCACATCAAAATCAGATCCTTCTCCATCTCGCCGCCCATCGCGCGCTCCTTCAGGCGGCGCAGCGCCTCCTTGGTGGCGCGCAGCGTCAGCGGCGCCTGCGAGCCGACCAGTTGCGCTAGCGCCTCGGCGCGCGCCGCCAGCGCCGCCGCGTCCGGCAGCACCTCACTGACCAGCCCGATGGCCCGCGCCTCCTCCGCCTCGACCAGCCGGGAGGTGAAGATCAACTCCTTCACCCGCGCCGGGCCGAGCAGCGCGTTGAGGCGGGCGTAGTTCGACATCGACAGGCAGTTGCCCAGCGTGCGCGCGATCGGGAAGCCGATCCGCAGGTTGGCCGAGCCGATCCGCAGGTCGCACGCGCACGCGATCGCCGCCCCGCCGCCGGTGCACGCGCCGCCGATCGCAGCGACCGTCGGCACCCGGCACGTCTCCACCGCCGTCAGCACCCGGTCGATCCGCGTCTCGTAGTCCAGCGCGTCCTGCGGCGTGTGAAAGGCGCGGAACTGGCTGATGTCGGTGCCGGCCGCGAACGCGCGCTCCCCGGCGCCGGTCAGCAGCAGCGCCTTGACGGAGCGGTCGGCCTCGATCTCGTGGCACACCTCGGCCAGCCGCTCGTACATCGCGAACGTCAGGGCGTTGCGCGCCTGCGGACGGTTGAAAGTCACCCGGGCGATGCCGTCGCGAACCTCGTACAGCAACTCCTCATCGGCCATCAGATCACCCCTTCCGCGCGCATCGACGCGATCGCGTTGTCGCCGAAGCCCAGTTCACGCAGGATCGCGTCGGTGTGCTCGCCGGCCTCGGGCGAAGCCGTCTCCAGCCGGGCGGGCGTGCGGCTGAGCTTGATCGCTTGGCCCACGAGCTCAATGCGGCCCAGTTCCGGATGCTCCACCGCCTGGGCCATGCCGAGGTGGCGCACCTGCGGATCGTCGAACACCTGGTCCATGCGGTAGATCGGCCCCGCCGGCACCTCCGCCGCGTTCAGCCGCTCCATCCACGCGGCCGAGGTGTCGGTGCGGGTCCGCGCCTCGATCTGCGCGTTCAGGGCGTCGCGGTTGGCCGACCGCCCGGCGTCGGTGGCGAACGCCGGGTCGGACGCGGCGTTCGCTAGGCCGAGGCATTGGCACAACCGCCCGAACATGACGCCGCCGGACGCCGCGATGTTGATGAACCCGTCGGACGTCGCGAACACTCCCGTGGGAATGCTGGTTGGGTGGTTGTTGCCCGCCTGTCCCGGCACATCGCCCTGCATCAGCCAGCGCGCCGCCTGGAAATCCATCATCGCGACCTGGGAGGCGAGCAGGCTGCACTGCACCCACTGGCCCTCGCCCGACATTTCCCGTTCCAGCAGCGCCGCCATGATCCCCTGCGCCGCGAACAACCCGGCGGTCAGGTCCGCAACCGGGATGCCCGCGCGCACGGGACCCTGCCCCGGCAGCCCAGTGACGGACATCAAGCCGCCCATGCCCTGCGCGATCTGGTCGAAGCCGGGGCGCATCCGATACGGCCCGTCCTCGCCGAAGCCGGAGATAGAGGCGTACACCAGCCGTGGGTTGACCGCTCGCATCGTCGCGTAGCCGATGCCGAGCCGGTCCTTCACGTCGGGCCGAAAATTTTCCACCAGCACGTCGGCGTCGGCCACCAGGCGCTTCAGCACCTCGACTCCGGCCGGCGACTTCAGGTCCAAGGTCAGGCTGCGCTTGTTGCGGTGCAGGTTCTGGAAGTCCGGGCCGTGGCGCGGCCCGCCCATGCCGGAGTCGCCCGCGGCGCTCTCGACCTTGATGACGGACGCGCCGAAATCGGCGAATTGCCGCACGCAGGCCGGCCCGGCCCGGACCCGGGTGAGGTCGATGATCTTGAAGCGGGACAACGCGCCGCCGGGCATGGGCAAGCCTCCGAGGATGTCGCGCGGATGTTGGGCGGCCTGGCGACGGGGTGCAATCCGGCCCTGGCGTTTTCCCGTGGGGTTGCTTTAATCGGGCGATGTACAAACTTGCTTGTCTCATCGGAGGCGCAGCGGCGGCGCTGCTTCCATCCCTCGCGCTCGCGCAGGCGGCCGACGACACGGCCCCGCTCCCCGACCTGGTCGTCACCGGCGCCGCCCCGTTGCTCGGCTCCGGTGGCGACGCGAACAAAATTCCGGCGGCGAGCAGCGCGCTGAACCGGCAAGACGTGGTCCGCACCGGCATTTCCAGCGCGCTCGGCGCCCTCGACGAGAAGATCGGCGGGATCGCGCTCGACAACGCCGCCGGCAACCCGTTCCAGCCCAACCTGCTGTATCGCGGCTTCACCGCCTCGCCGCTGGCCGGCAGCTCACAGGGCCTCGCCGTCTACCTGAACGGCACCCGGTTCAACCAGCCGTTCGGCGACACCGTCGACTGGGACCTGATCCCCGCCGAGGCGATCGCGCGGATCAACGTCGAAGACTCCAACCCCACCTTCGGCCTGAACGCGCTCGGCGGATCGATCTCCGTCCAGCTCCGCGACGGCTTCAGCTTCCATGGTGAGGATGTGCGCCTGTACGGCGGCTCGTTCGGGCGCGTCGGGTCCGAGTTCCAGTACGGGGTCCAGGACGGCAGCGTCGCGGCCTACGTCGCGGGCTCCATCATCCACGCGGACGGCTGGCGGCAGAACCAGGGCAGCGAAATCCGCCGGGTGTTCGGCGACATCGGCTGGCGCGGCCCGTCGGCGGAGGCCCATCTCGGCATCCTGATCGCGGACAACCACCTCAGCGCGCCCGGCACCCTTCCGGTCGAACTGCTCGCCGTCGATCGCAGCGCGACGTTCACCTCGCCCAACCTCACGACCAACAAGTATCTCCGGGTCAACCTGACCGGCAACTACGACATCGACGACGCGACCCAGTTGCAGGCCGCCGCGTACTACACGAACTTCGCGCAGCGTGTGCTGAACGGCAACACCACCAACGGCCAACCCTGCAACGACGGCTCGGGCCTGCTATGCGCGGACGGGGGCGTCCGGCTGACGGGGCGGAACGGGGCGCCGATCCCCGACTTCCTCAATGGCGGCCCTTACAGCCAGCTCGACCGCCAGGGCATCGACACCAACGGCTACGGCGCATCGGTGCAGGCGACGCGCACGGACACGATCTTCGGCCGCAGCAACCGGATCGTCGCCGGGCTGAGCTTCGACGGCGCCGTCACCGGCTACGACGCCAGCAACGAAATCGGCGGCCTCACCTCCGCCAGGGCCTATCTCGGGCCGGGCGCGATCATCGTGCAGGCCGACGGCTCGATCGCCCCGGTGCGGGTGTCGATCACGATCAGCTACTACGGGGTGTACGCGTCCGACACGCTCGACCTCACGAGCCGCCTGTCCCTGAACTTCTCGGGGCGGCTCAACGTCGCCGACATCAACCTGCACGACCAGCTCGGCCCGGCGCTGACCGGCAATCACAGCTACACGCATTTCAACCCCGGGGCGGGCCTCACCTACACGATCACGCCGTGGGCGACAGCCTACGCCGGCTATTCCGAGGCGAACCGCGCGCCCTCGCCCGCCGAGCTGTCCTGCGCCGACCCAGCGATCCCCTGCACGCTCGCCAACTTCTTCGTCTCCGACCCGGCGCTCAAGCAGGTCGTCGCCCACACCTACGAGGCCGGCTTGCGCGGGACATTCCATCCGCGCGGGAGCGACGCCCTCGGCTGGCACGCGGGAGGGTTCCGGACCGACAGCAGCGACGATATCCTGTTCGTGGCGAGCAGCATCCCGGGCCGCAACTACTTCTCCAACGTCGGCATGACGCGGCGTCAGGGAGTTGAGGCGGGGCTGACCTATCGCGCGGGGCGGCTGAACAGCTGGCTGGATTACGCCTACACCGACGCGACCTTCCAGAACGCCCTCACCCTGTCCAGCCCGCTCAACCCCGGCGCCGACGCGAACGGGCAAATCCATGTCCGCCCCGGCAACCAGATTCCGGGCGTGCCCCGCCATCAGCTCAAGTTCGGGACGGATTATGGGGTCACCGCGGACTGGACGGTTGGCTTCACCGGCATCGCGAGCAGCGGGCAGGTGCTGCTCGGGGACGAAGCAAACCTCAATCCGCGCACCAACAGCTACGTCGTGCTCAACTTCAATACGCGCTACCAGGTGGCGCCCGGGGTCCAGTTGTTCGGCCTGGTCGACAACCTGACCAACGCGCCCTACGAAACCTACGGCGGGTTCGCGCAGACCTCCTCCATCCCGATCGCTCAAGTGCCGGGGGCTTCCAACCCGCGCAGCCTCAGCCCCGCGGCGCCCGTCGCCGGCTTTGGCGGGGTGCACGTGACATTTTAGCCGATCACTTGACGGTTTGAACCACGGAGAAGCCCTCGAATTCCGGGTGTCCGAGGTACATCGCGCGGGAGTTGCCGTCTCCGGCGTTGGCGTGGGCGGCGCGGAACGCCTCCGACCGGGTCCAGCCCTCGAACGCGGCCTGGTCGGCCCAGATGGTGTGCGAGGAATACAGCACGTGATCTTCCTTCACCGGGCCACGGAGCAGGTGGAACTCGACGAAGCCGGGAACGCCGTGAAGATGGGAGTCGCGCCCCGTCCACATGGTCTCGAACGCGGCTTCCGAGCCGGGAGCGACCTTGAACCGGTTCATCGCAATATACATTCGCCAACTCTCCAGCAGGGGGTGTCGAGATAGTATGGCGTCCTCCGCGACATGCGCCATCCACCGCCTGCGTTGGCTATGGCGTCTCGCCGGGCTGCAGCCGGTGCATCACCGGTTTCAGCGCCGGATAAAGGTCGCGGTAGGCCTCGAACGCCCGATCGTAGGCCTGCCGCGCGGCCTCGCGGGGGCGGGCCCGGTCGGCCAACGTCACCCACCCGGCGCTCGCCGCCTCCAGCGTGACCAGCCCGGTGCCGAGTGCTGCCAGCAACGCCGCGCCGAGTGCAGCCTCGACGTTCTCGGCGATGGTCCGCACCGGGTAGGCGGTGACGTCGGCGATGATTTGCATCCACACGTCGGAGTGCGCGGCGCCGCCCACGACGATCAGCGTGTCGGCGAGCGCGCTCTCCGCCTGGCGGCCCGCCTCGATGTTGTGCCGCAGCGCGTAGGTCACGCCTTCGAGCACGGCACGGTACAAGTGCGCCCTGGTGTGGAACAGGCTGAGCCCGACGAACGCGCCGCTGGCCTTGCTGTCCCAGATCGGGCTGCGCTCCCCCATCAGGTAGGGCAGGAACAGCAGCCCGTCCGATCCGGGCGGGATCGCCGCCGCCTGGGCATCGAGCGCCTGCAGCGACACGCCATCCTGGCAGAACTGCTCGCGGAACCAACTGACGGACGCGCCCGCCGTGATGGCGCCGCCGAACACGTAGGTGTCGCGCCGGCCGTTCACCACGTACGGCATGCTGATCAGCCCGTGCCGCGCGTCGGCGTGCGGCGCGAGCGTGCCCCAGCACATGCTGGTGCCGATCATCGCGACGTGCTGCCCCGGCCGGGTCGCGCCGGCGGCGAAGGTCGCGACCGCCGCGTCCACCCCGCCCGCGACCACGGGCGTGCCGGCCCGCACGCCCAGCCGCGACGCCCACGACGCCGACACGCCGCCCACCACGGCGCTGCACTCGACCAGCCGCTCCGGCATCATCGCGGCCGGGATGCCGAGCGCGTCGAGCATCTCGGGCGACCAGGCCCGGACGCGGATGTCGTACACCCCGCCGATGTTCCCCGCCGCCGAGTGGTCCACCGCCAGCGCGCCCGTCAGCGCGTGGATGACGTAGGCGTTCGGCGGCAGCAGATACTGCGTGCGACGCCAAACGTCGGGCCGCTCGTCCCGCAGCCAGAGCATCTTGGTGAAGCCGTAGTAGCTGTCGATGCCGTTGCCGGTGACGTCGTACAGCCGCTCGACGTCGACCGTGCGGTGTACCCGCTCGACCTGGACGCCGGCGCGGCGGTCCATCCAGATCAGGCACGGGTGCAGCGGTTGCATGTCCGCATCCACCGGAATGCCGGAGCCGCCATACAGGCTGCTGATGCAGATGCCCGCGATGTCCGCCGGGTTGCCGGCTTTCGCGACGCAACCGGCGATGCAGATCGCCACCGCTTCCAGCCACACCGCCGCGTCCTGCTCGGCCCAGAGCGGGCGCGGCGTGTCCGGCGCATAGGCATGGGAATGGCTGCTGACGATCGCGCCGCTGGCGTCCATCAGCAGCGCTTTCGTGCTCTGCGTGCCGATATCGACGCCGATGACGAACGGCACGGCTAGGCTCCCGGCTTCATCAGCACCTTGATGGAGTCGAGCGAGTTCGCGACCTTGATCGCCTCGTCCCACTGCGCGAAGGCGTAGTCGTGCGTGACGATCCCGTTCGACGTGACCAGCCCGCGCGCCAGCAGGTCGATCGCGATCGGGTAGCAGTAGGGGCCGAGATGCACCCCGCGCACGTCGAGTTCTTTCCGGTCGCCGATGATCGACCAGTCCACCGTCGTGTCGCTGCCGAACACCGAAAATTCCACGAACCGGCCCAGCCGGCGGATCAACGACAGGCCCTGCACCACGCCCGACGGCGACCCGGTCGCCTCGATGTACACGTCGCAGCCGTAGCCCTCGGTCAGCCCGTGCACGATCGCCAGCGCGTCCTGTTCCTTCGGGTTGATCACGATGTCCGCACCAAACCGGCGCGCAAGCTCCAGCCGCTCCGGTACCATGTCGATCACGACCAGCTTCTTCGGCGTCTTCAGCCGCGCCACCTGCACCATCATCAGCCCGATCGGCCCGGCGCCCGCGATCACCACCACGTCGTCCAGCTGTACGTCGCCGCGGTTGACGGTGTGGATGGCGCAAGCCAGCGGCTCGATGATCGCCGCGTCCTCCAGCGACACCTCGGGCGGGATGGTGTGCACGCGCGCCGCCGTCGGGATCAGCATATAGTCCGACATGCCGCCATCGGCGACCTCGCGCTGGAAACCGAAGATGTTGTGCACCTCGCACATCCAGTACTTTCCAGTCCGGCAGTAGCGGCACCGGTCGCACGGCACGATCTGCTCGGCGATCACGCGGTCGCCCGGCGTCACGCCGAAATGCGCGGCGGCGCCCTCGCCCAGATCGTCCACCACGCCAAAGAACTCATGCCCGGGCACTACGGGGGCCTTCACCCAAGGCTTGTCGCCCCAGAACATCTTGGCCCCGGACCAGCATTTGCAGTCGCTGGCGCAGATGCCGCAGGCGGAGATGCGGATCACCATCTCTCGCGCTCCCGGCATCGGGCGAGGGATCTGCTCGACCCGGTAGTCCTCCGGGCCATGGCAGACGATCGCGGTCATCCGTGTATTCGAAACGGCCATTACAACCTCACTTGCGGCGTTCGCGGCCGATGTAGATGGCGAGCAGGATGATCCCGCCCTTCACCACTGTCTGTACGTACGGGTTCACGCCGACCATGTTCAGCCCGTTGTTCAGTACGCCCAGCAGTAGCGCGCCGAGTAGTGTCCCGATCAACGAGCCGCGGCCGCCGGCGATGGAGGTGCCGCCCAGCACCACAGCCGCGATCGCGTCCAACTCGAACCCTTCGCCCGCGTTCGGCTGCCCGCTCATGAGGCGCGAGGTCAGCACGATGGCGGCGACGGCGGCGGTGAACCCGCTAAGCGCGTACACCAGCAGCTTGTACCGGGCCACGCGCACGCCCGACAGCCGGGTCGCGGTCTCGTTGCCGCCGATCGCGTACACGTAGCGGCCGAACGGGGTGCGTTCCAGCAGCACCCAGCCGGCGATGTAGACGACCGCCATGATGGCGATCGGCGTCTGCACGCCCAGCACGTTGCCGCCGCCGAACCAGCGAATCCATGACGGCAAGCCGCTGATCGGATAGCCGCCGGTGTAGATCAGCGCCAGGCCGCGGGCGATGCCCATGGTGGCCAGGGTCACGATGATGGGCGGCATCCCCGCCCGCGCCACGAACGCCCCGTTCGCCACGCCGAACGCCAGCCCGATCAACAGGCACAGCAGCAGCGCCAGCCCGCCGTTCATCCCGCCCGACATCAGCCCGGCGGCCACCGTGCCGGACAGCGCCATCACCGCGCCCACCGACAGGTCGATGCCGCCGGTCAGGATCACGTAGGTCATGCCCACCGCGATCAGCGCGTTGATCGAGACCTGGCGCAGGATGTTGTTGATGTTGCTGACCGACAGGAAGCTGTCGCTGGCGAACACCATCACGATGCACACGACCACCAGGCCGATCAGCGGATAGAACACCGTCGATCGGCCGGCCAGCGCCAACCCGGAGGCGACGCCGCGGCGCGGCGCGACGGCGGCGATTTTAGACAAGCTCATGGTGGCCCCCTGCGGTCGCGTGGCGCATCACCTCGGCCGGGTTGATGTCGTCCCCCTCCAGTATGCGCACGATCTTGCCCTCCCAGAACACCGCGACGCGATCGCACATGCCGACGATCTCGGGCAGTTCGGACGACACCATGACGATCGCGTAGCCCTGAGCCGTCAAGTCGCGCATCAGCGTGTAGATCTCGGACTTGGCGCCGACGTCGATGCCCCGCGTCGGCTCGTCAAAGAACAGGATGCGCGCGTGGTGGTTCAGCCAGCGCGCGAGCACCACCTTCTGCTGGTTGCCGCCGGATAGCGTTTCAACCACCGTGCCCATGCCGGGCGCCTTGACGCCGACCTGGCGCATGATCTCGCCGGTCGCCGCCCGCTCCCGCACCCGATCGATGAAGCCGCCCAATTGGGCATACTTGCCGAAATTGTTGATCGAGATGTTGTCGCGGATGGTGAAGCTGGTGATCAGCCCCTCGGTCTTGCGGCTTTCGGGCAGGATGCCGAGGCCGAGCGACAGCGCCTCCGCCGGGTCGAACAGGCGCGCGGGTTGGCCGCCGACCCGCACCGTCTTGCGGTGGACCGGCTCGGCGCCGAGCACGCCCAGCACCGTCTCGGTGCGGCCGGAGCCGACCAGGCCGGCGAACCCCAGTATTTCGCCCGCGCGCAGACTGAAGGCGTTCACCGGGCCGTCGCGCTCCAGCTGCAGTTCCTCCACCTCGAGCACCACGGCGCCGTCCACGCGCTCGGGCTTGGGTGGGAAACTGCGTTCCAGGCGGCGGCCGACCATCATGTGCACCAGGCGGTCCATGTCGGTGTCGGCGACCTCCGTCACGCCGACGAACTGGCCGTCGCGCAGCACGGTGATACGGTCGCAGATCTCGAAGATTTCTTCCATATGATGGGAGATGAAGATCATCGCGACGCCCTGTTGTTTCAGCGCGCGCATGATGATGAACAGGTGCTCGGCGTCGCTCGGCGTCAGCGTCGCCGTGGGTTCGTCCAGGATCAGGATGCGTGCATCGAGCGCCAGCGCCTTCGCGATCTCGATGAACTGCTGCTGCGCCACGCTCAGCCGCCGCACCTCGACCGACAGGTCGATGCGCACCCCGAGGCGGTCGAACAGCGCCGCCGCCTCCCGCCGCATCGCCGCCCGGTCCAGCAGCCCGAACCGCCGCCGTTCGCGGCCGAGAAAGATGTTCTCGACCGCGTTCAGGTAGGGGATCAGGCTGAATTCCTGGAACACGATGCCAACGCCGGCCGCAACCGCGTCCCGGTATCCCGCGAAGTGGCGCTCCTGCCCGGCGATGCGGATCGTGCCCTCGTCCGGCTGGTAGATGCCGGACAGGATCTTCATCAAGGTCGACTTGCCGGCGCCGTTCTCGCCCAGCAGCGCGTGGATTTCACCCGGCAGCACGTCGAGGTCGATCCCCTGGAGCGCGCGCACCCCAGGGAAGCTTTTGCTGATGCCCCGCAGCGTCAGGACCGGGTCCATCGCTAGGTTGCCAATGGCCCGACTACCGATGACCCGACTACCAATGGAACGTCTTGGCCTCGGTGGCATCGACCAACTTGACGTCGATCGGGATCGTGGCGGGCACATTGGCGCCCCACTTCTTCGCGAGCGCGATGCCGATCGCGATGCGCACCATGTCGGCCGGATACTGCGCCGACGTCTCGATGAACTTCGACCCGGGCTTGGCGATCGCCTGCACCGCCTCGGGCGCGCCGTCCACCGATGTCAGCTTGATGTCCTTGCCGCTGGAGTCGATGGCCGACAGCACGCCCATCGACCCGCCGTCGTTGACGCTGAACACGCCCTTCAGTTTCGGGTGCGCCTGGATCATGTTCTCGGTGACCGTCAGGGCGGTGTCGCGCTCCTGCTTGCCGTTCTGGGTGTCGACGATCTTGACGTTCGGGAACTTCTCCAGTGCCGCCTTGCAGCCGCGCACCCGCTCCAGGATCGGCACCACCGGGATGCCGTCCAGGATCGCGACCTCGCCGGTGCTGCCGATCGCCTTCGCCAAATACTCGCAGGCGATCTGGCCGGCGTCGAAGTTTTTGGAGCCGACGAACGAATCCACCGGCCCGGTCGCGTTGGCGTCCACCGCGACCACCACGGCGCCGGCGTTGTGCGCCGACGTCACCGCCGACTGGATGCCGGTCGAATCGGTCGGGTTGACCAGCAGGATGTCGATTTTCTGCTGCAGCATGTCCTCGACGTCGCTGATCTGCTTGGACACGTCGTGATGCGCGTCCGTGACCACCACCGTCGCCCCGATCGAGGCGGCGGCGTCGCGCAACGCCTTCTGCATCGTCACGAAATACGGGTTGTTCAGCTCCTGGAACGTCATGCCGATCTTGATCGGGGTGGCGGCCTGCGCCCCCACGGCGAGGGCACAGGACGAAGCTGTCGCCAAAACGAGGGTTTTCAGGCTCGGGACTCGGGTCATAGGCTACTCCTTTGGGGTGGGGCGTCCGGCCCAACCGGGCCTCGCGTCGGGGTCGTGCGGCCGGACAGTCCGTTCGCGCGGTGGTGGCTGCGGAAGGCGCGCGGGGACATGCCTTTATGGGCCAGGAACTGCCGGTTGAAATTCGACAGGTTGTTGAAACCGACCTCGAAGCAGATGTCGGTGATGCGGCTGTCCCCCGCAGCCAGCATTTCGCAGGCATGATTGATGCGCATGCCGTTGACGTAGCGAACGAATGTCATGCCGGCCTGGCGGTGAAACGCACGGGAGAAGGCGCTCGCGCTGTAGCCGCTCAGCTCCGCCAATTCGCTCTCGCGCAGGTCGCTGCCGAGATTGCGCGCGATGTGGTCCAGCACGTGGTTGAGCGGCCGGGTCATGTAGACGGCCGGGTTGGGCCGGTAGCCGACGCTCGCCAGCGGACGCCGGCCGGCACTGCCACGCAGGACGTCGAGCAGGGCGAAGAACGCGGCAAGCCGTCCGGCGCCCGACGCCGTCAGCAGGGCGCGCATGACCGGCTCGGCCGCCTGCCCGGCTTCGGCGGAAAACTGCACGCCCCTGGACGCTTCGGCCAGCAACTCGGGCAGGAACGACAATTCAGGAAACGCGCCCACGCAGCCTTCCGCGAACGCCGCCGAGAACTGCAGCACCAGGCACCGTTCCGGCACGGCGACGCCGGAGGGAACGTCGCTGAGCCAATTATGCGGCAGGTTCGGCGCCGTCATGACCAGGTTGCCCGGCGCGAACGGCCCGATATGGTCGCCGACGAACGCGCGGCCCTGGGTCGCGGTGATCAGGTGGATTTCGTACTCCGGGTGGAAGTGCCAGCGCACCGTCCGGAACGGGTAGCCGTGCGCCCACACCTTGAACGACTCGCCCGCGCGAACTTCGACGATTTCCAGGTCAGGCTGGGTCATAGCCTGCGCCGCGCCAGGGTGTTCAGCATGCCGTCCTCTCCCGCGCCAGGGACCGGGCTTTGCGCCTCAGACCATGGTCGTTCATGTTGGGTTAACGCTAGGCTGAAATCGTCTCGGCGCTCTACCGAATATTACGCCCCGAAGTGATACCAATTTGACTGCCCGATCAGGACGCCGTGCAGTTAGTGCGCCCGGTCGCGATGCAGTCCTGCACGGCCATGTAGGCCTGGAACCGCGGAAACAGCCGCCACCCGGCCAGCAGCACCCCAAACAGCGCGACCAGGATGATCGCCGGCACCAGCGAGGACGGTTCGCGTTCGGGCATCTATCGCTGCCCGCCCGTCGTGACCCCGAATAGCTGCTTGAGCTCGCGCGGCTGCGAGCGCCAATACTGCTTCGGCGCCCGCACCTGGCCGCCCAGCTCCGCCGCCGCGTGCCAGGGCCAGCGCGGGTCGTATAGCATCGCCCGCGCCAACGAAACCATGTCGGCCTCCCCGTTCGCGACGATCGCCTCCGCCTGCTGCGCCTCGGTGATCAGGCCGACCGCGATCGTCGGCATCCCGGTCTCCTGCTTGACGCGGGTGGCGAACGGAACCTGGTAGTTCGGCCCGATCGGGATGGCCTGCGCCGGCGAGAGCCCGCCGGAGGACACGTGGATGAAATCGCAGCCCCGAGCCTTCAACGCGTGGGCCAGCGCCACCGTCCCCTCCACGTCCCAGCCGCCCTCCACCCAGTCGCTCGCCGACACGCGGATGCCGACCGGCCTGCCGGGGGGCACGGCGGCGCGCACGGCGTCGAACACCTCCAGCGGGAAGCGCATCCGGTTGGCCAGGGAACCGCCATACGCATCCTCGCGCCGGTTGGCGAGCGGGGAGAGGAACTGGTGCAGCAGGTAGCCGTGCGCCCCGTGCAGCTCGATCGCGTCGAGGCCGAGCCGGTCGGCGCGCCGGGCGGACGCGACGAACGCCTCGCGGATGCGGGCCAGGCCCTCCAAATCCAGCGCGTGGGGCAGCTCCTCCTGCGCGTGCGGCGCAACCGCGGAGGGCGCGTCCGTGACCCAGCCGCCCTCCGCCAGCGCGATCTGCTGCCCGCCGTCCCAGGGGCGCTGGCTGGAGGCCTTGCGCCCGGCGTGCGAGAGCTGGATTGCGACCGGACTATCGGAGTGGGCGCGGACCGCCGCCAGCACGCGGGCCAGGGCGCGCTCGTTCGCGTCCGACCACAGGCCCAGATCGCCCGGCGTGATGCGTCCGTCCCGCTCCACCGCCGTCGCCTCCAGGATCAGCAGCCCGGCGCCGGACAGCGCCAAATGGCCGATGTGGATCATGTGCCAGTCGGTGGCCGAGCCGTCCTCGGCCGAGTACTGGCACATCGGCGCGATGACGATCCGGTTCTCGAGCGCCAGCCCGGCGAGACGGATGGGCTGGAAAAGCGCGCTGGACATGGCGGTGTTCCTCTAGGTCGGGGCATCCGAGGGCTTATCATCCCGCGGGCAGCGTCTGAAGTCCCCCGGCCGCCTTCTGGTGCAACCGCCAAAGGCATGATGCTTGGAGCCTGTTGCGAGATTGCCGGCGTATGGGTGATTGACGGGTGGGAGAAGTGCGGAATGAGGCGTGAGGCCGCGTTATGCGGCTCTCTGCATCCTTTTCGCGGCCCGTTCTTTGGCCTTTTCCGT
>JAABUX010004433.1_pt1 | contig 17777 bp, 11 predicted proteins | sample 5561851 | NCBI WGS metagenome assembly JAABUX01 (sample SAMN10711883, study PRJNA513361) | rock metagenome | isolation source: Antarctica rocks | place: Antarctica: Victoria Land, Richard Nunatak red sandstone | collected 2016-01-03 | reverse complement strand
GGCTTGAGCCAGCGCTCGGTCCACTGGGCGGACTCCAGAGCGCGCAGCGAGTCGTCGTTGATCATGCCCTTTCCATCCTCATCTCTATCTCTCGTTTCCTCTCACCGTCTCGTCCCCGATTCGTCTCAGGTCCGTTCGGGGCCTGTTCGGGGCCTGTTCGGGGTCTGTTCGGGACCGTCAGTCGTCGATGCGACGCGAGAAATGGTCGCCGAGGGGCGACACCTCGCCCTCGTACTCATCTTCTCGCTCCGTCGCCGTCTCGACGTCGCGCGGGTCGTCGCCCAGCAGGTTGTCGCCGCGGCGCTCCGCGTACTGATCGGCGCTCGGCGCGTTTGCGTCGAGCGCCTCGCCGATGTTGTTGACCAGCGGACGGGTTAAGCCCTCATTCTCACGCGTACTGTCTGACATGCTCGTCTCCCTCCATCACTATCATACCCCTACCTGCCGCGAGGCGCATATGGCGGCGTTCTTGGCAGTGTCGATGGTGGTCGCACGTGGACGAGGGCGATGTAGGGACGGTGGTGGACGGTGGTACGTGTCATGCTAAGCCAGGTCCTAATCGCCCTTCACGTCGGTCACGGCCGTCCCATCGCGCGCGGGCGTACAGTACAGTAACGGCAGGTCTTTGGGGGAAGTTGCAATGACGGCGCGGACACCACGTCAGGACGCGCCCAGCGCGGATGTGCTTGCTTTCTACCGCCGCGCGCTCGATACGCTGACGGCCGCGGCGGTCCCGTACCTGATCGGCGGGGGCTACGCGCTCGACTACTATACGGAGCTGGGACGGAGCACCAAGGATGTCGACCTCTACGTCTATCCCCATGACCGCGACCGTGCCCTCCAGGCGTTCTCCACCGCGGGCTATCGCGTCGAGGGCGTGTTCCACTGGGTCGGCAAGGTCTACAATGGCGAGGACTGCGTCGACGTCATCTGCAACACCACCAACGGGATCGCCGCCGTCGACGGCGCCTGGTTCGCGCACGCGCCCGAGGCCGAGGTGTCGGGCCGTGCCGTGCGGCTGGTCCCGGCCGAGGAGCTGATCTGGACCAAGGGTTTCCTGATGGAGCGCGAGCGCCACGACGGCTCCGACGTGGCCCACCTGTTGCTGGCCCGCGCCGCCGAGTTGGACTGGCCGCGCCTGCTCGACCGCTTCGGCGCGCACTGGCGCGTACTGCTGAGTCACCTCATCCTATTCGGCTTTATCTACCCGGAGCAGCGCGCGCAGGTCCCGGCTCCGGTGATGCAGGACCTGCTGGCGCGGTTGCAACGCGACATGATTGGCGGCTCTCCAACCGAGCGCCTGTGCCAGGGTACGCTGCTCTCCTGGCGCCAGTACCTCGTCGACGTGGAGGAGTGGGGCTACGACGACGCACGGGTGAGTGAGGGCTACCTGACCCGCGACGAGGTCGCGCGGTGGACCGAGGCGTTTCGGAGCGATTAGGGGCAGTGGGTACCACCCCACTAAACTGTGGTCATGCGACGGCCTCCGTGACGGGTGGTTTGGCCCGCGCCCGTGCGGCCCGCGCCCGTCCCACCTCATCGGTCTGGCGGGGCGCGGGCGTCCCCGTCACGGGGAGGACGCGATAGCGCAGCATCTCCTCCAGCGTCCAGATGTGGTCGGTCAGGCCAGCGGCCATGGCCGGGGTGCGTTCCTGCCACGTGCGTCCCCCGAGGGCACGGAGGCGGAGGCTCTCCTGGGGCCAGCAAAAATTGGAGGCCGTGCCGACGAGCCACAGGCCGCTGGTCAGCCGCGCGGCACCGTGGGCCAGGCGCCGTCCGCGCCGGGTCAGGGGCGCCAACGCAGCACGGAACGTGGCGTTGAGGCGCTCGATGGAGGACGTGTTGATTTGTGTCCCGCCCTTGGTCCGCGCGATGGCCTCCGCGACCGCCTCCGCCGTGCCGAAGACGACGCGGCGGGTGACGTCCCCCAGGCGCCGCCCTTTGTGACTCTTGACCACCTGCGCCAGCAAGACCGTCTCCGGCAGCACCAGGCGCGGGCGACCTGGCCGCCCCGTGCGCACCGCCACCCGGAACACCGTGCGCACCGCCCCCACGTCGGCCGCGACCCCGTCGACGCAGAGGAGGAGGGCCGTACGCGCGGCACAGGCCGCCACCCGCCGCAGCGTCGCCGTGACCAAAGCGCCGTCCCGTGTCGGGCTGAGGTCCCCGCCCAGCCACAGCCGCGCGGGCGCCGCCAGCGCCAGCGCTTGCCAGATCCGTCCCTTGCACACCTTGACACAGATCTCGTCGGCCTGCACCTGGCCCAGGTCCACCTGCCCCGTCTCCACCACCGCCGTCTGCACCCGTGCTGCATGACGTCCCGTGCGGTGCAGCCACGCTGCCACCGTGCGCTCGTCGAGGCCGAACGCGGCCACGATCGCTTGCGTCGGGCAGCCATGGCACACCAAGGCCACGACCAGCACCAGCACCTCCACCGGGTGGTGCAACCGGTAAAGGGCTGTCCCCCGCGTCGCCGCGACGGTCTTGCCGCCGGTCCTGCCGCAGGACCGGCGCTCCTTCTGACTATGACTACCGATGTTTCCGCGCCCCTGCTGCCCCTTGTCAGGGCAGGTCGCGTGGGGGCAGAATGTGGTGGACGGGTCCATGCGTCCTGCGCTCCTAGCCGTGTGAGCAAGACACGGCTCTCTGTCGCATGCCGTATGCGACCCGTTCCTGTCACCATCACCCGTCCTCCACGGTTTAGTGGGGTGGTACCTGTCTAACTTATTGCAGGGAAAATAAAATCTTCGTCCATGACGCGCGGCCAGTCGAAGAAGATCAGCCTGTCCTCTTCCTCGCCGATACGCGAGAGCATCGCTTTGTAGTGCGCCCGCGCGCACTCATGGTAGGATAGCTTGCCCTCGATCAGCAGTCGCGCCGCGCGGAGGATGTCCGGAATCCACTGTGCCAACCGGTTTGTCGTCATGCACAAGAAGGGCTCAGCGCGAGCGTGCCTCTCCTGGCACTCCGGCAGCATCGCATTCTTAACCGGGTCAAACCAGGGGCCACAGGGATACCGGGGACAATCCGTGTAGACGCTCACGAAGGGGACGCCGTTCAAAACGGATTCGTGCATCTCGCCGCCCGCGAGGACAAGCCACGGGACGCCAACGGATTGGATGGCGAAGGACATACCCGTGTGGGGAGAGATGTGCAGGTCGCAACGCTCGGCGATGGCCAATTGATCGAGCAAGCCCACATCGAAGGCGTCGCGCACGTCCGGCAACCCCTGGGTCAGCCTGTCTATCACGTCCCGGTCGATCCCTTGGGTGACGGATCGGCCCCGCGCAAGGGCGCCCAGCAGCACGATCTCGACGCCCGCGAACTCCGCTCGCAGATGTCCGATTAACATCCGCCAGAAGGCGAGGGGCGGCGTCCTGCTCGCATCGGTACCCGAGCCAAGCAGCAGGCTGATGCGCGTCGGCGCGTCGGGCGACACAAAGTCATCGGCGAAGCTCCTGGCCACGGCGGGGAGCTCGAGGGTGAGCGGGGTCAGGCGCTGCCGCGGGAAGCCGTCCGGGGTCTCCCAGCCATTGTTGACAAGGCGCGCGCGTATCCGCTCGCGCATGGCGTGCGCGACAAAGTCGAGCGCATCCCAGCCCATGGGGGCGCCCTGCCGGGGGTCGGAGTACATGTAGTCCCAATCGCGCGGGATGCCCAGTACAGCCTCCCGCGCGTCCTCCAGAGACGCGATGCCGTCCACCGCGATCGGGTAAACCTCGTCGACCGCGCGGACACACGACGCCAACTCGGGTCCGCTACGCGCGTTGACGGCCACCGCGATCGCCAGGTCCGGGTTGGCGTTGTGCAACGCCCCCGCCAGGCGGTACGCCTCGATGGCGTGGCCCACGGGCTGATAATAGACCCAGTTGATGAGCAGCCGCTGTCCCATGTCTAAGAGTGTAACGTAATCGCAACGTGACCCAGGGGCCAGCCGCGCACGGTCGGTGAATTCGACGTGCAGGGAGCCTGCGACTGCGGTCGCATGGCAGCGGACGGACACTGCGGTGTCGGACCGGGACCAGGGGCAGCGTCGTGGCGGACCACACCCGACCGCAGTCGGCCCCTGGCTGACTGGCCCCCGACCGGCTGCGGCCGGTCCCGGTCCAGCGCGGTGGTTTGCCATGCGACCGCAGTCGCAGGCCCCGTTCGGACCCGTTCAGGCCGCGTTCAGAAGCATCGGACACCACGCGTTACATCGTGCCCGTCGCGCGCTCCACGAGGACCCGCAGGGCGCCCTCGCGGACGGTCGCGTCCACTCCGTCGCGCGTCACCCGCAGGTCGACCGTGGCCGCGCCGACGCGCAGGCCGCGTAAGGATAGCACCTCGACTCCGTCCGGCAGGTGCGGCCGCAGGCGCAACACGCCCGCCGCGGCGTCGGGCTCCAGGCCCAGCATGCTCTGCACGAGGGCGAGCGGCGCCGCGGCCGCCCAGGCCTGCGGTGAGCAGGCCTCGGGATAGGGCACGGGTGGACCGTCGTGGGCCTTGAAGCCGCAATACAATTCGGGCAGCCGCGCGTCGGCGAAGTGCTCCGCCGCCACCACCACGCCCATGGCCACGGCGTTGGCCTCCTGGTCGTAGCCGTATCGCTTGAGACCCAGCGCGCACAGCGAGGTGTCGTGCGGCCACACCGAGCCGTTGTGGTAGTTCATGGGGTTGTAGGTGGCCTCACCCGTGGACAGCGTGCGGATGCCCCAGCCGCTGGACAGGTCGGGCGCGGCCAGCCGGCGGGCGACAGACGTTGCCTTATCCCCGTCGACGATGCCGGACCACAGGCAGTGACCCGCGTCCGAGGACACCGTGCCCACCTGCCGCTTGGCGCCGTCAAGGGCAATGGCCAGATAGTCGCGGTCGGCCATCCAGTAGGCCGCGTTGAATCGCTCCTTGAGGGCCGCAGCCTCGCGCACAAGGCGCCCGGCAAGCCGATCCTCGCCCAGCCGCGCCAGGATCGGCGCCAGGCGACGCTTGGCGTCGTAAACGTACCCCTGTACCTCCACCACGGCGATGGCGCCCGTGGCGGGACTGCCGTCGCGATGGCTCAGCGAGTCGACGGAGTCCTTCCACGACTGCACAGTCAAGCCGCGTCCGCTGTCGGCCTCGAATTCGACGAACAGGTCGCCGTCAGGGTCGCCATAGCGGTCGATCCAGGTCAGCGCGGCGCGCACGCGGGGCAATAGTTCGCGCGCCAGCGCCAGGTCGCCTGTCCAGGCATAATAATCGCACAGCAGCACCAGGAAGAGCGGCGTGCTGTCGACCGAGCCGTAGTAGCGCCCGAACGGCACCTCATCGAGGTTGGCCATCTCGCCGCGCCGCAGCTCGTGCGGGATCTTGCCCGGCTCTTCTTGCCGCCAGGCGTCGACCACTGTCCCTTGCAAGGCGGCAAGCGTGCGCAGCGTGCCACGGGCCAGCTCGGAGGTCAGCGGCAGCGCCTGGATGGCCGTGATCAGCGAATCGCGGCCAAAGGGAACGGCGAACCAGGGGATGCCGGCCACGGGGAACGGGCCGTGACCGAGGTCGGCCCGCAGCAGGCGCAGGTCGAGCGCCGCGCGGTCGAGCACCCGCTGCAGCACGGCGTGATCGGTCTCCAGAACCGTACAGGACGCGCGCCAGTCCTCGTAGGAGCGCCGCAGGGCCGCGAGCGCGGCGTCGAAGCCCATGGCTTCCCCACTCGACGCGATATCGTCCGCCATGGCCTGTGCATTGTCGTTGGCGTGCATAAGTTCTGGGGCTGGGAGCGCGGGCATCCCTCCCGCCCCGCCTCCAGCGGGGGGGCCGCCCGCGCTCCCAGTCGTCCCAGTCCCAGCGGGCGAGACGCCCGCGCTCCCAGTCGTCCCAGTCCCAGCGGGCGAGACGCCCGCGCTCCCAGTCATCCCAGGCATGACGGGGACGGGCGAGACGCCCGCGCTCCCAGATGTCATTGCCGGGAAGGTCACAGGCCCTTTGTCGCCCTCTACCCCGCCATTCACTCCGTCCTCGGCCACGGTGACGGCGATGTCGAGCGTGAGCGTGCCCTGCGCGGCCAGCGGCGCCTGCCAGTGCGCCTGCCCGGCGTCGAGCGACCGCGGCGCCGGGGCGAAGCGCAGCGTCGTGCGCCGCGTCACCTTGTCGAGCCCGCGGTAGCCCAGAACGACCGTGCCCTCGCCAGCATCGACCTCGGCCGGGAGCAAATGGCCGCGCGCGGGCCGTGGCAGCCCACGCACCTCGAACACGTCGACGTAGTCGGCGGCGTAGCGCACCTGAAGCGTCACCAGGGTGTCGTGACGGTCGTAGTTGGTGACGGTCACGCGCTCGTACATCGTCGCCTCGTACAGCACCCGCTGCCGCTGCACGCCGAGGGTCGCCCAGCGCGGCTCCGGGCTCTCCGCGACTTTGGCCTGCGCCCACACCCGCTGCACGTCATCGTCGGCCGCGCTCGCGGTCAGGGTCGTCGGCGCCGCGCCGTTGACGCGCAGCTCGAAGCGGTTCAGGAAGCGCGTATTGTGCGCGTACAGGCCGGACGTGGCGTGCTCCGGCGTGACATCCCCGTTGGCGTCGGACACCTGGAAGAGGCGTCCCTCGCGCGTGACCAACGAATCCATTACCGCGTCTCCTTATTAATACTACAACGTGACATTGACCTGCGACTGACGTCGCATGGCACACAACGGACACTAAAGTGTCTCCACACGCGCCGCTCTAACGACTTTAGTCATCGTCCTTTGCCATGCGACGTCAGTCGCAGGCTGATCCTAACGTAGTAGTATTAACAATAGATAGGGGAACACGGTCGGACGTGATAGTCCAACCGGGCTCGCGCGTGGTCACGGTCAGGGTCGCGCCGTCCCAGTCCAGGTCGATGCTGTTGGCGCCGACGCGCAGGTTCGTCAGGCGCGCGGACCGCCAACTCGCTGGAAAGACCGGCTCAAGGGCCAGCCGGCGGTGGAAGGCGTCGGGCCGTACGCCGAACATCCCTGCCACCACGGGCCAGGCCACGGCGTAGCCGGACCACGCCTGCACGAAGCAGCCGCCGTCGGGCGACAGCTCGGAGATGGCGCCCGGCATGTGCAACGGCAGCGTCTCGGCGACCGCGCGCACATAGCCCAGGGCGACCTCGGCGCGGCCATAGACCAACTCGGCCGAGGCCAGCACGCCGGTACTGATGCTCATGATGGCAGCGCGATCGAACCCGTTGAGGTACATGCCCCAGCGCCCGCTGAAGCGATCGGTCTCCATCGTCCGCAACACGCGGCGCGCCCGCTCCGGCGCGGCGATGCCCGTCTCCAGCGGGCTGATCAGACTCCAGTTGCCGCAGGCCCAGGCGCGCTTGCGGTCCTGCTGTGGGTCAGACTCGGCCTCCCGCAGCAGTCGTCGTAGCGCCTCCACCGCGGCGGGGCGCGCCTGTCCTTGCCAATCGGGTTGCCCCGCGCGGTCGATCCAATCGCGCAGCCGGGGCGCCATTTCGGTCGGCGTGCCGCGCATGTCGCCGTACAACCCCTCGTCCTCTAGCCAAAAGGCCTCCTCGACGCGCGCGCGCACCCGCCGCGCCAGGTCGCGGCAACGTACGGCGGGGCACTCGTCGCCCAGCACCTCGGCCATCCCTGCCAGGGCGTCCAACCCGGCCGCCGTGTGCGCCGCCGCGTCGACGCACTGCAGATTGAGGCCCTCCATCTCGATGAGGCCGTAGCCATGGGGCAAGATGTCACCGTCGGGGCAGCACGCGCCGAGCGTCCACTCCAGCACGCCGCGGCGACAGAAGGGGTAGGCGCGCCGCAGGACGTCGAGGTCGCCCGTCCACAGGAAGGTCTGCCAGACCGTGGCGGCGAACTGCGGCGTCTCCTGCCCGTTGCCGGGATTGAAGACGGCGCCGCGCGTGTTGGCCTCGTGGATGACCCGACCGCTGTCCCCATTGCGCGCGATGCTGAGCGTCCGCAGCAGGTCGAGCGTCTCGACCGCGGTCTCGTGCTGACCCAGGGCCAGACAGCCAAGCAGCGCATAGGCGCTGTCGCAGCCAAACCACCACATATACTCCGGCGCCCCCGCTCCGAGGCCGCGCCCAGTGCCGGGCACATCACGCAACAGCCAGTCGTTGTCGCACTTGAGCCAATCCCAGGCCGCGACGACCGCCGGGTCGGGGATGTCCAAACCGCTACGCGCGAGCATGGCGTCGTAGCGCGCGGCCTTGGCCGTCCAGAGGGCGGGAGCGGTATCACGCACCCGCGCAAAGGTCTCCCGCGCCAGCAGCGGCCCCTCGTCGGAGCCGACCACGACGAATTCGATGACGGCCTCCTCGCTCCCGCCAGGGACGGAGAGCGTGTAGTCGAGAGCGACGGAGACGCCGCGTCCCGTCGTGCGCTCGGGTCCCCACAGGTCGCGTCCGCTCTGCCAGGCCGTGGGCGCCTGCTCACGCGCGCCCACGGTCACGTACCAGGGATTAAGGTCGTCACCGCAGAGCCATGCGCGGAGGTCATCCTGGTAGGCGGCGTGGTCGTAGCCGTCGCGGACTCCGTCCCAATCCGACAGCCAGACGCCTTGCAGGTCGCTGCGGGCCAGCAGGCGCAGTTGCAGCGTGCGCGCCACGGGCGAGCGCAGAGTATAGCGCACCACAATGGCGCGTTCGCCGTCCGGTGCAAACTGGCGCCGCGTCACCGTCAGACCGTCGGGCAGGGTGTACTCGTGCGCGTTCCAGAAAGGGCCGCTGATGAAGCGGTCCGCGGAGGGCAGCCACTGGTCGTCGATAGCGAGCCAGAAGCCATCCAGCAGCTTGATCGGATGGCTCCAGAGGCCGCCCATCTCCCCCGGCACGTGCGAGCCAAGGTCGGGGAAGCCGCCGTCCTGAGTCCCGATCAGGTAGGCGCGGTCACCCGCGGCGATATAGGGGTCGTCAAGCCGCTCACTCTTGGCGATGGTCATGCCGTCTATCACGTCGTCCGTCACGAGTGGCCTGCCCGCGCCACGCGCGCGCTGCCCTTGTAGGGCCGCACGGTCCCGCTCACGCGCCGGCCCAGTGCGACGTAGAGGGCCAGCGTCGCGGCGACAAGGCCATAGCAGAGCGCCCCAATCAGCAGCACGGCGCCGAATCCGACCTGCACCGCGATGGCAGCCGCCAACACCGACCCGACGACCGAGAACAAGGCGTTGACGCTCCAGAAGAGGGCGATATCGCCGGGCAACACGGCCGACGCCAGCCGCAACGTCAGTGGGAAAGGCATGCCCAGGGCCAGGCCCAGCGGCAGCAAGAGCAGTCCGGCGACGCTGGTGGCGCTGGCAGCCCCTTGGGCCAGCAACAAGGACTGCGCGGCGGGCAGCGCCACCAGCGTCGCCACGACCAACGCGGCCACGGCCAGCGGGGCCAGCGGCAATCCACGACCGGCGATCCGTGGCAGGATGCGGCCCGCCAGCAGGCTGCCGACGCCGCCGCCGAGCAGCAACGCCACCAGGACGGTGGTCAGCGCGCGCACCGGATCGCCCAACACAAGGATGGCGCGCTGCACCAGCGGGACCTCGACGCACATGAACCCGACGCCCAACAAGGCCACGGTCAGGCCGAGCGCCCAGACCGAGCCGCGCGGCCGGAAGGTGGGGTCCATAGGGTCGACGGGGGACCGTTGTCCGTCCGCCGCCTCGTCCGGTCCCTCGCGCAGGAAAAAGACAAGGGCGATCAGGCCCAGCGCGACGAGGCACGCGTACCACAGTGCCGCGCTCAATCCATCGGGCAGACCGAAGCTCAGGTCGAAAAAGAAGGGGTGGTCGTCATCGGTCGGGCCGATGGCATAGGGGCTGTCCTGGAGGAGTTGGTCCAGCGTCTGCGTCCCCACCGCCAGCATATCGAAGCCGCCCTGGAAGAGGAAGGGGACGTACAGCCGCTGCAGGCCCAGCGCGTCGACGCGCGTTTGTAGATCGTCCGCCTCCTGGCGCGTAAACGGGGTGTCCTGCAGCAGCATCAGCGAGGGGCGCGACTGCGGCGTGTTGTTGTTCGTCTGCACCAGGGCCGCGCGTCGCATGGCCCGCGGATACGAGAGGCCATTTTGATGCAGGGCCTCGATCCCGGTGGTAAACGCACGCAGCCCCTCCAGTCCCTGGTGCCCGATCACGCCGACGCGGCCGCCCGGCGTGAGGTGCGCCAGGTAGGACTGGAAGGCCTGCGTGGTAAAGATATAGCTCTCGGCCAGCGCGTTGCCCTGGCCCTGCGCCGCGCCGCTGTAGACCAGATTGAGCAGGATGGCGTCGTAGCGGTCGTGCGTGCGGGCCAGGAAATGGCGTCCATCGTCGACCACGGTCGTCACGTCGGGGCGATCCAGGATGTTGCCGTTGTAGGCGCGCTCGGCGCGCACGGCCACCACCGTGGCCGCGTTGAGCTCGACCGCGGTCACGTGTTGAGCGCCGGCAGCCAGCGCGCGCAGCACGTCGATGCCGCCGCCCGCGCCGATCACCAGCACGTTGCCGAGGCGTCCAGAGGACGAAGACGTGGCTGGCCGGATCAAGAGCGGTGCCGTCTCCAGATCATTCAAGAGCGGGATAAGGTCGGGCGAGGCGAGATTGCCGTCCCAGCGCACCATGTACGTGCCCGCGCCACCATCGGTAAACACGAAGCGGCGCGAGGGGTCGCTCGTGGCCACCACATCGGTGCGAGCAAAGGCGTCCCAGCGGGTGTCGATGACCCGCGCGTGCCGCGCCGGGTCGCGCAGCACACCGACGATGGTCTTATCCGGCGGCGCGTTGCGCAGTTGAGCGTAGTCGATGCCCAGCGGGGAGAACAAACCTTGCACGAGGAGGCCCACGATGCCCGCGCACAGCAGCAGCGCCGCGAGGAGGCCCTCACCCCCCAGCCCCCTCTCCCTGTGCGCGGGAGAGGGGGAGCGATGCCGTTGTTTTCCTGCTGGCGTGGGAGAAGGGGCGACGGTGAAGGCCTGCTCTGCCGTGGGAGAGGGAAGAGGATGGTGTTGCCCCCCCTGTCCCACGGTTAGGGAGAGGGGGTTGGGGGGTGAGGGCTCCCGTGGTGAGGGTAGCAGCAGCGCGGCCAGCGCGCAGGCAATCCCGAGCGCGAACAGCGTGCCGAAGGGGCCGACGAGGTCGAGGCCCAGGATCACGCCGCCCGCGCCGAGGGCCGCTCCCAGGAGGTCGGCGCCGTACAGCAACGTGACCACCTGTGAGCGCGCGCGAAAGACGGCGGCGAACGCGACGCCGAGCGCGACGAACGGCAGCAGGGCTGGGGCCAAAAGGACGACCAATGAACCATCGGCCGCGATGGCGGGCAGCGACAGCGCCAGCAGGGGAAAGACGATGGCGCCGGCCAGCGCGCCAGCCACGGCGGCCTGACGCGCGGCGCGCCCCGGCAGCGCGTAGACGAGCGCGGCGCCGAGGCCGAGGCCCGAGACAGCTAGCGAGACGGCGACGAAGGCGTAGTGATAGGCCAGCAGCACCGAGGCCAGCCGCGTCAGCACGATCTCCCAGGCCAGTCCCGTCGCCGAGAGCAGCGCCACCGCGACGAGGGTCTTCATGGCCAAACGGTCCCCGTTTACAGGGGCCGGAGAGTCTCCGGGACGCGATGGGCCGCTAAGCGCCATCGCGTCCCGGAGACTCTGCGCGTCACCCCTGGTGACGGTGCTAGCCTTTGACGCCGCCAAGCGTGATGCCCTCGATGAAGAAACGCTGGAAGAACAGGAACACCAGCAGTGGTGGCAGCACGATGGCCATGGATGAGGCTTGCAGCAAGTTCCAGGTCGTCGATTGGCCGCCGCCCGCGCTCGTGTTCGCCACGAACTTGTTGATGCCCAGGGCCAGCGTGAAATGGGTGTCGCTGGACAGGTAGATCAGCGGGCCGAAGAAGTCGTGCCACTGGCCGATGAACACGAAAATGGCCACCGCCGCCAGGGCCGGCTTGGCCAGCGGGGCATAAACGCGGAACAGCGTGGTCAGCGTCCCCGCCCCGTCCACGAACGCGGCCTCGCCTAACTCCGCGGGCACGCCCTGGAAGAACTGGCGCAGCAGGAAGATATAAGTTGGCGCGCCGCCCAGGAAAGCCGGGATGATCAGCGGCCACAGTGTGTCGGTCAGGTTGAGCTTGCTGTAGATGAAGTACTGCGGCACGAGCAGGATGACGCCGGGCACGGCGATCAGCGCCAGCACCAGGAAGAACAACTGGTCCTTGAACGGCGCCCGCAGGCGCGCGAAGGCGTAGGCCGCCATGGTCGCCGTGAGCAGCGTGCCGGTGAGCTGGCCGATCTCGATCAGGATCGTGTTCAGGAAGTAGTAGCCGAACTGGGCGCCCGGCGTGGTGAACGCGTCGATGTAGTTGTGCCAGTGCGCGGGGTTGGGGAAGGCCAGGGCGCCGCCAGCGGCAATCTGATTGCCGTCTTTCAGCGAGGTCGTGATCTGCGAGTAGAACGGGATCAGGATGCTGATGGCCCCGACCGTCAGGATCAGGTACGTCAGCACGGTCCCGATGAGACGCCTGCGCGCGCGCGCGTCCTTGCCCCTATCGCTCGCCACCCGTCCGCCGGCGGCGACAGGGCTCATAGATTGCGCCATGCTGAACCTCCTTACTCGCCCTTGACGACGTTGCCTTCATAGAATACCCAACTGCGCGACGTGCGCAGCACGATCAGGGTCAGGACCACGATAAAGGCGAACAGCAGGACCGCCTCCGCCGAGGCCTTGCCGAAATGAGTCGCGGCGAAACCGTCGCGGTAGAGCTTGATCATGTAAAACTTGGAGGAGCCCAGAATGTTGAGGCCCGAGAGTATGGGGGGGCCACCCTGCCCCCCGGTCAGGACGTAGGGGCCGTCGAAGATCTGGAACACGCCGATCAAGCCGGTCAGCAGGTTGTAGAAGATGGTCGGCGTGAGCAGGGGGATGGTCACGTTCCAGAAGCGCGCCCACCAGCCGGCGCCGTCGATCCCCGCCGCCTCATAGAGCGGCTGTGGCACGCCCTTGAGCCCAGCGAGGTAGATCACGACGATGTTGCCGATGCCCCACAGGCTGGTCAGCGCGATGGCTGGGACAACCCAGAACGAGTTGTTGAGCCAGTCGATGCGCGGCAATCCGACGATCGCCAGGAGCTGGTCGAGGATGCCGTTCTGGAGGTTGAAGATCCAGATCCATAGCACGGCAACCGACACGCCCGACAGCAGCGACGGCATGTAGTAGATGGCGCGGAAGACATTGATGCCGGGCCTCTGGCGATTCATCAGCATGGCCAGCGCCAGCGAGACGATCAAGCTGGCGGGCAGGAACAGCGCCGCGTAGACGGCCGTCACCTTGAGGGCCTGCCAAAAGTCGGCGTCGTTTGTAAATAGGTTAGTGTAGTTGTCGGCGCCGATCCACTGCGGCGCGTCGATGATATTCCACTGCGTGAAGCTGGTATAGAGCGACACGATGCTTGGGATGAGGTAGACGAACAAGAACCCCGCCAGAAAGGGAGCGATCAGCAAGTAGAACGTCCGTGCCTCGCGCCAATCGCGTTTGCTCATCTTATGACGGGCCTGTACCTTGCCCGCGGATATCGCCTGTGCCATCGCGTACCCTCCTCTCCCTTCCCTACATCCACGGCCACGCTGACCCGCAAGCGCGACTGTGCCAAGCTCTACGTTCGATGTCGCCCGATATCGCCGCCGACCCCTCGATGCGTCATAACGTCGCCGTGATTGATACTTGATTGGGTGCGGTGACGGGGCGCGTGGGCCGTCAGGTGTGTATAGATTTGACGGCCCGCGCTCCACAGTCAACCTGACATTCACCCGCTAAGTAGGCGCCAGTACGTTCCTGGGAGCGCCGGCTTCCAGCCGGCACACCATGGCCGGCTGGAAGCCGGCGCTCCCAGGGGGGACTCTTATGCCTCCATGCCGCAAGAACTTTGCAGCGACTACTTAGCAGGCGGCTATTTGGTGGAGCTGAGCGCTGCCTGACCCTTCTTGGCCTCGATGGTCAGCACCTGCTGCACGGGCGTGCCGGGGGAGCCGTCGAGCAGGGTCAGGCCCTCGTGCAACGTATCGCCGACGGCGAGGGCTCCCTCGGGGCCGGTGGTATCACCCGGCAGCTGCCTGATGTTCCTGACTCCGTTAAGGAAGACGCCGCGGACAGGGTCCATGGTGTCGCCGTTCTTGTCGGCCACCGCTTTGACGGCCGGCAGCGAGACCTTGCTCCAGATCGCGTCGCCGACGGGGCCGCTCATCAGCTTGATCAGCGCGGCGACCTCCTTGGGGTGCTGGGTGGTGCGGGCCATGGCGAAGCCAGCGTAGCAGATCGTGTTGTTCGGCGGCGCGCCCGCGGCCTGCGGGAACGAAACCACGCCGAACGACAGGCCGGAGGTCGTCTTGTAGGTCGGGGACGGCCAGATGCCGGTGATGTTCATGGCCACCTTGCCCTGGGCGAAGGGGTCGGCGCCGCCGTTGGTCGCTGAGGCGAACTGCGACGGCGTGGGGGCGACGTGGTCCTGCGTGGTCAGGCCGCTCCAGAAGGTGATGGCCTTGACCGTGGCGGGGCTGTCCATGTAGCCGACGACGTGCTTGCCGTCGGCGCTGATCAGGCTGCCGCCGAACGAGCGCACCACCAAATCGGCCAGACGCGACCACGAAGGATCGTAGAGCACGCTATAGGTCCCGCTCTTCTTGGAGAGCGCGAGAGCGTCGCTGCGGAACTGGTCCCAGGTGAATCCCGTTGCCGGGGGGAAGGGCACGCCCGCGGCCTTGAAGAGGGCCTTGTTGTAGTAGACGGCCAGCGTGGAGTAGTCCTTGGGCACGGAGTACTGGTGGCTGCCCACGCGGCCGAAGGTCAGCGTGTTGGGCAGGTACTGGTTGAGGAATCCTCGGCCTAAGTAGGGGACGAGGTCCGCCAACACATTGTGATCGACGTAGTAACCGACGTCGCCGTCGCCCAGGTTGGTGACATCAGCGCCCTGTCCGGCGGCGATTTGGGTGACGGCGAGCCCGCGATCCTTGGGGATACTCGGCAGAGTAACGCTGACGCCGGGATACTGCTTCTGGAACAGCGGCAGAATTCGTTGATTGAACTCTGCTTTTTCCGGGTCGCTGAAGAACGTGGCAAACTTGAGGGTGAAGCTGGCCGCGCTGTGGCCCTGGGCCGAGGCGGAGGCGGTGTGGCTGGCCATGGGAACCGCCGCGCCGAGCGCGACGAGCGCCGCCGCCGGCAGCAGGCGGAGTCGATGGATACGTTTCATATGTGTCTGACCTTCTCTCTCCACGTCGTGGAGTGGGTCCTCATCGACATGAGCGCCAACCGCGGACCGTCCGACATATGTCGTGGACTGTCCCGATCCGGTACCCGTGACGGAGGTCGTTCTCCATCCGACGTGCCATTACGTAATCGTACGACAGAACAGCGGCCGCTCACCAAAAAACCGAGCGGAGCGATTCGATCGGGCGTGGGACCGCATTGTCCCACGTGGATGGGCCATAGCCAACCGTGGCCTGGATGTCGATAAGCAGTGTGATAGTCCGGGTTGCCGTTGTGCCGCGGTGCCATGACGCCATGGTCATGCGTGACCATGGGAGGTCCGGCGGACTGCCAGGTCGTTTCGCTACCCTCGTCAGTAGGCTAACCTCCTTTCACAATCCACTCGCCAGGGGTGTCGCCACATCCCGGTGGACGGGCGGGCGCTACCGGAGGATACCAGTGGACGGGCCAGAAAAGCGCAAGGGAGCGACCACGCCCTCTGGTGAACCGAAACGTTTCGGTTCCATGAGTCCATCTTATACGTCGCGCGCGGCGCTGTCAACCCTTATGGCGTGAGGACAGCGCCATGTCATTCTCGGCCGGTATGGGTCATCGACGGAGTAGGGGCGTATTGCATACGCCCTGGAAGGCACGGCCAGGACGTATGCAATACGCCCCTACCCTCGACGATCGACAACGAAGCGCCCCTGGCGTGGAGATGTCGTCGAGCGGCGCACGACGAGGGTTGGCGTGACCAGGCGCCGCGCGAGGGGCAGGTCGGGCTTGGCCACGCGGTCGAGCAGCAGCGCCGCGGCCTCCTCGCCCAGCCGCCGATTGGACTGGCCGACGGCGGTCAGCGGTGGGTCGGCGTGCTCGACGAGCAGGCTGTCGTCGAAGACGGCCAGGGACAGGTCCTGGGGCACGGCAAGGCCCAGGGCGCGGGCGGCGCGCAGCACGGCGAGGCCCAGGAAGTCGGCGCCGGCGAACACGGCCGTGGGCGGGTCGGGCAGCGCCAGCAAAGACGCCAGCGCGGCCACCACGTCCGCCTCGCCGAGTCCATGGCGTACCAGGACGGGGTCGTCGCAGAGGTGCGCCCGTTGCAGCGCCGCGCCATAGGCGGCGAAACGGTAGTGCGAGAAGCCGAAGGCGGGGTCAAGGCCCAGGTAGGCGATGCGGCGGTGGCCCAACCCGATCAGATGGTCCATGATCTGGCGCATGCCGTCAGCCCCGTCCACGTCGATAAACGAGTAGGTCAGGTCGCTAGCGGTGCGGCCGAAGGCAATGAAGGGAAGGCGCCGCTCTTGCAGGTAGGGGATGCGCGCGTCATGGCAACGGATGTCGCAGATGATCAATCCATCGACTCGGCGCTCGCGCACCAGGCGCTGGAACCCCTGGCCGTCCACGTCGTGGACGTCGGCGGTCGAGACCAGCAGGTCGACCCCGCGCCCGGCGCAGGTGGCGCCCATGCCGCCGATGAACTCGAGCCACGGCATGTCGTAGGAGCGGTGCAGCACGTTGGGGATACCGAGGCCGATGGCGTTGGCCATGCTCCCTTGCAGGTTGCGGGCGACGGCGCTTGGATGGTAGTCGAGCGTCTCCGCGACCCGTCGTACCCGGTCGCGGGTGGCCTTGGCCACGTCGTCGTAGTTGTTGAGCGCGCGCGACACCGTGGTCACCGACAAGCCCGCCTGTCGCGCCACGTCCCTGATAGTAGCCATCGTCGTCGCTACCCTATCGCTACCGGCTCCAGGGGTCCAGCGCCACGCCTTCACAAGCGCGTGCCCATCGTCGTCCGAAACGTTTCGACAGACGTGCCCTCATGATAGGAACGGTGACGCCCTCATGTCAAGCGCGCCGGGCTTATCCCTGTCGTAGGGTTAGATGGCGATGCGCTGCCACAACTGCTCTGTCGCGGCCGACGGGACGACGCCTTCGGACTCCAGCGCCTGGCGGCAGCGGCCGAAGACGCGCACCGCCTCGCCGCGCCGGCCGTCCCGCGCGAGGTAGTCCATCAAGCGCCGGGCCACCTCTTCGCGCCACGGCTCGAGGCGCAGGATGCGGCGACAGTACCCTACCGCCTCGCCCACGTGTCCCTGCTGCTCAGACAGCGACGCCATTTCTTCAAGCATGGACAGGTAGGCTTGCCGCAGGCGCTCTCGCTCGGCAATAGTGGGCTCGCTGTAGGGGTCGTCGGCGAGGTAGTCGCCCTGGTAGAGTTCATCCGCGTCGCGATAGGACGCCAGCGCGTCGTCGATTCGTCCCTGCTGGGCCAACTGCCGGCCCCGCCGCGCCGCATCATCGAAGGCCTGGACATCGGTCCAGCAGACGCCGACGGGATCGAAGACGTACGCGCCGTCCTGCTGGACGATCAGCCCGTCTCCGCCGTTCCCCCTGTCCTTGCCGCTCCCGCCGCTCCCGCCAGTCCCGCCAGTCCCGCCGGTCCGGGCCTTCGGGTCGCCAAGCTGCCGGCGCAGGTCGCACACGGCCACGCGCAGACGATTGAGCACGCTCTCCGCGTCGGTCTCCGGCCAGACATCCTCGGCCAGCTTCTCCTTGGAATGGCGCTGGCCGCGCGCCGTAAGCAGCGATTTGAAGACGCTCTTGGCAGGCTTGTTGCGCCAACTCTC
>JAABUX010004432.1_pt1 | contig 17793 bp, 14 predicted proteins | sample 5561851 | NCBI WGS metagenome assembly JAABUX01 (sample SAMN10711883, study PRJNA513361) | rock metagenome | isolation source: Antarctica rocks | place: Antarctica: Victoria Land, Richard Nunatak red sandstone | collected 2016-01-03 | reverse complement strand
CGGTGGCCAAGAAGACCTCCCTGACGCCGCAGGTCTGGGACTACTCCTCCTCGCTCATGACGCTGCAGTCGCACTACCTGCCGCAGCAGGCGCCGACCTACAGCGTGCAGTACACCATTCCCCCCTACACAAATTACACCCAGAAGCAACTGGTCGCCTGCCAGTAGTGCCGATCAGTACCGAGTGGAGATAATCGGTACCGGCGGGTGGCCAGGGCGCAGCATATGCCGCGCTCTGACCACCCGTCGGCCGTTGGATAGAGAGCACAACTGTGTGATTCTCAATCACCCAAACGGTTTCTGGAGGTAGGGGCGTATTGCATACGCCCAGATCGCGCCAGCATCCGGGCGTATGCAATACGCCCCTACCCCACTCTGGACATCCTGCCCCAGCCGCGCAATGACCCTGGATACTTTGGATGGAGAGAAAGGACGCGGATGAGCCTGCTGACGGTCCGCGAGGTGTCGAAGCGCTACGGCGCGGTGGTGGCGCTGCGCTCCGGCAACCTCACGGTCGAGCCGGGCGAAGTGCACGCTCTGATGGGGGCCAACGGCGCGGGCAAGAGCACCCTCGTCAAGATGCTGACCGGCGTGATCCGCCCCGATACCGGCACGATCAGCGTGCGCGACCGCCCGGCGCGCATCACCTCGCCCGCCGCCGCGCAGCGCGTGGGTCTCGCCGCCGTGTTCCAGGACCCGGCGCTTGTACCCGACCTGACGGCGCTGCAGAACCTGCGTCTCACCGGGACCGACGTGCCGGCCGTGCGCCGCTGGCTCGGGACCATGGACCTTGGCGGCATTGACCTTGGCGAGCTCGTCGGCGACCTGCCCCTGCCCAGCCTGCGCATGATCGACCTCGCCCGCGCCCTGGCGCGCGACCCGCAGTTGCTGCTGCTGGATGAGATCACCGCCGCGCTGCCCTCCGATCTGGCCGAGCGCGTCTTCCTTGTGATGCGCCGCTGGCGCGAGGCCGGGCGCGCCGTCCTGTTTATCTCGCACCGCCTGGCCGAGGTGCGCGCCCTGTGCGACCGCGCCACCGTCCTGCGCGACGGCGCCGACGTGGGCACGCTCGTCGTCTCGCAAAGCGTCGAGGAGCGCATCGTCGAGCTGATGCTTGGTCCAGCCGCGCCTCACTCCCCGACCCCCTCTCCCTCACGGGGCGAGGGAGAGACGCAAGTGGCCACGGCCCCTCACCCCCAACCCCTCTCCCTCATGGGGAGAGGGGAGCCTTACCCTCACCCACCCTTCCCGCACGCGGAGCCCCACCCCTCTCCCGCGCACCGCGAGCCGACAAGCGTCCCCCCCTCTCCCGCGCACAGGGAGAGGGGGCTGGGGGGTGAGGGTCTTCCGGGGGGTGAGGGCGTTCCGATCCTCAGCGTGCGCGGGCTGCGCGCGGGTACGGCCCTGGCCGAGGTCTCGCTGACGGTGCGGCCGGGCGAGGTCGTCGGCGTGGCCGCGCTGGAGGGCCAGGGCCAGGACGTGCTGTTCGACATCCTCGCCGGGCGCCGGCGGGCCGATGGCGGCGAGATCGCGGTAGGTGGACGTCCCTTGCGCGCGCGCACGCCCTACGACGCGATCCGCGCGGGCGTGGTGCTGGTCCCGGCCGACCGCCTGCAAGGATTGCTCCCGCAGCGCTCGATCGGGGAGAACATCGCCACGCCGCTCTACAACCGCGTCGCGCGCTGGGGCCCGATCAACGGACGGAGCGAGGGGCGACGCGTACGCGAGGCCGTCGAGCGCCTCTCCATCGACACGCGCGCGCAGCGCCAGGTGCGCCGCCTCAGCGGCGGCAACCAGCAAAAGGTCACCATTGCGCGCTGGCTCACGGCAGGCTTCCGCGTGATGCTGCTGTTCGACCCCACGCGCGGCATCGACGTGGGCACCAAGCGCCAGATCTACGCCCTGCTGCGCGAACTGGCCGCCGGCGGCGCGGGCATCCTGCTCTTCACCAGCGAGCTGCCGGAGATCGCGCTGGTCTGCGACCGCGCGCTCGTGCTCTACGAGGGGCGCATCGTGCGCGAGTTGCCCGCGTCCGAGGCCGACGAGGGCACGCTGCTGCGCGCGGCCCACGGCCTGACGCGCGAGGAGGCGGCGGTGCTATGAGCGCGCAATCTCCATCCTCATCCCTGTCTCTGGTTGCGAACAGACCGGCCAACCGCGGCCGCTGGGCGCGACGCAACGCCTGGCCCCTGGGGGTCTATGCCCTGTTGCTCGTCCTGCTCGGCGTCGAGCGCATCGTGCATCCCGACCTCAACAGCTACGACATCCAATCGCTCGTCGGTGGCGCGCTGCCCCTGGCGCTGGCCGCCGCGTCCCAGGCCGTGGTGGTCATCGCCGGCGGCATCGACCTGTCCGTCGGCGCGCTGATGAGCCTGGTCAACGTAACCTCGGCCCTGTACATGGTCAACGCCGACCTCAAGGGCGCCTTGCTGATCGCCCTGGCGATCATCGCGGCCACGGCGCTGGCCGGCGCGCTGACCGGGGCCGTGATCACGGCCACGCGGGTGCCGGACATCATCGTCACGCTGGCCACGAGCTTCCTGTGGTCCGGGCTGGCCCTGCAAGTCATGCCGACGCCCGGCGGCGGGGCGCCGCAACAATTCGCCGACCTGCTGACCGGCGAGGTCGCCGGGGTCATCCCCTCCGGCGCCATCGTGCTGCTGGTGCTGGCCGTGGTGGTGTGGCTGCCGCTGCGGCGCACGCGCCTGGCCCTGTCGCTCTACGCCATCGGCAGCAACCGCACCGCGGCCTACCTGGGCGGCGTGAGTGTGGGCCGTTCGCGCATCGCCGCGTACGCGCTGGGCGGCGCCTTCGCCGCGCTGGCCGGCCTGGCCCTGACCGCGAGCACCCTCAACGGCAACGCCACGTCGGGCACGGCGGGCGCGGGCTATACCCTGAACAGCGTCGCGGCGATCGTGGTCGGCGGGGTCAGCCTGACGGGCGGGCGCGGCGGCCTGATCGGCGCCATCGCCGGCGCGGTGATCCTGACGCAGATCACGACCATCCTGACCTTTATGGGACTCGACCCCAACACGGGAACCGTGGTCCAGGGCGCTCTGGTGGTGGTGGTGGTGATGGTCGCCGGCCTGTTCTTGCTACGGAGGCGCGCATGACCGCTACCCCTAGCCCTCGACCAGGCGGCGCCGGCTTCTGGCGACGCGCGCGGCGCGCGGTGGCCGACTACCCCGCACTGGTGCTGATCGTGATCCTGGCGCTGCTGATCATCGGGACGGACATCGCCAGCCCCGGCTTCGTCACGCCCTCGCAGCTCTCCACCACGCTGCTCTACGCGGCCCCGCTGGGGGTGCTGGCGGCGGGGCAGACCCTCGTGCTGCTGACCGGCGGCATCGACCTCTCCGTGGCGGGCACGGCGACGGCGGCCGCCTACCTGCTGGCCGGGCTGGGCGGGCTGGGCACAATCCCGGCGGTGGCCCTGGCGTTGCTGCTCGGCCTGGCCGTCGGCCTCGTCAACGGCATCGGCGTGGGCATCTTCGGGGTGCAGCCGCTGATCATGACGCTGGGCATGGCCGGCATCATCACCGGCTCCCTGGCCCTGGCCGCGCTGGGCTTCACCAACGGCGTCCCGACCGTCCCCGACGCGATCCACCAGCTCGGCTCGGGTACAGTGCTGGGTCTCGTGCCGGTCAACCTGTTCGTGTGGGCGCCGATCGCGCTGCTGCTCACGATCGGGTTGCGCCGCAGCGGCTTCGGGCGCATGGTCTACGCCGTGGGCGATAATCCCCTGGCCTGCCGACTGGCCGGCGTGCGCGTCTGGCAGGTGCTGCTGGCGACCTACACCCTGTGCGGCGCGCTCGGCGCCGTCGCCGGGCTGCTGTTCGTGGGCGCGACAAACGCCGCCGACCAGAACCTGGCCAACCCCTACCTGCTGCCGTCGGTCGCTGCCGCCGTGATCGGCGGCACATCGATCCTGGGCGGCAGCGGCGGCTACGGCGGGACGATCCTGGGCGCGCTAATCCTGACGGTGCTGGACTCGCTGCTCAACATCCTGAGCATGCCCGAGGCCATCAAACAGATGCTCTACGGCCTGATCGTACTGGCGCTGGCCGCCATCTACGTGCGCACGTCCGGCGGGGAATAGCCCTCACTCCTGACCCCTCTCCCTATGCGCGGGAGAGGGGTCAGGGGTGAGGGTGAGAAGATTGGTAAGGAAAGGAATGACGACATGGCAACGGTGCGCGTCGGTCTCATCGGCGCGGGCTTCATCGCCGAGCTGCACGCCACGGCGCTGACGGGGGTGCGCAACGCCGAGTTGGTGGCCATCGCCAGCGGGCGCGGCGAACGGGCGCGCGAACTGGCGGGGCGCTTCGGCATCCCGCACGTGGAGCCGAGCGGGGAGACCCTGCTCGAGCGCGACGACGTCGACGTGGTGCTGCTCGCCGTCCCCAACGACCTCCACGCGGCCCTGTGCATCGCCGCGGCCGGGCGCGGCAAGCACGTCATCGTGGAGAAGCCGCTGTGCCGCACCCTGGACGAGGCCGACGCCATGATCGCCGCCTGCCGAGACGCCGGTGTGAAGCTGATGTACGGCGAGACGCTGGCCTTCACGCCCAAATATGAGCGCGCCCGGCAGCTCGCGGCGGAGGGCGCGCTGGGCGACGTCTACCTGGTCAAGCAGTTAGAGAAGCACTCCGGCCCGCACGCGCCCTGGTTCTGGGACATCGACCGCGCGGGCGGCGGCGTCTTGATGGACATGGGTTGCCACGGCTTCGAGTGGTTCCGCCACGTCCTGGGCAAGCCGCCCGTGCGGACCGTCTCCGCCACGCTCAATACGTTCGTCCACGGCGCGCGCACGCGGGGCGACGACCATGCCATCGTGGTGGTCACGTTCGAGGGCGGGGCGGTCGGGCTCAATGAAACCTCGTGGGTCCAGCAGGGCGGCATGCAGGATCGCGCCGAGATCTACGGCACAAGAGGCGTCACCTACGCCGACCTGCTGATGGGGTCGTCGCTGACGACCTACAGCGAGCCAGGCTACGGCTACGCGGTGGAGAAGGCGGCCGACACGCGGGGCTGGAGCTACACCATGTACGACGAGGTCTGGCACTACGGCTTCCCGGCCGAACTGCAGCACTTCGTGGACTGCGTGGCCCACGACCTCACCCCCCGCGAGACGGGCGAGGACGGCCGCGCCGTTTTAGAGATGATCTACGCGGCCTACGAGTCGGCGCGCACCGGCCGCGCCGTCGAGCTGCCCTTCTACCGCCGCGTGGCCAGGCCCATCGACCTATGGTTCGCGCCGGCCCCAGAAGAAAAGATGCGCTTAGCGGACACGGCTAATGGCTAATGGCTACAAGGAGAGGACAGACACCGATGCAATTGGGCTTCGTCAGCGCCATCCTGCCCGACCTCACGCTGGAAGAGGTCCTCGACTTCGCCGCCGAGAGCGGCTTCGACTGCGTGGAGGTGATGTGCTGGCCGCGGGGCCGCGCCGAGCGCCGCTACGCCGGGGTCACGCACATCGACGTCACAGACTTTGACGAGGCGGCCGCCGCCGAGGTGCGCGCCCTGGTCGAGGGCAGCGGCGTCGCCATCTCGGCGCTGGGCTACTACCCCAACCCCCTGGCGCCGGACCCCGACGAGCGCCGCGTCTACGCCGAGCATCTGCGCACGACGATTGACGCGGCGGCGCTGCTGGGGATCTCCCGCGTCAACACCTTCGTGGGTCGCGATCCGGCGCGCTCCATCGACGACAACTGGCCGCTCTTCCGGGAGGTCTGGCCGCCCCTGGTGCGCCACGCCGCCGAGCGCGACGTTCGCCTCGGCATCGAGAACTGCCCCATGCTGTTCACGGCCGACGAGTGGCCGGGAGGCAAGAACCTGGCGATCAGCCCCGCCGTCTGGCGGCGCATGTTCGAGGACATCCCCGACCCGCACTTCGGCCTCAACTACGACCCCTCGCACCTGATCTGGCAGGGGATGGACGAGGTGAGCCCCATCGAGGAGTTCGTGGGACGCTTCCACCACGTGCACGCCAAGGACGCGCGCATCGACCGGCGCACGCTCGACGAGGTGGGCATCCTGGCCGTGCCGCTGGCCTATCACACGCCCAAGCTGCCCGGCCTCGGCGACGTGCGCTGGGGCGCGTTCTTCGCCGCGCTGACCTCGGCCGGCTATACCGGCCCGGTCTGCATCGAGGTCGAGGATCGCGCCTACGAGGGCAGCCTGGACGACCGCAAGCGCGCGCTGCGCCAGTCCGCGCGCTACCTGCGCCAGTTCATGGGGTAGGAGGGAAGGGGCCTGCGACCGCGGGCGGAGGTCGAACAGGGTCTGTGAATTGTTGTCGATGCCGTGGGCCGACTGGGAGCGCGGGCGGCCCGCCCGCTTCCATCGCGGCCACGCGGGTCGGTGCGCCACCCGTCGTGGACGCCATCCGTGCCCTCGGCAAGACGCCACACGAGGCGGGCCGGCCGCCCGCGCTCCCAGTCGGGTGTGTACAATTCGCAGACCCTGGGAAACCAAATCGGCCAAGATATGAGGATAGTGAGCCGCGTAATGGACGCGACGGAGGAAAGGGGAGAGTATGCAAGCGGTGGTCAAGACGGCCCCAGGTGTGGGCAACGTGGAGGTGCGGGACGTGGCCGAGCCGTCGCCGCCGCCCGGTCACGTGCTGATCGCGGTGCGCGCCGCCGGGATCTGCGGCACGGACATCCATATCTACTACGACGAGTTCCGCACCGCGCCGCCCGTGGTGATGGGGCACGAGGTGGCGGGAGCGGTCGCGGCCGTGGGCGACGGGGTCGAGCGCGTGCGCGTCGGCGACCGCGTGACCACGGAGACCTACTACTCGACCTGCGGCGCCTGCCGCTACTGCCGCGCGGGGCGCATCAACCTCTGCCCGTGGCGGCGCTCCATCGGTTCAGCCGTCGACGGCGGCTTCACCTCCCTGCTCGTGGTGCCCGAGCGCAACGTCCACGCCTTGCCCGACGGGATTGGCTACCTGGAGGGCGCGCTGACGGAGCCGCTGGCCTGCGTGGTGCATGGCGCGCTGGAACAGCCCCGGCTCTCGCCCCAGGACGTGGCGGTCATCGCCGGCCCGGGCGCCATCGGCCTGCTGACCTTGCAGGTGGTCAAGGCGGCTGGGGCGCACACAGTTGTATTGGGGACAAACAGGGACGAACACCGCCTGCGCCTGGCCGCCGAACTCGGCGCCGACGCGGTCTACAACGTTGAGAAGGGCGACGCCCACAAGGGGGCCATCGCTGACCTCACGGACGGCGTGGGCGCCGACATCGTCTACGAGTGCGCGGGGGCCGGTCCGTCCGCCCAGATGCTGCTCGATCTGGTGCGGCGGGGCGGCCAGTACGCGCAGATCGGACTCTTCGGCAAGCCCGTGGCCTGGGACCTCGACCAGCTTTGCTACAAAGAACTGACGGCGACCGGCAGCAACGCCTCCGTGCCCTCGGCCTGGGATCGCGCGCTGCGGCTGCTGGCCAGCGGCCAGGTGCGCACCGAGCCCCTCATCTCGGGCGTCTATCCCCTAACCGAGTGGCGCGCCGCCTTCGACGTGTTCGAGCAACGCAGCGGCGTCAAGACCGTGCTGCAACCCCTGGACGCGCTGTAGAACGGTCTGTGAAAAGTCGGCCTGGGGGCGCGGGCGTCTCGCCCGTCCCGGGGTCAACGCGGGGACGGGCGAGACGCCTCTCCCATCGCCGCACCGGCGACTTTTCACAGACCATCGCGCTAGTAGGATAGCCGCGACCACAGTGTGGCCTACGGGCGCAGTTCGATACCCACGGGGTACCGCCGCCCGGTCAGCCCCAACACGTACCGCGCGGGCAGCCGTGGAGGAGCGCAGATGCGCTGTTCCCGAGGGTCTGACCGGACCCGGCCTGTTTGTAGGTTGACCTCAAAGTAGTAGGCGCCCGCTTGCTCGCTCCAGCATGCGGACACGCCCGTGAAGCGCACGACGACGGGCGGCCCGCCCCCCGCGTCCGCGAGCGCCACGAGCCTTCCCCCGTAGGCGACGGCGAGGCCTGCTCCCTGCACGGAAGCATACTCGTCGTACACGAAGGGCCTGGCCGCCAGCAAGCCAACCCAACACCCAACGAGGCGATAGGTGGCCACGGTTATCCTACTCCTCGTCGCGTTGTAGCCGTTGCCGAACGGGTTTCTGATGCCGCGCGACACGATCCGGGGGCGGCTTGTTGCCGGGATGCGCGGCACGGCCGTGCCGACAAACGGCGGCGCTGATGCGCTGTGCGGCGAGGGATCTCCGCACGGCAAGCTCCACGCGACGATGAGTGCGCAGGAGGCAACACCGCGGACCCTTCTCGCCCAGCCGGTTGTCTCTTGCATAGATCAGCCTCAACCATAAAACTGACCCGAATCGATCGTGGAAGGCCGCGCTTGGTTCACGCATCGTGGAGCCATGGGCCGGATAGGGGCCGTGACCGTGACAAACGCGGGAAGCTGTTGTGCCCGCACGGTGAGGGCGGCGGGGACAGGATGGCGCCAATTCGTCCACCAGAAGGAGACGCTCCCCTGGTGGCCGGGCGAGAAGACCAGGAGCCCTCCATAGGGGGCGTATGCCTGGATGCCCGTCCGCACCGGGGGATAGAGAGGAAGCAGCCGCCCATGCGCGTCGAGAAGGTCGACCGCCGGCGCACCGTCGGTGCCGCCGAGAAGCGTACAACTCCTCGCCGTCCGATTGGTGACGGTCAGGACACCAGAGCGCGTGGCCCTCCCCACCTGGAGACCATGACGCCGTCGTCCGCAACGCGGACGCGTGGCACGTGGGAGGAACCCTCAGCCCATTGCCCGCGCCGCCTATCGCACCTGTCGCGCCCCCATCAGCGTGGCAAGAAGTAGCACGACCCTTTGCGCGATCACAGTATACATGATGTGAATCCTCCCGAGCAATCTTTATGTACAAGTGGAGCGCAACAAATGTTCCTCAATGAAGTGTACCCTCTCCCCACGCTCCAGGGGAGGTGTTCCCGCACGCCTGGGTGTGGCAGGAGTTGCGGCTAATGCAAGTCGTAGAAGATCGTGAGACGCGCTGGCACATGACGCCGCATTGATGACACCGAGGGGAGAAATGGCAGAACGTGGCGCGCCCATGAGGGAACCCATCCCCATGCATCGCTCGCGTCGACGATGTCCCCTCCATTCGTGAGCACGGCTACTTGCCCGCCTGGGAGATCACTGGTGAAACGGCCACTGCCCGCACCGACCGGCATCGCCTGCACCACGTGTCCGCTCCGAGTATCGATCACATCGACGCTGCTCCGCCCGGTAGAGCTATCTATCTCAAGGACGAAGACACGTCTGTGCTCCCCGTCGACGCTCATCGCAACAGGGGTTCCAGCCACTTCAACGCGCTGAATCACGCGTCCGCTACGGCCGTCGAGCACGTCGATGATCCCAAGGCCGTTTAGTGTGATGGTGCTGGAGGTTACGGTAGTGCCGCTGCTGGTTGTCGTTACCTCGATAGATCGCGACAACTGGGCTAAGGCCACGAAAGTATGACCACTGTGATCGTCTGTGTCTATGCCAACGAGAGTACCGGACCCGTTCAGGGTCGTGGTATAAGGGACGGCGCCCGTGCGAGTGTCAATAGCCATGATACTCCCCGCCCCCTGGCTTGACGTAGGTGAGCCTCCAAGGAGCCAGGGACGGATAGAGACGAAGACTCTTCCGCGTGTCTCATCGAGACTGGGAGCGACGATAAGTCGCCGGGTGTCGGGACGGCAACGGTATGTAGAACCTGGAAAGAGCGCGTATCGATGATGCGCACACAAGCCGTGGTTAGTCCAGCTCCTGTTGCGTTGCTCGTACCCGTGACGATCAGGCGCCCGGAATGACCATCTAATGCCATGCTTTGCACGTTGCCATCCATGGGTATTACTCGTCGGAGATTACCCGTTCGCGCATCGATCACGACGACCTGGGCTCCGCCCGCTACGATACCGAATATCTGATCGGTATGCTTATCCATTATCAAGTTCGTTAGTGGCTTGGCAATAGTGACGATGCGGTACTGACTGGCGTCCGCGTGTTGTATTTCCATGATCGTCGGCCCGGCGACGACGGTAATCGTGCGGAGCACCCTCCCGTTGCGGGTATCAATCATGCTCACGCTGACACCATGGGACACGAACAAATGGTGCAGGAGAGGCGCTATCGCCAATGCTTGTGGAGCATCGGGTAGTGTCGCGACGCGCGAACGGAGACCCGTCCTCGGTTCGACCATATCGAGGATGCCGGAACCGGAGGCGTCGGTCGACGCGACAAATAACCGTTCGGCACGCGGATCAAGGACGAGGTCCTGACCTGTGTGTCCAATCGTGATGGCGCGAAGCACCATCTCGGTCCTCGACTGATGGCTCGCTATGATGCCTGCGACGGCACATGAGAGTACAATTACCACGGTGGCCCATCTCCCATTAGTTCGCATCCGTACGATCATCATTGGATTGCTACCCTATCCACGAGCCCCTCAGAGAGTAAGTAGTGCGCGCCCTGGAAATGGAAAGACGGGTGCTGGACAACAGGATGATGTCCAGCACCCGTTTCCCAACTCAGGCAAGCGGTTGCCCCGCGACGCCCCGATCTACGGACCCACTGATGCGATTAGCAATGGCCGTAGTCGAGGCTATAGCCGCTTCGCGAATCCGCCTGGTACAGCCTAACGTCGAATATAGCGATGTTGTTGGCCGTCGGCCTGATGGATGCGCTCCATTCGCCCGCGACCGGTCCCGTGCTGATACCCTCGAAGAGGTAATCTACCGTTTGGCCATCATTGGGATTGATGTATTCCCAGTGGAGATAGCCATTGGCATTGGCAGGCTGATGGCCGTTCGCGTAAGCCGTTACGCCCCCACCACAGTTTAGCTGGTAAGACCCATCGTACTGGTCTTGAGGCGTGAGGAGATTAGGAACTCGAAGGTGGACGGGCTGGAATTGGTGAAACCGCTCCTGTCGTGCCGACAGGGAATTGTGGCTGGCAGACGAGGAGGCAGCGGCAGACATCGGTGTGAGGCACATTGTCACGACCGCAGGGACTACCGATGTCGGGTCAATAGACCCATCCTGATGGCGCCCCTGGAAGAGCCCAGTCTTGGTCGTACAGGTACTCTGGGTAGATGACGTAGGGATCGCGACGCGCATCCCTCTTGCTGATGCAGCCTGCGCCGAGAATGGTGCAGCAAGCGGCATGCTGACGGCGACCAGCGCGAACATAGCGAAGGCGACGGGGAAGTGACGGAAGCGGTGGAGCATTGTCTCTATCCTTGCGTTCACGTGTTATCGACAGTCAGTCTGACTTATCGATGGTCAACCCTATGTCGCTGCAGTCGACCCTTGGCTGACACCCGTATCGTACGACGAGGGAGGGGATGAGAGTCAATCGGCCCGTGGGCTGATTTTTGGCGCGTCTCCCTCAGCCCACGGGCTGAGCTTTCTCACCCCTCTCTTCCCCCACCCCGGTACTTTGCGATGAACGCGGGCCGCGTCTTGACCCTGAACTTGCGAAAGAACGTCCGTACGTAGGTCTTGACCGTGCTCTCCGTGAGATGCAGCGCCTTCTCGATCTCGCCATTGCTCAGCCCAGCGGCGATCAACTCGGCGACCTCTCGCTCCCGCGTCGTGAGCGCCGGCCGCTCTACCGTCGTCGCCGTCGCCGCCACGGCGCGCAGCACATGCAGCTTCTCGCGCAGGATGGGGACGGTCAACTCGGACGGCAACCAGCCCAGCGGACGGCCCGCGATCCCTTCCAGGTCGCGCACGACCTGCTCGTCCGGGTGGACGACTTGAATGGGAGGCTTCGTCTGGCTCGTTTGGTCGATGACGTCGGCGCAGCGATCGGTGTCACCGGGCTCGCCGTGGTAGCAATCGATCACGATGATGTGCATGTCGCCCGCTCGCCGAGACCGTGCGGCGGCCGCGAGCAGGTCCTTCCGCGTATCCACGACATCGACGTCGATGCCGGCCAGCGTGAAGAGGCCGCGCAAACTCTCGCGCACCAGCGCGCCCTCCTCGCCGCTCCCTTGCCACAGCGTCGCCCGCATGGAGCGCCTCCTTGGCTGTCTCGCGCATCGGCGTCCACCGACGTATGCCCCAGTAACGGCGCACCGACCCTATCCACGGATGCGCTCTAAGATGGTGAGAGTGGGCCTGCGACCGTTGCCGCGGGGCACCCCCAAAGACACTTTAGGGCCAATACGGTTCAGTTAAGCCATGGAAGCCTCGTCCAGCATGCCGTGGAGGGCCGGATGGACGCCCTGCTTACGTGTGAATGGCCCGCTTGTCGGTGCTACCCGGCATCGACCGACATCCTTAACTGAACCGTATTGACTTTAGGGCCCGTCGTTTGCCATGCGACTTGGGTCACAGGCCGCCCTCTTGTGCGCGTCCCGTGCCTCCACTATACTGCCTATCAACCGACGGTGTATCAGCGTCTGTGTTTGTGGCGTGAAGGGAGCCGACCCGCCCCATGTCGAACGGGGAACCGCATCTGGTCACGGATCCAACGTTCGCGGATGTTCTGACGGAACTGGTACAACGGGAGCTGATCTTCCATCATCCAGCATGCGGAATGACGCGCGCCGACTGTGAGCGCATGACGGACGCCACGTTCTGGGAAATCGGCGCCTCCGGCCGGCGCTACAGTCGGGAGTCTGCGCTGGACGTACTGGAGAAACGGGAGGCCCAACAGGCCGAAGACACCTGGCAGACGCGCGACTTTCATCTCCTCGAGATTGCCGCCGACAATTACCTGCTCACCTATACCCTGATCCAGGGTGCTCGCGTCACTCGTCGGTCAACCATCTGGCGACGCACCGACCGGGCGGTTGCTCCATCCACAGGTCGGCGATGGCCTGATCGTCGAGGACCTCCGGGTAGGCATACGTTTCCCCGGCGGACGACTCAGGCCGATTGATACTTCCTCAGATATGCGCCCGTGAGCGAGCCTGCGGCGGCCACCAGCGTCTCCGGCGGCCCGGTGAACACGATCTCACCACCGTTCTTGCCGCCGTCCGGACCCAGATCGATGATCCAGTCCGCCTGCTCGATCACCGCGAGGTTGTGCTCGATGACCACCACGGTGTTGCCTCGATCGACCATGCCGTTCAGCATATCCAGCAACATGCCTATGTCCGACATGTGCAGCCCAGTGGTTGGCTCGTCGAGAATGTAGATGGCGCCTGTTCCGGCCAGCTGGTCGGCGAGCTTGATACGTTGCCGCTCGCCGCCGGACAAGGTGCTCAGGGATTGTCCGAGCCCCAGGTAACCCAGCCCAGTATCGATCAGTGCGCCCAATGTGGCGCGCAACGCTCGCTCGGAGAAGAATCTCGCGGCCTCCTCCGCGGACATCTCCAGCACATCGGCGACCGACTTGCCACGCAGCCGGTAGGCCAGCACTGCGTCCTTGAAACGACGGCCGTCGCAGCTTTCACACTGCGTCGTGATCGGATCCATATACGCCAGCTCCGTGATGATCACGCCGCGGCCTTGGCAATCCTCACAGGCGCCGGTCGAATTGAAGCTGAACAAGCCCGCATCGACCCCGTTGGCCTTGGCGAAGAGCTTCCGAATCGGGTCCATGAGACCCACGTACGTCGCCGGAGTGGAACGGGACGACGTCGGAAGCGGAGACTGGTCGACGACTATCGCACCTGGGTAGCTGCTCCGGAACGCCTCCGAGATGAGCGAACTCTTGCCAGAACCCGCGACGCCAGTGACCACGGTCAGCACACCCGCCGGAATGGCGACCGAGATGTTCTTGAGATTGTGCAGCGAGACATGCTCGATCGGCAACGTCCCCGTCGCTGTCCGGCGCTTAGCCTTGACCTCGCCCGCGCGGCGCAGACCGAGCCCGGTGACCGTCTCGGCCGCGCGAAGCTGCTGGTATGTTCCCTCGAAGACGACGTCGCCGCCGTGTACGCCTGCCCGCGGACCGACTTCAACGATGTGGTCGGCGATGGCGATGACGTCGGGGTCGTGCTCGACCACGAGCACCGTGTTGCCCTTATCTCGCAGCGCACGAAGCAGGTCGTTGAGCCGCCCGACATCGCGCGGGTGCAACCCGACACTGGGCTCATCAAAGATGTAGGTCAATCCGGTCAGGTCGCTGCCCAGGTGCTTGACCAGCTTCAGTCGCTGCGCCTCGCCGCCGGACAACGTCGCGGTCGGACGGTCCAGACTGAGGTACCCGAGCCCAATCGCGTCCACCCGCTCGAGGGCGCCTCTGATCGTGTCGACCATCGTGGCAGGCGCCTGACCGCCGGTCTTAGTGAGCAGGTCGATTAGGTCGCTGATCTGCATCCTGGACCAGTCCGCGATGGTGCGACCGTCGATCCTGGTGGCGAGCGCCGCCGGGTTCAGCCGGGCGCCGTCGCAGGCTGGACAGGCGCCCGCGGAGAGAAACCGCTGAGCGACCGCGCGCGTCTTCTCGCTCAAGGCGGCGACGTCACGCTTGAGATGCCGTCTGGTGAAGTTGTCAACGAGGCCTTCGTACGTCAACCGTTGCGTCTTGCCATTGCTGAGGGTAAGATCTACCGTGCCCTCGCTGCCGTGCAGCAGCGTCTGCATCTCCTCCGCGGTGTATGTGTTCAACGTCTTTGCCGGATTGAGCCGTCCGTACTTGGCGTAGAACTGCCAGCCCGGACTGCCGACGGGATAGCCCGGCACGAGAATCGCGCCCTCGTCGAGCGACTTCGTCTTGTCGAGCATCAGGTCGGGGTCAACGCGCAGGGTCTGGCCGAGCCCTTCACACGCAGGGCACATTCCTGTCGGGTCGTTAAAAGAGTACAGGGAGGGCCGTCCGCTACGCGGGTCGCCCAGATGTGCGAACAGCACCCGCATCATGGCATAGATGTCGGTGATCGTTCCGACTGTCGAGCGCGCCGTCCCACCCAGCGGCCGCTGGTCGACGACGACCGGAGCCGTCAAGTTCTCGATGGCGTCGACGTGTGGCCGTTCGTATGTCGGCAATTGGTTGCGAATGACCCAGGGGAAAGTGGCGTTGAGCTGGCGCTGAGCCTCCACCGCGATCGTATCGAAGACAAGGGACGACTTGCCAGAGCCGGACACGCCGACAAATACGGTGATCCGGTTCCGCGGGATACGCAGCGACACATCCTTGAGGTTGTGCTCTCTTGCTCCGACGACGCGGATACTGTCGCGTCGGTCCTCCGCGCTTGCGGAGGTGTGCCTTGTCGTCTGTACGGCGACACTCACCGAGACATCCTTCCCGTTCTTTCTCCTGCCACGTCTTCTAGCGGCCTCTCGACGACCAGTGCCTCTGACTCCTGACGCATGCCTGCTCCTACGGCCACCCGACGCCCAGCGCGGGGGCCTCCGCGGTGAGCACCTGCCCTGTTCGTGCCGCCATAGTGGCAGGAGTGGGCATCTCGGACGCCATCATGAACAGCGTGCGTTTATCCACGCCGCCGAGCATACAGGCGAAGCAGCCGCGATCCAGGTCAATGGTCTGCAGCACCTCACCACCTTCGCGCACCCGTACGCACCGCTTGTTGCCGACATCCCCATACCAGACGGCGCCGTCCGCGTCGAGGCAGATGCCATCCGGGTGGTCGTTCCCGACCTCGGCCCACACGCGCCGGTTCGCGAGGCTGCCGTCGGCGGCGATGTCGAAGGCCGTGAGCCGATTGGCATAGGACTCGGCCAGGATCAGCGTCGCATTGTTGGGCGTCACCGCCATCCCGTTGGGGAAGGCGACCCCATCCGCAACCTGCCGAAGCGCGCCGTCGGGGGTGACCAGGGAGACGATTCCGGGGACGAAGTCGCCGCCTGGAAAGTCAAAGCCGATGTTGTTGAGGTACATGTTTCCTCGGCCGTCCACGACGATCTCGTTCCAGGGGGAGCGAGAGAGGCCGGTTAGATCAGCATGGGTCACCAGCGAGCCATCGGGCTCCTGGCGCAGGAGCAGCCCCTCGCGCGCCGAGACGATCAGCAGGCGCCCATCGGGCAGCCAGTCGAGGCAGAAGGGAAAGGACGGCATGCGGGCCATGACGTCCCTTTTGCCCTGGAGATCGACGGCCACGACCTCGTGCGCGCCCCAGTCGGCGAACCACAGACGGTCATCGTGCCAACGGGGCGACTCGCCGAGCGCGAGACCGGTGAGCAGGGTGCGCGGTTCAGGCAGCGAAGACTCTTGCGACGGTATCATAACCTCCTCAGGTCAAAGCGACGATCAGCAGCGTCAGCCTCACGCATCCGCTGCCGGGGTGTGCGCATAGCGCAGCGAGCCCGGCGTCGTGAGCAACTCCCCGGTCTCCAGCAGCGTCTTCAGGCCAGAGAGGACCATGGGCCAGCCGCCGTAGAGCGCCTCATTGGCCTCCGCGCGGAGCTGGTCGTGGGTGACCCGCAGCCGGCAGGAATCGCCGATTGGCTCGATCTCCCAGGTGACGCGCGAGGTCCCCTCGGCTGTGACGTCCTCGCTCCACAGGGCAGTGAAGCTCTGGACGAGCCGGCGGGGCGGATCGACCTCCCGGTTCTCGCCCTCGTAGAGTGCGGCGGGCGCCAGCGGGTGGGCGGCCTCGTAGTGGGAGCCGGGCGTCCAGTCTGAGTTGACGCCGACCCCGAACCAGTACTTGCGCCGCATCTCGCTGTCGGTGATCGCCTCCCAGAGGCGCTCGGGCGTCGTCTTGATGTAGATCTCGAACACCTTCTCCATGCGTTCCTCCTCGAGTCTGCGCTTGAGCTCCGTGAGCGCCACGGCCCAGGGCTCGGCGTATTTGCTCACCCACCGGTCGTGGAGGAGCCGGATCGGGACGGGGTTCAGGAAGTGGAGCTTCTCGCGTCCGCGCCGCGTGGTGGTCACCAGCCCCGCCTCCTCGAGCACTCGAAGGTGCTTCATAACGCCGAAGCGCGTCATCGGCAGTCGCTGCTCGAGCGCGCTGAGCGTCTGCCCGTCCTGCTCGTACAGGGCGTCGAGCAGGCCGCGGCGCGTGGGGTCGGCGAGGGCTCTGAAGACCGCGTCCATACCACGCATTATACGTGACCTTTTGGTCACATGTCAAGCGTGGCCTGCCGCTGTGTGCAGGCGCGAGTGGTCGCGGCCCCTCGCGCAGCGGTCGCGAGAACACTAAAAAGTCGGGGGTACAAAAAATTCACCGTCCACGTTCTTGACGCCTTGACGGACCGTGCCTGTGCGTATGGTACATTGTGTTGGTCGAATGGGGGAGGGGACGGGTCGACACCACACGGTCGTCAACCCGTCATGTCACAGAGGAGGGTGCAATGAACGTCGATCATGCCATTAGCATCGCGGCGCCACGCGCCGTGGTCTGGGATATTTTGACCGATGTCGAGCGATGGCCGGAGTGGACCGCATCGATGCGCAGCGTACAGTACGTGGACGCCGATCGGCTCATGCTCGGCGGCCATGTGCGCATCAAGCAGCCCGGGATGCCGGCGCTGGTGTGGGTCGTCACCGCGCTTGTGCCCCAGGAGTCCTTCGCGTGGGTGGCCAAGAGCAGCGGCCTGACGACGGTGGGCCTCCACCAGCTCACCCCGAGGCCGTCCGGGGGCGTGACGGTGCGCCTCGGACTGGAGCAACGTGGTCTATTGGCTGGACTGGTCGGCCTGCTCAGCGCAGGCAGGACGCGCCGTTACGTCCAGATGGAGGCGGACGGCCTCAAGCGCCGGAGTGAAGAAGCCGCGGCGGCGGCGCACGGATGAGCGGGCGGGCGGCGCACGCGTGTCACTTTGGCGGCTTCCTTGTCGCAATCTTTGGGGGCTACCTTGCACCCATGCTCTCGCTCCTATGGTAGCGGGTTGAGTGGGCGGGCATCGGCGCCGATGCCCA
>JAABUX010004430.1_pt1 | contig 17805 bp, 34 predicted proteins | sample 5561851 | NCBI WGS metagenome assembly JAABUX01 (sample SAMN10711883, study PRJNA513361) | rock metagenome | isolation source: Antarctica rocks | place: Antarctica: Victoria Land, Richard Nunatak red sandstone | collected 2016-01-03 | reverse complement strand
CACCAAGCTCATCGCCGAAGCCTGGGACTGCGACGGCCTCAACCAGGCGCGCCATCCTCTTCGTCAAAGCCCGGCACGCCATGCCGCTCGATAAGACGCTGCACCGACTGCATCCGTCCGCAAGACAGCGATGCCCAGCCCGTGTTGGTGATGCTGCTGACCTGATGCTTGCTGACTGGGTGGCTGCGGACCCTGCCAGCTAAGAATGATGCACGCAACGAGTCGTGGTCAGCCTGGAGACTGACATGAGCATGCGTCTCTCGCCCGCCAGGTCGGTGCATTCCCGCACTATGGAGGCAGGTGGTCCGAGTGGAACGGGCGGTTCAGGGACACCGTCCGCAGCTTCATCAAGGTCAGTGGCTGATCGACTGGAAGGAGTCCATCCAGACCGTCCTCGTCGCGCAGGAGTCAGTCCTGCGGAGCAGCGCGTTGAGATAGTCGGCACCCAGTGCATGAGCCTGATGACCCGGGTTGCAGGGTGCTACACCCTGAGTCCCCTGCGTAATATGCAGGGCACGGAGGGTCCCTTCGCCAGCGCCTTTGCCGGCGCCGTCTGCGGTTCCCCAGACGTGTACAGTAGCGCAATTCCAGGTGAGACCTGCTTGCGGCTTTGGCCCGTGACGTGGAGTGGGCATATCTGCTGAGCAGGTAATTCGCTCACTTGCACCTCGATGACGTGACCACAGCAATCACGATGGTCTGAGGTCGTAACCGGCTGGATCACTCAGGACTGTCGCACTTCGCCATGGCCCTCAGCGCAAGACTGGCAGGTATCGACAGGTTAATTGCCTGCAGGCGAGGGTGACTGGTGGCAGAACACAGGCGGGCGCAAGTGGAAGGGCGGACGCCAACCCTGCGCTAGCATCAACTTCATCACCGCGCACGACGGCTTCACGCTCGCGGACCTGGTGGCCTACAACGAGAAGCACAACCAGGCCAACGGCGAAAACAACAGGTGCAAGATGCGCCTCAATATGGGGACGGCAGCAGACAGCAGTCTGGCTTGCTGTTGAAGGCCTGGAGCCCGCTCAGGGGGACTTTCTGTGACTGCAAACACGGCTTTACATCCCGCAGCATCACATGCGACAACGCCCTGCAGGGACGGTGAGCGACACAATCTCACCTGGAACTGCGGAGAAGAGGGACCGACGAGCGACGGCAACGTGCTCGACCTGCGGTCACGCCAGGTGAGCAGCGCCCTCTGTCCAACTCACTCTCGATTGCTCACAGCGCGGCCTCATCGCATTGCTGTGTGAACAGTGCACCCTGTGAATCGACTTGACCGCGGTCCATGTTGCTTACATGCCTAACCCTGGTGTCATCACGGGATCTGCCATGAGCTGCCGACCAGCACCCAGTACGTGCTTGAGTGCCTGCAGGTGCGCAATCTGGCAGCGGCGCTGCTGACGGCGCACGGCGTGCCGATGATCCTGATGGGCGACGAGTACGGCGCCAGCAAGGGCGGCAACAACAACACGTACTGCCACGACTCGCCGCTCAACTGGCTGGACTGGAGCGCTGCTGAGACGCCGGACAATGCCTTCGCTCGCTTCTTCCGGCACCTCGTCAACTTCAGGTGCGGACAGTGGCCTGTCACGGGACATTCAAATTGCTACAATGCCGGGCCTGCGGGCAGTTAGCAACATTCAGAGTGCACGTGAGCACACCAATGATTGCGAGTAGTTGTGGACATGATCGCAACAAGGTGCAGATCTGCGCATCCGAGCGACGACAAGATTCTGACATGGCGCATCTGCGCCCACTAGTCCAGACAGCCTGACCTTGCCAGATACACACGTAATTTCCTAACAAGCGTACAGGCGACGGCGGCCGGAGCTGCGGCGGTCGGGATTCGTGCAGGGCGGCGAGATCGAGTGGCACGGCACCTCGGTGGGCGCCCCCGACTGGTCTGATGCGTCACGCCTGGTCGCCTTCAGGTATGTTGCTCCCGAACACTGCTCCCAGCCCGGCCCGGCAGTCTATGCCAATACGTCCGCCACAATGTGCCACGAGCTGGTACCGCCGTGCATGCCCTCCTTGCATCACCCGCTAACCCTGCCAGCGTGCGCAAATGCGTACGCTCTGACTAAAAATATGCACCAAGTGATCATGGCGGAATCTCTGACGGCATGCTTTGCACTTTTCCAATGTGCAGCCAGCGGAGCGCGGCGGGCGGCGTGTACGTGGCTTTCAACACCAGCCACCAGCCAGTGACGGTGCAACTGCCTCAATGGTGGGAACGCCTGTGGCTGCCTGTCTTCGACTCCAGCAAGGTGATCTGCACATGACGTGACCTAACCCTAACCCCGGCCTGATTTACATGTTATCACTAACTGACAAGAACTTAGATCACATCTTCTGATCTGAGCCAGCATACGCCGGCAACACGCAGCTTGCATTTCAGATCGACACACCATGCTGTCTGAGATTTGCAGGCATACTGTGAACACGAAGCTTCGACTACTCCTCACCTAGGTGCTGGCACTGCATGGGCCATGACAACGTACTTGGAGGTGCAAGGCAGGCCAGCTCATCCTCGTCCACATGCGGCTCCAGTAACCCCGCCGCGCTTGCCTGCGGCAGGTGGCGCCATACGACGTGCTGATCGCGGACGAGGCGCTGCCGGCGGAGCAGCTGCGGACCGCGCTGGGCGCGGCGGCCATGTGGACCACCTCCCACTGCATGCCCCTGCTGCCGTACTCCTGCGTCGTCCTCGAGTCGGTGCCGGAGGCGGAGGCGAGGGCGCACATGCCGTCACCCTGGCAAGCCAGCGCTGTGCAGCCGTCAAAGGTGCTGCGTCTCGTCATCACTTGTTTGCCTGGCCTCAGATCAACACGCGCACACCTTCGTAGTCCGATCTGATGTTGCTCTGGGCATGAGAAATGGTGTGCACGTCAGCATCGTCAACATATGCTGTGGTGACCTGGTTCAGGCTGGCGGTCCGGCGGAGCAGTCCAAGGGTGCGGCCGGTGAGGGTACTCCTGCAGCACCGCAGACGCCGCGGCCGAAGGAGAAGCGGCCCAGCAGCCTGTCAGCCGCAAAGGGCGTCGCTGCGAAGCTGATGCAGGGCAAGCAAAATGCGCGTGCCGCTGCCGAGGACAAGTAGACGAGGTGAATGCTCGATGGGCCCGTTAATGCGTCTGAAACGATGCAGTAAGAGCTGGATACGTGATACGCAAAGGTTGCGGCACTGCGTGACAATACTCGTAAAGGGACATCCTCAGATTGCTTCGAATCGACAGCATTAGCCCAATAACCGATGCCAAGCCTGTTACAGAGGGATACAAGCTTCCTTGGGAGAGTCCCAAGCACCGCTGAGGTCCTTGAATGCCATAACATTCACCATGGTTGTCTAGCTCCAGTGCATCGAAGCGGCAGATCACCGTAACAAAACCAGAGGTTTGACTGACCTAAATGCTGCGCCTTGAGCAGCTGCGCTGGTGACGGACAAACAATCACAAACTCATAGAGCTGGCTCGACCCTTATGTGAAGCCGCAGCTCGACAGATGCTTGCAGCAACGCTGACTGAATGACGTGTGACAAAAAGGTCTTGGTCTGACCGACGATGCGGGAAAAGCATTTCCCACTCAGAGACTCTGGAGCTTCCCTGCTCCAAATTGGACCTTGATTTGGTAACAAAATGTTATGCCTAGAAAGGCATTATCTTGGGTGCAGCTGTTGCTGCCGGCATGAGCATGCCGTAGCAATGCGGCGAAACACTTGACCTTGGGGAAAATTCATGCTTTTGGCATGGCCTCTAGATATATTTATGGCATTGACGGCATTGGTCTTGGGTGCTGCTGCAGCATGCTCAGCCTCGGCTGGTGCAGTCAGCTCTATTAAGTTGTGTTTCTGCCTTGAAGGGGCTCAATGACCCGTCTTATGCGTTTTGCTGCCTTGCTTGAAGTTGTGGGGAGCCCGCTCATTTCTGAGCGGCGCCACGCTGGGCTGATGATGCGGTCGACCGCATCAGATCTGTGTCTGCTCAGAGTGCAATTGGGTGGCTGCGCAGCGCGGGCCGCCGGGAGATGCGCAGCTGACAGAGGTCTTCCACCCCGCAGTTTGCCAGCTGCCACTGTGGGTGCAGCTCCGAGCCCAGGAAGTAGACCTTGAGGTCGTACTCCGCACCCCAGCCTGCAGCAGGGACCCTAAGAGCGTCTGAGCACGCTAAGTAGGCATATTATGGAGTCTTATGCTATGAGAGAACCAGATGGTCACTGGCTGACGACATTGTTAGCGCCATGCAGCAGGGAGTCAGACAATGGAGAAATCTGTCTCATGGCCTGCAGCAACGTGGACGTGTGCACACCCCAGGCGACGCGAGCCTGCTCGGCGAGGTCTTGGACCGTCATTTCGGGCGTCAGGTCGACGCGGGTCTCGTTCTGATGGGTGCCGCCCGGTAGCGACATGGCCCAGATCTGGGGGTTGACAGCACACAAAGTCAGGCCCGTAACTACGTCCTGCAGCACGCATTCACGCACGAGCGTCTCGTGTTGGTATGGGAGACTGGCAAACGGTAGTTGCAGCTGTTCGCGAGGTGGCGCACCCAGGCTGTCTTGCGCCCGCCATACAGGAGGCCCTTACGGTAGTTACCCTCCACAAAGTGCTGGTGTTCCTTACGGAACGCTTGCAGCCGCTGGACTTCGCGTTGTGAGGGCCGCACGAAGGCAGGAACGTCCGGCGCCCGGTCTGCATGGCCCCACACGGCGGTTCGGAATCCGGCGCTGCACAGAAGCTGGGCGTGGGGCCTGAGGCCCCACGGGCAGGGGAGGGGAAGGGGGTACGCGATATGGTCGAGGTGATGTGTGCAGGTGTCACCTGTGCGGAATTGGACGGGGTCGGGGCCCCTGTTTGCGCCCCCCCGCTTGTCGTCGGTGTTGAAGGCAGGGGCGGGCGGCGGCTGTGCCGTCCGGCTGCTAGACGTCGGCCGAGACGTCGCCACCTGGGTGCCAGGCCGGTGTCGCCGGAGAGCCACCACCGACATCTGGGTGTTATGGTCGGCGTGCAACAGAGCGGACGCAGCGTACCTGAGGTCGCTTGCAGTTAGTTCGCGGGTTCTTAGCTGACATGATCTTGGAAGTCCAGCCTCGAATGATCTTGGCGAACATGCTGGCTGGTTTAGAATGCTATCTAAGAGTGGATGCTGCCGCGATTTTGTGCTCTGCGAATCCTGAGGAGATCCAGTTTGAAGCCGAGCAGGGTCTCGCAGGGTATAACGCAGGGCCCAAGTTGGCTCCGCGTCTCAGCCCTCTGCAGCTCGTCGGATTTTGTCTTATCATCGAGAACTTGCAGAGATTCACATCGCGCCCCACCCCCAAGTTGCCATTCCACCCGACGGAGCTGGCCGAGCTGCTGCAGGGCTGACACGCTGGCCTCACACCAGCGCGACAGGTCGATCCCGTCCGCTCGCAGGACAGAGCTCTCTGCTTCAGCTTCGCGCAGAGCGTGTGCTGTGTTGCTGGACCGTATGCAGAGTAATGTCTGTCTCACATCTGTTGCATAAGCGGTCACAGGACAAATCAGACGGCGGATCAGAAGTCCTCTGTGTTGGTCATCAGTGTGGCGGCGCGCGCAGCTCCTCGCGTGCGTCGCCTGACGGAGTTGTTCCACACCACACTGCAGTCTGCCAGTCTCCGTGCGAATGCCGGGCACAGCTGCAAGCAGGGGCCAGGAACTTATGCTGGTGGCATCACATTGTCTCACGCAGCTATATTGTTTTTTATAACGTGCTGCTCGTTGTTCTGCCTCGCAAGCACCTGTCCTGTCACAAAGGTCACGGCGGCGACTGGTGCTCCAGGATGCCTCATGCAGGAAGCCGCATTGGACTCAGCTGTCAGCTGCCCAACAGGATGAACTCCATCTCCAGCGGTGGATGTTCCCATGGAATTCGGAGGCTGGATTGGTCCTCGCATTGTGGCTTGCTGCTGTACACCCGAGCACGACTGGACGCACCTGTGACGCCATCGTGAAGAACAGTCGCATCTGTGCTGAAGAGGCCTAACCTGCTGCCGGGTGCCGAGCGGACATCAGTGCTGTAGATAGATCTCAGCTGAGGTTTTGAAAATGCATGCCTTTGTCATCGCGGAGCATGAGGTCTTCATCAAGTGGGGCTATGCATCGCGCGCTTTGAGTCGTGCCGACCCCGCCCTGCCTGCTTCCCCCTGGGCATCTCTGATCTTGCCTCCGATGGTCAGAAGCCGTCAAGAACGCAAGCGATCGGCCGAGATGCCAGCCCCGGAGCCTGGCCCGAGGAACGCCGCCCGGCAGAGGGTGATGTCCGACAGAGCTGCGCCTGGAGTCGACTCGAGGAAGGCCGGCAAGACTGGCAAGGCAGTTCCTTCAGCCAAAAGCATTGCCGCAGGCAGCCGGCCGCGCGCAGGCTCCCGGAAGGTCGCTGCGCTGCCACCGTCTGTTCCCGCCTCCTCACACTTACCTGCAGACAGCGGATCGGATATTGAAATCGATCTCGACATGGTCGTGGAGCCGCCGCAGCAGACCGGCAGTGAGGCGGCGTCGCCCGGAGGCGACGAGCGGCACCGGGTGAGGATGAGCTTTCTCCTTATGCACCATTGAAATTTTGACACCGCAATCCAAGCGTCCTGTTGCCTGACGGATGTCGATAAGGCAGCTCCCTCGGCGCAGGAGATCGCACCGGCGGGTCCCAGCACGTGCGCTCTGACCGATGAAGCAGCAAACACGGCTCCACCGGGCGGCGCGACCGCAGCGTCGAGGCAAGAGAGTCAAGACGCCGCCGCGGACGGTGAGCAGTGGGGATTCGCGGACGGCGACCCAGTCGACGACGCCTGCGAGCTGATCGGGCTGCGCCTGCTGAACCCGGCCAGCGCCGCTGCGGCGACCATGGCGCTGCGGCCGCACCTGCAGGTCCGTTGCCAGCATTGCTGAACGGCATGCAGTCCGCTTTCGCTGTCCTGAGGATCAGATTGACTTATCCGGATCATTACCTCCGAGGGGCCACCCCTCCGGCTGCTGTCGGTCTGAGCACCAGAAGCACATAGAGCCTAAATTGTACATAATTATATGCAGGCAGTGGAGTCGGAGCTGCTGGGCGTGCTCACAGCGGCGGCGGACCGCGCCGGCTGCAACAAGTCGCTGCTGGTCGTCGGGCCCCGCGGGGCCGGCAAGACCCTGGTGCGTCCACGGCGCGGCTTGCATGCATGGGCATGGCGCCGACTGCGCCTTGATGTGAGTCACACAGCATGCGCAGAATGCGTGTCCTGTCAGTACTGCACCCTGTACGCAGAGCAGAGACACTGACGATGCATTCCTGACTTCAGATAAATATGATATGCAGGACATGCTCCAGGCTCGGGTGGCAACCTGATCTCAGTCACATGACCACTGACGGATTCTGCACCATACCGTGATTCACCCTCGTACGTGATCCTCACGCTGCATGACAGTGGCGGCACAAATTGGCAGGTGGTGGAGCGTGCGCTGTCGAAGCTGCAGAGGCGTGCGGCCGTGACGCCGGGCGCTCGGGCCATCGGCGTCGTGCGGCTGTTCGGCCTGGTGCACGCCGACGAGCGGACCGCCTTCAAGGCATGCTCGCGACCGTCAGCTCAGCATGGCTGCTGCATGTGCAGCTGGCGTTCGCAGAGCTAGTCACTGGCCAGAGCCTCAGCATGACGGAAACCATCTGTCCATCTCACCATGTGTGCGCTGGCAATGGGCTCATGCACCAGTGCTTCGCTGTGCGGCACAGGAGATCGCGAGGCAGCTGTGCGCCGCCTTCGGCTGCACTTTCGCGCGCGGCGCCAGCGTCGACGAGAACATGGGCTTCCTGCGGGCCATGCTGCGCGAGCTGCACCGGTATGTGCGGCCCGACCCAGCGCTGCCGTTTACACATGTTCCGACCATGGGTTTCCTCTCAAATCCCCGCCTTTGCACATGCGCGTCATCATGTGGAGGTCTTCGGGTGAACCAGGCAGAGGACTGGCTCCAAAGCAAGCACATGCTGGGGCAATAAGCAGTTCAACCTGATCGCCGACGTCCTCGAGCGCGCTCGTGTTCGTCCCGCTGAGCACTGCGGAGATGCCGACATCCCACTGATGCAACCTCCGGCTTGCCCCGCTTCCCAGGGGTCACAAGATGGCAGTGTTCGTGTTGGACGATTTCGACATGTTCGCCGCCAAGGCCCGGCAGACGGTGCTGTACAACCTGCTGGACTGCATGCAGGCGCCCGACATCCAGGCGCGCCGCCTCACCTCCCGCGGCGGCTTCCATATAGGCAGCCCAGTACCATACGCAGGCGTCCGAGCCCAAAAGTGTCATGAGCACGGGACAGCATATGCGACGCTGAAGCCTGTGGCATTGCACCAGACGGCGCAGTTGCTCGGCATTGTCGAATGCTCCCTGCTTGTTCTCGGAGCTGGAGTGCAGTACCCTGCAGGTGGCGCTGGTTGGCACGAGCGTCAGGAAGGATGTGCTGGAGCTGTTGGAGAAGCGGGTCCGGTCGCGTTTCAGCCACCAGCAGCTGGCCGTGCTCGAACCGTGCACCTCAGACCCTGCAGCGGTGCCGCCGTCAGACGGGCCTTCGCCGGGCGCGCCGGACGCCTTGCAACCGTGGCAGCGCCGGAGGGGCGGTCGGGAGGTGCTGGCGGCAGAAGATGCGCCTCTGGCGGTCCTCGCAGCGATGCTGCGCCTGCCGGCCGCGGCGGACGCGGCCGCGACGGCAGCGCACGCGGAGTTCGCGCGGCGGTTCAATGCGGCCGCGGAGGCCGCGGTGCAGGACCCCGGGGTCGCCGATGCATTCGCCGCGCGGCACTGCTGGCCGTCTGGCGCCGCGCAAGGTGTGCTCTGAGGAGCTCTGAGTGACCTCGTGACGGGTCAGCGCTGGCGTGGTACGACCGCACGTGTTCGCGACACGCACTTGCACAAATCCTTACACGCCGTCTCTTGAAAAGTGGCACTGCTGACGCTGGTCGCTATGATGTGCATCCAGCACAGTGCTAGCTCTCAAGAGCATAAGCGACAGCATTCACAACTGCATCTGCGCGTCGTCAAGATCATCAAAGCTGTTGATGTCTGGCTTATTGCGCGGTGCCTCTGCACAGTCGCCAATCCGGGCGATCTGGCCGACGTCGCACTGCACGCCATCACCCGCATCGCCGACGACACGCAGCTCATACAGCCGCAGCATCTGGTCGCCGGCATCCGCCGGCTGCAGCAGCAAGACAGGTCACAGGTGCGCGCCAGCGACGCCGTGCTTCCTTACAATCAGTCGGTCGGACCTGAGCGGGCCACACGCAGAACCCTCAGGGCGCAGCATGAGTCTTTTGGCTACAGGCCATGGCAGGGCTCTGCACTACAGCACCACTGTCGAAATGCCACGAGTTCGCTCGCGCGTCGCTGACAATATGTCATGACCAGCCCACTCGGGCGAACCGCCTTTGTAAATCGTCGTGCACTGCCCATCGCTTGTTTGATAGTGCGCTCTCACCCACGCGCGAGCACCACAGGAACGGCTGATTGCGTCGCTTTCGGTGCTGGAGCTGTTCCTGCTGGTGTCGGCGGCGCGCATGCGGCGCCGGTGCGCCGCGGATGCCGTCAACTTCGAGACGGCATGGCGCGAGTACGCGCACCTGGGCGCTCTCAACCCGCACGCGGACCGATACTGCAAGGCCGCAGCTCTGCGCGCGTGGGAGCAGCTGGCGGCCTGCGCCTTGCTCACTCCCGTGGATGGCAGGTGAGCCGCGTTTCACCAAGCAATTTGGGCTTATGTTCCGGACGGCACTCTTGGACGCATGCATCTATTATGTGGCCTGAGCATCGCACAGGCACAGCACGAGTACTGCTGCCATTGGGCTGCACCTGACATTGCGTGGCCGTGTGATGATTGTTCACAACCATCATTACGACGACGGCTGCATGCGCACACGTGAACGATGCATGTCGGGAGGCGCCCTGAGCAGCCTGTACCCTACGCTCCTTTTGCAGGCCCTCTGAGGAGTAACACACTGACGTGCATCTTGAAGCTGGTGCGTCTGTGTAGGGCGGACAAGAAACATGGTCTGCGGGAGTTTCGAGGCATGGAGGTGCAGGTCCTGCAGCAGGAGATTGAGGACGGCCTGCGCGTGCACCCCAATATGCCGCAATTGCTCAAGGACTGGCTGTCCAAAGAAGCTGTCTGTGCCACAGCACGAGTCTAGAGGTCGTGTCGTCCTCAATTGTATTGCAAATATGCTGTTGATACCGCCGCTGTCGGACGCACATTTGTGTGGCCAAGCCGTCTGTCAGGCTGACATCATCGGCCGATTAACGCCGTCGAAGTCTCCGTTGCTGAGGGGCTGCGTCGGGTCGAGTGTACGTGCAAATACTCGCGCAGGGTATGCGTCCGGCTGCATTATTGTCATGAGTAACGGGCAGCAGGAACATCGGGGCCGCCTTCCGACCTCCACTCCTCTCCAGAGCGCTGAGGTGAGCCCACGTGTTGCGACGTCTCTACAGGAAGGTCAGTGCGCATGCTGGCTGTGTGGGGCTGCGGCTGATCTTCTCAGCCGATTTGGGGCCTGGGCTCTGACGTGTGCCGCCTCTCGAGGGTGCCCGCGACCATCTGTTTGCTTCTAAGCACTCCGATGAGCCTGTCGCCCAGCCCTGCCTTGAGCCTTGCTGACGGACACACTTCCCCCACCTGTAACCCGTGATCTGCGGGCATACCTTCTCTAGAGGGACAGCACAGCTCTGCATGAGGGGCATCCGTCCGATGCTGCAGCTCATGGTACCGTCAGCAAGCGGGGCGTGTTGAGCTCATGCGATTTAATCGCGAGTAGGATATGCCTTAGCAGCGTCCTTGCAAGCCCCATGTGGCCCGCCGTGCACTCCTGTACCCGACACGGGTTCTGGATAAAGATCAGCATCGAACGGAACCTCCCACGTGCTGCAGCGCCTCGTTGATAACATCCCAGCGGCAGCCCGTCTGCTCCCTTCGTCTGCATAGCCCAAGGCACTGGCGCGTCGCAAGACGCCCACATTACTCATGCGGCACCTTCGCGAGCAACGATGTGACCCCCGCCCCCTGCGGTCCCCCACATGGTGACTGCTGCACAGGATCGGTCGCAAGGGTTCCGGCCGTACTCCTCGCGCCGCGCCAAGGTGAGTTCTGCACCGCTGAGCTGCCGTGCGATGCATGCCGTGGAGCTCAACGTGCCTCTGACTCGACCTTCCAGCAGCGCAAACCTGCCACTTGTCAAACCGTTGCCGAGCGTGCGCCTTGCAGAGCGCCAACCTCGACGACCTCGCGGGCGCCGCGCATCCGGGCACCGAGGCCACTGAGGCGACGGCCGGCACTGCCACCACGCACATGAGCATGGACGGAGCAGCTCATCTGGCGGCGCTGGCCGAGACCGCGACGCACCTCAGGTTGGCTCATGGGTGAATTCAGCAATCCATCCGCGCGCTTCGCATTGATATCCGTTGTTGAGAGGGCAAGAACATATCAGCTGTCTCGCTCAAGGCGACACCCTTGCAGTCTCCCACGCGTCCTCTTTATGAGACGCAACCTGCTCTGATGCCCTGCCATGCTGAGTCCCTGTCAACCACCAACTCGACCACGACCAGCCTTCGTCCATTGATGACCTGCGCTGAATGACAAGCCGAGCGTTGCAGTGGTGGCGGGATGGACGCCGGTGCCGAAGATCCGTTCGACCGCAACCGGTCCATCACGTCCGGCCACGCCGCGGCAGCGGCTGCTGCCGCAGACCTGGCGATGGCGCACAGCTCGATGCGGGCGTTCACAGAGAGCTTCCCGCCGGGCCCGCAGCACCTGCTCAGCCAAGTGCCGTGGTACCTGCAACTGCAGGTGTTACACGAGGTCCATCCTGCAGTGCACAGCTGTGATTGTCGACGCAGCGGCATCGCTTGGTCGTCGTTTACTTGGCCACATGGTTGTGCAAGTGGGAGCACGGCAGTCACGATACACGCTGTGCTGCGAATCTGCTGATCCTGCCGGTTGTCCCTGGGCTTCATGCACGCCCTAAACGCAATTAACAAAGGCTACCTGGGTCAGGTGTGTCAGGGACCCACTTGTCGCCTTCCGACACTCTACCTTACGTCTCTGATGCACGGCGCAGGGCATGGGTCAGGGCGCGGCCATCCTGGATGCGGCCGCGGCCGGGGGCCGGATGCACAGTGAGGCCATGCAGGCATCCATGGAGCAGCGCAGCCGCAGCTTTCCCTCAGACGCCCGCCAACGGCTCACGAACCTGCAGGCCCAGCAATCAGCGCAGCTGTCAGGGCACAAGGTGAGCACCAGAATCTTTGACGATACTTCACATTCACTTGCACTGAATTGCAAAGACTTGAAACCTCTTCTCACGCAGCTGTGGCAGGCTGCCGTCCTGTGACCGGGGCATCAAGTTTCCTTCCCTGCAGAGGGTGCTGCAGAATGCACGCTGATGTCCGAGCTGGTCTCGTTTGCGACAAATCTCACCCCAGGAGATCGCCACAACCCCGGCATGCTGCTGCGCAGCGAAAGGAGTCGCTGAACACGATGGACACGGGCGACACGGGCGACGAGGACGGCGGCGACCCGCGTGCGCCCCGACCGAGCCCCCGCTCGCCTGTGGTCTTGCTCCGTGCTCTGCTGCCTGGACCACTGGGCATCGCAGCCGTGATCGATCGCGCAGCTCATTGACGCGCCTATTTGCCTGCATTTGCTTTGCGGGTTGCAGCGCACGTAAGTTCATGGAGAGGCAGGCTCAAGGTCGCCCGCACAGCGTCTGCACGCGTCTTGGAACGTCGAGCCACACCTGTGCTGGAGTTTTGTCGCAGCGGGCGGCTTGGACGGTGAGGACGACGACGAGAACCCAGAGCAGCGCGTGAAGCGGCGGCTGGCGCAGAATCGCGAGGCGGCGCGCAAGTCGCGGCAGCGGCGCAAGCAGTACGTCGCCAAGCTGGAGGAGGAGGTGAGGCGGACCTTGCGGGCGATCGCCATGTTGTCTAAGGCTGGGTCATGCCAGGAGTCCCGCCAAATCCATACCGAGACGGCAAGTCAGATGCTATCGATAGCAATGGCGATTGTGCTGAGATGGACAGCCCAGGGTAGCATGGGGTTTCTGCACTTACTGCCAGAGCTGATGCATGTCGAATTAGGGCCGTCCCACCTGGGTCGAACCCGACGCACGCAGCTGGCTACGACTGTTATGGAAAGCCCTGTTGCGTGCGTGGCAGGTGCTGATGCTTCGGTGGCAGGTCCAGCAACATACACAGCAGCAGCAACAGCAGCCAGGGCAGGGACCGAAGGCAGCCAAGGGCTCGTCTCGGCTCAATGGTCAGACACAGTCCGGCGGCGCCGCACCCGCCCCCAAGCCATCCCCGCCGCCCAGCAGGTGTTCGCCCCTCAGCTCGCGTGCCAGTGCTGCTGACTGACTACCCGGCCACCCTCGTGCATCCTCTCCTGGGCATCTTGCGAAACCTTTCTGTGCACTGCGGTTTCACAGCTCTACCTCGAGCACGTCGGAAACCTGTCATGCTGCATGTCTCGGCACAGCGGCAGCTGTAGGCTTGATCGCTTCCCGTGTGTTGTCGACAGGCTGCGGAGCCCAGCGGTCGCAGCTGGCAGCTCAGAGCCTCCGGCGGGCCCCCTGGAGGCGGGTGCGGCGCGGTCCGGCAAGGCGGACGCGGAGGCGTCCCCGGCAGCCGCGCCTCCGAGCGCAGCAGCCCAGCAGCCGCAGCAGCAGCCGCCCGGCAGTGGCGCGGCGCTGGTGCCGGCGCCCAGCTGGCAAGCGAGCGCCACGCCACCTCCGTCGCCCAACTTCCTCGCAGTGCGTTTGTTGAAACATCGCCCGTCCCATAGTCTTCGCGCACAGTCTGGACTCAGGATGTAGTCCGCAGTTCTGATCACTGACAGCAGGCTGCGGCTGTGCAGGACATGAGGAAGTGGCGGGAGGAGCACGGCATGACGGCGGCAGCCGTGCGGAAGCTGCTGGACAGCGAGGCGAGCGACGAGGCGCTCACGCCGGCTGTTGAAGAGGCGCGGCACCAGCTGGCGGCGCACTTCCAGGTGCACGCAGACAGTGGGCAGCATGTCGACCACCACATTGCTGAAGATGATCCTGCGTGGACACTGATTTTGAGCAGGCACAGCCACAATGGCCAGACATTCTGCGCATGTGCCCGACGCTGTGTGCATCTTCGCTAGGCTTCTTCTGGGTCGTATGCGGCAAGGCGTCCCTTTGTACGGTCGCACACAGCGCCTGCAGCGTATGGCTGGCTTCAACGAGCTCATGACCCGGCGTCTAACTCGCAGATGAAGGCCTCGCTGCTGGGCAGCGAAGCAGTGTCAGCGCTGCTCAGCCGCGAGCACCTGCCGCCGTCGCTGCACCCGTTCGCCTGGCTGGGCACCTTGCGGCCGAGCGAGGCTGCCGGCGGTCTGATCGCCAAGCTCGGTTCCAGTCTGCAGCCACCGCAGCTTGCCAAGCTGGAGAGCATGAGGGTGTGTGCCGAGTGATTGCCCAACTTGGTCATCCCCCAACCTCGCTTTGTAGTCTGGTTTGCGTACTTCCGCCAATGTCCAGCTCTCGAGGTTAAATAAAGCCTCAGCGTCCAGGTGCCTGCAAATGCTGCGGGTCCTACAGTGGCGGGAATGATGCAGGATTGACGTGCCCAAAAGGGTCACAAATGGACGGCATGGTTGTACAGTGCTGTACGGAAGAGCCGCAACCCACCCAGGCTGTACCTCGTTCGGATGGTGACCTGTGGTCCGACGACCCGCGCAGGAGACGATGGCGCAGCTGGAGGCGGTGCTCAGCCGCGGCTTCGATGCCGTCGTGGCCGACTTGGCGGCGCGTGCCGCCGCCGCGCCCGCCGACGCCGAGCAGCGCTGGGCGAAGCCCGAGATCACCGGCCGCCTGGACACGCTGCGCATGCTGCTGCGGCGCGCGGACGGGTGGGTGCAGCTCGCCTCTGTGTCTGTGCTATCGAGCCTGCATAGCCCTGTCGCAGCGGCTTCAGCGCGTACTGCGGGGCACATGACAGCCTATCAGCTCAGCTGATGTCATCATCGCATGACTGACTCTTGCTTGTTTGGCATTTCAGTGCGTCTGAGTCAGCGTAAAGTGCTGCTCGCAAACCCCGGTGGGCACAGAGTCTGGTCTTGTCGTGGCTTCGTTGGCATCTATCCGATGGCTTGATGTTCGAGGTCCTGATCCGCGTCGTGCCGCGGTGTGCAGGGCCTGGGAACAGTTCCTCGAGGAGGTGCAGAGATGCCTGCCGCTGCGCATTTACGCCGCAGCGGTGATCAGCATGCACGAGCTCGGCGCCAGCCTGGAAGCGATGCAGTCGGCATGGCTGGCGTACCTCCGCAGTCCGGCCTCCGAAAGCTGAGCCCCAGTCCTGGTGCCTCGGCTGCGTGTCTGAGGCCGAAAGCATTGCATGCTGCAGCGGCCAGCCAGGTCAAGCACCCAGCTTGGGGCATTGTAAATCAACACTGAATCGCAGCAGGCAGCACTGAGGCCGTCGGCAGCAACATCGAACAGATTCCCGGAGATCCGCAAACTGCTTGGCTCCCTGCCTGAGATGTCATGCGGCATTCACAACGGTGTGCGCCGCTGCTGCCTCGACGAGACGCGGGTCAAAAGCTCATCGGCTGGGCATGTCAGGTACTGCAACACAAATGGCGGCAGGTGGCAGCAATAAAAACAATAGAAGAGTTTGCACTGTGCGAGCTTGTTCCTTCGCCCACGGGTGCTGGCAGTTGCTAAACAGGTAATACATAAACAATGGATCTGGTGCTGAGCTCAATTGTCACGTCGACGACACCAAGGAAAAGCGTCTCTTATGGCAAAACCTGTAGTGTCATGCTGTGCTGTGATTTGTAGTTGAGTGCGCCTTCATATGTTTGCATCCGATTCGTGCAGCAAAGGTGGCTGCGTTAAATTGCGTATGGAGCGGCAGTCTTAGTAAATGTTTGCAAGATTGACCATTCGCTGACAGAGAGACCAGCAGGCAAGGGCAGTGGTTGTAGATGGCCAGTGTCGGGCTTGACAGGGTGTGCTGCCGCCGAAACTAGGCTTGCAGCCAACTTGTCGCAGGCAAATATACTCACCATCCTTCACCATATAACCAGGTATCAAGCAGCACGGACAACACAACTGCCTAGCAACCGTGACCGACGTCTGGCTGCGCAACGCGGGGCGCTAGACACAAGCAGCACAAACCCACAAACTTGTGAGTGCCGCCGGATCAGATGGCGGCGTGCGACTCGCCAACGTCCCCTGCAGGCTCTGCTGGCTCTGCTGCTGGGTCCTCCGTTTCGACCTCCATTGGTGCATCTGCTGCCTTCTTCGCCTGCAGGGAAGAAGTTGGCAGGAGCTCAAAGAGCGACGAACAGACCATCGCCAAGAAGTCATGCCGAACGTGCAACGGCATCAGGCTCAGGGCAAGCACTGGTGCTGAGGGCAGCTTCGAATGCCGGTAGATACAGGACTACAGTATTTCTGAGTTGGCAAGACCGCCCGTGGGCCACGGTTCTCGCCTTCTTCTTGGCTGTCTTCTTGCTGCTTTTGCTCTTCTTCAGGCTGGTGGCCAGCAGCTTGAGGACCTCCTCGTCCTCCACCTTCTTGTCGCTCTCCCATGGCTGCACCGGCGCGCTGGTCACCCGGTCGGAGCCGTTGGGCAGCAGCAGCACCGTCGCCTTGAACTGCGCCACCTGCGCGCGGCATCCACCGCATGACGCGCATGACGCAGTCGAATGGCACTCGGCAGGTCCGCTTGCCGGTAAGACAGCGGCGGAGCGTGTTCGGCATTCTCCATGACGACAGACCGCACGGCACAGCGGCAAGTTCACGACGAAGCGTGCCTCGAAGTCACTGTGTGCCTCGATACAATCTCAACGGCCATCCGATACGACCAGCCGAGGCTACTCTGAGGCAAGCATGCGCGCTGGTGCTGGCTGGCAGTCGATGAAGGTGTTTCCTGGCCAGATGGCCCCTGGCCTGACAAGAGCCCACGCTGGATGTTCAGATGCTGTGATCACGTCAGAGACGGTGGGGCGCGCCAGTTCGTTGGCTTTCTCGTGCAACACCGGGTACGGGTGCAGCAGGCTGTGGTTCAGGCACTCCACGATGCCGAATCTGCTCCGCTCCGTCTCCAGCGCCCGCAGCGTGAACGGCATCGTCGGAAACCTGAGATTGGTGGCGGCGCGAATAGCATCTCAGGCTCCAAGTGGTTGATTCAGCAGGAGGCAGTTGCGCAAGCACATCTCAGAGTGCCGGCTGACACTGCAACCCACCTCTGACCAGCACTGGATGCTGTCCGCTCACGTACCTGGTGTTGATCTCGCTGAACAGGGCGCGCGATGCTTTGAGCTTCAGGTGATAGTTGACGTCCAGCGCGCGCTTGAAGACCATCGTCTCCTTCTCATCCAGCACCTGCCAGGCGGTCGACAGCACTTGTGCGGGTCAAACGACAGGCATCTGTGCCCCTCAATGCACTCTTCAGCTCGGATTACGGCGGGAACACGTCCTTGAAACACCAAGAGCATCATCAGGCGGCAGAGGCAAAGCCTGGGTACTCTGTTGCGATAGGATCCGGTCTCGAATACAGGTACTGGCACCAGCTGCGTACATCAGGATAAAAGCGCAAAGCAGACATCAACTGATGCAGTGACCGGATGGCAGGCCGTCCGCGCCTTCGGTTTGCCCTCGCCGGTCGACAGGACGATGTCCAGAGCCCACGCCTCGTTCTCCTCGAACTCACCGTCCTCTACCCGCGCATCTGGCGTGGGCTTGCTGAGCACCACCTGCAGCGCCAAGACACGCATCCTGAGCCCGCTACCATCACGGACC
>JAABUX010004429.1_pt1 | contig 17805 bp, 16 predicted proteins | sample 5561851 | NCBI WGS metagenome assembly JAABUX01 (sample SAMN10711883, study PRJNA513361) | rock metagenome | isolation source: Antarctica rocks | place: Antarctica: Victoria Land, Richard Nunatak red sandstone | collected 2016-01-03 | reverse complement strand
CCCCATCCCCTCTCCCCTTCCCTTCCTCCTATCCAAAACCCACACACCCACAACTAAACCCCCGGCCCCGTCGTGCCCACAGCTACACAACCCTCCTCACCACCCTCCAAAAAACCCACCACAAATCCACCAACATCCCCAAAATCACATCCGCCGTCAGGATCTACGCCGCGCTGCTCCACTATCCGCCGTTAAAGCAAGCGGTGTTGAGGACGTTGCAGCGGATGCGGAGGCATCGGTATGTGAGGGTTCGGGATGCGGTTGAGGATGCGTTGTGGATTGAGTGTGGGGAGGTTGGTTGATGGGGATGGTGGACTACGTAATATGACACCTACCGAACAGCGCTCTTTCCGCCGTACGGATGAATTGTTGTAGGGAGTCGTGCGGGTGGGTGTATCTTTACACAGAATACCCCATGACGGTAAGTGGCAATCCACGACCGGACATTGTTTCGTTCCGTTCGATTGATCTGGTTTAGGGGGGTAGCGATTGATGCGTACTACGGTGATGCATGATGCGTAGGGATTGGAGGGGGGGTGGTCGCAAGTGGGTATATATAGCTTAGGGCGGTGGGTAAGGTGGATTAGAGGAGGTGGAATGGTGGTTTACGGTTTATGGCTCGCAGGTTGTGGTGGACTGTATTCTGGCGCTATATGCAAATTCCCTAAATTTTATTACGGTAATCACTCGGAGTGGGTATTCGAATCAATCAATATACACACCAGCCCCTTTCCCCCAAACTCCAACATCTATCTTCAATACCCCCACCATATTCACAACTGCAACACCAAATTCCGCCTCGGCCGCTCTTTCCGTCTAATCTCCCCTTTTACCTGCGAATGCGCGTCGGTAGGATTAGTGGCTGGGAGTTCGTAGACAGCGTTGCGCTTCACGTCTAGTTCGCCTGCTGCGGGCGAGCCGGGGAGTTCTTGGTGGCGGCGTGGTAGGGTGTGGACTGGGACTGGGGAGGGGAGTTCGACGGTTGAGGGGGAGAGGGGGGTTGGGGTGCGGTGGGCTGGGTGGGTGGAGGCTTCGAGGGGTGGTGGCCAGTTGGGGTTGGTGTTGGTTTTGGATGTTGATGTGGATGTGGGGGAGAGGTAGGATGAGAGGTCTGTGAATTGGTTGTGTGAGTTTGTGGATTGGGTTTGGGTTTGGGATTGTGTTGGGGCGGTATTGTTGATGTTGTTGGGGGGGTTGTGCTGTTGATGTCGGCGGCGGCGGCGACGGATGTAGAAGAAGGCTAGAGCGCAGAGGAAGAAGAAGAGTGCGGTGGCGCCGATTATGATTCCTGGGAGGGCGCCGTCGCTGATATGACGCGAAGGGCTGGTGGTGTCGGAGGTCGAGTCGATCGATGAGATAGCTGTGAGCTGCTGATCATTCCTTTTTGAGGAGGTGGCTTGGGAGACGTGGAAGATAGATCGTTCGTAATCGACTGTGATGTATGCTTCCTGTAAGAACGCTCGACCGATGGTATACTGGGTGTCGTTTGCGGCGCGGCGGATGGGGAAGTAGTTTGTTGCGTTTGGGTACAGAGGATAGTCTGCTTGGAGGACGAATGCTGCGTAGGGCAGTTCTATAGCCACGGAGGACGCTTGGCTCGATCCTGTCTGTTTGCCTCGGATGTCGGCAAGTGGGCCGATGTTGAAGACGACGGTGGGGTTCAGTTGGTTCATTTTCGTTTGTGTAGCGTCGTCGATGAGATAGCGTTGGGTAGTATTGTCATAGCTGAGACCAAACGCCTGTTCGAAAAGGTCGCAGGCAGCACGAGGAAGCCATATATCCGGCACGCTGGAATCAATGAGCGAGTAAATCCCTGGAGGCGTTATAGCGGACACAGTGCCTTGAAAGGTGTTTATTGCGGTAATCGATTGGACGCCGACGGTCAGACTCCGCGAGTCATTGGGATCAAACGTGAAGGCTACATCGTTGGGAATATAGCGTGCCTTGTCATACCCACCTAGTGTGAGACTGCCAAAGGAAGGAGTTGATGTGTTGTATTTTGCGCCTGCTGTGTATCCAAACGACATGCTGGGAATGAGCTTTTGTGTGGCAAGATTCGCCATGAAGCTCGGTACTGCGGCAGTGAAGTTTATGGGCTTGGGGCCCAGGCCAAAAGATCCCAGCCAGAAATTACTGGTGGCAATGCCGGCAACGACTTGATGTGGCAGGGTTGGAGCCTTTGGATCGGCACCGATTGTGACGGTATCAAATCCATACTCGCCATTTTCGTGGATGCCAAGGTTCTCCTCCCTGATCAGGTTGAAGATCCCGTTGGACTGCCATGACGAGGATGCATCGCTGTTGAATCCCTGGCTAGGATGTACTTGGAAAGGATTGGCTCCTCGTAAATCACCGCAGTTGCTTGGAGGGTTCGGTATGGAGGCATTCGTGCAGCCCAATGGTATGGGAACCCAGGTTTCGTCCCCGTTGGTAGCAGGCAGCACTCGGAATGTTTGCGGCGGTGTACCCACTTGGATCAGGAACGTGGACCAGTACCCGTCATTGCCATCCCAGGATTGACTTGTAGGCACTGAAAAGGGTTTTACCTGGCCCGTTGCTCGAGGGTGCAACCAGTTCGTGAGGGGCATGGCAGTGGTCACGCAATGACACGAGCGACAGCGATCATTAGAGTTACGAGAAAGTAGGAAGTCAAGTATTTTCGACCATGAAACAGTGGACGTGGACTTTGTAAGGAAAGTGACTAGCAATAGACATGTGCATCGTCCATGTTGGCCCAGGCGCCACCAGCTTGATCTTCACCTTGATCCTGTCCTGCATAATCACAGAGTATCCTCCCACCCTGACAGAGGAATATTTCCCGAGAGAAGATGAAATTCATAGAAGCGCCATTAGACCTCCGAGTCAATGAGAAGTTGTTTTATATCTGGTAAACGGCTGGATATCAACGGCGCGGTTGAATACGCGACGGGTGATAGATCAATGCTAGCCCGATATGGCTAGATCGAAGTTTCAGCCATATCTCTGAGACAACAACGGGTCAATCTTCAGTCATAGCAGACACGATACTAGGTAGATCACCCTCAGTCTTACGGGTCTACCAGAATACCGATAAATGATGCTACGTTGACAAGCTGTGCTCTCCTTCCAGTGGTGGCCCTGCTATGCTCGAAGACGCTCGGTATGTTTATTCGATAGTCAAGCTGTAGCAGACAGCTCATCGAGCATTATTCTGGAAGAACCTGATCTGAGACAGTGCAAGGACCTCCAAGGTGCGGGCCGATACCTAGTACAGTATGCGTGTGAGGGGACGCTACTAGGTTGGTAGCCGCACCAAACAATCAATCAACAATGTCAATCATGTTGTATGAAACACCAGACATTAGCTTGCCAAGTTGTGGATGATTACGTTCGGGATATAGGAGTTTTGGCGACTGTGGGCCCCGATCACTCGATGTTAGCTAATCTACTTCTCTCTCCGTCTCCTACTACGTTGTTCGGGCTCTAGGTTTCTCTTTTGCAATGTCTGTCTTCTTCATTGGAACACGACAACATGCATTGCTTCGTGCCTTTGCTTTGGACGATCTTCATGATTTCGTTGTCATGTAACGCGGAAGATCCACAACCGAATGGCTCGGGATTGCCCGTGGCACCACCAACCGTACCTGCAAATCGTACGTCACATCGTACAATGTCGAATTGTTGCGAGTCTATTCACTAAGCATCATATAGCACCATGCACTACTTCTAACACACCAGCTCATGCCTTTTCAGATATAACTGCTGCACCACCGTACAACTATCCCAACGCAACGGGAACCGCCCCGCCTTACATCTATCCCAATGCAACCGGAACAGCTTCAAACCCTGTATCTAATCCAACAGACAGCAGCGCAGTATGTGCCGGACCCAATGGCGAGAAAGGACTGCTGCGAAAGAGATTGATCTCTGTCTATGCGAACTCGGGGAGTCCCCAATCTAGCGGCAGTGCCACTTTCGTGGTGGAATGTTCTATCGAGGCCCACGTCCAGCCGGAAGCGAGTGTGATTTCTTCTCTCCCCAATGGCGAAGAGTCCCATCTTACAGATACCAACCTGCTTCAGCAACAAGACGCCACTGAGGGCAGCCAACTCGGCGCTGCTTCCACAAGTACATCGACCGTAACGACGCCAAGCGCCCAGCATCTAGGTGATGCAATGGGGATGGCTTTGAGCCCAGCAAAACTATCCTTAGCACGATCTACGTCAGCGCGAACTTTCGTAGCAGCCTTTGATGCGAACGATTTGACGGATATGCAGATGTCCCGGTTACACGCCGTTCTGCAGCCGTCTCAAACCGACATGCCAAACATGCCAGCGCAAAGTCCCACCCCGAGTTCAGGTTCCCAGTCAATGAGTAGCTCGAGCGTTGCACCTCCGCAGAGTTCGAACAGGAATGGCGTGTCCATATCTACACCATCCCTTGGGCCTCTCAAAGTCCCTAATACAGACGCTTTGCCGAACGCCGCACTAGGAGGGGCTTACCTGACCGGGAGGCCAGAGAGTGCAGAAATAGCAAAGCAGTCCAATGCTCCAAATGTCCCCGAAGGTATGAACAAGGCCACCAGTGCAAGTGGAGGAAGCCCAGCACCGCCGGAGCAGGGTCGAACCACACAGCATGGACCAGAATCGAGCAATGTCAGCCCGTCTAAAGTCGACTCAACCCCAAAGGCTAGTGCTGTAGTAAGCGGTGCATCAGGTCCGGTTATGTTAGATTCAGGTACAAGCCTGGGCGTTGCACCGGGCTCACCTATATCTGTGTCCTCCGGTTTCTCTTCGAAACCCGGCTCTCCGCCTATTTCGGAGTCGGGATCCTCGAACGTAGGCTCAGATCCAACACTACGGCCAGGATCGAATGGAGGCTCAGCACCCCAAGTTTCATTCCCACTCAGCAATCCAAGCCCCTCGAGGACGGGTTCTGGGTCCAGTGGCGTTGGTATCATTGCGATCGGATCTCAGTCCTACACCGCGCGAGAGACTGGTTCGTTTGTTGTAGTGGGCTCCCATACCATTACCCAGGGAGCGCCCGCTGTCACAATTGGATCTACGCCAGTCTCAGTTGGCGGGGACGGGGTGCTAGTAGCCGGAAGCCATACATTAGGAATGAATCAGCTTGCCGGTCAAACGAATAATATCATCACAATCGCATCAACCCCCTACTCCATCTCCCCAATAAACTCAGGCTTCGTAGTCCTCGGATCCAACACCATCTCCTCAGGCTTGCCCGCACTCACAATCGCGTCTGAGCCCGTATCGCTCGGCACGAACGGGATACTGGTAGCTGGCAGTCATACATTAGCGACATCAACCTCACAAGCTACGAGTAGTACAAATTCAGTGCCAGATGCGATACTGAGCCAAGGAGGTCCCGTTCCCGGACCGACTGCTGGTTTGATATCTAATAACAGCTCATCATCCAATACAACAAGCGCGAAACCTTTCCATGCAGGAGGCGTTAAAGTATGGAATACCGTGGGGAGATGGACTTGGATGATCGGTGCAGGCACCGTATTATCTATTGTTACGTGTGGCATCTTATGAATCAACCCATTCATTTCGTTACGATTAATTCTCTAGGAATAGCTGCAAGGTAATCCTACCTAGCCTTTCCCTTAATCTTCTTCATAGTTCACTTTACATACGGAATTCTCAATATTCTTCCGCGTTGTCTGGTACGCACTGCCACCATGGGTCGAATATGTGATCGGCCTGCTATCCTTGACCCTTTCTATTGTTGTCCGAAAGGAGCGCCCTGGAGTTCCACTCGAACGTAGGTTTGATAACTCATCTACAACATAGCCTACTACCTCAAACAACACAACCACCAAACCCCCCCAGACCCGTATTACCGCAATTGCGAATTGCAGGATCCCTTTTATGTTGAGGCCGATAATTCAGGACGGCTGGGGCTTGTTGCTTCTTCGGATTCCTATGGATAGGATAGAATGTCGAAGCTGTGCATGTAAGTTGGGCGACAGTCCAGGGAGTGACTTTGAAGGGGTTGAAAGTCATTAAACACCGATCCACCTTCAGCTTTTCACCTATATAGGATCAAAACCTCATACCCCAATATCAACACCAACATCCAACGCTAAAATAGCTATCCTACACTCTCTCCTTCCCCCCTCTGTCTTCGAGGTTGAGGAAGTCTCCCTACCGGGTTATGATCAAGCTGAAGAAGAGAGCAGCCTCAAGTTGAACAGTAGCTTTCCCAGAGACTTGGACGCCAATTTTGATTTCCTCCGACCAAATGCACCATACCGAGTCCGAAACAGAGTAGGCGAGGCTGCATCGGTCTTGCTCCGAAACGTGCAGGTTTTCAGGCTGACCGAAGCTTTAAAGCCCAATCGCAGTAGCTCGGTGGTCGGAATTCTGGCCACGAGCTGAAGAGCGTACATAGCTCTGCACCGGAAAGAACTCGATTTCGAGTATTCCCAGTATACTGAGGTAGCAGTAGACTATCCAATGTCAACGCATCCTCCACCAAGCACGGCAGGTTCAGCTTCCATGAGCGGGATCTCGGATTTCTCCGCGTGTTTTGATTGTAATTGAATCATGGGTGAAGCCAGCTGATAATTCACCGCTTTGGTAAAAAGTCAGAAGATTCTAAGTACAACAAGAGAGGAGTACTATGTGCGTGAGAGGGTCATCTACAGCGCAAGTCCGAGTGGCAGCCACTCAGATTTCCGCCACTCCATCTGCACAGCACAGCCACTTGAAAGAGAAAGAAAAGTTGGTTTAGGTTGTTCTAGATCAGTCGGCAAGGGGATCACTAGACTGAATTCAGATTAGCCCCCTTATGACACTTGGTATAGCTCGGTTTGACAATGTGCTTCAGCTGTGCAAGGATCAGGAAGAGTGGCGAAATTCTGCTTGTGAAGTTGTTTACTATAGACAAGCGCGTTCCATCGTGCACATCAACAAGACGAAGGACCGTGCTGAGATCGATTACGTTGCAGGATGGATTGAGTTATCGTTGTGCAGGATTGCTGTGGCGCATGCATATCAAGTGGTTGCCCTGCAGTAAGGATTGGACAAGTGGGGCTTGCTTCAATTGTGGTCTGGAAAGGAATAAAGAGAATATTTCCCCATCTTTAGCGGGACAGCATTTCCAACTCTGTTCAACTCAATCTCCTTTGACGTTCACCGTGTCCCATTTGAATCAGAATCCTCCGCTTGGACTGAATCGATTGGTAGGGGGAGATTGGACGCGCAAAAACAGGAAAGCGCGTATGTGCTCCTACCTTACATTAGCCCCTTAGCCTGGCCATTCCCCTTCCAGCTTGGATCGTCATCATCCGTCGCATTCTCCAGAAATCAACATCAAGCCTGTTTATTAGCACAACCAACAGTTGCATTCTTCACAGCATCCGTACAATACGCCCCGGTTGAGCTCTGTACGGAGTAGGCTTCTTGCTCTTGGAGAGCGTAGACAGCCATACGAAGCCATCAATATGGACCCACCCACATCTGTCCATCATGCGCTTCTCCCTCGCCAGAGTGTAGGTTACTCTGGTCATTCGTTGACTACGCTGACATCGTGAATAGCAAGGTTCTGCGACGAAAGGCCCAGCGAACTCTCCATCCCTCTCCTCGCTCCTCTCCACCCTGATCCCCGTCGGACTGGTCGCCGCAATCTACTTTGGCCTCTTCCTCATCCTCCGCACAAAGTTCAGACGCAACTATGCACCCAGAACCTACCTCGGCTCTCTTCGCCCTCAGTAAGCAAGCCCACGTCTGCTCCTACTTGTTGCTAATACCACTTCCAGGGAGCGATCGCCAGACTTGCCTCGTGGACTCTTCAATTGGATCAAGACGTTCAACAAGATCCCTGATAGCTACGTCCTCAATCACCAATCTCTCGACGGCTTCCTCTTGCTTCGATACTTGAAGATTTCCGTCGCTCTGTGCTTCTTCGGCTGCTTGATAACATGGCCCGTCTTATTCCCCGTCAACGCTACAGGCGGTTGGCATTTGACACAATTGAACATGCTTTCATTCAGCAACATCAACACCACCATCCCAGGTAACAAGAACCGTTATTATGCACACACTTTTGTTGCATGGATCTTCTTCAGTAAGTCACCCGCTTCAACTGGCCAGGCTGGTCAAGCTTACATAGCAAGGCTTCGTCTTCTACATGGTGATGCGTGAGAGCATCTACTTCATCAACTTGCGCCAAGCCTACCTCCTCTCCCCACTGTACGCGAATCGCATGTCCTCCAGGACCGTACTCTTCGCCTCTGTGCCAAAGGACTACCTAGATGAGGGAAAACTCCGTAGGATGTTTGGAAAGCAAGTCAAGAACCTCTGGATTGCCAACGATTGCCAAGAAATTGAGAAGCTCGTGGAGGAGCGGGACAAAGTTGCGATGAAGCTGGAGGCCGCCGAGACGAAGCTTGTCAAGACAGCGGTACAGAATCGGGTCAAGGCTACGAAAAAAGGGTCCCATCATGACGACAATGTAGGACACAACGCCGGTGTCGAGGGTGAATCCGGCTCCCTGGCTGCCCGTTGGGTCAAACCGCAGAAGAGGCCCACTCACCGTTTGAAGTTCCTCATTGGCAAGAAGGTTGATACAATCAATTGGTGCAGGTCGGAACTCGAGCGCCTTATTCCCAGAGTCAACGCCTTACAAGACAAGTACCGTCGCGGAGAAGGCACTTTCATCGGCTCGGTTTTCGTCGAGTTCTACACGCAAACAGAAGCACAAGCAGCCTACCAAAGCATTGCCCATCATCAGCCCCTTCATATGTCTCCTCGTTTTATCGGCATCAATCCTGACGAGATCATCTGGAAGAACTTGAAGATGGGATGGGCCAAGAGGATCATCATGAACATCGTTACAATGACTTTCGTGGCCTTGCTCATCATCTTCTGGTCGATCCCTGTTGCGTTCGTGGGCATTCTTTCCAATATCCATAATCTATCGACCGGGCCTATCAAATTTCTGAGTTTCATCAACAAGATCCCTCCTGTCATCCTTGGCCTAGTCCAAGGTCTTCTGCCCACGATCCTGCTCGCCGTTCTCATGGCTCTCTTGCCAATTATTTTGCGAAAGATGGCCAAGCTTGCTGGAAAGCCAACGTTATCGACTGTAGAGCTCCGTGTACAAAATTCATACTTTCTCTTCCAGGTGATCCAGGTTTTCTTGGTCACAACAATAACGTCTGGTGCCTCAGCTGCTGGTGTGCAAATCTTTCAGCAGCCTAGCAGCGCCACTACGCTCCTGGCTGGGAGCCTTCCACAAGCATCAAACTTCTACATTGCCTACTTTGTTCTTCAAGGTCTCACCATCAGCTCCGGTGCGGTGCTGCAACTTGTCGGGGTTATTCTGTTCCGAGTGCTAGGCAAGTTCCTGGATAGCACGCCACGGAAGATGTACAAACGATTCGTCACTCTATCGAGCTTGGGCTGGGGCACCGTCTTCCCCATCTACACTCTATTGACAGTCATTGGTTAGTGTTCCCTGTACTGTCGTTTTCTGTCTAACTGATAGCAGCAATTACCTATTCGATCATTGCGCCCCTAGTGCTAGGTTTCGCTACAATTGGGCTTTATCTCATCTACCTGGCGTATCGCTACAACTTGCTCTTCGTCTTCAACGCGAACATTGACACGAAAGGACTCGTCTACCCACGAGCGCTGCAGCAGACCACGACCGGGGCTTACCTTGGAATTCTCTGTCTCATCGGTCTCTTCGCCATCAGTACCGCGATTGGCCCCTTGATCCTTATGATTGCATACCTCATATTCGTCATTCTCTTCCATATGTCGCTCAACTCGGCCCTGGACCCTCTGATGATGTACCTTCCCAAGTCACTTCAAGCGGAAGAAGATGCCCTTCTGGCACTTGAGGATGGTCACACCAATGGCGATCACTTGCACGACACGAAGGGTGTTCATGTCACGGCCGCCGACAAGTTGGGAGGCAGTAGCGACAGCAATGGCAAGGCGCTTCCCGAGGCACCTCACAAGCAACCAAACTTCATCACCAAGTTTCTTGCTCCCCATATGTATACAGATTACTCAACCTTGCGTCGTCTCGTGCCCCGTGGCTTTGCAGAGATCGCTTACGACCCGGTGGTCGAGCGGGACGCCTTCTACCACCCCGCCATCGCCAGTCAAACGCCGGTTCTGTGGATTCCAAGAGACGAGATGGGTGTGAGCAGGCAGGAATGTCACCACTCCAGCAAAGTCATCCCGATGACGGACGAGGCTGCCTTCTTCGACGACAAGGGCAAGATGACCTGGGATCACGAGAGCGCGAGACCACCAATCTACAAGGAGAAAGTTTACTACTAAGCGTGATGCGGTTGCAGTATTTGATTTGGAACATTCGTTAAAGCATGATACCACTTGTTTTGGCTTGTGTCGATTCGAGCCCGCGTGCGTTGGCATTGGAGATACACGAGCGCGTTGTTAGTGATACCACTGTCCCCTTTCTTACGGTAGCATTCCTATAGCTACAGTAATAATGCAAGAGAAAGGATTAATAGCATACCTGCCCTCTTGACCAAATCTGGGTGGCAAGGCCTCAGCGACATGCGGTCTCAATTGTAGCCTATAGACACCCGATAAATGTCGAGGATGAAGCCGTAAACTATCCTGTATACGTTATCTATGGTGTTTCTTTAGCCCCCCGGCTTGTAACCCTACTATCGCCGCCCTCCATATTTGCCCCCGCTGTGGCCTCATCATGGCTGCTGTAGCCCCTGCTGTTGTCTTGCTGTAAACGCTGTGGCCGCTGCTGCTGTCATGCTGTAGGCCCTGCTATTATCTTGCTGTAGGCCGTGTGGCCGCTGTTGCGGTTATGCTGGAGGCCCTGCAGACCCTGTCGTTATCTTACTGTAGGCCCTGCTGTTGTCTTGATGTAGCCCCCGCAGACGTCTTGTTGTAACACTGTAGCCCCTGCAGTATAGTAGCTACGATAAGATGTCTATGAGGGCTACAACATATTGCGGTTACAACAAGACGTCTGCGGGGGCAGCAAGGCGTCTGTAGGGGCTATAGGGCTATAATAAGTCGACCACGGGGACTACGATAAGACGTCTGTTAGTATATATAGGCTATATCGACGGCCGCACGTCGTGGAGGCCTTCGCTAACTGCTGTAGTATGTCGAAAGCTAGACATGGAATCTTTTGTATTTAGGCGATAGGGTCTCGGGATAGGCAGAGTGGCTATCTAATACGATCACAGCCTATAATCGGGGGCCCCCAGGTCGCAAGCTCCTAGACGGTGGGTGAGATCCAGATACAGGACACACCTGGATCCATGTGAATGAGGGAAAAGAGACTTCTTTACTGGGCGGGATGTAGTATTGATAGTATTTCGCCCTCCATCTGTTCTGCATGATCGATAGTACAGGCCTCCACCTCACTAAGGTAACCCCCAAATGAACTAGGTTGCAGGGTCTGATGTTGCTCGAGATGTCATTAAGAAATTGGCCCTTGAGGTTTCTGGGTCCTAATGCGTAGAGGTTTGAATACTTCACAGGTGGTCTTAGTGCGTTGAGGTGCGATCATTCCGGCTTCAGCATTCCCTATACAAGGTATATCACTCTTGAATACTGGGTACCTTTCCTTCAGAACGAGAAAGTGGTGCCTCGGAGATATCAAGAGCAGTCGGCAATGTGCTCGGAAAAGGCGACTCGGGCTCTTCCTCGGCAGGATATCGAATGTCGTGCTCCAGATCAACATAGTGATAGACCCAGAACGAGCAGAATACGAAAGTGCTGCCCGCTACGGTGCCGGTTGCTAGAAATATCACAGCCACCTCAGTCCGTGTCAGCAGCATCCTTTCGCCTGGACAGCGTCGATGGAAGTCGTCTCTGACTTACATTGGAATTCGCACTCCAGCTGTCCCTCCTTATGAGCGGCGTGCACACATAAATGGTCAGCCCGGCTGAAAAGAAACAAACGGAGTACGACATGAACATGATCGGGCACTGCCATGTAAATACCATCTTCCAACGCGGTCTCCATTCACCGAGTTCGTTGCTCCCTGGGTAGAGTCCTGTGCGTGGACTTGGCTCCTCCTTCTTCGTCAAGAACAAAGGGAGGAATCGGCGTATTTCTTCTGTGGTGTTTAATGCATGTTTTGACGAAGCCGAAGGCTTTCCCAAGAGACGGAGCACTGTAATTTGTTGCGCCGGGAGCAATATCCCGAGTATTGATAAGATGAGGCTGGAAAACCAGAATGCCGATGCTAACCAGTATGCATCCTTGATCCCAGTCCAGGAGAAAGAACCTATCACGGCAGCAGCTAGAATAGCACACTGTGAGAGTAATAAGTCAGTCCGAGGGATTGAAGTCTGGGCCTGGAGGATCGGTCGTGCGAGGATAGAGTAAACTTACAGCAATGGAGACAAATTGCAGCTCGTCGAGCTTGCGAGATCGCCAGCGATCTATCTGGGATATCAAATTGTTGTGAAGCATAGGTTGCTCGGTGGATCTTGCTAGGAGCTTTATAGGTCGTAGAGTATTGAACTGAAATATGCGGTAGTATGGGAAAGTCCCAACATTGACCGCGCTCGTAAGCAACTTCCCGACGAAGTACTGGAGATGTAAGTGATGGATTTGGCTTAGTAAGAGGGGGCATGGAGTGGCAAAGTTTACCCGGAAGACCGCGACTCGGGATTGCATAAGGAGATATTATGTTTAAGACGGGACGGACATCGCCTTTTTCTGATTGCTCATAGGAAGGAAAAAGTGTGTTCACCTTGAAGTATTGCCATGTTCGTCGTATTTATGGTATGGGTGGCACCCTACATGGCATCTCTAGCTCAGACTTGCGGGATGTCGGTCGCATCGCATTTTCGTAATGCATCCACGGAGCCTTGACAACGATATTAAAAGACGGCAGAGTGAGTCGGATCCGATATTCCTACTTATCTTGTTGCCCGTTCGAAGCCTGATTTTCCAGCAAGGCTGACCATTGAAGCTTCTCAATCACAATGGAGCATAATGACTCTTGTCTGTTCTTCGACAAGTACCTCCATTACAACAGTTTGGATCAACCCGTTACTGATGATAGAGAGGCCCGCGTTGCGACGAAGTTATGACTTACTGATTGGCTAAAGAAAGAATAGAATATTATATAATCAAGGCCTTGGCGTCGCACCAAACAAAGTTTACTTGCGGGAGTTTACGACCAAAGGCTTCTACTATTTCCTTCATACTATGCTTATGTAGTGCCGTCGCCGTTAATCTAACAGTATAACGCACCGGTCTATAGCTTACTACGAGGTAAAAGCCATGATCTGTAGCGAAAGTAGTTGACCTTCTGGTGGTGGTCTTCCGCCAATGGGGTCCCCTCCACAAGTTTATCTTGTCACCCGAATGCCATTTTAAAGACAACTCAGCCACCGAGATGGGATACAGGAGTCATCGATCGCCTGGATTCTGAATAAAACGGATAATGATCTCAATGATATCACTGGTATGTGTACATGGCTTCGAATTCGAGGCTCTACAACATATGATGACCTCCGTTCGTCGACTTTCGCACAGAGGCGGAAAGCAAAACCCTTCAACAGTCCGCACCGTCTTATGCGCTCGATCCGTTGCATAGTCCGTGCGGTACGAAATCATACATGTGCGAAGGTCCTTCAATTGAAGATGTCAGCCGATTGAACTTCCAAGGAGGATCACCTCACATTGTATTGACTATGACCCTATCTTTGGGTTGGCTCACGGGCGCGCTGATAACGCCAATCCTTCTTGCAACAAAGCTCCCTGTCTCTCACTCTCTGTTCGTCCAATTCCTTGTGAGAGGAGCGGAGGTGTCCGACAAATTGACTACGATCGTATTGACCGAAGCAATTTATCTCTCGACATTCGTATCGAGCGCCAGTAGCGTATTGCTCCCACCCCAGAGTGTCCTTGCGTAGCCGTCTACGGGCAACAAGCTTAGCAGCGCATGCTTGAAACTCCTGCCGGTTTGCTATATCTTTGGCCCACGCATTGAATACATTCGTGATGGTATCGATTGTTTTCGTCCCGGCAGCCTTACTCCTAAACCGATTCTTCTTGGGTTTCCACTCATCCAACTCAGTTTGCAGCCCACCAGGATGATTCAGTCGATAATATGAGAATTTCCTGCGCTCGTCTTCATTGAGAGTCGTAGATTCATGTTGCATGTGGTCATGGTTGGTTTCGGGACAAGTGGTCATCTCGATAGAATATCTTGCTAAGCGTGCAATTGTAGACCAGAAGGCTACCTTTCTCTCCTCTCGATTCTTCCGTGCTGTGCCGACGCTGACGACAATGCCGATTGATGTATCTCCATGGAGCTTCTCTATCTCGATCTTTGCATCCCGCACGGGGTTGTTTGAAATGCCGAAACCTCCATCGGTAAACAGTGTGTATTTATCAGGCATGGTACTCTCAATCTTCATTGGTTCAAAATATAGCGGAGCTGCTGTGGCGGCTCGAGCTACTTCCCAGACCTCAAAACTCTGTGCACGCTCATGATTGACATCGGGCAGGCCTTTTTCCTTCCTTTTCTCTCGGGAGCCAAATTCAGAAGAACCAGTGTTGGCTCGACTTAGTCCCGTGGTCGACTGGGGTGTCGGTTTAGTCGAAGCATCAGGTGGGACTCGTTTGATATGATCGTACGAGCGGATAAGGTATAATGAATCAAATTTGCCCTCATCTTTCTGCATAGTAGTCACAAATCTATATATTCGTAAGCTTAGTGAGTCCACCATGTGGTAACTATCATGCTTTATCTGTCAGGGTCTGGCTTTTTAGATCAAGCTACCGCTTCAAGGGCTTTCCTTCTAGCCTCATATGATACCATAGATGCTGACAAAGTCAAGGAGAAAATACTAACGTTTTGCATAAACCTTGAGCTGACGGGAAGAAGATCTTCCCATGGGCTTGATCAGGTTCCTCATTGCGCCTCTTGCATACGTCTTTGAAAACCTTCTCTAACCTCGTCGCTTTATATTTGTATCTCTCACCAAGCCCAAATCTGAGTGTGAAAAACGTACGAGGTCTTCCAAAGATTTCCTGACCTAGATTTCGGTATTCATCCAGACAGTCAGGAACGGTCATGCGGAAGCGCCCCAACAGGATGGCTATGATACTACACGGGTCAGTAGCGGGTAGGACTCATGGATCGCGAATACATTAGACTTACGATCCAGTACTAGATCCACATATGTAATCGAAGTAATGACACGGAAGAAACCTTCGGGCGCTGGGGAGTATGCGGAGTTTTGCCTGGTCGTTATGGGCATGTTGCCATTGGCGTTTCTCCTCTGCCGTGAGGGGAATTTGAGAAACATTTTCAGGCCAGGGCTGAGGAGAGAAGCTATGATAGGTCCTCTGATCTTCCTGCTCCTCTGCCACGGCGATATGTTGCATGAGCAATTCAAGAGCCAACAGAGACCAATAGCCGCGAATCCCTCCGCCATCTAACAAAGATTATTCAGCCAATATTCTAGCTGTTCTTTTTAGGTAATCTGACCTAAGCTGAGGACGTTCAATTTACGCCACGCTGAATCAGCACTTTCATCCGCATTTTGACCGAAACCATTAGGAAAAGGGGCGATATCATCGTCTTTCTGCCGCTGCGTAGCCTCAAGGTAGGACGACATTAAGCTGGGACTCGATCACTATGATCGGATTGGAAAGTATCCACATTGGAAGCCCCCATTGATCTCTCCTGGGAACCATGGCTGTCATTTACAATGTTATCAGCGAGGGGAGTAGCCAAAGAGCCGCACCGAAACCTGCCACGGCCAAGCCAATCGGATGTTAGATCAATGAGAGCTGAGGGCATGCAGAGATTGCGCATGGCATAGGACTTCGGAGCTGCCCTCTTCAAGACGATCACCAATTCACGGTGCCTAGCGCCCTTATCTACAGCACCCATGCCGGAATGACCAGACATGTGCTCTGTTAAGAACGTAACCATTATGCAAGAAATATGGGCACTGGCTTAGATCAGTCGTTGTGTTCGTAGCCTTGCAGGCAGGGCGGCTCGCAATCAACATCATTGGACGCAGTTTTCCCTTCCGGGTCGAGCGTGACAAATGTTGAAGGCATTCCTCAATGCCTTCGCCGTTGTGAGTCGCACAAGGTCGTTACAATTCTGAGGTGGGCAAGCATTCTGGATGCATTCAATAGTGAACTAATAGCTAGGAATAGCATCCGAAGTGTTAGACTGAGGCGGGTTCTCAGACTTGGTGCGAAAGAGGGCGAGTCAAAAGAATGACTGTTCAACCCGAGATATAAAAAGAAACAAGGGTGATACAAGAACCTAGCGTATGCAGGAAAACTGCAAAACCTTGGCGCTGACCATGGGAGATAACCTATCCATTGTCTGGAAAACGATACAATAGCTATTGCGGCAATATCAGTCCACAACCTCCCATTTCGGAATTAAATGCTCTATGCCTTACTATTCATACCTCTGACCACGACTAATCTATCCTTTATTCTGACAAGGCATTCGTCAGGGGTATGTAGATGTTCCAAGGTGCGCTCGTAACACGGAGAGGCTAGAGAATGCGCATAGATTTCTTGCGGGGATTCTCGCTCGAAATCTCCGAACGGACCATACGTTGTATCACCCGCAATATCGGTCACATGGGGCGCCTGCAGCTAGTATCAGCCTTGGGAACTGCCTTGTGGGTCCGAAGGGTAATGTATGAGCACAAACGTGCGACCTGACTTCTCGTGCCACCTCACAGCCTCGAGCCTCACTGAACTCATAACTAACAACTACCTCAATATGATCGTCACACGATAAATTTCATACTTCGATACATCCCGTTTCTGAAGGTCAGTATCAGTGCTTACCCGTGACTTCACGATCCATATATCCGGTCTTTTGTCAATGTTCAACAGCGCCAAGAACACAGCAAGTGCTGCATCGGCAGCCGAGGGGGTTAACCCTCATATAGACCAAACACCCAAAGGTCGTGGGCGTACGACACGCTTAGGAGTGGTAATAGTCTTTGATGGAGATCGGAGGACTGTGGAGGTACACCACGAGAAAGACCCTCGTAAGTGGTATCCTGTCCCCATTCGTGTACTCCGAACTGATCATATCTTCAGAACTAGCCAAACTGACCGCACACGGTTACTGCACACTCAAAATTCCCTCCCGACGCAAACGAGTCACCATCTTCGTCGACCCAGAGACGGAAGCGATACCGACGACGGAAATTGCGACGGATGGCCTGTACAACGTCGTGCTCGCGAAGTTATATCTTGATGAATTGGGCAGATATCATCGGTTCCTTCGATTCCTTGGATTGCTTACGACGTTGTATGTGTTGCATCCAGCGTCGTGGGCAGAGAGCTCGTCACGGACTTCTACTGGTAGCTTCGAGGGTAGAGAAGGATGATGGACGAGGGTTCATATGAGCTTCGCAAGGCAGGCGGGTTCGATCTTCTTATATGAGTCTTCATGGTTTATTAGGTTTGTGTAGATGATCGCGATGAGGTTCGGAACTTGGACATGGACAATTTGAAGAACGCTATAGTATGGCTTTTATCAAGTGCGCGAGAAGTGTTACTTCTTCTATTTAGGAGGGAGGATTGACTGTTCATATTGCGGCTTCTGTGGAGGAATGGTAGCAGAGGGATAGTGAGATGTCAGGAAGTTGTACCTTATAGAAAAGGTAGGATGAGTCTTGTCGTCTTCTAATATTGTTGCTACTATGGGGGTTGCTAAGGAGTAGGAATAATAGGGGCATCTGGTGTTGAAATGTATGATGTCAATGAGTCATCTGCACGTGATTTGGGTGTAGTGCAATAGTATTATGATAACTAATGGATGGATGTAGCTAT
>JAABUX010004427.1_pt1 | contig 17810 bp, 18 predicted proteins | sample 5561851 | NCBI WGS metagenome assembly JAABUX01 (sample SAMN10711883, study PRJNA513361) | rock metagenome | isolation source: Antarctica rocks | place: Antarctica: Victoria Land, Richard Nunatak red sandstone | collected 2016-01-03 | reverse complement strand
GAAAGCGGTCTCTGTCAATGACGAGAGGTACTAGAGCAGCGTCAGTCTGACTGGAATCGCTTCGCGATCCCAGGCAGCTGATAAAGCTGCTCTTTCCTCAGTCAAGCAGAGCATGATCGAAGTGATCATGCTCTAGCCGGCGTAGCTGGCCAGCTCGATCAGGTTGCCGTCCGGGTCGTGGCAATAGACCGACGTCGTCGGACCGAGGGCGCCGAGGCGGGCGGCCGGACCCTCGACGACGGTGACGCCGCACTGCCCGAGATGCTCGACGATGTCGGCCGTCTGCACCGCGGTCACGAAGCAGAGGTCCTGGCAGCCGGGCAGCGCGTCGTCGGCGGTGGTCCAGCCCTCCGCGCCATATGGGCGCAGGTTGATCTTCTGGCCGCCGAAGCGCAGCGCGTTGCGTCGGTTGCGGCCGTACTCCTCGCGCTCCATGCCGAGCACGCGTTGGTACCAGGATGTCATCACCTCCAGGTCCCTGCAGGTGATGACGATGTGGTCGAGACGATCAACAGTGAAGCGCATGCTCAGGCCAGACCATCGTAGAAGTCGTTGCCCTTGTCATCCATGACGATGAAGGCTGGAAAGTCCTCGACCTCGATGCGCCATACCGCCTCCATGCCGAGTTCCGGATATTCGAGCGGTTCGACGCGGCGGATGCAGTCCTGCGCCAGCCGCGCGGCAGCACCCCCCACCGAGCCGAGATAGAAGCCGCCATGCTCGCGGCAGGAGTCGCGCACCGCCCGCGAGCGGTTGCCCTTGGCCAGCATGACGAACGACCCGCCGGCCTGCTGCAAGGCCGCGACGTAGCTGTCCATGCGTCCCGCGGTCGTAGGACCGAACGAACCGGTCGGCATTCCCTCGGGCGTCTTGGCGGGTCCCGCGTAATAGACCGGATGATGCTTCAGGTAGTCGGGCAGGCCTTCGCCGCGGTCGAGACGCTGCCTGAACCTGGCATGGGCGATGTCGCGCGCCACCACGACGGTCCCGGTCAGCGACAGCCGGGTCTTGACGGGGTAGCGCGAGAGCTGCGCCCGGATCTCGGTCATCGGCCGGTTCAGGTCGACGGATACCACCTCGCCGCCGAGGATCCGGTCGGTGGCCTCGGGTAGGAAGCGCGCGGGATCGGCCTCGAGCTGCTCCAGGAACACGCCCTCGGGGGTCACCTTCGCCTTGATCTGCCGGTCCGCCGAGCAGGACACGCCGATCCCCACCGGCAGGCTGGCGCCGTGGCGCGGCAGCCGCACTACGCGCACGTCGTGGCAGAAATACTTGCCGCCGAACTGCGCGCCGATCCCGAGCGACTGGGTGAGCCGGCGGACCTCGTGCTCCAGCCCGATGTCGCGGAAAGCGTGGCCGGCCCGGTTGCCCTGCGTCGGCAGGCCGTCGAGCCAGCGCGTCGAGGCCAGCTTGACCGTCTTCAGGGTCAGCTCGGCCGAGGTGCCGCCGATCACGATCGCCAGGTGGTACGGCGGGCAGGCCGAGGTGCCGAGCGCGCGGACCTTGCCGCCGAGCCATTCCAGCAGCTTCTCGGGCGAGGCCAGCAGCGCCCGGGTCTCCTGGAACAGGAAGGTCTTGTTGGCGGAGCCGCCGCCCTTGGCGACGAACATCAGCCGCAGCTCGTCGGCATGATGCTCGCCGGGTGCGGCTGCGATGTCGAACTGCACCGGCAGGTTGTTGCCGGTGTTGACCTCGTCGAACATGGTCAGCGGCGCCATCTGCGAGTAGCGCAGGCTGGTCTCGGTATAGGTGCGATGAACGCCGTAGGAGAGCGCCTCCTCCTCGTCGCCCTCGACCCAGACGTGCTGCCCCTTCTTGCCGAACACGATCGCGGTGCCGGTGTCCTGGCACATCGGCAGCACGCCGCCGGCGGCGATCGAGGCGTTCTTGAGCAGGTCGAGCGCTACGAAGCGGTCGTTGGGCGACGCCTCGGGGTCGTCGAGGATGGCGCGGAGCTGCGCCAGATGGCCCGGCCGCAGCAGGTGGCTGACGTCGCGGAACGCCTGCGCGGCCAGTTCGCTCAGGGCCTCCGGCCTGATGCGCAGGACCGTCCGGCCCTCGCACGAGAGGGTGCTCACGCCGTCGATCTCGAGCCGGCGCCAGGGCGTGTCGTCCGCCGCGAGCGGGAACATGGGCGTGTAGGCGAAGTCCCGGGGCTGCGGGCGGGGTGGCAGCATGTCCATGTCGGTATCCTGCGGAGCGGAAGGGCCGCGGGTGGCGGTTCGATCAGTTCGGCGACGGACCGCGGCGGCGGAACGCATCGAGGCTGACCACCTGCGGGGAGTCTGCTTCCGGCGAGGCGGCCGGGGCTGCCTCGGCGGCCGCCTCCGGGACAGCCTGCTCGGCATCGGACGCCTGCAGCGCGGGTACTGCTTCCGGCGTGTCCTCGTCCACGGCCACGCCATCGGCGTCCGGCGCGGTGAAGCGAAGCACCAGCCTGACCTGCGGGTCGGCGAAGCCGGAGATCGCCGCGAACGGCACCACCAGGATCGACGGCACACTGCCGAACGACAGCCCGACGCTCATCACACCCGCCGCCAGGTCGACCTTGAGGTCCCAGAACTGGTGCTGCAGGACGATGGTCATCTCCTGCGGATACTGCGCCAGCAGGCGGGTCGGGATCTGCACGCCGCGATCGGTGGTGCGGAAGGTGATATAGAAATGGTGCGCTCCCGGCAGTCCCTCCGCCTGGGCGTAGGACAGCGCCTTGGTCATCACCTCGCGATAGGCCTGCTCGATCCAGCGGTCATAGGGCAGCAGGCTGGGCGGAAGCGTGCCGGCCTCCTCGGGCAGGCCGTCGCCGTCAATCTCGTCGCGCATCGGCCCTCTCCGTCGTCAGCTTGCAGCCGGGGCGCCCGTCACCCCGCTATCCGGGTTCGCATCCCTTGCCGTGATCCACGCGCCGCCGCAACGGACCCGCATGGACCTTGAAGTCAGTGGGGGGGCTTCTGTTGCCCGGTGCCCCCCCGAACCGCGCTTGTCACTTATGCAGCGACAGCGAGCGCCTCGAAATTATCGTTGGCACCTGTGTTTTAGCCCGATAACGGCGGTACAATGCCGGGCAAAAGATGAGTCTTTACCACGAGTGTCGAGCCTGTTTCGCCCCCATGATCCGGTCCCGTCCGTCGGACGAGGTCCCGGAGATTGGTGGAGGCGCCGGGCACTGCCCCCGGGTCCACAACGATTATTCCACGCACCGTTTATCGCCATAGTCGTGTCGTTAGACGCAACGGACCCGATATAGTCACAAACGGAGCCCTATGGAAGGGGCGGCGGCGATGCCCTATGGAAGCGGCCGGGCCGGGGATGCTAGACCGGCGGCATGATCCTCAGCCCAGAACAGCATGCCGAGATCGAGTCGCTGTCCGGCGCCAGCAGCCAGACCCGTCGCGCCACCGTACCCGCCCTGGAAGCGATGCTCGGGATGCCGTTGCCCGTGCTCGACCACGGCTTCGTCCGGGTGATGGACTACATGGGCGACGACGGCGCCATCGTGCAGGCGGCCCGGGTCTCGTACGGACGCGGCACCCGCAAGGTGAGCGAGGACCAGGGGCTGATCCGCTACCTGATGCGGCACCGCCATTCCACCCCGTTCGAGATGTGCGAGATCAAGTACCACGTGAAGCTGCCGATCTTCGTGGCGCGGCAGTGGATACGCCACCGCATGGCCAGCGTGAACGAATATTCCGCGCGCTACTCGATCCTCGACCGAGAGTTCTACATCCCCGAGCCGGCGCAGCTCGCGATGCAGAGCGAGAGCAACCGGCAGGGACGCGGGGACGTGCTGCAAGGCGATGCCGCCGCCGCCGTGCTCGACCTGCTGCGCGACGACGCGTCGCGCTGCCACGACCACTACGCCCTGATGCTCGGGGACGAGGCCGGCGAGAGCGGCGGCTACGGCCTCGCCCGCGAGCTGGCGCGGATGAACCTCACGCTCAACACCTACACCCAGTGGTACTGGAAGGCCGACCTACACAACCTGCTGAACTTCCTCGCCCTGCGCCTGGACGCGCACGCCCAGTACGAGATCCGCGTCTATGCCGAGGCGATGCTGACCGGCGTACGCGCCTGGGTGCCACAGGCCTGCGCCGCCTTCGAGGAGTACCGGCTCGGGGCCTTCACCTTCTCGGCCTCCATGCTCGGGGTGGTGCGCCGGATGCTGGCAGGCGAGAGCGTCGAGCAGAAGGCCAGCGGACTGAGCCGGCGCGAGTGGGACGAGATGATGGGAGCACTCGCCAAACCCTGACGTGCCGCCGGCGGATATTGATTTCGCCGATGGCCGGCAGCGCGCCATAGTCCGGCTCATGGACAACCCCGAGCCGCCCGCACCGCCGTCCAAGCTGCCGGATTTCCTGCCGTTCATCGTCATCGCCCTGCTGCTCGGGCTGGCCGCCGGTGGCCTGTACGCGTTCCCCTACATCAAGGCGATCGTGAACTATGAGGACTGCGTGGGCAGCGGCCGGACCGACTGCGCCCCGCACTGAGCGATCCGGCTCAGGCGCGCCCGGCCGGAAGGCGCCCTGCCGGCAGGCGTAACGATGCCGCCACCCTTGCCGCCACGGTCGCGTAGGCGCGGCCCGCCTCGCTGTCCGGCTCGCGTGCCGCGATCGGCGTGCCGGCATCGGCGCTGGTGCGGATGTCGAGCAGCAGCGGGACCTCTCCGAGGAACGGCACCCCGAGCGTCTCCGCCTCTCGGCGCGCCCCGCCATGGCCGAACAGTTCGCTGCGGTGGCCGCAGTTCGGGCAGCAGAAGAACGACATGTTCTCGACGATGCCCAGCACCGGAACCCGGGTCTTCTCGAACATCGCGACCGCGCGGCGCGCGTCCAACAGGGCAATGTCCTGCGGCGTCGAGACGATCACGGCGCCGGCCAGCGACACCTTCTGCGCCATGGTGAGCTGCGCGTCGCCGGTGCCGGGCGGCATGTCGACCACCAGCACGTCCAGCGTGCCCCAGTCCACGTCGCCCATGAGCTGGCCGAGGGCGCCCATCACCATCGGCCCGCGCCAGATCATCGCCGTGCGCTCCTCGACCAGGAAGCCGATCGACATCGTCTTCAGGCCCCAGGCCTCGATCGGCACCATCAGCTTGTCGCGCATCTCAGGCTGGCTGGTGATGCCGAGCATGCGCGGCAGGCTCGGTCCGTGAATATCGGCGTCGAGCAGCCCGACCGACAGCCCCAGCCGCCGCAGCCCGACCGCCAGGTTGACCGCCGTGGTGGACTTGCCGACGCCGCCCTTGCCGGAGGCGACCGCGATCACCGCGCCGACGCCGGGCAGCAGCCTGTCCGCCGGCGGACGGCCGCCGCCGAGGTTGATCGGCGCGTGCCCGGCCGGCCCGGAGGCTCCGGCGGAAGCGGGCGTGGCCGGGGGCCGGTGCGCGGTCAGCGTCACGGTGGCGTTCGAGACGCCGGCAACGCGACGCAGCGCCGCCTCCGCCCGGGCCCGGACCGGCTCCATCGCCGCCTGGTCGTCGCGCGTGGCCCGGAGTGCGAGGTGCACCAGCCCGTCGCGTACCGCCAGGCTGTCGATGCGCCCGCTCTCGGCCAGCGCCTTGCCGGTCGCCGGGTCGAGGACATCGCGCAGGGCATCGAGCAGCACCCGCTCTTCGATCACCGCCATGTTCCACTCCTCGAATAGGTGCCGGGTGATCGTTGCCGTCGACCGCGCGGATCGTGTGACGGAAGGTAAGCCTCGATACGCCGCACTGGAAGCGGCGGCCACAGAACGCCTATCCTGGGCATCGAGATCACCACGGAGCCTGAGCCCGGATGACGCGAACTACCGCAGTGCGACAGGCCGGCGGCCCGGATGCGCCCGACGCTCGCAGTGCGCCCAACGCTCGCGGTACGGTAGGCGCCCGCGGTGCCGGGAACGCCCGCGACCACCGCGTCGACGCGCTGCGCGGGGTCGCGCTGGCGATGATGTTCATCGACCATATCCCCGACAACCTGCTCAACCGCCTGACCCTGCGCAATCTCGGCTTCTGCGATGCCGCCGAGCTCTTCGTGCTGCTGGCCGGCTTCGCCTCGATGCTGGCCTATGGCCGCGGCTTCGCCCGCGACGGCGTCCGGGTCGCGATCGGCCGGGTGCTACGACGCTGCGGCAAGCTCTATGTCTACCAGGTCGGCATGCTGCTGGTGAGCATCCTGGTGATCACGCAGTGGCGGCAGTATCATCAGGTGCCGGTCGATTTCCTGGAGCCGGAGCTGGCGCACGGCTTCGACAGCCTGTGGCGGGCGATGCTGCTGCAGGCGCTGCCGGGCAACCTCAACATCCTGCCGCTCTACATCGTGCTGCTGGCGCTGTTCCCGCTGATCTACCTGGTCAGCCGGGTGGGCATGGGCTTCGCGCTGGCGGTGAGCTGTGCGGTCTGGGTGCTGGTCAACCTCGACCCGCAGCTCAACCTGCCGAACTGGCTCGATCCCGACGGCTGGTACTTCAACCCGTTCGCCTGGCAGTTCCTGTTCACGCTGGGCGCGATGGCCGCGATCGTCACCCAGTCGCACGGTGGCGACCTGCCGCGGCGGCGCTGGCTGGTGGTCCTGGCCTGGGCCTATCTCGCCTTCAGCGCCCTGCAGTCCTTCCCGTGGGCGCAGTGGAAGCTGCCGAACCTGTCGCCGTTCGACATCGACCCGCCGCAGAAGACGCCGCTCTCGCCGCTTCGGCTGATCGACGTGCTGGCGATCTTCTACCTGGTGCTGAGCAGCCCGCGACTGGCTCAAGGCGCGGGGACGCGGGTCGGCCAGGTGCTCGCGGTGCTGGGACGGCACTCGCTGGAGGTGTTCTCCGCCGGGACGCTGCTGGACCTGCTCGCCAGGCTGCTGTTCGCCACGCTGGGCAGCAACTGGGTGCTGCAGGTCGCGGTCAACGTGGTCGGGCTCGGTTCGCTGTTCCAGCTGGCCCGCATGCTCGACCGCAGGAAGGCGCGGCTCAAGCAGGCGCGCCAGGAGCGCCGGCAGGAGGCGCCGGCGGCCGGTCCGGTGGACGGCCCTTCACAGCAGCACCCGGTGGCCGCATCCTGAGCCGATGCCCGACAGGCTTCCCCCGGCCACGGCGCCGGTCCTGCCTCCCCCGATACTCGCCCGCTGCGTGGACGTGCTCGCGCGCGCCGCGCCGCTGCGCATCACCGTATTCGGCTCCTCGACCACGCAGGGCGTCGGGGCATCCTCCGCGGAGGCGGGCTTCCCGTCGGTGATGCGGCGCGCGATGCGGCCGGCGCTCGCCGGGCGCGTCCCGGAGATCATGCTCAGCAACCGCGGGATCGGCGGCGACAACGCCATCGACCTGCATCGCCGCCTCGATGGCGTCATCGCCGACGCGCCGGACCTGGTCCTGTTCCAGACCGGCAGCAACGATCCGCTGCAACAGGTGCCGCTCGCCTACTTCGAGCACTTGACCGCCGAGGACCTCGACCGGCTGAAGCGTGAGACCGGGGCTGACATCGTGCTGATCGACCAGCAGTTATGCCGTGTGCTGGAGGAGTGCCCGGCGTTCCCCGGCTTCCTGGCCGGGCTGCACCGGGTCGGCCGGCAGGCCGGCGTGCCGGTGTTTCCGCGCTACCGCTCGATGCACGCCTGGTGCGAGGCTACGGGCATGGACCGCGACACGCTGTCGCCGGACGGGCTACATATGGGCGACCGCGGCTACGCGCTGCTCGGTAACGCTTTGTCCAGCTGGCTGCTGGACGGCCTTGCGGGCGGCGCCTAGCCGGCACATTTCAGCTTATTCGGGCATAGGATGCCCACGCGGCGGCCGACCGACCGTGACGATCAAGGATTTCCTCCGCCATGCGTCCTGTCCCTCCCCGCCTCGCGTGCCTGATGACGGCCTCCATGCTCCAGTGCGGGCTGCGCGGCCTTCCGGCGGCGTTCATGCTGGCGTTGCCCATGCTGGCGATGCCCATGCTGGCAACGCCAGTCGCGGCCTCGGCGCGCGCGGCGCCGGACAGCTTCGCCGATCTCGCCGCCCGGCTGCTGCCGGCGGTGGTGAACATCTCCTCGACCGAGACCGTCGGGGCCGACCAGTCCGACGGCGACGACAACGGCGACCAGGGTGGCTCCGGCGGCCCGGTCCCGGGAATGCCGGCCTTCCCGCCCGGATCGCCGTTCGAGAAGTTCTTCCACGACTTCATGAACCGCCAGCACAACGGCGGCGAGCCGAACGCCCCGCCGCGCAAGATGCAGGCGCTCGGCTCCGGCTTCATCATCGACCCGTCCGGGATCATCGTGACCAACAACCACGTCATCAACGGCGCGGAAGAGATCACCGTGACGCTGCAGGACAACACGGTGCTCAAGGCGAAGCTGCTCGGCCATGACGACCGCACCGACCTCGCCCTGCTGCAGGTCCATACCGACCGCAAGCTGCCGTCGGTGAGCTTCGGCGACAGCGACAAGTCGCGCGTCGGCGACTGGGTGCTGGCGATCGGCAACCCGTTCGGCCTGTCCGGCACCGTCACCGCCGGCATCGTCAGCTCGCGCGGCCGCGACATCCAGCAGGGTCCATACGACGACTTCATCCAGACCGACGCGCCGATCAACAAGGGCAACTCGGGCGGTCCGCTGTTCAACATGGACGGCGACGTGGTGGGCATCAACACCGCGATCTATTCGCCGTCCGGCGGCTCGATCGGCATCGGCTTCTCGATTCCGGCCAACGAGGCGAGGCTGGTGATCGCCCAGTTGCGCAAGTTCGGACGCGCCAAGCGCGGCTGGATCGGGGTGCGTATCCAGGACGTGACGCCGGACATCGCCGACAGCCTCGGGCTGAAGCCGGCGCACGGCGCGCTGATCGCCGGCATCGAGCCGAAGGGACCGGCGCAGAAGGCCGGCCTGCGCACCGGCGACGTCATCCTGCAGCTCGACGGCCAGGACGTGGACGGCCGCAGCCTGCCGCGGCGGGTCGCCGAGGCGGTGGTCGGCGAGTCCGGTCAGTTCGCGCTGTGGCGGGACGGCAAGCGCCAGATGCTGACGATCCAGATCGGCAACTTCCCCGAGGACCAGCCCAAGCCTGAGGTCAAGGCAGTCGCCAAGGTACCGGCGGTGACCGCACCGCTGGCGCTGACCCAGCTCGGCATGAAGGTCGCCGCCATCACCGATGCGCTGCGCCAGAAATTCCAGCTTCCGCAGGGCCAGAAGGGCGTGGTGATCACCGACGTCAGCCCGGACGGCAAGGCCGCCGAGCGTGGACTGAAGCCCGGCGACGTGGTGGCCGAGGTGCAGCAGTCGGAAGTCTCGACACCGGCGGAGCTGCAGGACCGCATCGCCCAGGCCCGGCGTGCCAAGCGCGCCTCGGTGCTGATGCTGGTGCAGAACGGCGACGGGATGCGCTGGGTGCCGCTGCCGGTGGCCGCGGACGACAGCACGCACGGCAGCCGCAACGACCCTGACAAGGACGCGAACTGATCCGGGCGCCTGCCCGGCGCATCGTTGCCCGCGCTGTCCCAGGAGCATCGCGCCTGGCTTCGGCAGGCGGCGCGCACCCTGGCCTCGGTGTTCCTGTCGGACGTGGTGGCGCGGCTCTGCGGGCTGCATGATGCCGGCTGGGCTCTGATCACGGCGGCGATCGTCACTTCGAACAGCGTCACCAGCACGTGGACCGCGGGACGCGACCAGATCGTCGGCACCCTGATCGGGGCGGCGGCGGGTACCGCGGCGATCGGCCTCAGCCTGCTCGGCTATCCGAAGATGCCGGTGTTCGCCCTGATGCTGGCGCCGCTGGCGCTGCTCGCGGCGGCGCGGCCGACCTTGCGGCTGACCTGCGTGAGCCTGGTCGTGGTGTTCCTGTTTCCCTCACCGGGCAACCCGTTCGAACGGCCGTTCGATCGCGTCGCCGCGATCCTGATCGGCGCCGCGGTCTCGCTGCTGGTGTCCTACCTGGTGTTCCGCTCGCGCGCGCGGGCGAGCGCCTTCGCGGCGGCATCGGCCATGCTGGATGCGCTGCGCAAGCTGCTGCGGGAGGTGATGTCGGGGTCGGGGCCGGCACCCTCCCGTGACATCCTCGGCGAGGCGGCGTCGTCGGCCCTGCGCACGCTGGCCGATGCGGTCATCGAGGCGAGGCGAGAGCATGTCAGCGCGCTGGAACTGTCCGACCCGTTGCTCGTGCGGCTGGTCCCGATGCTGCGACGCCTGCAGAGCGACGTGCTGTTCGTGACCCGCGCGATGGACGAGCTGCCGGATGCGCACAGCCTGTCGGGGACGCTGCAGCCGGCCGGCCAGGCGTTGGTCGAGGTGTTCGAGGCGTTGCGCGGACGTTGCGATGCGATCGCGCGCGGCACCGGCCATGCCGCAGCACCCGGGGAGGCGGTCGCCGAGATCATGACGCTGGACGACAGGCTGGCCTCCCTGGGCGACACCGCGGGGGTGCCGCTGCGCTTCACGCTGCAGATGCTGCGGCGCGATCTCGACGACGTGGAGGCCGCCATCAAGCAGGATGCCGCCCAGAATCGCACCGGTCACTAGAAGCGCACCGGTAACTAGAAGCGCGCCGGCAACCGGGAGCCGTCGTCAGCGGCCCTCCAGCGCGCTCGCGAACCGGCGAAGGTCGTCGGCATAGGCGTCGGGCGCTTCCCAGCCCGGGAAGTGACCGCCATGCCCTTGCATCGAATATTGCCGGACATCATAGAAACGCTCGGCCCATTCGCGCGGCGCGACCACCAGGTCATTCGGCCACATGCAGACGGCGGTCGGCACGCCGACGCGATCGCCAGGCCGGAGCGGGGACCGGAAGTGGCGGCGGTCGTAGTACGAGCGCATCGACGAACCGATCGTCCCGGTGACCCAGTAGACCATCAGGTTGTCGATGAGCATGTCGAGGGGGAAGGTCTCCAGCAGGTCGTCGCCGTGATCGCTCCAGGCGTGGAACTTCTCCACGATCCAGCTCGCGAGGCCGACCGGCGTGTCCGCCAGGGCGAAGGCCAGCGTCTGCGGCCTCGTGTTGTGCAGGTGCATGTAGGCGCCCTCCTCCGCCTCCCACCGCGCGATGCGTGCCCCGTAGGCCTTCTCGGGCTCGGTCAGAGGCGGCGAGGCGGCGGTCAGCGGCGGGTCCACGACCGCCGAGATATGGATACCCCGGACGGCGTCGGGGTGCTGCAACGCCAGGCGCGTCGCCACGCCGGCACCGATGTCGGTCCCGGACGCGATGTAGGCCGGGTAGGCGAGATGTTCGGTCATCAGGGAATGGAACAGCGCCTCGGCCTTCACCTGGTCGGGACGCGTCGGCCGGTCCGAGAAGCCGAACCCGGGCAGCGCGGGGATCACGACGTCGAAGGCATCGTCGGCCGAACCGCCGAACGCCGCAGGATCGGCGAGCTGCGGCGCCAGCTTTTCATACTCGACGAAACTGGACGGCCAACCATTCATCAGGAGCAGCGGCCTCGGCCGCGGACCACGCCCCTGCAGTCGGACATAGCTGATCGCGAATCCCCCGATGCTCGCCCGAGCCTGCGGCAGGAGGTTCAGCCGTTCCTCCGCGGCATCGAAATCATAGGCCGTGCCCCAGTGCCGCACGAGCGCCTTCAGGAATTGCTCATCCGTCCCGTAGCGCCAGTCCGTGGTCACGGCGTCGCTCCAGCGCGCCTCGGCGAGGCGGCGTCGAAGGTCGTCCCTGAGAACGCTCTCGAACCGGATGCTGAAGGCCTCGGCCGGCATCTCCCGCTCTCCCCGATTGTTGTGCACGACCACGCGCGACGCGTCGGCCGGTGGCCGGTCGAGCCTGCGTGCGACCACCGACGAATCATGGTGAGCGGTAACGGCGTGGTCGGCAAGGCGGACCTGCGTCCCCGGCGCCTCGATGCGCACCGCCAGCTTGATCAAGCGCAGGCGGATGGTGTCGAACCGCGCCCGCCAGCGCACCAGGCTGGTGACGATGAAGCGCGTGTCGGTCCCCTACGGCCCGGTGTCGACGGGAGCGAGGATGCGTTCCACCCGGTTCCAGCTTCGCGCCGCGTCGTAGAATTCCTTGAACCGGCGCAGCTTCGTGCCATTCGCAATGGTGGCGGCGCGGGCGGCGGCTGCCAGGCGCGAGGCCACGGGAGTGGTCTCAACATCCAAATCCGGCATCGTATCAGCGACCTGTTACAGGCCCGTCACCCTTGCCGAATAGTTCAGGCTGGCCGTCCGGTTCTGGCGCGGCCCCGGTCGAGATCGAGTATCGACAGCAGCATGTCGTCGGCGAACATCCTGGAGCCTCCGATCGCGCGCGGCGCCCGTATCGAGCGGGGATCCGCCGGAACAACAGCAGGCGGTCGTGGTAGCGGTGCTCGCCCGATCCTCGACGCGCCGGCGAAGGTCATGGATTTCCGAGCCCGCCGGCCCGGTCATCGGTATGGAGCCCGTCGTTGCTCTTGTTGCGTGACCAGTTGCAGTATTCCAGCGCCACGGGCATCGTATGCCGTGATGGAGGGAGGCTCGTATGGACGAGATCGAACCGCAGCCAAGGGCTGCGCAAATGGATGCCTACCCGCAATTGACGGAGCAGCGGGCGCCCGCAGATCATGCCGACGAGTTCGGTTTGGCGCTCCAGGATCGCGACCGCACCTCCCATTCGCAGGAGTTTCTCGACCAGCACACGGCTATGATCCGGAGGGATCCCCACGAATATCCCGGGCTTGCCCGCAGCGATGGATCCTTCATCGACACGTCCAAGATAGATCCCCTCTCGCATAGGGCGAACTTCGTCATCGTGCGGGATCCAGGCTACGAGGCCGGCAATGGCGAACGCATGCTGGTCGCGCGAGGCAGGGGTCAGGGCCATGCTGATCTGGCAGGCGGCGGCCCTGTAAAATACGCGGGCGAGGTCATCTCGACCCCGTGGGGTCAGCTGAGGGATTCCAACGCGAACACGGGTCATTATCTGCAACCGGATCTGGCGCGTGGCGCGCGTGGAATCGACGCTAATCTCCATCTGTCCGATAGCGAGAAAGCAGCAGCCAAGGCGAAGCTGGCGGCCACTGCTCCGACCTTCACCGAGATGCGCAACAATAAGCTTCAGGAGGTCATCGACGACCGGCAGATGCCGGCCCGCCCCCTGACTCCTCCCCTGCGCTTCGAGACCGTGGATCCGCAAACAGCCGGACGCATCAACGCGTCGTCCTCCGGCGCGGTGGAACGACCTGGGCAACCTCCGGTCGCAACCGGATACCAGCTCCAACCGCCGATGCTGCAGCATATGGGCCTGGAAGAACCGCACGCGGAAGCAGGCGCCTCAACGTCCGGTACCCTGGCCGAGGCATTCAAGGGCTGTTGCGGATTGCGCTGACGCCAGCACGGTGGTTCCGCAGACGGAAGCCGACATGACGACTCGCTCAGCTTCCAGCGGACGATCCCGAGGGACGAAGGTGTCCGCCAGCCCGGGTCATTTTACCAATGATCCCCGACACAGGCGACAACCGAGCGCTACCTGAAGCAGCATCTTCATTACGGTTTCCAGGCGGCGAACCAGTGATTTCTGGATCACCTGCTTCTTCGAAGGTCTCAGGAGATTGCTGGATGCGGTGATGCAGGAACAAAATCCTGAAGCGCTTCGATGACACGCATCGGGCTCAAGGCGTTCGTGACCATGACGCGCATGAACCCATCGGTGGTCACCGTCCCGACCTCCGCCTGCTCGTCCACCGCGGTGGTCCGGGCGTTCACGAACGGGATGTCGAACATGCAGCCTGACCGGCGGTCGCAGAGTACTGCGATCTGCTCCGTCTCGTCGATGTTGAGCGTTTCGATTTCAGGCGACCTTCAGAGGCCTTCGCCAGATCGTGCAACCTGGTCCGGCGTGGCCGAGGCCCCGAGAAGCGCTGATGATCAGAATCGTGGAAGCGGCATGGTCCGGTGAGGTGGAGGACACAGGTGCGACATCCTGGGTCCAAAAAGCGCATCACGATCTCGAAGTGCAGGTCAGGACCAAATTAATTTCAAATTGTGTATCGTCGCCTGTCGCATGTAGTCTAGCGTGACTGAACCAACGCGACGATTGGAAGGAGGTAGCGATGAGCGGAACCGGGATCGACACGGCGACTGGGCGTTCTAATCCGACGAACACGCAGCCAGAAACGCCGCACCCTGCCGGCACGTCACTCGGCAGCGACTTCGAGGCTGCCCAGCAAGAAATTGCACAACAGGAGGCGGGGGGCGGCGCCGCGACACAAGTCGGAAGTGATCGTGGAGCGGCTACTTCGGAGGGGCAGCAGGCAGGCGGCACGGAGGCTCAACAGTCAACCGGGTCCCAATCCACTCCACCAGAGACGTCCGGCGGGACCGGTGGGGCTTCCGACACGGGTGAGGCTTCCAACACGCGTCAGCGGGCTGACAGGCCCCCTGCATTTGACCTAGGACTTCCGCCTGGAACGGTCCCCGGGCTCCGGCGCTCGTATGAGGCGACACTTGCGGAGAGCAGTCGCGGTCCGCAACGGCGCCTCCCGGCTTTCAATCCGGAAGCTGGAGCCGGCAGCAGTTTTCTTCGTCCACCCGGTCGGCGCCGAGGCCCGTCCTTGGAGAGCCAAGATTCACGGCGTGGGACGCCATCCATCAATGAACCTTTGCCAGGCAACACGCCCCCCCTGAGCACTACGTCGCAAGACCGGAACCAGCTCGCGCAGACTCCGACGCCCAGTGACGGACGGCCGCCGCAGGCGCAGTGGAGTTCTGACACGCCAGTGGTCCAAAACTCGGCGTCAAGGCATTTTGGCAACATTCCAGAGGGTCAACGTCTTGAATTTCAGGGGAATCAGAGTTATGCACAGATTGGTCGCAATGATGGCGCGATGACCACGGGCGAGAACGTCGGGACGACGCGACTTGAAAGCAATAACGCAAGCTTCAGGGCCGACGGCAATCAAGCCCGGATGGACGGCAGAGCTCCCGGACACGTGATCGTCGGAACAAATCATGGGCATGCATCGTTTTCCAGGAACGCCGGCAATGTGACGGCTGGAAGCAATGATGGAATTTACCGGTCCGTGGATGCTGCACCGAGTGCCATAGAAAATATAGCTTCACACAACCATGAGATGCAGATCGTCAATAGTCAGGCTAAAACTCACATCGATAGTAGTTCAAGCGATATCCAGCTCGGTGAGCCGGCTCGGGACGGAAGTGCAGCGCGACCTGGATTGACCGGTGATGGCACCTTGACAATAAGCTCGTTTAAGAACGGGAAGGTGAACCATGTTGTAAATGACTCCCCCCTAAGGGTCGTTGGTAACGGTGTCACTGCGTTCTTTAAGTCCGGATCGGTCAGAGGATCGGGGCCACGAGTCCACGACGAAGTGCACAAGTCAGATAACGGCAAGCCGCTCGAATTAAATGAATACGGGAGGCCTGGCTTCTTCTCGCCAGCCGCAACGTTCAAGGCAGGAGAGGCCCTCAAGACATACGTGGCCAATCCATATAATGCTGTTGGAGCATTCGGTATCTACTTTGCAAATGCGACAGGCGCAGTCGCGGCGCCGATCAATACCCACAATTCGCTCCATCCGGGCTTATCGACGAGCGCGGCCCCGGCCGTGACTTCGACGGCGGCGAAAGCCACCGGGTTCTTAAAGAAGTGAAGTTTTGAAGTGCTTCGTCCTACAGCCGCAACCGCACTGCAACTGAGATACCGTCCCAGCTCGACATTTGCCATGTAGAGGACGTTGCGCGAGCCTGTTCGCGCCGAACAGGCTCGCGGATTGCAGCGACCATGTCGGAGAAGGTCGAGCGCGGCTCGCGATACCAAGCGGTGGTCGCAGCAGCGTGGCAGGCGTGGGGCATGAGCTTCTCCAGCAAGGCGACCAAGGAGAACAAGCTAAGCAGGCAAGGCGTGGCGGCGGACGGCGTCGATGCCGATCTTTACGATGCGTTCGCCACCGCCATCCAGCCCGGCGCCATGATGCGCTCATCGCGGCCAGGCGCAGTCCTGCCGCATCTCTGCATGGCGGCGACCCGGCCTAGGACGTCTTGCCGGCTTCGTTCAAGGGGCGGCTGAGCCTTGCCCTGGACGGCCTGCTGAAGGCTGCCGCAGCAGCAGGCCACATCCGGAGCGAAGTGAACGCCAGGGATCTGCTCTGCGCTATCGCGAGCTTCTGCGCGCCGACGCTGACCATCGATCCAATGCTCGCCAGGCGGATGATCGGCCTTGTTCTCGACGGGCTACGCGTCGGGTGCGTCGCTGAAAACCAACGTTTGGCCGACTGCCTACTGCGGGGATGCCATCATCGTTGATGTGCCGAACGGCGAGCCCTGACGTGCGTCCGGGCTTTCGCCTTGGTCCTTGTCTTCGCAACGGGCTTCGTAGGCTCGGGCCTGGCGACGACCACCGGCGGCGGCACGACGCCGGTCGCATCCACCGACACGCCCACCCTGAGCGTGGTCCGCGGCCTGCCCACGCCGGTCACCAGGCTGACGGTGAAGGAGTCCGGGCCGGCATAGGCGGTGCTCGCGGTATACGTCACGTGGGTCTGGTTGTCGTAGTTGTAGATGAAGCTGTTGCCGTGCATCGGCAGGCTGGTCAGCAGGAACGAGACGTAGGGACCACCCTCCGGCTGGCTGACGGCGACGCCGCACTGCCCGTCATCGCTGCGAGTCTTGATCTCGGCCGCCAGGCCCGAGGGCCCGGTGCGGACCGGGCTGGTCGTGCAGACCGCCGAACGCTTCAGGTAGCCGAACGGATCAGGCGCGACCTGCGCCACCGGCAGCGGACGGTGCGCGCAGCCTGCCAGCAGGCCGGCAAGGGTCAGACAGATCGCAGCAACACGAACACGCACTCGACAGCTCCGCTCCATGTCAGCCCGGCTCGGAGTCCACGCCGGAACCCATGGACGGCTGGCCCACAGGCGCCCCTGTAGAGCAAGCTCCGCGCCTGCGGAAGCCTCCGACGCGCGGTCCATCCGAACCAGGGCCGGATTCGCAGTGCCACGATAACTGTTTGATCGCCGCAGCGTTTGCCCGGCGGTGCCTGCTTGCCTTACCTTCGCCCGCTTGCCTTACTTTCGCTCGTGCGATCCGTCGCGCGCCGCTCAATCCGTACCAGGTCTGGAGACCCGAATGTCGTTCCGTGTCGCTTCCGGCGCTTCCGGTCGAATCCTCCTCCGTGGCATGGCCGCGTTCGGACTGGCCACTGCCACGCTGCTGAGCGGTCCGGCGGCATCGGCAGCATCGTCCTGCGGCATGTCCCCGGCGAGGGAGGCGTTCGACGTGCAGGGGCTCAAGAGCGAACTGATGGTCACCGCCCTCTCCTGCAATGCGCAGGACCGCTACAACGCCTTCATCGAGAAGTTCCGAAGCGACCTCGTCGTGCAGGACAGCGCGTTGAAGTCCTATTTCAACAGCTCCTACGGCCGCACGGCGCAGGTCGAGCGCGACAACTACATCACGCAGCTCGCCAACGTTCAGTCCGAGCGCGGCCTGCGGGCGGGCACCTCGTTCTGCGACCAGCGCCTCAGCATGTTCGACGAGGTCGCCGTCCTCGACAACAGCGTCGATCTGGGCAACTACGCGGAGGCCAAGGACATCGTGCAGCCGGCCACCTACGAGACCTGCAGCGCACCCGTTCTCGCGAAGGGCAGCCGCGTCCGCCGCATCCGCCGTACCAGCCACGCCATGCACCGAGGCTGAGCCGCCGACGCCCCAGCAGCCTCCCGAACGGCGCCTCAAGGCATTTCACAGGCATCCGGACCTTGACCAACCCGGATCTCGACCAGCCCCTATTCAGAACGCTCTTATTGCAAAGCCTGTTGCGATCTGTGACGCTGCGAGGCTGCGGGTGGGAGAGGTCGGCCATGGATTCATCGACATTCGCGACTTGGTTCGGTGGCATTCGGCACCTGGACGCGTCGC
>JAABUX010004424.1_pt1 | contig 17829 bp, 16 predicted proteins | sample 5561851 | NCBI WGS metagenome assembly JAABUX01 (sample SAMN10711883, study PRJNA513361) | rock metagenome | isolation source: Antarctica rocks | place: Antarctica: Victoria Land, Richard Nunatak red sandstone | collected 2016-01-03 | reverse complement strand
CCATCATGGCTCGAAGTAGCACCATCACTTCACTCAGAAGCCGCATACATAGAAGCAGACCACTTCTTTCATCAAAAGATCTTGCTTGCAATCAGGCGGCGGACCATACATAGTGACCGTTTTTACTCACCTTTGCGACCGAACAGAGCTTCGAATTGCGCGAAAACCGGTTCAAAGATGACGTTCCGAAGCCAACTGCTCGCCTTCTCAACATCGCCCTCCGCAGCGTCGAAAACACCGTAAAACTCGAAGAACGAGCCGCCGCCGCGAACAATGGGCCGGACCCGCATATGACCGGTGTAGTTCAAGGTGAGATCGGCGCCCTCAAAGGTCAGAAAGCTGAGCCGCATCTCCGTATCCGAGAGTTCGAGCAGCCGTTCTCGCACGACCCCGCCATTGCGAGCCTGTAATGTTCGTTCCGCCCCGACCATTGCCGGAACGTCCCCGTCGTTCAGTCGGCTCGCGGCGATAAACGGAAACCATTTTGGAAGCGCGTTGAAATCTCTGACCAATGCCCATACCTTCTCCGGGGCTGCATTCACGATTGTGCTGCTATACACCCTTGCCATGCACGTCTCCTTGGTTCGAGGTCTGTTCGAGAGTGGAACCTCTCTCTAATCACGGTTAAGGCTGATAACAATCTTCCCGAAGGCGCCGCGGTAGAGATGGTCGTAGGCGGCTAAGGTGTCTTGAAAGCTGTACACCGTATCGATCACTGGATGAAGCTGCCATTTCTCAAACGAACGGAGCATTTCTTCAAACGCAGCTCTCGGACCTACGGAACTGCCGCTGACCGTGAGTTGCTTGACCACGAAGGGAAACAGCGGGATCTCGGAGGTGACCCCATCGAGAAACCCGATCAGGGCAATGTGCCCGCCAATTTTGGCCGCCTGCAAGGAGCGCCGGAGGTTCTCTCCTCCTGCCACTTCCACAATGAGATCGGCACCTTTGCCGGCAGTGAGGCTGAGAACAGCCTGTTCCCAATCCGGCTGCCGCACGTAGTTGATCCCGTGAGCAGCTCCCATCTGCTTCGCGCGTTCTATCTTCTCGTCGCTGCTTGAGGTCACGATCACCTCGGTACCCAGAGCAGCTGCGATCTGCAAGGCAAACAATGAGACGCCTCCCGTTCCTTGCACCAGTACAGTCTGTCCGGCGTACTGTCCGGCGTTCTGTCCGGCGTGTTGTCCGGCGTTCTGTCCGGCGTATTGTCCGGCGTAGATCTTCGCCTTCTCAGCAACGGCATACCAGGCAGTAACGGCGGCACACGGCAGAGTCGCCGCCTCGATATCGGTCAGGTACGCGGGAGCATGAACGGCAATCTCCTCGTCAATGACGATCTGCTCGGCCAAAGCACCGGAAATCAAATTGCCCAGCGTATACTTCGACTCCTCCGATTGCGGGGGGCCCTCCAGCCACCGAGTTGCGAAGTTCGTGAGAACCCGGTCGCCATGCTTGACTCTCGTGACGTTTTTTCCCGTTTCAACGACGACGCCTACGGCATCGCTTCCTTGAACCATGGGGAAAGCTAAGTCGGGGTTGTAAGCTCCCTCGACGAGAAGTTTGTCCCGGGCGTTCAGCGACACCGCGCTGACCTTCACCAACACTTCGTTGTTACCTGGCGCCCGTACGTCTTTCTCCACCATGCGCAAATTCTCACGGCCAAAACCGCCCAGTTCCCAAGCTTTCATTGCTTTGTTCCTCAATCCTTCTGTGCCGACCGGCATTCTTTCGGTCATCTTGCGATGATGGGCGGTTCGTAGTCCTCGGCTTCATTAGTTCGATATTTGTCGAACTACATAAGCGCAACACTACGCAATTCCAGCTACGATGTCAAAATGAAAGTCGTTATCCATCCGCAGGTGAAGGATTTGGATCTGGCGAGGGTGCTTCACGCGCTTAGTGATCCGCTGCGGTTAAAGCTGATCCGTATGCTGGCTGCCGAACGAGATCTCCCCTGTGGCGCCCTATGCCTGGGGCGGCCGAAATCCAGTATGTCGCACCACTTCAAAACCATGATCGATGCGGGACTGCTCCGTGTGCACGTTGCCGGCAACATCCACCTGAATAACCTGCGACTCGACGATCTTGAGAGCCGATTTCCAGGTTTGATGGCCGCCGTTCTCGGAGCCGCTGAGACGATGGATACGAGCCGATGAATGCTCGTAAGCTATCCACCATTCACACGGCCGCTTGGTTATGAACTCTGACTGAGCGAGTGCTTCCATTCAGCGGACCCGCAACGGAACCACACCCGCGCTCCCGCTACGAGAGCTTTTCAACAACATCGTTCGTTTCTGCAACGATTCACTGCCGGCCTCAAACCCCGGCATCTCCCCTGAACAAGCCACTTGCGAATCGGTTTCAGAAGGCAGCAGGTTCCGAACAGAGCCTTACCGTTCGGTTGATCTGAGCATGCTGAGGTGACCCATCCCGAGACATCAACATGAGTGCCCATATCTTGCTTTCGAGATGTGGATTTCTCACTACTCGCCAATCCAGATCCCTCCCAAACACCCTGCAAAGAACAGCAGAAGTCAATCCCACGCAGGTGGCATGTAAAAGCCGCCTACGTCACCGAAGTAACTCTTTGCCTGCATACTTATGCATCGCCCGGCATAAAACTGCATTTCCTTCGACACCAAAACACCCAAAAACACACCGTTTCGCGCCCTTTTTGACCACGTTTTCACTCGCTTTTCAGTTCCGCAGCATCACCACGGACCCATCGAAATCGAAGCTGAAATCCATCTCCGACACCCCCGCTCCCTCCATCGTCGAACGAAGCCGCTTGCGATCCGTCGTCTGCAGCAGCAGGAATCCAGACCCGCCGGCGCCCACCAGCTTGCCTCCGCTGGCACCCCCCGCGCCCCTCGCCAGATCGTACAACTCGTCGACTCGACTGCTGCTCATCCCCTCGCTGCGACCCCGCTTGCGCAGCCAGTGCTCGTGCATCAGCGCCCCGTACCCGAGCAGATCCCCATCCGTCAGTACCCGCTCGATTTCATACCCCAGCTGCTTCGCGAAGTGCAGGTCATCCAGCATCTTCTTGTTCCGGCACTCCGACTGCGTCTTCTGCTCCTGTAGCAGCGTGGAAGCCGACCTCGTCGACCCGACAAAAAACAGCATCAGGCTTTCCCGCAGCTCGCGCGCTTTCTCCTCCGAAATCCTGAGCTGCTCGACCCCAACAGTGCCGTCCCGCCGGTAGTCCTGACATAACAGCCCGCCATACGCCGCAATGTACTGGTCCTGCTTGCCAACCGGCTCCGCCAGCCGGTTCATCTCGATCTCGACCGCTTCCTCGGCAAGCGTCGCGCTTGCGACGTGCTTTTGCCGATATGCGTACAGGGCATGCAGCAGCCCGACGGTAAACGCGCCGGAGGAGCCCAGCCCTGTGCCGGCCGGAACATCCGCAACGCTTGTGAGTTCGATCCGGTCCCCCACGTCATGCATCGTGAGCGCTTCACGAAACAAAGGATGCCGAATCTCCTCGCGCGTACTCGCATGCTCCATCTCGGAGTACTTCAAAAAATATCCCGGGAAAAACGACCGGTTTGCCGTGATGTAAACGTATTTGTTGATCGCGGCCGAAATCACAAAGCCGCCGAACTCGCGATAATACGAGGGGAGGTCGGTTCCACCCCCACCCAGCGAAATGCGCAGCGGCGTTTTCGCGATAATCATGCGTGTTTCCAAAGCTCGGTTAAATGCTGCTGAAGCAGAGCGTTTGTTTCCGCATGCCCTGCTGGCGAGCCAATCTCGAAGAAGCGTTCGTTCACCTGAAAGCCGGCTAACTGGCTTTTTTTCAAGAGAGCAGCCGTGATATCGGCAAGGTCAAAACGTGCTCCCGCGGGCCACTCATGAAACGCGTCCGCGCGAAAGCAGCTCAAACCATAGTCGATGTGGCGCATCGCCCGAGTCTTCACCTGCTTGTTGTAGTCCCGAATACGGTTACCCTCGAACTGCACATTGCTTGTATTCCAGCGATCTGCATTCGGGTACACGGTCATCAACCCTTCCAGCTTCGACCTGAGAAACGCTTTCCAGACCGGTGCAAAGTCGGTCGGCAGATAACTGTCCCCGTACATCACCATGAATTGGGATCCAAGCAGAGGCAGCGCTTTTCGCAAAGCTCCTCCCGTCCCGAGGGGAGTTGGTCCGTCGGCCGAGTACAGCAGGTCGCATCCCCAACGACAGCCGTCGCCTGCATACTCACGTAATTGCTCTTCCAGATGGCCACAGCAAATCACAATTTCGCGAATCCCTTGTACTGCGAGCATGCGAATCTGATGTCCGAGAAAGGGTTCGCCCGCAACCGGCAACATGGATTTGGCGGTTCGCAAAGTCGCCGGACGCATTCGCGTCGCAAGTCCCCCGGCCAGGATCGCAAGCTTTGGCATGTCACTGTCAGGCATAAAGCACCCGCTCGTCTCCCCGCATCGTATCCAGCGCGGCACGGATCGCCTCGCGGCTGTTCCAGCGCGAGCTCCAGCCGAGTGATCGGATTCGATCACTATTGAGACGAACCACGGGAACATCGCCTTTCCAACCACGCGAACCGCCAGTAAAGGCGTATGCGACCGGTTGTTTTAGCCCAAGGCAGTGCACCGCTTCGTCTGCTATTCCCTGCACGGTAATCGCATCAAGAGTCGAAACATTAAATACTTGAAAAGACTCTGTACTCCGATCCGAAGCCAATAGAACTGCCTCCACAACATCAAGCACGTGGATATACGATTTGCTCTGCTGGCCGTCGCCCAGAATGCGCAGCGTGGACGGATCAGTCGCTAGCCTCCGCAGAAAGTCAAAGCCAACCCCATGCGTCTGGCGCGGACCGACCACATTTGCGAACCGGAACGCGCAGGCGCGCAAGCCAAACATCGCACAGTAACTCGCGATCAGCGCTTCACCCGCCAACTTGCTCGCTCCATACGTGGAAACAGGCCGGAACGGGCCATCGTCCTCCCGAACCGGTGTTTCGCCAAGCTCGCCGTACACGCCGCTGCCGGAGGCATACAAAAGCTGCTCTACGCCAGCTCTTCGCATTGCTTCGACCACGTTGTTGGTCAGCAGCGTGCCTTGGTAAAAGTCGATCTCCGGCTCCGTCGCGGCACGCGCGATATCCGGGTTGGACGCCAGATGAATGACGACGTCATGCCCGGCCATTGCCGTACACAGCCGCGGCAAATCGCCGGCGTCTGCCTTCACCACGGCAAGCCGCTTGTCGGACAGATGCTGCTCGTAGTGCCAGGAACGCCCGGAAGAAAAATTGTCGTAAATTGTCACGCATTCAGCTAGTTCCGGCGTGCCAAGCAGCCGATCGACAAAGTGGCTGCCGACAAAGCCTGCACCGCCGACAATGAAGAATTTACGAGACCGTGTGGGCAGGGTTTCAGCTTGCGGGAATGCGAGCAAAGTCAAAGCGTACCGCTCCTTCGGCTCGGGGCTAACCTCTCCCGGGCACAAGTTCGAAGCCTTTCAGGCTTGAGTCTGTTCCCCCCTGCCCTGGCCCCTACACATCAGTTAGGTATTTGTTGAGTGAAGATTACACGCAGTGAATCACTTGTACAGGGAATATTTTCCCACTCAGGGACTTTCGTAACGTGACAGGTATTGAATTTATTCATGATTGTGCCGATATCGTTCCTACATTCTTCACAGTTGAAACTCCCTGACTCGGCTTCTTCAGAAACGAGACATGAGGCACGACATGAACCTGAGCAGCGATCTGCAAGTCAAACTATTCTGCGATGCGGCAGATATAGAAAGCCTTCTCAAGATGTACAGCAAGCCCTATATCAAAGGCTTTACGACGAACCCGTCGCTCATGCGCAAAGCCGGGGTCAAGGATTTTCAGGCTTTCGCTCATGCCGTTCTCGCCGCTATTCCCGATCTGCCCGTTTCCTTCGAGGTTTTCGCTGACGAGGAGGCAGGCATGGAGCGTCAAGCGCGACAGATCGCCTCTTGGGGCGAGAACGTTTATGTAAAAATTCCAGTGACAAACACGCAGGGCTTCTCGACTATGCCGCTGGTCCGGCGGCTTTCTCGCGACGGCATCGCAGTCAATGTGACTGCCCTGATGACGCTCGAACAAGTGAGTCGCGTGGCATCTGCGCTCGACCCGAAATCCCCTGCCATTGTGTCTGTCTTTGCTGGCCGCATTGCCGACACCGGCGTGGACCCTGTGCCCCTGATGCGGCGCGCTGTGGATATGCTGTCCGAGCGTCCGCTTGCGGAACTTCTCTGGGCCAGCTCCCGCGAGCTGCTCAACGTCTTTCATGCCGAAGAGTCAGGAACTCACATCATCACGGCAACGCCCGACATCCTCAACAAACTCGCTCTGCTAGGGAAAGATCTCACCTCATTCTCGCTTGAAACGGTGCGCATGCTGTACAGTGACGCCGTATCGGCTGGTTATTCTTTAATCGACCGAGCTCCCGCTTTTCCATACGCAATGCATAGCCACCACGGAAAAGCGCGCAGCGTTGTCGCCGCATCCTGAATCTGCCCTGTTGACGCCTGCTTACGAGCGGGCGTTCAGGATGTGAAGCACTATTTCGGGCAAATCGGCACTCTGTACATCCACCAACTCGGGGCTGGGCACTTCCGGCTCCTGCCCGGTATGCACCCAAGCGGTGCGTGTGCCTGCCGCGCGCCCACATTGCAGGTCCGTTATGCGATCGCCTACCATCCAGCAATGCTCAAGGCTCAAGCTGTGCTCCTGAGCCACCTGCTTGAGAAAATAGGGGCTTGGCTTGCGGCATACACATGGACCCGTGTAATCAAGGTGATGCGTGCAATAGAAGACTCCGGAGAACGTAATCTCCCAGGCCTGCATGGCAGCAGCTAGTAAGGCGTGCATAGCTCGGAGCGCGTCCGGTGACGATTTTCCCTTGGCCGCGTTCGGCTGATTCGACACAAGGAACAGAAGAAAGCCCGCATCGCGGAGTTTCGCGAGAGCGGGTAAAGCTCCTTCAGTTAGCTCGAACTCGCTGGGCTGACGCGGAGATTCCCACGCCGCTGTGTCAGCGTAGAAAACGTTGCGGTTCAAGACGCCATCGCGATCGAGAAAGACGGCGCGTTTGTCATGAGACATGGAGGTCATGGGCTAGAGACTCGCTACCTCAACACTTCGGTCGCCAAAACCGGCGCTGGTGCAACCGGCTCTGCCGTAGCGCTTTCCCATTTCATCTCACGGGCGCGCAGCATTGGGTGCGACACGAGCAGATGCCAGATAATAGCCTGAAACGATTCAGCATGCGGGGTGACAGTATCGGCGGAAAGCGTCGGGATAATCACTGCTTCGTCCGCGACCTGGGCAGTATAGCCACCGTCCCGGCCCACGATACCAACAATGCGCGCCCCGACCTCCTCGGCCAGGCGCAAGCTGTTTACCAGGTTCATGCTGACATTCTTTTCAATCGAACCACCGCCGACGGAAAATACAAATAGCGCGTCTTCGGACGAAAGCCGGCTGCCTCGCAGCCAGTTCGCGTAACAGGTGTCCCAGCCGTCATCATTAATGCGAGCCGTCAGTTCGGACACATTGTCCGAAGGTGCATAACATTCCATCCCGGCGATTTTGCGGAAGTCATTCACCGCGTGGCCTGCGTGGCCTGCGCCTCCGCCTACGCCCAGGAAAAACAGCCGTCCACCCCGGCTCCGAACATTATCGAGAATGTGCAGTATGCGTTCGATCTGGGCAGGCTGGATACTGCCGGCGATCGCGCAAACCTCCTGTAGGTAACGCGTCGTGTAATCGACCATGGGCGAGGCTCCTTCACCGCGGCGAAAGCATGGCGGCACATCTCCCTTATCGGCCTATAGCAGGCAACGAATACGTTACCGAGGTAAGTTCCCACGAATTGGAAGCGGAACGCCTGATCACACCGTTGTTTCCCGCACTGTTTTTGGCGGTACGAGGAACAACGTGGAGAGGACGTACCGGCGCGCATAGAGCACGAGGGCTGCTCCTGCAAGCACGCTTCCTGCGCTTGCAACCTGGGCATTGCTCAACCCCCAATAAACGCGTGGGTTGATGCGAATGAACTCGACCAGAAAGCGCGCAATTCCACTGAGCATCAGATACTCACCGGTGATCTGCCCGGCGTGCAGCAGGCGCCCGCGTGAAGGGGCGCTCCGCCGCCAAAGATAGAGTGTAATCGCGATCCCAACGATGCACTCATACAGCGGCGTCGGGTGGACTGGATAATTGACCGGATCGATCCCGTTCGGAAAGCTCATGGCCCAGGGCAGGTTGCTCGCAACCCCGTAATCGCCATCGCCCGAGATAAAGCAGCCGATCCGTCCGATGCCGTAGCCAAGCGCCGCGGATGGCGCGCACAGGTCAAGCATCGTTAGCGGGCGCAGGTTGGCGCCTCGCGCCTGCCACAGCAGAGCGCCAATGCCGCCAACCAAACCGCCGAACCAAGCCAATCCTGCCCTGTCGAGCAGTAAGGACGGGTGCGCCACCAGGGCCGCGGGATCTTGCAGGAGGTGCCATAGCTTTGCGCCCAGCACCCCGGCAATCGTCGCGATCGCGATGATGCCGATCGCGTCCGCGTCGATCCTGTATCGGCGCAGATTGCCCTGTAGTAAAAAGCCCGCGCAAAAGGCAGCCAGCGCGAGCATCAGTCCAAAAGTCGGCTGGGCGTAGTGCCCAATGTGGATATAAGGCAGCATAGGGGTCTTTCCAGAGTATAAATGCCGCTTTACGCGCTTTCCGGCCGGCCTCGCGGTTCCATTATGCTTGGAACTGCGCGGCTTCAGCTTGGGCCGCAGCTCCGCAGGAAAAGGCACCCATGTCGGACTTACATTCACTGCGTGTACTGTTCCGAAGCGCGCAGATCGAAGCTCGTGTTGCCCAACTCGGGCGCACGATCTCGAACGATTTCGCCGGAGAAAGCCTTGTTTTGATCGGCGTACTCAAGGGCGCGGCAATTTTTCTCTCGGACCTGGCGCGACGTATCGACGCGGACTGCACGTTTGATTTCGTCGCTGTCTCAAGCTACGGCAAAGGCACAACGTCAGGCGGACAGGTCAAGCTGATCAAGGACCTCGATGAATCGATCGAGGATAGGCATGTCATCCTCGTGGAAGATATTCTCGACACGGGGCTGACGCTTTCATTTATGCGCAAAGTGCTGCTTCAGCATCACCCTCGCACCCTGCGCGTTGCCGCGCTGCTCGACAAACCGGAGCGGCGTCTCAAGCCGATCGAGGCCGATTATGTCGGCTTCACAATCCCCGATCATTTCGTCGTTGGCTACGGCATGGATTTCGCCGAGCTCTATCGCAACCTGCCCGACATCTGCATTTTGTCTGACGCGCCCGCCGGACAGCCATCCTCCGCGAAAGGATAAAACCTGTGTACCAAGACACCCCGCAAGTCGCAGCGGTTGCACAACCCGCTGATTTTTCAGAAGAGGAATTGCGGAGCAAGGTGCGCGCCCTCTTCCCAGCCCTGGCTTCCCTGGCCGGCGCGCTCGACCACACGCTGTTGAAGCCGGAAGCCACGAAGGCGCAGGTGCTTGCGCTCGCCGGCGAGGCCGGGGAGCACGGCTTTGCCTGCGCCATGGTCAACCCTGCGTGGGTGCCCACCGTGTACCGTGCGCTTGCCGGCACGGGGGTCCGCGTCGGCACAGTCCTTGGCTTCCCGCTCGGGGCCTCCCTGTCGGAAACGAAGCGCGCCGAAGCACGCGCTACGGCGGCCGCCGGTGCGCTCGACCTGGATATGGTCCTCAACGTCGGAGCGCTGCGCTCGGGCATGTTTGAGGAAGTTCTGGAAGAAATCCGCGGAGTCGCCGAAATCGCGCACGGCGAGGGAGCCATTCTGAAAGTCATTCTGGAAACTTCGCTGCTGGACGACACGCAAAAGCGAGCCGCCGCCGAATTATGTCTTGAGGCGAACGTGGATTTTGTCAAGACAAGCACCGGCTTCTCGACCGGAGGCGCGACCGTTGAGGACGTGGCGCTGTTGCGGCAGACCGTGGGCAATCGTTGCGGCGTAAAGGCGTCGGGCGGCATTCGCACCCTGAGCGACGCGGCGCGCTTGGTATCTGCGGGAGCAAACCGCATCGGCGCCAGCGCTTCGGTTGCGATCCTCGAGGCGTACAACGCTTTGTACTCCGTGTAAAACGGCAGGTACAAGCCCCTACGCCTCGCGCTATCATGCTAGTTTCTGGCATACAAGAACTATGCGATAGCCGGCGAGGAGAGGAGTGAGCACAAGCGAGCACAAGCCACACGAAATGCACAGTCCTCCGCAGCCGGATGAGCCCGTACCTTCCCTGCTCTGCGACGCAGGATCAGATCCCGCGCCCGCAGGGAACGAGCTTGCAAGCATGCGCGATGCCGTGCCGCAGACCGCCCGCGCCCCAGCGGCGACGGAATTTCTTACCCGCCTTGCGGAAACGCTCAGCACCACGCTGGATCTCCGTACCCTGCTGAAGCAAACGGCCGAGCTTGTACGCGTCGTCCTTGACTTTCGCATTTTCGCTATTTTTCTAGTGAATGAGCGAACCGGGGACTTGCGCATGCGTTTCCAGCTCGGGCACCAGCCCGAGACAGAACGTGTGCGCCTTCGCGTTGGCCAGGGAATTGTCGGTAAGGTTGCCGAGACGCGCCAGGCGATGCTGGTGAATGATGTGAGCCGTTCCTCCGACTACATCGAAGTCAATCCCCATGTTTGCTCGGAGCTGGCCGTGCCGCTGATCGCCAAGGGGCGGCTGATCGGCGTTATCGACATTGAGAGCGAGCAGCTCAACTATTTCCGGCCGGAGCATCTGCACTTGCTTACGCTCACTGCGTCGCGGATCTCGCAGGCAGTAGAAAACGCCCGGCTTTACACCCGCGTTGCACGCCAGGCGCACACGCTCAAGGTGCTCAACGACATCGCGCGGGAGTTCACGTCGATCCTTGACCTGCCCACGCTGCTGGCGCGGATCGGCGAACTGCTGCGCCGTCTGCTCGACTTCCAGTTCTTTACCCTGTGGATCATCAACGAGAATGATGGGGTGCTTGAAAGCCGTTTCTCCACGCGATTTGGCGAGCCGGTCGAGGTGCATGAGCGTTTGCCTGTGAATCGCGGACTGGTCGGTGCCGCTATCGAAACCGGCAGCCTGGTGCATGCGCCTGACGTCCGCAAAGACCCGCGCTATTTCCCGAAGAACAAGGAGACCCGATCCGAGCTGATCGTGCCCTTGATCTATAAGGACCGGGTGATCGGCGTGCTCGATCTCGAGCATACGCGCTTCAATTACTTCAACGAGGACCACGAGCGCACGCTTACGACGCTTGCCTCGCAGATCGCGATCTCGATCGAAAATGCGCGGCTGTACCAGCGCGTTGCGCAGCAGGAGCAACGGCTGGAGCACGACCTGGAGATGGCGCGTGAGGTGCAACTGCGTTTGCTGCCGCATACCGCACCGCAACACACGCATGCCGAGTTCGCGGCCCGCTTTCGGCCGGCACGGGCGATCGGCGGTGATTTGTATGACTTTCTGCGCTATGACGCGGACCGCTCCGCACTGGCGCTGGGGGACGTGAGCGGTAAAGCCGCGCCTGCGGCACTGTATGCGGCACTGGTGAGCGGCATCATGCGATCAGCCGGTGTGAGCCATCTGGGGCCCGCGGAGATGCTTGCCTTGCTGAACGATTCGCTGCAGGAACGGCATGTTTCGGCCCAGTATGTCGCGATGGTGTATGCCGTGTGGAACGACGCGAACATGACGCTGCAGATCGCGAATGCCGGCGCGACGCAGCCGCTTTTTTATCGCGCACTTGCGGATGGGTGCGTTCCGGGCGAGGGAACGATCGATGTCGTACGCGCGGAGGGCTTCCCGCTCGGACTGTTTCCCGACGTGAGGTATGAGGAGATTTCGCTCGCGGCGCGGCCGGGCGACGCACTGGTGTTTCTGAGCGACGGCATCACCGACGCGCAGAATGGAGAGGGCGACATGTTCGGTATTGAGCGCGTGGTGAGGCTGTTGCGTGATCACTGCCAGGCGGATGCGGCGGAACTTGCTTCGGTCATTGTTGCCGCCGTGAGCGAGTTTCAGGGTGAGGCGGACCGCTTTGATGACGAGACGGTTGTGGTTCTGCGGGTGCGTTGAATAAGCGTAAAAGTGGCGCGAAACGGTGCATTTTGGACGTGTTTTGTGTCGATTAAAAATTGCAGGGTTTGTGGAAGTCTACATGCGTATGCACGCTGGACGGTACTTCCGTAATGAAGTGTGGCCGGTTCGTGGGATTGACAGAGACGTTGCCCCGAAACGGGGGAGCATTCGATCCGCTACGATGGAACAGTTCTCGATCTGATGGAGAAAACCGACCTTGCACGATTTCACGCAGCCAGTCCAGACACACCTGATCACGCCCGCCCGCGGTGTGGGGGGCAGCGTTCAGCTACCCGGCGACAAGAGTATCTCGCACCGCTATGCCTTGCTTTCGGCCATTGCCGAGGGCACTACGCGACTCACGAACTTCTCGACCGGCGCCGACCCGTGGAGCTCGCTTGGGTGCAGCGAAGCGCTGGGGGCGACGGTGGTGAAGCATGGAGACGGCACTGTCGAGGTGACAGGAACGGGCGGCGTGTTGCGGGCGCCCTCGGCGGCGCTCGATTGCGGCAACTCCGGCTCGACGATGCGCATGTTGAGCGGCCTGCTTGCGCCGCAGGCGGGCACGTTTACGCTGGTCGGCGATCTCTCGTTGACGCGCCGGCCGATGGAGCGGGTGCGCACGCCGCTCTCCGCCATGGGCGCTGAGATCTCGTTAATCGATGGCCACGCCCCGATGGTGATTACGGGCAAGCCGCTGCACGGCACGGACTACACGACGCCGACGCCGAGCGCGCAGGTCAAGACGGCGGTGCTGTTTGCCGGGTTGCAGGCCGAGGGCGTGACGACTCTGCGCGAAGCAGTCAGGACGCGCGACCATAGCGAGCTGGCGTTGCAGGCGTTTGGCGCGGAGCTCGATCGCTCGCTATCCAGTGTGACGATACGGGGCGGGCAGAAGCTGTCCGCGATCGAGGCGACCATCCCGGGCGATCTGTCGTCGGCGGCGTTTTTTCTCTGCGCCACGCTGCTTTTCCCTGGCTCGTCGCTGATTTTCGACCTGCTCAGCATGAACCCGACCCGCGCGGCGCTGCTTGATGTATGCACGTCGCTGGGCGGCAGGCTTTCTGTGCTGAACCTGGAAGAGCAGCACGGCGAACTGGTGGGCACCGTGCAGATGCATGCGCCGGAGGGCGGCATGGGTGGAACCGTGATCTCCGGGGCGCTTTCGGCGCAGATCATTGACGAGCTGCCCGTGCTTGCGGCGATTGCGCCGTATACCCGGACCGGCATTCGCATCCGCGACGCGAAGGAACTGCGGGTGAAGGAGTCGGACCGGATCGCGCTGGTGGCGCAGAACCTGCGTGCCATGGGCGCCAGGGTGGACGAGTTCGAGGATGGGCTCGATGTGCCTGGGGGGCAGACGCTGCACGGCGCCGAGATCCACCCGAACGGCGATCACCGCATCGCGATGGCGTTTTCGATCGCCGCTCTGCGCGCGAAGAGCGACACACTCATCCGTGGCGCGGAGGCTGCCGCGGTTTCGTTTCCGGAGTTCTTTACGATGCTGGATGCGGTTGCTGTGCGGTAGGGCACTTGGATGAGAGCAGTGGAAAGAGTGGCGGCGTGAGGTGAGTCAAAGCAGATCCTTTGGCGCAAGCGCTACGCTTCGCTCAGGATGACACCGTTTGTGGTTCGGATGGGTGCGATTCGTGTGCCCCACCTCTCAGAGGCGAGATATGGGGCATCCGGCGTATGTTGTCGTATCCGAAAAAGAGCGGTACGGCTATACGCCGTACCGCGTGCTTACTGCGGGGGCGTCGGCGGAGGGACCGGAATGGGCTGGCCGTCCGGACCGAGTCCTTCATTGGGGCTGCCGCCCGGTTGGCCGGGGGTTGGCAGAGCCGGGGTTGGCTGTTTTTCCTGCGACACAGGCTCGAGGCCCGGGATGGCGGGCGTCTGGGTTACGGTACCGGTCACTGCGTCGCCGAGGCTGATGCCGTACTTGTCCAGGGTGTCCGCGAGGATTGCGTCGAGCTGCGCGCGGTCCTTCGCGTACGTGGCGCGCGCATTGATCAGGTTGTTTTCGCCGACGGCCAGGTTGCGTTCCTGCTGGAGCACATTCGCTGTCGTCGACGCGCCCAGCTTGAGCTTACGCTGCTCGGCGTCGAGACTCTGGAAGGCAAATTCGCGCGCGGCCTCGGCCGCTTTTTCCTGAGCGCGGTCGTTGGTCAGGGCGTACTGCGAGTTGATGACCTGCATGCGCACCTGCACGTAGAGCTGCTGCAGGCGCATCTGCTCCTGGCGGTACTCAAGCACGGACCGAGCCTGCTCGGATTGCGCCTGCCGGTTGCGGATCGGGATGTAGAGGGTTACGCCCGCGCCTTTGTTGGGCGAGGAGTTGTTGAAGGTGTTCTGGAAGACATCGCCGTAGGGAACCGAGGGGGCCGCTCCCGCGCACGGGTTGCCGAACGTTCCAGTGGTCGCGCCGGGCGGCGGGCACAGCGGGTTGAGCGAGCCGCCCAGGGCCGAGCCGCCGTAAAAGGCGAACGCGTCGAGGGTCGGCAGCATGCCGTTTTTCTCACCTTTGAGCGTGATCTCATCGTTTTTCAAGGCCAGAAGCGCCTGCTCGATCTCCGGGCGGTTCGCCTCGGCCTGGCGGACCAGGTCTTCGACCGGCATACGCTCTTCCGGTATTTCCATCAGGTTGACGCGGTCGGTCGGGATGACGGGTGCGGCGCTCAACAGCGGGTCTTCAAGGTTGCGCGAGACGGCCTGCTTGATGACGAGCTGCTGGTATTCGAGCGTACTTTTCGAAGAAACAAGAGCCTGCTGGTCGTTGGCGACCGCGCTTTTTGCGTTGACCACGTCGAGCGGCGCAAGCGTACCGATTTTGAGCTGCTTCTGGTCGTCGGAGGCGAGCTGGGTGGACTGGTCGAGCGCGCGCTGCTTGGCCTGGACGTCCTCATACGCGCTCACAAGGCCCCAGTAGATGTTTTCCACCTGGTTGACGGTGTAGAGCACCTGCTGCCGGAAGGCCGAGTCGGCGACGCGCCGGTTGTTTTTGGCCTGCACGATAAAGCGGCCATTGATGCCGGTACCGAAGCCGCGCAGCAGGTGCTGGGTGAGCTGCAGGTTGAACAGGCTTTGGGTGGCCGGGCTGTAGACCTGAAAGGGATTGGTTTCGGTGATGTAGTTATTGTTCCAGGTGAACTGCGCGGAGGTGCCGGTTTCAAAGCCCTGCGTGTAGGTGAAGTTGTACTGGTTCTGGTTCTCGTTGAGGCGGGTAGTGCCGGTAAAGAGCGGGCTTAGCTCCGGGATGGTCTCGCGTTGGAGCTGGATGGTTCCGGCGACCACCGGATCAAGGAGTTCGGGCAGGGGGCCGCCCTGGTTGGTGGAAAGGGCCAGGCCGGAAGCGCCGGCGGCCGCGCCGCCGGAGCTGACGCTGGTGCCGCCGGGGCCGCCGCCGGAGGCGAGTGAAGCCGTGGCGGTGCCGATGGTTCCAGTAACCAGGCCCGCATTGACGCCCAGCGGAGTAGCGCCCGCGTGCGTCCGCAGCAGGTCGGTATCGGCGATGTCCAGGTTATAGCGCTGGATGGCGATGTCGTAGTTGTTTTCAAGCGCGAGCACGATGGCGTCGTTCAGGCTGAGGAAAATACGCCCGTTGCGGATCAGGTCGTTGAGATGCGGTGAGTTGGTGAAGCGCGCCGGCTCGGCAGTGGTGGCCGTGTAGGGGGCGATAGGGTTGGGGAAGTAGCCGCGGGGGCGGGTGAAGTCGCGAGCGCTTGGCCGCATGAAGAGAGGCTGCGTGGCATTGGGCTGCGGCTCGGGAGGCAGATTTCCGGTCGTTTTGTCGATATTGGGGCTGACCGGGGGCGTGGTTCCCTTCTGCCCGGTAGCGCCTTTATTGGCCTGCGGAGCGCCGGTATTGGCCTGCAGAGCGCCGGTGTCTGCCTGAGGTACAGTCGTGTTCGCCTGGGGTGTACCTGGGGAAGCCGGCGCTGTTTGCGCCAGCAGCGCTTGCGGAAGCAGTGCGCTTACCAGCGCGGCGGTGCGCAATCCCTGAAATGTCTTTCCTGTTGCCTGCCGTTGTGCGATGCGCTTGCTGCCCTGGTGCATCCGTATCCTTTTCCGGTACATGTGAGGGATGGTCGCCGCGGTAAGCGACCGGGAGGCCCCGTAATTCTCCGCGAGTATAACCCAGCCAACAGATGCGTCTGCGGGAAAGAACGGCTCAGAATCCGGTAGGCTCGTACCCATGGCCGAGCCCGGGGATGCGATTGTCTGGAAACTGACCCTGTGCTATGACGGCAATCCGTTTGCCGGCTGGCAGAGGCAGCCGGGCCGCCGCACGGTGCAGGGCGAGCTCGAGGGAGCCATTGCGCGGGTTACCGGCGAGCGGGCGGCTGCCCAGGGCTCGGGCCGCACGGATACCGGGGTGCATGCGATGGCGCAGGTGGCGTCGGTTGCGCTGCGCAGCCCGGTGCCGCCGGATAATCTGCGGCGGGCGCTGAACCACCGGCTGCCGCCGTCGATCCGCATCCTCGCCGCCGAGCATGCACCGCCCGGCTTCCATGCCCGGCATAGCGCGCTGCGCAAGACCTACGACTATCGGCTGTTTCGCGCTGCGCTGTGCCCGCCGTGGCTTGCGCCCTATGTCTGCGCTTACACCTTTCCGCTGGCGACCGAGCGGATGCAGGCGGCGGCCCGGGCTGTGCTGGGGACGCATGACTTCGGCTCGTTTCAGGCGCCGGAACCGGACGTTAGCGGCCGGGCCGCAGCCCGGGCCACAGCCCGCGGTGTCACCGAATTCAGGAAACGCACCGCCGTGCGCACGCTGTTTCAGTCGAGGTGGGAGATGCCGGAGCCGGACCTGCTGGTGTATCGGGTTTCGGGATCCGGGTTTCTGCACCACATGGTGCGCAACCTGGTGGGCACGTTTCTGGCTGTGGGGCGCGGGCAGATCGCGGCGGATGCGCTGCCTGCGATCCTTGCCGCGCGTTCACGGTCGGCAGCGGGGCCGACCGCGCCGGCGAGCGGGCTGTGGCTGCACTCGGTCGAATACGCCGGGCGTGAATGCGGGCAGGATTCCGATAGGGGAGCCGGTGCTACGCTGAAGCATCCGGAGCTGCCTGCCTGATACGCGCCTCATGAGCCTCCTCACATCAGCCTTTGCCCAGGTCGGGCAGATTGCCTCGCAGCGCGCCGTGCATTCGGCGCTGGGCTGGCTGCACCTGCACGAGCAGCAGGTGATGCGGTGGCAGAGAGAATGCGTTGCGATCCCGGCGCCGCCGTTTGGAGAGGCCGAGCGTGCGCGATGGATGGCGGCCCGCTTTGCGGAGCTCCAGCTTGCGGAGGTGCATATCGATGAAGCGGGCAATGTGCTGGGCCTGCTTGGAGGGGAAGCTGCCGCGCAGGGGCCGGTCATCGTGCTTTCGGCGCACATGGATACGGTGTTTCCGGGCGACACCCCCCTGCGCCCGAGCCTGACGGGAACGCGTCTGCATGCGCCGGGGGCGTGCGACAACGGCGCGGGACTGGCTGCGCTGCTGGCCATTGCCGCGGCGCTGCGTCATGCGGCGATCCAGCCCCTGTGCCGTGTTTTCTTTATCGGCAATGTGGGGGAGGAAGGTGAGGGCGATCTGAGGGGCGTGCGCCACATGTATGCGCATGCGCCGTGGCGGGCCGGCGTTGCCGCACACCTGGTGCTGGATGGGGCGGGGCAGACCACGGCGGTGACGGGAGCACTGGGAAGCCGGCGGTTCGAGGTAATGTTGTC
>JAABUX010004423.1_pt1 | contig 17833 bp, 14 predicted proteins | sample 5561851 | NCBI WGS metagenome assembly JAABUX01 (sample SAMN10711883, study PRJNA513361) | rock metagenome | isolation source: Antarctica rocks | place: Antarctica: Victoria Land, Richard Nunatak red sandstone | collected 2016-01-03 | reverse complement strand
GGAACGGTTCCTTCGTAAGGAGCTTGCATTTATCCTTACGTCGTATCAATCCATATCCGCCTAAGTCGCAACAGCAGCACTACGGCAATCACGCGTCTTCGACAGCACCTCCCTCCTACGAAAAACCGTCGACCACGACGCCGCAGAGCTATATAGCCAGAACGGGAAAGTCAGGGGTGCCTTATTGGCTAGGAGTACCAGGATGGAATAAGCGGAAGCGCACCGGAGCCCTCTTAACAGGGTATCCTACATCGGAGGAAGGAAACAAGGGCCACGACACTCAAATAAAGAGAAGGAAACAAGGACAACGACACCTCACATTACAGGGGAAGGAAACAAGGACAACAACACCTCATAACATCGTCCACAGCACTCTTCCCGGTTTCCCTCTACGCCAGAACAAGCGAATCAAGCGGAGGTTTACGGGTTTAATGAGGCTCCAAAGCAGGACAGAACGAACATGATTCAAGGGGAGCTACGCCATCAGTAGGGTAGCTACACCAAAGGAGCTATAAGGAGTTGTATACACGCCCTCAGGGGAGCATAAGGTCTTTCTACTGAAGGGGAGTGTTGGAAATCAGTATCAGCCCTATATGCTTGGCATGGACTACAATCAACCGTTCCATCAATTATTCATCATATACTACTTTACTGAAGATGTACAACTAGGTCTCTTCGGGTTTACATAGCATTATAGGCTTCTCTCCGCATAGCAGGATAATAGAAGTGGAAACCTTTATACTCTCAGAGCGTCCGTGCAACTCCCAAACGAGGTACAGAAATCTCTACGTAGTCGCAACGTATTATCGTGTTAGGCGTTGACTTAAACGCTACCCGCCCTCTCAGATATCACGGGGAGATTCGAAGGCTATGTCACGTCGTGGGGCGCCCTCATTCAGGATCACCCAGGCTCGCGCGATCCTCGCTAGCCTCGCGGGAGCGTAAAGCGTGGATCTGTCGCTTTAGATACGCATAGATGGCGCTGTGCTGTGGGACTGCCAAGTGGGCAGGCATTGCTATTATTTTGGCCCAGTGGTCGTGGTTGCTGTTGCGGACCTGCTAACACCTGTCATTTACGACGATTCCACAACGTCTCACCACGTCTGAAATCGCTGCGAACATGGGTGTTTGAGACTCCTTGGCTCCCCCAGCAAGTAGAAGGTTCGTAGCTACCTCCGTGTAGAGGCGGATCTCGTCGCTGGCCTGACAAAAGTAACAAAAGTGATAAAAGCGATGAAATCAATAAAGGTCAAAGCGAAGAAAGTGAAAAGTATAAAATAATTACTGAAGGACAGGACCCTATACATTTGACTTTTACATAGCTAGAGTACCTCATTACTCTAAAATAAGATTTTATTAATACAAAATGTCTAAAGCAATTATGATAGTAGATGATTGGCATTTTAGTGGTCGTCAAGCTGGCTTTTCAGCCTCCACCTCTTGCAGATGGACTGTGTCCTCCTAGCCTACCAGATTTCAGATTTCGTTGCTTCTACGGGCAACGCATACATCTAAAAGTGCCTAAGGACGTCGGATTTTCAATTAACAACGTGCTCATGCATTATCCAAGATCTATCGATCCTTCTCAGGCAAGTCCGTCACGAAGGACTAGGACTGCAGAATCCGTTGAGACACCTCTCTTTCCACTCCATTGGGTAAATGATATACCTGCCTTCCGAAAAGATGTCCGGGAGTTCATAAATCTACGAGCCTAATATAGAGGGATAACGGTATTATATAGTAGAATAGGAGTAGTATAAAGTCACGACTACTTATCCTACTTTCATCGTAGTATAAGACTAATATTTGAGGTAGTAGGACAAAATAAATATGATATATATAATCTTTACAAGCTTAGTAGATATCATTAATAGTAGAAGGGTCTTATATAGGGAGGTATTTTAATTCCGCCGTCTTATAACTACAGCGAATAAGAGACGAGTATAGTAGAGCTACTAATAAACTAACGCCCGTAATTATAATGTCGCTTGTAGAAATAGCATACGAGTTCCGCGTAACTCTAAACGGGATCTAACTTTCTCTAATTATATAATCATTACTATTAGTAATAGTAAAGGATAAGGTAGCTTACCTGAAACTAAGTAAAGTTGGGATTAAGGCTAAAGAGGTGTATAACTATAGTCTCGCCTACCATTTTACTACTATATTCTTCGAATTTATCTTAGGTGACCTAAGTCTTATACAGAGCCATAGTCATTGTATAAGAGTAAAATAGGGTGGGCTGATAGTAATAATAATAATAGTATAGTAAGAACTTGATAAGAAAGTTCTCGCCTCAGGAGATAATAAGAAGACCCTTCCTAGAGGAAGGATACGAGGCTAGAGTTAGTCGGCGTCTATATAATCAGGAGATCATTAACACGTAAGATATAAGTGAAAATTTGATAACTGTACGCAGGCTATAGTTATACAGGTGAGATTAGTAATAGCGTCTAGGTCTGACTTGAAGCCAATATATATATTAAGCATGTGATATATAATACAGTTTCCTGGAATATAATAAAACAAATCTGGACTCCACCACAAGATTTCCTCCTGTAGGCCGTTATCGGGGCGGAGACGTCAACGGTGCTTTGGTTCGTACTAAGAGGCGAACTTCAGAGATGTTTACGAGTGCCCATTCGCCGCTTGTTTCGTCGTGTACGTGCTTGTAGCTAATTATAATTCTCTAGACCTCCGCCCTGGTCTGTAGACGATTGCGCTGATGTCGTAGGCCATTATAGGGATGGCAGTCCTCCTGATAAAGCTATGGATTCGAGACGCACTATTGGTGACGGAAGCGGCGGTGTTAAGGGAGGCTATAGTACGGATGTGCGACCATTTAGAGTTGATACTGTAATGTTTGATATCGCAATTTTCTGTAGATGTGATGGTGATGGCGGGATATATAGTTGCTACCCGGACGACTTTGCGTGGAATTTCATACGACGCCTTCCTGTCAGTGTTCTTTCGGTCAGATCATCGGCCAAGAAAGTGGAACGCAGACTGTACGCCACTCACTGTTGCTGCGACCGCCACGGGAACGGAGATTTGTCGGCATTCTTGGTAGAATCGGAATCTTGCACAGCGATGTCGCTGGTAGCTGAAAGTGAAGCGTGTCTTCGAGAACGGCGTCCGCGGAAACCCCGTCAACTGTGGGAGGATGACACTTCGACAAGCTCGTCAGATGATGACACATCTGATATAGAAATCAAATCGGAATGCGCGGATTCCGATACAGCGCCTGGGTGTTAGTTTCCACTCCAATGTCGGCCTTTCCAATGTCTACATTGCATCGGCGATGCCGGGCTGCCCCTGAGTGAACGACAGCAAAATTTTGGCAGTAAGTATTCGCTACAGCGCCACTTCGACCGGTACCATCAGATCCAGCCTGGCCAGAGATGCCCATTTCCCGGCGATGGATGTTGTTGCGACCCTACAGGTAAGCTAGTAGCAATATCCAATAGGTTGTACAGGTTGGGTTTCGCAGATGAGTAGCAAGTAATGTGCAAGGGGTATAATATTGTCAAGTCACAATTGATTCAGTTCTTTAGTAGGAATAGAATACTTTATTCAACACAAGGAAATCTATCTCAGCTATTAACGAGTGTGCTTATATATCTGAGGATGCTTAGTCTGCTCAGTGTCTCAGTCCTGAGTAGGCAGAGACACTGAGACACCTGCTCTGTTGTCTCAGCACCTTGGCACTGAGTCAACTGAGACATCTCGTGATTGCAACCACTCGTCCACGAAGGTGCTAGTCCCCGGCCTGCGCCAAGCAATTGCAACAGATGTGCCGAGCTCGCACTGTAAAGCCTCATGGACTTTAAATTTCACGCTGCGGGGGTCCATGGCATCTATATGTCTGACAAATACTACATTTCATCATCCATCTTTTCGCTAAGGAAAGATATCTACGATTCATAGTGCCGAGAGCTGAGAGACTGGTGCAACCACATTTTCATAACCAGCTCAGGGTTTTTATGTTGCAAACTTTTGGAGTTTCCACACGTATATGACGAAGATTCTACCTCCATATATAAATGAGCATCATTGGTTAGGACTCTTCCAATCGTCTTCGTACACTTTGAATAACATTTGCCAAATAAGTCTCCTGTACAACCCCTCATGAAGTTTCTATCGTCAACGCTGGCATCTAGCAAAGTAGTGATTTACACCCAGAAATACTTTGCGCTGCAACAGTTACGCTATGCTTAAAACTAGCATCGACTTCTTTTTTAGATCCCAGCCACGCAATTACCCTTTGGTCTTCCATTGACAATCTTCCGAACGTTGACATACAATCCGAGCTTCAGGCTCCTTCGGCCATATACCCGTCAAGACCGAATATCTTCCATTTATGACTCATTCATGAATGTTCTGGTCTTGACGAGAGGAGATTGATTGTCCAATGTTATGTCTCAGATTTTCCGTTTTAGCGCATCGTCGGAGACGTGGTTGGGAGTGCAATCTAGATTGCTCGAAATGGCCCTGTGCGATGCTTGCCTCGTCGCTGAGGTGGACCGGGGGAAGATATTGAGATGTCTTATGTCTTCCAGTGGCGCCTGTATCCTCTACACCTCCGGTTTCTGTCAAAACAAGATCACTTGTCTTTTCGCCAAAGATAATAGCGCCTTCAGTAAGCAATGTTCGGGGATGTCGAAGTGCAGAATTGCGAAATGTGCCCCAGTTACCTGATGTGACAACTTGTTGCAGTGGATTGCAGCTACTATCTTCACGATAGTCACATTCTTGAAATGGAGGCTGGGGTGAGTGCCAGAAGCAACGGTCCATAATGACCTCACAGCTTAAACCACCGCCTGCACGTTTGGATAGATGGCGAAGGCAGTCGACTTTGGTGCAAAGAAAATCCTTTCCCGAAGGTACAAATGACCAGAAGTGGCATGCATCGTTACGAGGATTCTTTGGTGCAATTACCTCGCCAACGCCTTTGCAGAATTAAACAACTTCTATGTCCCGCATCAATTTGATCCAACCACCGTTCTCGCGTATCCTGATTCTTTTGAGTTTAAGCGGAGGAACAGGATTTACGACATCCATCAATTCATGTCCAATTATTGAATGCCCGTATAACCACGTCCTACGGCCAGGTCGTTCTACAGTCACATGCTGTAAGTTTACCCAGATTTGCTCCAATAAATCGGAAAGAAGGAAGGGATTTGGAGCGCTCCGTAATCCAATTGTGACGTCCAGATTGTTGATAATCGTGTCGTAGGCCGCTGAGGCACCGTCCCAAGATGATTCAACGTATGGTAGACATGGAGAATGACCATCTGTCATTGTACGTAAATGTGCGATGTGATATATGACACAGATCAGTGGCACCATCCATGCTCGCCTCTCTCCAGGATCGTACAGAACTGATGGCATATGTCGAGCTGTGGACAATATAGATTCAGCTCGTAGTGCTGGAGTGTCAGAAAGATGCTTCCGAGTGTCAGCCATGGTCCATGTCCCAGAGGCTGCCGGTCCAGCGAAACCCAAGCCGCTTGATGCAGTTCCCACGTTGAATGACGTGAACTTTGGTAGATTTGAGATTTCTCGGCTCCTGCTGAAGCCCCATAATGTGTACGTACCACCCTCGTGTGGATCTGTGCCAAGTGTGATCTTCGCATTGCAACACCAACCAAGAAAATGTCTGTAGTCTTCAAATACCCCTGTTGGAATGAGAACTGAGTGTAACCCAAGAAAGAGCAGTTTTCCAGCATAAACAAAGGGTCTTGCATTTTCGCTCAGCTCGATCATCAATCCAATGGACATTTCTAGCCCAATTCCGTTCTGTCTTGGAGCTTCAAATCCAGACGCAATGACGGTATTTTTAAAAAGACCATGCCAGCAAAGGCTTTTGTCTACCCAGCGCAATATTAAATGCTGGAGAGAGATTTTGAAGGCACTGCCCTATAGAATTACTTCTCTTATGATAGATACGGAGGAAGCGGAAACTTCTGCCAACGGAGACCTCCGGAATGCTGCCGCTACCCAAGCTAGTGCTGTGGTGGTATCAATAAGTGCATTGGTAGGTCCAGACAGTTGGAAATCAGCGTTCGTATAATTTGTAATGAAGTCCGAAGAGGGAGCCAGAGTCACACAAGCGCTAAGGCCAGCCAAATGTGCTATATTCGTAAGCTGATGGTTTTGTCGACGACACATGACTTTACTTACTATTGATAGTAATCTCCTCTGTCCTAGCTGGCCTGTCTAAAAATTCGATAAATAAAGAGCCCAATTGTGGCCATCGCCACGATAGATACTGCGAGCATGTGGTAACTTGGTCATGATGTCCATTTGTCGTCAATATCAACAGAGTAGCAATTGACTCTCCACTTAAACACCCCTGATGAAGGAAAGCTGGTAAGTCCCATTCAACTCCAAGGGAAATTTTGCTGTCTGCATCATCCATTAGTAGATCTTGCAGAACGATCTGATTGACTTTGCTTGATAAAGACTGATATGGATGATCAACACCAGCACCCGGTTGTGTGAGAGTGCTAGTGTTTTCCAATGTGTCGAGATCAGCTTTGCCTTCTTGAAGATCCGGTTTCCTCTGACTTGTCACCTGCCGATTGAGATCCAAATCGAGGAAGGCCTGGAGAATTTCGCTGGTCCTTTCATGATGAGTACCGAAGATTTTCTCGTAGCCTTGGAAAGCTCGTTTGAACATGTCTTCAGCCCTATCTTGCATGCCTTGGTCTGCGTAGAATTCAGCCAAGTTTTTGACAGTCTCAAGTGTAGCGGTATGGTCTCGTCCAAGCGCCGTTTCATAGCCAGCCAAGGCCCGCTGGTACATCTTCTCCGCCTCGGCCATCTTGCCCTGGTCCCTATAGAGATTGGCCAAGTTGTTGACGGTAGAGAGTGTGGATGTATGCTCGGGGCCCCATGCTTTCTCGTATCCACTCAAGGCCCGCTGGCACATCATCTCGGCCTCGACCATCTTGCCCCGAGCTGCATAGAGATTGGCCAAGTTATTGACGGTGTCGAGTGTGGATGTATGCTCGGTGCCCCAACCTCCTACACTCAAGATCAGAATGATCACTTTCGGTCGCCTTGTGTGGCTAGCTTACCATACTGAGCGAGCTTGCTATGGAGTTTGTCCACGAGCTCTGTGCGTCTTGAACGGTCAGACGCATTGTCTTTCCGGCGAGAAATCAATCGCTTAGGTGAATCATCACTAAATACCCATCGATCATAGGTTGTCTTGTATCTCGGCCAATTCGTCTTGAAGATCGAGTAATGCGTAATTGTGAAGGTACCCGAATCTGCGATAGATTGAAAAATCTGGATCTAGATCTTCAACAGCGGCGATTTTTTTATATCCTGCAGGATATTGGTTTACTGACGAATGTTTGTTAGTATCGAGGTCACAGTGAAGGACAATGCCCTACAAGAGCGGATGATTTGATTGATTTGGCCACTCTCGTAGCCGTCGGGATACCTGCTCTTGAATTGGAGTGTTTCTTGTACCCGATGCAGATTGGTGGGATGTGTCAGACCGATGGCAGTGATAGGCCATCGCGCCTGAGAATACAGTTTTGGTTTTTGGGCTGCTGCCGTGTGTACCCAATCACATCTTCCGTCACTGCGAGGCGGGGCTCTTGCACGCCAAGGTAATCTAAAGCAGGATCTTGTCGGGCTGACGATCTTAGCCCCATTCGATCAGGCGCTTTAAATCCCTCGGTCACCCCCACGATTCGGCGAATGAATCTACCAAGAGAGTAAAGCGTTGATTGGTACCGTGGTGATACCTTTCTGCTGTTATGATAAGCATTACGTTCACCTATCATGGTGCGCGGGCACTTTGGATGGACGCTTGGCCCATGCCACCGGATCCGCGATGACTCGCATTTCGTCCAATGCACATTGCCAGATTGCAATCAACGTGTCTGTGTGACAGCCTATCAGTTTCAAAGGCCACAGATCAGCCTGGCTTTCTCAAGAGGGTGTCTTCACACTGCCACATCGTATTCATGATATCCAAAAGGATCGATAGACTACATTCGTTACAACGAAGCCAGCGCTCGCTCGGAAATCCAACCAATACTCCTTCCGTGAGGCCTAGGTCCATCCTTGACCCTGTACCACCATTCCCCAGTCTTCTTGTTGTATCGCATGCAACGGATCCACAGCCTTCTGTAGGTAGGCCGCCCACGGCCGTCTATCTCTTCCTTCTTTTCTCCGCTTTCGTATTTTCTGGGAGCACGTCAGATAGCTTCCCCGAACGGACATTTCGCACAAACCTCGTTTGCTCTTTTCGGAGCATAATGTAGGGATCGAAAGTCGGAGTCGTGAGTATCAATTGAATGCCTCTCCAGCTTCTTGTCCCATCAGCCTAAAATCCAAGGCCAATGCAGTAGCCTGAAGTTGGCAACCTACATCTTATTTGCTGGGACATATCGGCGTTCTCGTAGTCCTCTGCGTACTGCGCTGGATGCTCTGCGTATCTCGCTAATTTGTTGGTGCATAACTACTTTATTATCTCTCCCGCGCGAATTCGGAAAGCCGCCGCTTAATAGGGCTATACCCACCTTGATGCAGGAGAACCCGAAAACGTGCTTTCTGCTCATCTGACTTTCCAGGCGGCTATGAGCGAGCTCCAAGCGCTTTTAAGGCAAAAGAAGCTGCAGTCGGGACGTTCGTCATGTCATATACGGCCAAAGATAAATTGGGAAACGGCAGCTGTGTCGAGACTTGACCTAATGCCAAAACACCAACGCTGACAGCAAGATCACCCTCATACTCGTTCGCAAACTTTCAAGAAGAGAACGCGACCGCCTCTCCTGGTTGAATGCTGATATCAACTAGGTGGAAGCCATTGTTCCTAGCTGCGCTTTCCCGCCTTGCTGACAAGGCATAAGGCTCCATCGATGCATACCGTCCAATCTAGCTAGGTCTTCAATACCCCCACTGACAGCGATTTCCCATCAGCATGCTCTCCGGCTGTATCTGCTGGCTCACTATACAATCCTCTACATCGAAGGTTTAATTGCATCACCTGCAAAAGCAACCTTGGATCGACTCAATGGTCGGTAAGGACTCAGAGCGACTGCTGCCTCTTTTCGGGCACCGTCATCAGATCTCACCAGTATTCTAGGGAGGAGCTCAAAAACCTAGATGGTATCACAGCCACGAATAATGGGTCAACTGAGAGACCTAGACCAACTATACTTTTCCCAGTCCAGACACTATCTTTCTCGTCGTTGAAGAAAAGAGCGTATATGAATACCTTCTGAAATACATAAGCCGACAAAGTGGCATCTCCTATGTAGCTGTTATTTTCCCTAGGTCATACCAGCCCAGGATAGTCTTTACTTTTCACTTGTACGGAAATAGTGTCTTCATGAAAGTGATATATTCGCAAACCTCGGTACTTGGTCTTGAATTTTCTCCCCCCAAAATTCCGACAACATATATATAGGTTGGAATAACTTTTTGCAAATCTGCGCATGTATGACGTGAGTTCCGAATCCTCTTTCTCTCATGCGATGGCCGGTCTTCTGTGAAAACGAAGGTGGAACAATGGATGCTCTTTTCTACAATGGGAATTGGAAAAATGGCTACCTGAGCTTCCTTGGTATATCTAGCCTGCTGTATGGCAACAAAAGCCATGGGTAAGTAGACGGCTCGAGTAGTCTCTAACAGTGATGGCATCATAGTTCATTTGGAGTGTGCTAACTAAGGGGCTATAATTATATTCCGTGCAGGTCACATTACTAGTTCAGCACCAATCTGGGAAGACGAATGGCTATTTTGAGAAGATAGAGATCTTTAATTCAGCATCCAAATCTTTCTTCTATATCAAGCTAGCTACGCTACCTCTCAAAGTGCCTCTGACATCTCTACCAGTGTGCCGGAGGCCAGAAGAGCATGTCTGACTGTTGTACGTCATGTAAGAAACCGTCGCCCAGTTTTTATATCCGGGCCCTTGCCCCTTGCTTCTAACCATCAACGAAGCCCTTGTGCCTTTACTCTGTCCCGTAGAACTTCCAAGATTGCCGAAACCATAACCCGGACGTTGACCCCTTTAGATGACTGAGAATGAGTGTGTATGTTAAATTATGACGCTAATGGTGTGTCTTAAGACGTGAGTGAACCGGGGAGATCGCTGCACTCGGCAAATCCTAAAACAAATCCCTTCGTAGAGAAGACCGAGTCGCGATGAGCGTCGACTCTAGATCGATCGGCAAATCCTAAAAAATATCCCTTTATAGAGAGAACTGAGTCGTAATGAGCGTCAGATTCGAGTTTGATGCGGCACAACCCAGCCCGTTAGCCGTTGCTAGGGCACGCCACCATGTTTGAGGTGTTGCCCAAGGACACCACGAGTACAGCGCTATATGCAGCGGTAGCTGTGAAGACTTCTCGTTTGCGGGCCTTTGTGAAAATCGAACAACATGTAGAGAAAGCTAGGGTGAAAAACAGGACTACTAGCATTTGCGATCGGCTTCTTTCCTTGACTTGTGACGGCTTCGTCGGCTGCATCTCAAAGAGGATGAAGACTGGAGGGAGTAGTAGTACTGAGGCAATGGGCAATGAGCGTGAGGATTGCTCTGAGGAGGGCGTCGAATCGTTTTGGAGACACGAGGTTCATGTATTGCAGAGAACCTGTTTTGAACTTTAGGTCTTTGTCGCGGAAGCCAGCCTTTGGTGGTGTCAGCTTTGGACAAATGAACAAGTGCATGACCACAACGATCGGAGATGAAGTACGATAGAACGTGGCAGCGCACTTCGTTTGAGGTACTCGATTGTCATGCCGAGTCCACTGTTCACTGGAAGGTTTGTTCTGCTTACAAATAATGCTTTCCTTGAGAACGTGTTCAGGAACTTTTCCAAAGCGACGTTGAACCAGCCATGTTCTGCGTCCTGGGCCAGAGCTAACTTCTTGGTAAAGACTGCCCTGGTTTCTTTTCGAAGGCCTTTTCAAAGCCTGAACGTCTCGCAACCGGAATAACAACTCGTCCGGCAGGATGTCAGTGTATCGACAAGTAAGCCTGTGATAGCGACCATACCATACTCCTTAAGCTTCTCGTGGATGCTTGCCAATATGATAAGTCGAGTGGCATCGGGATTTTTGCAATCCTTCCGACGGGCCTTCAATTTTATAGGTTGACCGTAATTGAACTCTTTCTCTTCCTCTCTCTCGAGTTCTCGTTCAAGCTTCTGCAGCTCATCTTGAAGACTCAGCAGCAGACGGCTATGTAGCCACCCAAAGCGGCAAAAGATCAGGGAACACGGGTCACAGATCTCGACAGCAGCTACTCGCCCGTAGCCAGGTTTATAGTAGCTCACTTGCGCAACTCAATCATCTGGCGTTCGTAGCCATGCAAACTCTGCACTTACCTGCACGAACGCCACGAGGGACTTTGGTGTGGCACGTTATGTCGGAGTATAGCCCAAGTCTCCGCCTGAGACGAAGCATGAAGCCTTTCTCCCCGCCTTGAAATTTATTAGTCGAGGCGCAGAGCTTAGTCACCACTGGTATCTGCTTACATTGGTCGTCAAGTCGCTCAAGGTCATGGTGATACGAGGGAGCAAGGAATGGGGTCGGACTTGGTGGTGTCGACGGAGAAGCGATGTCGATGAATTCGGATGAGTTAGCGTAGTTTGCCGCGGCTCCGCTTGCCCAGGCGAGCTTGGTCGAAGATCATTGACGTTTGCCTCGAGTCGTACAGGTCGTTTCACAGACATTGCCAGTAAAAGATGTTGAAGGAGTCTGGCTAGCTTGAGAGCAGAAAGCTATAGATGCGATGCGCGCTGAATAGATACAGCATGAGATTCAGCTTTTGCGTCCTGTCGATGAGCAAGGGATAGGAAATCAAGAGGGAATGTGTTGGAGATAAGCCCTTCTGCCAAGACACTAGAATGTTGGACATCAGTATCAGCCCTATATGCTTGGCACAATGTATGTAGTAGCACAAACCTCTATAGCCAAATAAAACACCGTTCCATCAAATCATTCAACAGGTTATGAGCCCGGCTAAGCGCCATCATGCCTAGAACGGTTCCTTCGTACAAGGTCATCATCCTTACGTCGTTTACTCTTCGTGACCATTGCTACGTGCCCCGTCTCCTGTCGAGAGCTCCGCTAGCCGCCCCGTCTCAAGTTTCCTCCCCCATAAAGATGAAAAATTCCGACGTATCAACCGATTCCGTCGCGTCAAGAACTCATGGTGCGTGGTGTATGTTCAGCGGTATTAGCTTCGGACATGACTGTGTCTGGGTCATGTGACACTGGTTCCTGCTCAGCACTAGCCGGAAAGAATCCGTCCACGTACTCTGTAGGCGAGAAGCGTTTTTTCACTGTGTCAAACCGTATCCATCGGTCAGCCTAAGAAACAAATCAGTGAAGCCTTCAGCACCATCGTAGTCAGACAAACAGAAGCTATGCGAAGCCCCAGCCATAGTATCCTTTCCTTTCGCGGTTGGGCTATTGATGGGAGGTCATGGGAGCGTTCGTCGTCATCAGCCTTGCAAGCCGTAAACCAGTTCGCAACAAAGTACAATTGCGTGTACAATTGGCCTCTCATGATGAAGTCTTCGGGCAGTGGACGACCCTTTTCCTTAGTAGGCCTTGGAAACTCGTCACGCGAGACTCTTGAAGTCATGACTTGAGGATCCACGGCCAGAGTGTTGAGAAATACGCAGACGCTAGTCCAAGGGATATCTCTTTCTATTGTTTTCAAGACGGTGTCCTGCTCGAAGTATTTGCAGGTCTGCAGGACAATGATGAGGCTCCAAAGAAAGCCTAGGTACACGTGCACCAACGGATACACATTGCTGTCTGTAGGCCTTCTCAAACATATCTCCAGAGTAACTGAAGCAAGCCTCGATGGCTGCGAGATTGAAATTACGGAGTCATTCGTGCCAGAAGTCAAAGGATTGTTAGATCCGGGATTTGGAGGCCCGGTAGACGGGGGCAGGCTCACAGGTTCACTCGATTTGGCAGCTACAGACCTTTCCCCCTCTTCTTTGATCATCTGAGTATCTTCAAACGCTAAACGTAGTCTCGACCTGGACGGCTCGTCCTTTGCATATCTATAGTCGAAGAGTGCCGCAATGTTTGATATGGCAGCATAGGCACCAATCTCCTTGAACCTAGCACCAACTCTAATGATGAATTCGTGAAAGAGGTCGTCCTTCTCCAGCTCGTTAACAGTAGTTTTAAACAATTTAGAGGAGTCCATGGGTTTGCTTGTAAAGAAAATTGCATGTGCCCTGATGAAGACTATTTCGAACGAAGCTGGCCGACGCGGAGTCGCGTCTTTATTGAGTAAGACGGGATTGAACAGAGTCATTATGCTGTCCTTAGCCGATTCAAATGGATTCATGCAAGTCAGAGACCTCATGTACAAGGAGAGCTGCTCCAGGGTATAGGGCCGCGCAAGGGTCGCCAGGTGATGGTACAAACGTCCTACGCTGGGGCCTTTATCGGAAGCTTTGTGGTACCAAAATTTGGCCACGTTGCTCCAGACTTCACGGTCCCTCGGTTCATCGTCCTCGATCGCCATACGGTATCTGCCAAGGTCTCCTAAAGATGGCATGCATGAGTAACAGCAATACTTGTTAGGGATAGTGAAATTACCTAAGCACTCAATCCAGGTGTCTTCAAAAGCATGTACAGTCTCATACAACAATGCCATCATAGAATAAGCAATGTATATGAAGGCGAGCATGTGCTCAAGGGAATCGGGAAGCCTATGTCGTAGGACCTCTAGGAAGGCGTGAATTCCATGGCGCCACATCCTCGCGGGCATCGAGTACTTAGCAGCGAGCCTACTCAAAGCCTGGCTAGCCGAAGGATGCTGGGAAGCCAGGAAAAAATCATGATGTTCGTGAAGTAGATGCAATTAGACTGGGGTCAGGACTTACCCGCATTTGGTCTTTCGGATCAGTAGGGTGGATCATAGTCTTACCTGCTTATGGAGAGCGATCAAAGATTGCCATTGATCGTTCTTGAGATTAGTTTTCTTGGAGGGGTCCTTTTCCTGGGCAGCGGCACTCTGCCGCTCGTCGGTATCAATGCATTTGGCTTCCACCATGACAAGCCCGGCGTAGATACCTTTCACTTCCACTACTAGCTGCTCGTGTGAGATTGGCCTGGTCTCTGGTTGGAGAAGCATTTCGAGTTCGGAATCCGGATCATTAGGGGAATCGTCTTCAGAGGAGCTGCTGCGATATTCGTGGCCAGTCTCCGGCAAGAATGGCTGTTTGGCTTGTCCGCCATGGCAACGAACGGTTTGCTTTATCAAAGGCTTCCCGTAACCAAAACCTTGGGATGGATGTCCGAGATCCTTCTCCGCCAGCTGAGGAGCCTGAAAGTCTTTGGAAGGATGAAACGGCGGGAGATGGTCAACATGGCTATGTTTATCACTCCAACCACATTTGGCAGTGTTGAGCGGGTCAGAACTGGAATCCCATAATGGCTGTGTCGTACCTGAAGTTGCGGGTCTGTACCCCGAATCATCAAGAGGGACATCTGGGCGAACGAACTCCGGATCTTTACCTCCCAGTAAGGTCTTGCCATGACAGGGTCTCGTACTGACGGGCTCCGCGGTGTAACCACCAGCTGGAGAACCAGGCGACATATCCCCAGACTCTTGGAATCGCTTTCCAGGTACTGATGTTTGTTCCAGTGGCGATGGCGGTCTTGGACGGAAGCCTGGGGCTGCAGCATTTTTGGGCCTGGCGTCCACATTGACGGAGGCGGCGTTTTTGGTCATGTCGACTCTCGGTGCCAGACTAGTATAGCTGTCTGTAATTTTACTACACTCAGGGAATTTCTTAAATCGTGGGATCGATGTTGGATTCTTGTGGTTTGAAATGAGAAAGAAAGGTAGAAGTGGAAAACCTGAATCGTCGGTGCCCCAGCCTCAAATATTTGAGGCGGCAGGCGCCAGTCCAAGATGGTCTACTTGGCCTTACATTGCCGATCCTTAGTGACGTGCCAATTCACGCAAGCATAAGGCTGCTGCGTGGCATTCATCGTAGGGAACTTGGGTTTGCACAATAACTACGATAATACGAACCAGAATTGGAGGCCGATACCTTGAAAGGAGCAGCCTTCTATAAATCGAATTGTACGCCGTTAGTAGGCACATGCATATGGAGGAGAGTGAAATCATATCAGGTCTAACTATATGAAGCACTCTACTTAGATGAACTTTCCCTGCTGAAATCTTCTAATGCCGTCGTGAGGTTGAAGGGAATTCTATGCCTTTCAAATTCCTGTATGCCTCGCACCGAGAGCGCAGAAATCAAGCCATTTCTTATCTTCTTGCGCTTTTTCGTGGTCGGTACCGTTGTGTGAGATTGTGAAAGCCTTGGTGTAACCTGCATGTACGAAAAGAAACAGCTGTTGTTGTAGGGTTGATGCGCAGCGTCACGGAACTTTATTCCCGTGTTTCTGAGTGGGTGTCCCTCGCGCCATTCCTGCCAGCTGCTGTCGCTGCTTCTGTACATCCTATTCAGCATGGGCTCTATCGATTGGGATGTCGATGGGCCGGTCTCACCGGAGTCATCTTCCGACCTAGCGGAAGCGCTCTTGTATTGATTGCAGTCAAGTCTTCTCTTTTCTGTTTTATGTGTGCCTGGCCCCGGCGCGATCTTTTGTTTCTTGTGTTCGCCACATTCCTCCGAGGTAGGACCTTCATCTGCAGCTCCTCGCTTCTTAAAATTTCGTTCTGCCGTCGGGTATTCGAGTCTTTGATAATCCAACTTCAAGGCCATCAAACCTGTAGCTATCTCCACGCTGCTTAAAGCTCGAGCCGAAGACCTCGGTGCGAAATTTTGGGGTTCGTCCAGGTTCTGGGTAAGCCAAAAATAGTACATTTCCTTAATATCGTCAATGGTGGCAGGACAACGATGACCGTAGCGGAATTGAAGCACCTTGTGCACTTGAGCGTGGGTGAAAAGGTGATTAGCGAAGTAAACGCAGAAGATGAGGTTCTGTCGTAGGTCAGCATCCAGGTCGTAGAAATTATGATTTGGGCGAGATGTCTTGATATCGGCAGGATAACGTTGTAGCTACAAGTGTCAGCGTACTGTACCGGGACAATACGAATTCGTGGAATACGTACGTCTATTGTTTCCAGCCATGTCTTGAACTTGTCATCCGATTGGACTTCGGGAGGAAGAGGCACCAGTCTGGCGTCAAGGCCTTGCCTGACGAGTATTTCGACGTTAAGACGTCCATAGGCAGGCTAAAACGCCGCGAGGTAATAAGAATCAACGCCAAAGTTTGGAATGATAATAGGTGAGTCGATCATTGAGAATAATGCCCAGACTTTCCTACGAAAGCTCTCAACCCCGGGCCTGTTGGGATTTGGATACATCTAGGGGTCTAAAAGGCTAATGTTTTCACCTAAATTTAGCTTTTGAAAGCCTCTGAACCAGCTCAAGAGGCTACATGCCTTTGGTATAGAGACCATCGCCCTGTAAATCTTTGGATATACATCCTCTATTGCTAGTACTCCAACGCCTAGAAACCGGGAGAGAGGATTATTTTGAACGACAATCATTCGTGGGTAGTAGGGGCCTGATTCTCCTTGGCTCCAAAGGAGGAATGGCGGATCCGTTGGGAAGGGATGTGGGTCCCACTTCCGAGTATGAGAATGAATGCTTATGTCGTAAGAGACTCCAAAAGAGTGGCCCCTGAAGTCGACTCGGTTGACACCGATAGGATGGTTCACTGCGCCTCTTATCCTGTTGATATTTCCATCGATAGTTCCGCCCGTTGTGCTGCTGATAGTCCTAGATTTAGTTTGGACTTTATCAGCACGATCTCTCGCCTCAACTTCAGCATCTGGTATAGCCGAGTCCCTCCCTTCTAGATAGGCATGAACGGCCTTTTTCTCAGAACCGTTATTGCTATTGTTATGGTCGGACCGAGAACTGACACCGCTCGAAGAAATACCAACAACGGCTTGTGGGCGTTCAATTGTGAAGCTCCGAGGGTGCTGAAAGGTAGTCAAGCTACTGCCCTCCTTGGTGACACGCGGTGGCTTGATAAGCTCCTGTGGTTGTGTTGCAGACGCATTTAGATCGGGACTGGATGTTGTGTTTTGTTTGGTCCTCTATGTCAGGCAATCAGTTGAGCGTTAGGGCGCCAAAGTATAAGGAGGTACCTTTGCCTCTCTCAACCACTTTTCGAAAGCTCCATCGTCCGACTGAAGGATCTCAGGAAAGGGGAGGAACTCGGTCTCTGTACTGTCGGAGGCCTTACTAATTTCCAATGTGATTGAATCAGGTTCGTAGTCAACGTTGATACACTTTAGGAAGACCGAGCCCAGGGTATCTGGCAAATGAATCTGCGAGCCGACAGAAGAAAGTAAAGCCCAGGCTCTCCGACGGAATCTGTCGGCACCCTGATCAGGGTAGAACCAAGGGTCTCGAAGAGTGATATTTCCAGGTAAATGCGTCTCACCGCACAAACTCTCGTTCCTCAGGTATCTCCCTATCCCCTTCCAATCTCCTCTCGTGAATCATTTGACAGAGAGTTTGCGATGATGCTAGAAATTTTAGCCTCTCCACTAGCTCTTTTGTGAGGTCCAGGTCTGAGCTATGAAAGTCATTTCCTTGCTGAAAACTTTCCATTTGAGCTTGATGGAAGTTGGTTCGTTAGGAAAGATTTAAAGGAGCATGGAGTAAATCTCCTGGTGAACGCTAAACGTCGGCGGGGATCAACGGGTGTTTCCTGTTGAAATGTATGATGTCAATGAGTCATCTGCACGTGATTTGGGTGTAGTGCAATAGTATTATGATAACTAATGGATGGATGTAGCTATGTAGAATGGAATAACCATCACGAGAAATCTCTATT
>JAABUX010004421.1_pt1 | contig 17836 bp, 23 predicted proteins | sample 5561851 | NCBI WGS metagenome assembly JAABUX01 (sample SAMN10711883, study PRJNA513361) | rock metagenome | isolation source: Antarctica rocks | place: Antarctica: Victoria Land, Richard Nunatak red sandstone | collected 2016-01-03 | reverse complement strand
GGCCTGGACGTGCGCGAGATCCCCGAGGGCGACCTGTGCTGCGGGTCCGCCGGGGTCTACAACCTGCTGCAGCCCGAGCCGGCCTCTCAGCTGGGGGAGCGCAAGGCCCGCAACGTGCTGCGGACCGAGGCCGAGCTGCTCGTCACCGCCAACCCCGGCTGCTGGATGCAGGTGACGACGGCGCTCGCTGGTCTCGGGCACCGGATGCCGGTCGCGCACCCGATGCAGCTGCTGGCGGCCTCGATCGACGGCACCTCCCGCGAGCAGCTCCTCGACCGAGCACTGGAGGGCCCGGGAACGCTGGCTCCGGGATAGCTGCCCGAGCCGGCCAACAGCCGCAACCCTGACCGGCCCACAACGGCGGCCGGCCACCCGCACATGGAGGTCATGGATGTACAAGCAGATTCTCGATCCGGTCGGGCACTCTCTGGGCTGGAGCGCGCTCGTCGCCTGCCTCCCGCTGGCAGTGCTGTTCGTGCTGCTCGGCGTGGTCAAGACGCGGGCGTGGATCGCCTCGCTGGTCTCGCTCGTGCTCGCACTCGTCATCGCGATCGCCGTCTACTCGATGCCGGTCGGCCAGTCGTTGCTCGCCGCCTCCGAGGGCGCGGCGTTCGGGTTCTTCCCTATCCTCTGGATCGTGATCAACGCGGTCTGGATCTACCGGATGACCGTCGACAGCGGGCACTTCGACGTGCTGGGCCGCTCGTTCTCCAGCATCAGCGACGACATGCGGGTGCAGGCGGTCATCATCACCTTCTGCTTTGGTGCCCTGCTGGAGGCACTCGCCGGATTCGGCACGCCAGTGGCCATCACCTCGGTGATGCTGGTGGCGCTGGGCTTCGAGCCGATCAAGGCAGCCACCCTCGCGCTGGTCGCCAACACCGCGCCGGTGGCGTTCGGAGCGCTGGCGATTCCGATCACGACGCTGTCGAAGGTGACCTCCATACCGGTGGACGACCTCGGCAAGATGGTCGGGCGCCAGACACCGGTCCTCGCCGTGTTCGTCCCGCTCGCGCTGATCTTCATCGCCGACGGCCGCCGCGGCCTGCGCCAGGCATGGCCGGTCGCCCTGGTCGCCGGGCTCGTGTTCGGCGTCGCGCAGTTCGCGACCGCCAACTACATCTCGGTGCCGCTGGCTGACGTCGTCGCCGCGCTGCTTGCGGCAGCAGCCATCGTCGGTCTGGTCCGCGTGTGGCGCCCGGCCGGGGAGGCAGGGGCGGGCAGGATCTCCGCATCGCCACGGCCACTACCGATCGCCGGCGGGGCCGTCGACGAGCCACCGGTCAGGTCGGCCGGCAGGATCGAGGCCGGGCGTGCGGGCCGTGACCCCGGCATCGAGGTCGCCCGCGCCTACGCCCCGTACGTGATCATCATCGCCGTCTTCGTGCTCAGCAGCCTGGCGTTCGTCAAGGGCACGGCGCCTTCAAAGCCCGGCGGCTCCGGGACGGGCATCAACGCGGTCACGCAGCTGGTCAACTGGCCCGGTCTGCACGTCGTCAACTCGAGCGGGAAGCCGCTGTCGAGCATCCCGTTCAAGCTGGACTACCTCGCGGCAGCAGGCACGCTGCTGCTGATTTCAGGGCTGCTCACGATGGTCGCGCTGAAGGTCAGCCCGGCCCGCGCGCTGAAGGCCTACGTGGCAACGCTGCGCCAGCTCGCACTCGCCATTGTCACGGTGATGGCCGTGCTGGCGCTCGCGTTCGTCATGAACGACTCCGGCCAGACGGTCACGATCGGCAAGTGGATGGCGGGCGCCGGCGGCATCTTCGCCCTGCTGTCACCCGTGCTGGGCTGGCTCGGTACGGCGGTCACGGGGTCTGACACGTCGTCGAACTCCCTGTTCGGCGTGCTGCAGTTGCAGGCCGCCTCGGATGCTCACATCAACCCGCTGCTGCTCGCGGCCGGCAACTCCTCCGGTGGCGTGCTGGGCAAGATGATCTCGCCGCAGAACCTCGCCATCGGCGCAGCCGCCGTGGGGCTGGCCGACCAGGAGGGGGTGCTGTTCCGGAAGGTCCTCGGCTGGAGCCTCGCCTTCCTGGTCTTCATGGCCGCGCTGATCTACCTGCAGTCGACCTCGGTGCTGTCATGGATGATCCCCTGACAGGTCGTCGGCGGGAGCGCACCGACTTGCTGGGGCGTTGTGCTTGCTGTGGAGGACGATGCTGACGCCGGCGGCCCTGAGCTGATCGATGACGAGCCGCTGGACCGCGCGTGGGCGCGTGCTGCCCCGGTGCACGAACTGTCAGCGCACGGGCGGCGGGTGGCGGCGCGGCTCGCTGCGGCGGAGGCGGGGGTCGTCCCCGCTCGTCCTTCCGTGTGGAAGCGGCTGCGCTTCGCCGCGTATCGGATGACCCACCGCTAGCCGGTCGGCTGCGGCGCAGAGCGACCGCTCAGCCGCCGGCATCCGTCTCGTCGACCAGCACCACGATCAGCGTCCGCGGGCCATGCACGCCTTCCACCCTGCTCAGCTCGATGTCGCTGGTGGCCGACGGACCGCTGATGAATGTGAGGGCCCGCCGGGGGTCGAGCCGGGCCAGCGCCTCGGGGACGCTACCCACCACCTGACGGGTCCCGATCACGCACACGTGCCGGTCGGGGACCAGGCTGAGCGCCCGGCGCCCCGACAGCTCGGAACCATCGAGCACGAACGTGCCTGTCTCCGCGATGCCGACGGCGCATCCGGTCAGCACGCCGTCGAGGTTGTCGAGCTCGGCCACCGTCAGCTGTCGCTGCTGCGCCGGATCGTCGACGACCACCTCGACATCGGCGGCGGCATACCACTCGGCGGGCAGCCCCGCGGGCACGCCCAGCCGACGGATGCCGGCCTCAGCCAGGGCCCCGGCGACGACCGTCAGCAGGGTGTCGGCCGTGGCCCGGCGCACCTCGGCGCGGTAGTCGCTGACCCGCTCGGCGAACAGCTCGGCCCCACCGTCGCCGTGGTGCCGGTAGCTTCGCGTGACCGCGACGTCGTCCGGGCCCTCGTCCGGCGGCACGTCGGCCAGTGCAGAGCGGATGCGCCCCAGCACCGCATCCCGCGTGCTCACTGCTCCACCCTGTCGGCCGCCGTGCCGTCCGCGTCCCGCTCGCGCGCCGCCCACCACTGCCGGAAGGACTGGGGAGGCACCGCCGGCGCGTCGCGCGCCCCGCCCCACGGCGTCAGGCCGGACGCGAACGGAGCCGCTGCCCGTCCGGCCCGCGCCGCCCGCTGGGCGGCCTCGTAGCGCCGGCGGGAGGCGAAGGTCCACGCGAGGGTCCGCATCGCCGCGCGCTCCGCGCCGTGGCCGCCAGACTCCTGCGTCACCCGGTTGCGCAGGTGCACCAGCAGCGACGGGATGTCGATCTTCACCGGGCACACCTCGTAGCACGCCCCGCACAACGATGACGCGTACGGCAGCGACGCCGTGCTGCCCTCGAACGCCCGCAGCTGCGGCGTGAGCACCGCCCCAATTGGCCCGGGGTAGACAGACCCGTAGGCGTGGCCGCCGACCCGCTCGTAGACCGGACAGACGTTCAGGCATGCCGAGCAGCGGATGCAGGCGAGCGCAGTTCGGCCCACCTCGTCGGCCAGCACCCGCGTCCGCCCGTTGTCGAGCAGGATGAGGTGGAACTCCTGAGGCCCGTCGCCGGGGGTCACGCCGGTCCAGAACGAGGTGTAAGGGTTCATCCGCTCGCCGGTCGACGAGCGCGGCAGCAGCTGCAGGAACACCTCGAGGTCCTGCCACGTCGGGACCAGCTTCTCGATGCCCGCCACCGTCACCAGCACCTCGGGCAGTGTCAGGCACATCCGGCCGTTGCCCTCGGACTCCACCACGCCGATCGCGCCGGTGTCGGCGACGCAGACGTTGGTGCCGCTGACCGCCATCTTGGCCCGCAGGAAGGTGCGCCGCAGGTGGGTGCGCGCGGCCATCGCCAGCTCGCGCGGCTCGGCCGTGAGTCCCGGGTCGGCCCCGGGCATCTCGCGCAGGAAGATGTCGCGGATCTCGCTGCGGTTCTTGTGGATCGCGGGCACGAGGATGTGTGACGACTGGTCGTTGCCGAGCTGCACGATGAGTTCTGCGAGGTCGGTCTCGTGCGCGGTCACGCCTGCGCTGGCGAGGGCCTCGTTCAGCCCGATCTCGTCGGTCGTCAGCGACTTGACCTTCACGACCTCGTCGACGCCGTGTGCCCGCGCGATGTCGACGACGATGCGGTTGGCCTCGTCCGCATCCGCCGCCCAGTGCACCACCCCGCCGGCGGCGGTGACCGATTCCTCCAGCTGCAGCAGATAGGTGTCGAGGTGGCGCAGCACCCGTTCCTTGAGCCCGCGCCCGGCCTCGCGCAGCTCTTCCCAGTCGGGCAGCTCACCGACGACATCGGCCCGCTTGCCGCGGATCGTCGTCGTGGCGGCGAGCAGGTTGCGCCGCAGCTGGGTGTCCTGCAGGGCGTCGTGGGCGGCCGCCGGGAACTTCTTGGGCGGCGCGGCACCGCGGTGGTCGGTCATGCCACACCCACTTTCCCGCTGGGGCCTACCGGGCCGTCGGTGCTGGCCAGGATCTCGGCGAGGTGCATCACCCGGATGCCGGCAGACAGCCGCCGCAGCCCGCCGTCGAGGTGGGCAAGGCAGGAGTTGTCGGCGGCGGTCAGGACCTCCGCGCCGGTGTCGAGCACCGCCCGGATCTTGCTCGACATCATCGCCGTCGACGTCTCGGCGTTCTTGAGCGCGAAGGTGCCGCCGAAGCCGCAGCACTGCTCGGCCTGCGGCAGGTCGACGAGGTCGAGCCCGCGCACCTCGCGCAGCAGCCGCAATGGGCGGTCACCGACCTGCAGCAGGCGCAAGGAGTGGCAGGTCGGGTGGTAGGTGACGCGGTGCGGGAAGCTGGCGCCGACGTCGGTCACGCCGAGTACGTCGACCAGCAGCTCGGTCAGCTCGTACGTCTTCTCGCGCGCCGGCGATGGCGGGTGCTGATGGCGCACGAGCGCTGCGCACGAGCCGCTCGGGACGACGACCGCGTCGTATCCGTCGAACACCTCGGCGTAGCGGGTGAACAGCGGCTCGACCATCGAGGCGTAGCCGGTGTTGACGTGCATCTGGCCGCAGCAGGTCTGCTCGACTGGGAAGTCGACCTCGCAGCCAAGCCGCTCCAGCAGGCGAACCACCGCCTGCCCCGTCTGTGGGTAGAGCGTGTCGTTGAAGCACGTCATGAACAGGGCCACCCGCACGGAGGCAGGCTACGCCTGCGCCTAGTCGTACGTTTAGGCGGTGGATGTGCCAATCAGCACGATGTGTGCACATCTGGCGGTCCCAGTCGATGCCGGGCCCTAGTTCGCCTACCAGGCCAGAACCATCGCGCTAGCGTTGGGATTATGGACTGGACAACTCCGTTCACGCTGCGGTCGCTCCCGGCGTCCACAAGATCGGCGCCCGACTGGAAGGGCTCGCTCCCGGTGCCCGCGTAGCAGGGGTTGTCGTCGGCCACGAGGTCACCGATAGGATCTGGTCGTCGTCGACGAGGCGCATCGGATGTCGGCGCACTACTACGGCGGCGAGCTGCAGACGACCAAGCGCTACGAGGTGGGCCGGCTGCTCGGCCGCGTCTCGCGCCACCTGCTGCTGATGACCGCAACGCCCCACGCCGGCAAGGAGGAGGACTTCCAGCTGTTCCTCGCGCTGCTCGACAGCGACCGTTTCGAGGGGCGCTACCGCGACGGCGTCCACGCCGTCGACAGCGAGGGCCTGATGCGGCGCATGGTCAAGGAAGAGCTGCTGACGTTCGAGGGCAAGCCGTTGTTCCCCGAGCGCCGGGCTCAGACCTTGCCCGACAAGCTGTCGCCTGGCGAGCGCGACCTCTATGAGGCCGTCACGACCTACGTCCGCGAGCAGATGAACCGGGCCGAGCAGCTCAAGGCGCAGGGCGAGGGGCGGCGGGGCAACACCGTCGGGTTCGCCCTCACCGTCCTTCAGCGCCGGCTGGCGTCCAGCCCTGAGGCGATCCTGCGTTCCCTCGAGCGTCGCCGCAGGCGGCTGGAGACAAAGCGCCAGGGTCTGCATGCCGGCCACACCGACGGGGGAGGCGCTGCAGCGCCGCCTTGACGAGCTGCTCGGCCGCGACCTCGGTGCCGACAGGCCCGAGATCACCAAGGCCGACGTCGACGACCTGACGGCCGACGAGCGCGAGCTAGCCGAGGAAGGCGTGGTCGACGCGGCGTCGGCTGCCCGCACGCTGGAGGAGCTCGACCTCGAGATGGCTACGACATCCGCTCGCGGACCGAGGATGGGCACATGGTGTTCCTAGAGGTGAAGGGCCGCATCCGGGAGGCGGACGACTTCGTCGTTACCCGGAACGAGGTCCTGCGGCAAGAACGCCGACCGTTACCGCCTGGTGCTGGTCAGCGTGTCACCGGACGGCGCCGAGCAGGACGAGATCCGGTACTTGGTCGACCCCTTCCAGGGCTTCGAGTTCGGTGACTTCGCCGCGGGCGGCGTGCGTGGTGACTGGGCGAAGGAGTGGGCCAAGGGCGGGCCGCCGTCTGACTGAGAGTCGGGAGCCCGGACAGCCCCGAGTGGTACCTAACGACCTCGAGCTGCCGACTGTGATACCAAAGCGAGGCCCCGGTATCACTCGCTGGCGATGGGGGAGATGAGTACCACTGAAGCGGGACCAGTTTTCCGCAGTCCAGCAGCCCCACGTCGTGCGAGCAGAGCGCGACTACCTGGCCTTCGTGCCGCCGCCTGTGCCAATCGATCTGCCGCTGGGGCTCGATCTGGCGCGCGCGCTGTCCGCGGCGGACCGCGCGCTCGGCCTGCTTGCGGGTGCGGGGGCGACGTTGCCGAACCCGCATCTGCTCGCCTACACTCTGCTACGTCGCGAGGCTGTGCTCTCCAGCCGCATCGAGGGGACCCAGGCGTCCCTGTCGGACCTGGTGCTGTTCGAGGCCGAAGGTGCCCGTGCTGACCGCGGCGACGTGCGGGAGGTGGCGAACTACGTCCGTGCGGTCGAGCACGTGCTCGACCCGCAGCGTCGCCTGCCGCTCTCGGTGTCACTGCTGCGCGAGGCCCACGCGATCCTGTTGCGCGGGGTGCGCGGCGGCTACGCCGACCCGGGCCAGGTCCGGCGGTCGCAGAACTGGATCGGCAGCCCCGGCTGCACCCTGAACGACGCCACCTATGTCCCGCCCCCGCCCGAGCGGCTCTGGGAATGCCTCGACGCCTTCGAGAAGGGCCTGCACGTCGAGCAACCCCTGCCGCCACTGCTCGCGATCGGGTGCCTGCACTACCAGTTCGAGGCCATCCATCCGTTCATCGACGGCAACGGCCGCGTCGGGCGGCTGCTGGTCGTGCTGCTGCTGGCCGAGTGGGGCCTGCTCCCGGCGCCGATGCTCGACCTGTCGGCCTACCTCGAGCCACGTCGTGACCAGTACTACGCGAGACTCCTCGCCGTCTCCACCGACGCCGACTGGCACGGGTGGCTGTCGTTCTTCCTGGAGGCCGTCGCCGCCCAGGCGCTCGATGCGGTCCAGCGGTCACGCCGGCTGCAGGAGCTGCGCAACGGCTATCGCAGCACGGTCGCGACTGCGCGATCGTCAGGCCTGCTCGGGCGACTCGTGGATGCGCTCTTCGAGACGCCGGCGCTCACGATCCCTCGAGCGCAGGCACTGCTGGGGATCACTCACCGGGCCGCCCGGCTCAACGTCGAGAAGCTGATCGAGGCAGGCATGCTCCAGGAGGTGCCGACGGCCGGTCGCCAGAGGCTCTTCCTCGCCGACGAGGTACTGAGGGCTGTCGAGGGCTTGCCGTTCGCGACGGCGTCCAGCGTGAGAGGGGATACACCATGACCGCGCCCGTCAAGCGCAAGCTCATCGAGGTGGCGCTACCGCTGGAAGCCATCAACCGGGTGTCGGCGCGGGAGAAGTCGATCCGGCATGGCCACCCGTCGACGCTGCACTTGTGGTGGGCTCGGCGACCACTTGCCGCGTGCCGGGCCGTCCTGTTCGCGCAACTCGTGGACGACCCCTCCGCGCATCCCGAGCGCTTTCCGACGGAGGAGGCCCAGGCCAAGGAGCGCCAGCGGCTGTGTGACCTCATTGAGCGCCTGGTGGTCTGGGAGAACGCCAGGACGAGACACTGCTGCGCGCGGCCTACGAGGAGATCGCCGCCTGCTTCGACGGCAAGCCACCTGCGGTGTTGGACCCCGTCTGCGGCGGCGGGTCGATCCCACTGGAGGCGCAGCGGCTCGGGCTGGAGGCCCACGCCAGCGACCTCAACCCAGTCGCAGTGCTCATTACGAGAGCACTGATCGAGATCCCCCCGCGGTGGGCGGGCCAGGCGCCTGTCTTTCCCGGTGCGGCGGGCTCGCGCATGGGCACCTGGCCGCGGGCCATCGGTCTCGCCGAGGATGTCCGTCGATATGGGGCTTGGATGCGGGACGAGGCTGAGAAGCGGATCGGGCACCTGTACCCGAAGGCGACCCTGCCGAACGGCAGCAAGGCGACTGTCATCGCGTGGATCTGGGCCCGGACCGTAGCGTGCCCGAACCCCGCGTGCGGGACGACGATGCCGCTGGTGAGTTCGTTATGGCTGTCCAAGAAGAAGGAGCGGCCTACCTGGCTAAAAACGGTAGTCAGCGGGAAGCAGGACTCTTGCGACATCGTCGCAGACAGAAGTGGGCCTCCCCCTTCGCCAAAGCTGGGTAGAGGAGCGTTCGCCTGTCTCGTCTACGGCGATACGACGGGCGAGAATTATGTCAAGGCCGAAGGCATGGCAGGTCGGATGGGTGTGCAGTTGCTGTCCGTCGTCGCAGAGGGGAATCGGCAGCGGACATATCTTGCACCGAGCGACGAGCACGTGCAGGCAGCAGCCGTTGTGCGGCCCACGGACGGGCCTGAGGCACTGATGCCGGACGACTCGTGCTGATCCTCGCCCCAGCCTTCGGCCTTAGTTCTTACGCTGACCTGTTCACAAACCGCCAGCTCGTCGCGCTGACCACCTTCAGCGAACTCGTTACCGAGGCCCGCACCAAGATCGCCGACGACGCCCGCGCTCCGCTGCTTGCACTGCTCTACCCAGGAGTCGACCCGCGAGAGCAATTCCACGAGGACCACATCTTTCCCCGTTCAATTCTGCGATCGAAGGCGAAAATGCGAGCTGCCTAGGTCCCGAACGATCAACTTGAGCGCTTCGTCAATATGTGCGACCGAGTGCCGAACCTGCAACTGCTTCGCGGGGCCGATAACATCGGCAAGAGTGACAAGCTTCCGATGGACTGGCTGGACCGACACTTTGCAACGCACGCTCAACGTGAGGTCTGGCTCCGCGAGTACGACGCGTTCGACATGCCAGCCAACGTGAGGGACTTTCCGGCATTCTTCGCCGTACGCCGAGAACGGATGCGAACCCGGCTTTCGCAACTCCTCGGAGCCCAGGAGAACGCGATCGTCACGGAGATTCCTATAAGCAGCGGCTTCGTAGACAAGCCGGATCCGGGCAACGAAGGTCTTTGACGCAACCGTCTTGGCGGGCTTTTTCGCGGTGACGGGCGGCACTGCGGGCCGACATGTGCGTGTCACCGCCGGTTCGGGTCGGCGACGACGAAGCTGAACAGCGAAGGGCCGGACCGGCGCAGGCCCCGTCTGCTTGAGCCAACGTGACTTTCCGTACAGCCCGCCGCGGGGGTTGCGCCGACGACGGTCAGCGCGGTCACCGCGCGCGACGGGCATTATCGAGGGATGCAGCAGCCTGCCTTCTCCTCCGTCGACGACGTCCGCGCCCGGCTGGCCGAGACGGGCTACCTCGCCGACGACGCCATCGCGACGACCGTCTTCCTCGCCGACCGGCTCGGCAAGCCGCTGCTGGTCGAGGGCCCAGCCGGGGTCGGCAAGACCGAGCTGGCCAAGGCGGTGGCCACCGCCACGGGCAGCGAGCTCATCCGGCTGCAGTGCTACGAGGGGCTCGACGAGGCCCGCGCGCTGTACGAGTGGAACTACAAGAAGCAGCTGCTGCGCATCCAGGCGAGCAGCGGAGACTCGGCCTGGGCCGACACCCACGACGACATCTTCAGCGACGAGTTCCTGCTCGCCCGGCCGCTGCTGACCGCCATCCGCCGCACCGACCCCACCGTGCTGCTGGTCGACGAGACCGACAAGGCCGACGTCGAGGTCGAGGGGCTGCTGCTGGAGGTCCTGTCGGACTTTCAGGTGACGATCCCCGAGCTCGGCACCATCACCGCGGTGCGCCGCCCCATCGTCGTGCTCACGTCCAACGCCACCCGCGAGCTGTCCGAGGCGCTCAAGCGGCGCTGCCTGTACCTGCACCTGGACTACCCGTCGGCCGAACGCGAGCGCGCCATCGTGCAGGTCCGCGTGCCTGACGTGTCCGAGCAGCTCGCCGACTCGCTCGTGCGCACCGTGCGGGCGCTGCGGGCGATGGAGCTGAAGAAGTCGCCGAGCATCGCCGAGACCATCGACTGGGCCCAGACGCTGCTTGCGCTCGGCCGCGACGACCTCGACGAGGCCGCCGTGCGCGACACTCTCGGCGTCGTCCTCAAGCACGCATCCGACCAGGCCCGCGCCGTCGCCGAGCTGAAGCTGGCCTGAGATGGCGCTGCTGGACCGCGTCATCGAGCTGACCTCCGCGCTGCGCGGCGCGGGACTGCCGGTCAGCACCGCCGAGACCGTCGACGCCGTCACCGCGATGGGCCGCATCGAGCTGCTCGACCGCGAGCAGCTGCGCGCCGCGCTCGCGGCCACCACGTGCAAGCGCCCGGTGTACCGCCGCACCTTCGACACGCTGTTCGACCTGTACTTCCCGCCGCGGATGGGCGACGGCTACAGCGCCGGGATGGATGCGGACGGCGACGCCGACGGCACGGGGGACGAGGGCGAGGCGCCCGACCTGCCCCCCATCGATCCCGACCTGCTGCGCCAGTTGATGCGCGCCCAGCTCGAGAAGCTGCTGGCCGACGGCGACGAGGACGCCATTCGCCGCTTCGCCCGCGAGGCCGTCAGCCGGATGGGGCGGGCCGACGCGGCACCCGGGCGGCAGTCCTGGTTCACCTACCGGGTGATGCGCCAGCTCTCGCCGCAGACCCTTACCGCCTCGTTGCTGACCCTGATGCTGGGCGAGCAGCAGCGCGGCGGGTTCGCCGAGAAGATCGCCCGGCAGACCATCACCGACAGGATGCGGCTGTTCGAGGAGGCCGTCGAGTCCGAGGTGCGGCGCCGGCTCGCCGAGGACCGCGGGGCCGAGCAGATCGCCCGCACCGCTATTCGCCCGCTGGCCGAGCAGGTCGAGTTCCTGCGGGCCTCGCGGGCCGACCTCGTCGAGCTGCGGCGCGAGGTGCACCCGCTCGCGCGCCGGCTCGCCACCCGGTTGACCGCGCGGCGTCGGCTCGGCCGCAGCGGACGGCTGGACTTCCGGCGCACGGTCCGCGCCTCGCTCGCGACCGGCGGCGTACCCGTCGTCACTCACCACAAGCCGCACAAGCCGCACAAGCCCGAGCTCGTGGTGCTGTGCGACGTCTCGGGCTCGGTCTCGTCCTTCGCCCACTTCACCTTGATGCTGACCAACGCGCTGCGCGAGCAGTTCACGCGGGTCCGGGCATTCGCCTTCATCGACAGCGTCGACGAGGTGACCGACCTGGTGCGCGGCGACGACCTCGGCGACATGATGTCGAAGATCGCGAACCAGGCCGACCTCGTCTGGTTCGACGGGCACAGCGACTACGGGCACTCATTCGAGATATTCCGCGAGCGCTACAGCGAGGCCCTCACGCCCAAGACCTCGCTGCTGATCCTCGGCGACGCCCGCAACAACCACCGGTCGCCCGCGGCGGGGGCGCTGCGCGAGATCGCCCGCGAGTGCCGGCACAGCTACTGGCTCAACCCCGAGCCGCGCGGCTACTGGGGGACCGGCGACTCGGCCACTGCGGTCTACGCTCCGCTGGTCGACGAGATGGTCGAGTGCCGCAACGTCGAGCAGCTCAGTGACTTCGTGCAGCGCGTCCTGCCGACCTGAGAGCCGGACGACGCCCGTCGGAACTGCTCAGACGCCGGAACCCGGCCGGGACGGCACGCCGGCCTGCTCTGAGGACGAGCCGCGGGCCTCGCCCTCGCGTCCGCCCTGGTGCCGCCCGACCTGTGAGCCCGCGTGGTTCTGCTTCACCTCGAGCACCGTTACAGCGACGATGACCACGGCGCCGAGCAGGACGACGATGAGGGCGGCGCCCTCCTGCTTCAGTACCGCGAGCACGGCGGCGATGAGCAGCAGCGTGATGCCGACGGCGGTCATCATGCCCACCGGGGTGCGCGGCCGGGGCATCGCCATGGTTCCTCCTCGATCGGCGGTCCGCGGCAGGCGGCCGCGGCGGTGTGCGGAACGCTCGTGCGTCGTGCGCAACGGTAGCGCGAACGGCCCGGACGGTACGGTCCCGGGGTGAGCACGCAGCCGCGCCGGCTCGGCGTCATGGGCGGCACCTTCGACCCGGTGCACAACGGGCACCTCGTCGCCGCCAGCGAGGTAGCGGCGCTGTACGGGCTCGACGAGGTGGTCTTCGTCCCCACCGGCAAGCCGTGGCAGAAGACCGAGCGGCACGTCAGCCCGCCCGAGGACCGCTACCTCATGACCGTGCTGGCGACGGCGAGCAACCCGCAGTTCTCGGTCAGCCGGGTCGACGTCGACCGGCCGGGCGCGACGTACACCATCGACACCCTGCGCGAGCTGCACGAGCTGAACCCCCGCTCGGAGCTGTTCTTCATCACCGGCGCCGACGCGCTTGCCCAGATCCTCGACTGGCACGACGCCTCGGAGCTGTTCAAGCTGGCGCACTTCGTCGGCGCGACCCGTCCCGGCTACCCGCTACAGCTCGACCACCGCTTCCCCGACGGCACCGTCAGCCTGGTCGAGGTGCCGGCGCTCACCATCTCCTCCTCGGACTGCCGGGCTCGGGTGTCCCGCCAGAGCCCCATCTGGTACCTGGTGCCGGACCCGGTCGTGCGCTACATCGACAAGCGCGGGCTGTACCGCGTCGACTGAGCGATCCGGATCCGGCTGTTGGCACAACTGCATGGCAGCGCGTGTTGTGTCAAGGTGGGTGGCAAGCACGTCTGCCACCGCTGAATGACCGAACCAAAGCGCCGGAGCCGCCTGTGACCGCAACACCTCGTGCCGTTGAGCTCGCCCTCGTCGCGGCGCAAGCCGCCTCAGACAAGCTCGGACGCGACGTCGTCATCATCGATGTCAGCGAACGGCTCGTGATCAGCGACTGTTTCGTCGTGACGAGCGCATCCAACGATCGGCAGGTCGCAGCGATCGTCGACGAGGTCGAGCGCCAGCTGCGGACCGAGGGCGTGAAACCCGTGTTGCGCGAGGGGGAGCGGGAGCGCCGGTGGGTGCTGCTCGACTTCGGTGACGTGGTGGTGCACGTGCAGAGCGACGAGGACCGCCTCTACTACTCGCTCGAGCGGCTGTGGAAGGACTGCCCGACGATCCCGTTCGTTGACCGCGATCGGGAGCGGGCCGAGCTTCGCGCCGGAGCCGCCGCGCCTGGAGCGTGAGCGAGCCGTGCCAGCGCCTGATCGTGCTCCGGCACGGCCAGACCGCGTACAACCTCGTTGGCCGATTCCAGGGTCAGCGCGATGAGCCACTGGATGACGTCGGCCGCGAGCAGGCCCGCGTCGTCGCTCCGGTCATCAGCGCCATGCAGCCGACGGCGCTCGTCTCGTCCGACCTCAGGCGGGCCGTCGACACCGCCAGCTGCATCGCCGACCTGATCGGGCTGCCGCTCGCCGTCGACCCTGGCCTGCGTGAGATCGACCTCGGCACCTGGTCGGGCCGTACCGCCGAGGAGGCTGCGGAGCTGTTCCCGGAGGAGTACGCCGCCTGGGTGCGCGGGGAGGAAGTCCGACGCGGCGGTGGCGAGACTTACCGCGAGGTCGCCGACCGGGCGGTGGCGGTGATCGAACCACTCGTTGCGGCACAACCACCCGGGGGCCTCGTCGTCGCGGTCACCCACGGCGGCACTGTCCGTTCGATCGTCGGCCGCATGCTGGGTATGGGCTCCGACACCTGGGCGAGCCTGGGCCCGACGGGCAACTGTGAGTGGGCGGAGCTACGAATGCTCTACTGCCATTGGCGACTGTCGCGGTACGGGATGCCGGGCTAAGGCGGAGGCCGGCGCCGGCCGGCAGGCGGCGGTCGTGTCCGGGTATGGTGGCGGACGTACGGGGCTGTGGCGCAGCTGGTAGCGCACCACACTGGCAGTGTGGGGGTCAGGGGTTCGAGTCCCCTCAGCTCCACCGCGTCTGACCTGGCCTTTCACCTCTCGGGTGGAGGGCCAGAGTCATCCGATGGTGCCAGCGTGGTGGCCAGTGGCCCAGATTCAGCCCCACAGCGCGGTTCCCATCCGGTCGGCCGCCTCCCGCGCCAGCGCCGGCATCACGTGCGAGTAGGTGTCGGTTGTGGTCCTCATCTGCGAATGGCCGAGCAGCTCCATGACCACCCGCGGATGCACCCCGGCGCTCAGCAGCAGCGTCGCGGCCGTGTGCCGGCCGTCGTGCAGCCGGACCTCACGCACCCCCGCGTCGCGCAGCAGTGCCTTCCAGGCCCGCCAGTCCGCCTTTCGGTCGATGGGCCGTCCGTTGACTTGGCAGAACACGAGCCCGTGATCGTCCCAAAGGGGTCCGGCCGCCAGCCGCTCGGCGAGCTGGGCCGAGCGGTGCAGCCGTAACGCCTCGACGAGCTGCGCCGGCAGCGGAAGCGTGCGCCGGCTGCGGTCCGCCTTCGGCTCTTCGTAGGTCAGCCCCTTGCCGACCACCCGGTGCAGCCCACGCCGCACGCTCAGCGTTCCCGCGTCTAGGTCGACGTCGGCCCATCACAGCCCGAGCGCCTCGGACTGGCGCAGCCCGACCGCGACCGCGACCGTCCACCGAGCCGCGTTCCGGCTGGAGGTGGCCGTGGCGAGCACCCGCCGCGCCTCATCCCCGCTGAGCGGCAGCGCCGTCTCCGGCCGCTTGACGGCGGGCGGGTCGACGAGGGTCGCCACGTTGCGCGCTACCTTGCCGCGCTGGGCCGCGACCTTCAACGCCCGGGACAGCACGCGGTGCGCTCGGAGGACGGTCGCCGGAGCTAGCCCACTCTCGAGCAGGCGCCCATACAGCGACTCGAGGTGCTCGGGCTGGAGCCGGTCGAGCCGGTGGTGGCCGAGTCCGGGCACCAGGTGCAGTCGGACCGTCGTCCGGTAGCTCTCCAGGGTCCGGGGACGGACCCGGCGGGCAGCGATGGTGTCTAGCCAGTGCCCGAGCCACACGGCCACCGTCGGCGCACGGCCGGCAGCCTCGGCCGTGCCGGCGTCCCGCTTCGTCTCCAGTGCCCGCACCTTGGGGACGACCTCGGCGCGTCGCTGCCCCGACACGTGCCGCCGGTCGCGGGCGCCGTTGTCCTTGAGTCCCATCGAGACGTAGCCGTGCCAGCGGCCCGCGGCGTCCTGATGGATGGAACTCTCACCGCTTGAATGTCTGGTCACGCGTTCGACTCCTTCTCGAGGCGTTGCCGGCTGCGCCAGGCCCGCTGTGCCTGAGCGTTGGCGCACTCCTTCGAGCAGTAGGTGACCCCGGACCGGCGGCTGTAGTGGGCGGACCGGCCGCGCTGACGTAAGAAATCCCGACCGCAGGCGGGGCATGACAGCCAGTGAGGGTGTTCAGAAAGGTCGTTGACGAGCTGCAGCACGGCGATGGAGTAGAGGGACGGGATCTGCACCCGGTCACGGGCGGTGTCGCCTAGGTCGATCTCCACCCGGACGTGGAACGGGGCGAGCGCCGCGTTGGTGAACCAGCGGAAGTTGTCCCACGCCTGCAGCTCGGTGGTAGCCGACTCGGGCCAGGCTGCGCGTACGTCCTCGCCTCTGCCGTACGCCAGGACGTGGCTTGTGAGCCGGCGCAGGACGTGGGCGCGGTACGTGAACTCATCCACGTGAACCGATAGGTCCGGCCAGAGGCGGTGTTCACGGGCGTAGCTGCGCCCGTACCCGGTCGAGACTTCGAGCATCGACCGGGGCATGCTTTCGGCCTTGGGTAGGTCCCGGTCCTGTTCGACGCTGATTGCGTCGGCGAGCGTTCCGTGCTTGCGCGTGAACTCGGCGACTGACTCCACGCTTGCGAGGTCTAGGTCGGCTAGCTCGAAAAGGTAGAGCTGGTCGGGCGGGGCCACGAGTTGGCCAGGGCCATGGCCGCTACCGATGAGCAACCGCTCGCCGTCCACGACCCGCACGTCCGGTTCCACCCATGCGCGTGGCACGGGCACGGGTGACCCGGGCCAGGTCGTAATACGAAGGTGTTGATGGTTCGTCACTTGCCGCTCGGCCCTTTGCGTAAGACGATGTGCGTGGCGGTTCGTATTGAACCGCAGCGGACGCCAACAAGCAAGAGAGGCGGCAACGGCTATGTACACGGAAACGGTGCGGGCGAGCGAGCCCGACGGCAGCGGCCCAGGGCTGATGCGGCCCGAGGGCAGCGGCCCAGGGCTGATGCAGCCCGAGGAGGCCGCCTGGTGGTTGCGGGTCAGCCGAACGACCGTGTTCGAGCTGCTGAAGAGCGGCGAGCTGGCGAGCGTCAAAATCGGCCGAAGCCGTCGGATTTCGCGGGCCGATCTTGAGTTGTACGTCGAGCGGCTGCGCAGCGAGCAGACCCGCGACCCCGCTGCCGCCTGACCCCGGAAATGACGAAGCGACCGCGCTCAACGGCCGCCTGCGTCACCCACCACCGAGGCCACGAGGAGGCCCCAAGTGCACAATACGACCCCCCCACGGCTCGTCGAGCCACCCCCCGCGAGCGGCCCTGACCGTCTCCGCTGGCTTGACGACCTTGACGCCGCGATCTCGCTCGACTCCCTGCGCCTCGCGGCCGGGCTGACCGTCCAGGGCGCCAGCCCGCTCGCCGTGATCGACCTGCTGGAGGATTTCTGCACATACCTGACAGCCCGGCTGCGCGCCGTCGTCGACGAGCACATCTGCGCCGAGCTGCAGGCCTCAGCGTGAGCACTCTTTCCGGTGCGTTGGCGCTGGCCCGTCGCGGTGTCAGCGTCCTGCCACTACATGAGCCCGTCGATGCTGGCACGCCTACGGTGTCCTGCTCCTGCCGCCGCGGCGACTGCACCTCGGTTGCAAAGCACCCGAGGACCGGTCACGGGCTCGCCGACGCCTCCACCGACCCCGACGTGATCGAGGGATGGTGGCGTCGCTGGCCCTCGGCCAACGTCGGCGCCTGCACTGGCGTGAAGTTCGACGTGTTGGACATCGACGGGCCGCAAGGGCTGTGCAGCCTGGCGCAGCTCGTCGACGCCGGCCGCGTTCCCGACGTGATCGCCACCGTCGTCACCGGGCGCTCGTTCTCGTGGCACCTGTACGTCCCCGCGACGGGGCGCGGCAACAGGGCGGGGATGCTGCCGGCGATCGATTACAGAGGGCAAAACGGCTACGTCGTTGCGCCTCCGAGCTTGCACCCCACCGGTCGGCGGTACGCCTGGCAGGACATCGAACCCGTCGGGCCGGCTGAGCACCGACGCATCCTCGAGGCAGCCCACCGCGGGCTCGTCGTCACCGGGACTGCCGCATGAGCGCCGACGGTGTCGACCTCGCGAGCCTCGTCCTCCCGTGGGAGGACGCACCGGCTGCCACGTCGCGGGCGGCTGCTCCTGCCGTCCCTGTCGTTCCGTCCGGTCGGTCGACCGGCTACGCGCAGGCCGCGCTCGTACGGGAATGCGAGAAGGTCGCATCCACCCTGCAGGGCTCGCGCAACCACCAGCTCAACGCTGCGGCGTTCAATCTCGGGCAGCTTGTGTCCGGTGGTGAGCTCTCAGAATCCGACGCCC
>JAABUX010004420.1_pt1 | contig 17836 bp, 21 predicted proteins | sample 5561851 | NCBI WGS metagenome assembly JAABUX01 (sample SAMN10711883, study PRJNA513361) | rock metagenome | isolation source: Antarctica rocks | place: Antarctica: Victoria Land, Richard Nunatak red sandstone | collected 2016-01-03 | reverse complement strand
GCCGCCCAGCAGAGTAGCACGACTACGTTAAGGTGGCCTGCGACATGATGCAGGGGTAAGGTAATGAGACATGCCGACACCAGTTGCCCCGCCGACCCTCGAAGACGCGATCGCCCTGGCGGCGACAGCGCACCGCGCTCAGGTCTACCCCGTGCCCGGCGGCGAGCCGTTTATCCTACACCCTTTACGCGTGATGCTGGGGGTTGAGGGGGATGTGGAGCGGGTCGTGGCCGTCCTGCACGATGTCGTCGAGGACACCGTATGCACGCTCGACGATCTGCGCCAGGCCGGATATCCGGGGACGGTCGTCGACGCGCTCGACCTTCTCACACACCGCGACGGTGAGACCTACGAGGCGTACATCGGGCGCGTCGCCGCCGATCCCATCGCGCGCCGCGTCAAGTTAGCTGACCTAGCCGACAACCTTGCCACCAATCGGCGGCTCGCCTCAATTCCCGACACACGCGGGCGTATCGAGCGGTACGAGCGGGCGCGCCATCGGTTGCGATCGACATCGGACACGCAAGGATAGAGATGGAGCGGTAGAGTTAGGAGGAGATATAAATGGCTGTCCGCCTGTACAACGTGACCATCGAGGCGTTGACCGCGAGTGAGCAGAGGTCCATCTTGGGCGATCCGACACAGGCATTCCTGGCCAGCTTGGCGTCTCTCCAAGGGCGGCCACGTTTCCCCACTCACTGAGCGCGTATGAGTATGAGGGACTGGTACGTATGTGCTGTGAAGGCAAAGGGGTGGTTGTTACAACCATCTCTTTGAGAATGTAGCCGGTAAGGGGTAGACGTAACACCTACCCCTTCGACCCGAGGGAGAGAGGCGATGACGACACAAGGCGACATGCCTGACACCGAGATGATCAACCACGGCACGGTCCCCATCGAGCGCGGCTGGGCCTCGCCCCACTACGCCAACCCGTACCAGGCGCTCTTCACCGAGCTCAGCCGCCGCTTCTCCGTCCCGTCGTACCACGCGCTCCCGGTCGAGCGGTACCACCGCGCCATGGCGTGGCTCAACGAGCTGCACACTGCCCTTGCGGCCGGGGCAATGCCCACACTGGGATCGTGACCACTCCTATTGTGGACAAGCGTGTTCTCCGGCTACATTCTCCTGGACAGTGAGCAATTTATGAAGGGAGCGACGAATGGATGTGCGAGACAAGGTAGCTATCGTGACGGGCGGCGGAACGGGGATCGGGCGGGCGACGTCGCTGTTGCTGGCGCGGCAGGGCGCGACGGTGGTGGTCAACTACTCGCGCTCGCGTCAGGACGCGGAGAGCACGGCGGCGGAGATTGAGGAGGCTGGCGGCCGGGCGCTGGCGGTTGGGGCGGACGTGGCCGACGAGCGCCAGGTGGTCGCGATGGTCGAGCGCGTCGCGGCTCACTTCGGCGGCGTCGACCTGCTGGTCAATAATGCCGCCACCACGGAATACATCGCGCTCACGGACCTCGACGCGGTCACGGACGAGGTGTGGGACCGCATCTTCGCGGTCAACGTTAAGGGCATGTTCTACTGTGCGCGGGCCGTCGCTCCGCGTATGCGCGCCCGCGGGCAGGGCGCCATCGTCAACATCGGCAGCATCGCCGGCCTCCTTGGTAGCGGGTCGTCCCTGCCCTACGCCGTCTCCAAGGCGGCCGTCATTGGACTGACGCGCTCCCTGGCCCGCGCCCTGGCGCCCGAGATCCGCGTCTGCAACGTCGCGCCGGGCATCGTCGAGACGCGCTGGGTGGCGGGGCGCGACGAACACGTGCAGCGGCTCAGCGCGGGCGCGCCGCTGCAGCGCACGGCCACACCCGAGGACATTGCCGCGTTGGTCTGCGCCCTGCTGGCCAACGACGCCGTGACCGGGCAGACGGTGCCCATCGACGGCGGCATGGTCATGGATTAGGCGCCGCGCTCCTGGCGTGAGCCGGTCGGCCGAGGCGACGAGTCCGCGCTGGTCGGCGCCGAGCTCACGGTCGTCGCCAGCTGGACCTGGAGACGCCCCAGCTCGGCGGAGAGCGCGGCGGCGACGGCGGCCGCATCCGTCCCGTCGCGCCGGGCGCTCTGCGCCTGCGCAATCGCTCGATCCAGGGCGGTTGCCGCCTCCTCGCGTCGCCGATTTGTTCGGCGCAGGGCGACGGCCTCGGTCAGCGTGCCCGCATCGTAGCCGGTGCGCTCCTCCGCCAGCCGCAGCACGTCCGCCCTATCCAGGGCGGCGTCCTCGCCCTCGCGATCGGCGAGGTACTCCACGACGCGCTGGGCCGCCTCGCGCCGCTCGGCGTGCGGACTGCGCGGCGTCACTGTGTCGACCAGGAGGCGGCCGGCGTACACGGTGGCTGGCTCGCGCGTCGCCAGGACGCGCCGCCAAGCATCCAAGCCGTCTTGCCGCACCAACTCGTCCGGGTCCTTGGCGTCGCCCAGCGCCACGGGGTCGACGACCTGGATGTTGGGGGCCGTCGTCGCCTGCCGGGACTGCTCCAGCGCCGCTCGCGTGCCCTCGCGGCCAGCCGTGTCGTTGTCGAACAGCAAGGTCACGCGGCGCACACCCCAGCCAGCCAGGGCCTCGAAGCGATCCGCCGTCAGTTCGCGCCCGCTCCCGCCGACCGCCGCGACGTTTGTGACGCCCAGCGCCTGGAGCAGAAGCACGTCGAGCAGGCCCTCCACCAGCACCAGGTCGTGGCGCCCGGCCACGGTGGCCAGCGCCACGTCCAATCCGAAGGCCACCAGATCGCGCTTCGAGGCCCCGCGCAGATAGAGATATTTGGCGCCGGTGTTGGTGACGCCGTCCACGTTGCGGGCAAAGAGGGTGGCGAGGCGTCCCCGGCGGTCGCGCCAGGGGCCGACGAGACGGCCCATCCAGGCGGGCGTGATCAGTCCGCAGTCCTCGATCTCCTGTGCGTTGAAGCCTGCGCCAAGCAGGTGCAGTTCAACCGACACGGGGTCGGTGTAGAGGCCGAGACCGAGGTCGGCGAGGCGGTCGGCGGGGAAGCCGCGCCCGGCGAGGTAGTCGCGCGCCGTCGCGCCGTCGTCGCCGGCCAGGGACTGCTGGGCAAGGGCAAGGAACGATTCGAGCATGGAAGCGCGCCGCTCGCGGGCCGCGGCGCGGGCCACGGCCTCCGGCGTCAGTTCTCGCTCGGGGAAGGGCACGCCGGCGCGGTCGGCCAGGGTGCGCACCGCGTCCACGAAGGTGATGCCGGTGGGCGCGCTGCCGCCATTGACGAAGGCGACGACAGAGCCGCTGCCGCAGCGCGAGTAGCAGCGCCAGGCCAGCGTCTCGGTGTCCACCGAGAAGGCCGACGTGTTGTCGCCGTCGTGCAGCGGGCAGGCCGCGCGCCAGTAGCGGCCGCGCCGGCTGGTGAAGCGCACGTCGCCGTACACGTCCTCGATGCCGAGGCGCGGCAGCACGTCCTGGTCCAGGAAGGTCAGGAGGTCGCGCGCGGGTTGCGGGTCACGTTGCACTGCAGGGTCGCTTTCGCTGAGCGGGCGCCGAGTCGCCAATCGTCCTATACCCATTATCATAGCGAAGGGTGCGGCTACGTCGATAGGTTATCCCCTCGTGGCCTCGCGGTTCGCGCATGTCGTCAGAATTTTAGCGGCAGGCCGACTCTCCGGCAAAATCCGAGAAGTTTTCATAGTACATTAGTGCTATGCTCAGGATACGGCTGGTCGATGACCCCATCCCGCTCAAAACGATGGAGAAAGCGATGTCGCAACCGACACTGGATAGGGAGAACAAGACACTTCTTTCATACCTGAGCGCTCAGCGTGCTCACGTGCTTGGAATCCTGGAGGGCCTTGACGAGGAAGCCCTCCGGCGGCCGGTCCTGCCGTCGGGGTGGACCTGCCTGGGGCTGGTACAGCATCTCGCCCTGGACGTCGAGCGGTCCTGGTTCCGCGGCGTGGTCGCCGGCGAGCAGACGGTCATTGACGACCTGGCCGAAGCCCCAGACGACGCCTGGCGCGTCGGCGCGGATGCGCCGGCCGAGGCCGTGTTCGACGTGTACCGGCAGGAGATAGACCGCGCGAACGCCATCATCACTGCCACTCCTCTGGACACCGCACCGGCCTGGTGGCCCCCCGACCTTTTCGGCGACTGGCGGCTTCACACTCTGCGGGAAATTATCCTGCACGTGATGACGGAGACCGCCTGCCACGCCGGTCATCTCGACGCGGTACGTGAGCTCATCGACGGCAGGAGTTGGCTTGTCCTGACCGAATGAGGCGCGCCCCGACCGGCCGCTCAGTGGACGCTCTCTAACCTGGAGAAAAAAGGAGGAGGAGCAGGGTCCACGAGCAGGGCGTGACACTGGCATGAGCATGAGCTTGTGAGTTACATTGGTTATATTGAAGGGGAGCGTGAGGAGGGCAGCATGGACAGGATGAGACGCGCCGCGTTGATTGACGCCTACAAAGACGGCTACCAGGCGGTTGTCGACGCCCTGGCGGGAATCACCGAGGCTCAGCTCGACGCGCGACCGGGACCAGGGGAGTGGACAGCGCGTGAGATTGTCCACCACCTCGCGGACAGCGAGATGACCTCCGCGTTGCGGCTGCGCCGCCTGCTCGCCGAGGAGCGCCCGACGATCGCGGGCTATGACGAGGGAGAGTTCGCGCGGCGGCTGTACTACGCCGAACGGCCTATCGCCCCGTCCCTTGACGCCTTGCGCGCGGCGCGGGCCACCACGGCGTCGATCCTCGACCGCATGACGGAGGATGAGTGGACGCGGGAAGGGACGCATAGCGAGAGTGGCCGCTACACCATGGAGGACTGGTTGGAGATCTACGTCGCACACGCCCGCGATCACGCCGCCCAAATCCGCCGTGCCCGTGAGGAAGTGCCGGCGAATTGAGCAATGCTCTTTCTGACATAGTAACATGTGGCCGGGGAAGGGAGAAAACAAGGGTTATGCCTACAGCGCGCGCGCATAGCGCTGGGTGCCCTGCTGTCCGTGTGCGCGCGACGAAGGCTTTGGGAAAGAGCGAGCGTGTTGCCGTGCGTCTCAGTCCTGAGCAAAAGGAACTGATGCAGCGTGCGGCCGATCTGGAGCATAGGACACTGACCGATTTTATGGTCGGGAGCGGCATTCGCAGCGCCGAAGATGTTATCCGCTGACATGACGTGATCGCTCTCTCGGAACGAGGAGCGCGTGTTTTCATGGAGGCGGCTTTCGATCCAAAGCCAGCGAATGAGTACGTGCGTCAAGCGGCGGAGCAGTACAAGGCTGCCTTCGGCGATCGCTAGAGCACCGATCAAGAAACACAAGGGATAGGCTAATGAGTCATGGGTAAAAGGAATCCCGCGACGAATAGCTGCACGTCCGCGGTATGGCGCTCCGCGCTGACTGTCTTGGACGTGATCTCCTCGGACCGCGCGTTGGGGATAGCCGCGACCAGTTGTTGACCATATTCTATGGGATGGACGGGGTCCTGCCGGTTAGCCAGCACCAGCGTGGGCACGGTGAGGGAGGCCAGCGATGTCAGGTCGCGCAGCGGAGCAGCGGCCGGTAGGCGCTCCAGGATGGCCACCGTCTCCTCGGCTCGCGGCCGGTCGAACTGGCCTAGCAAAGAGGCGGCCGTGGCCGGCGACTCGCGCAACGCATCCCGGTACACGGCGGACCCCAGGAACAGGTCACGACCGCGCCGGGCGCCATGCTGGCGGATGAGCGCGGCGATGGTAGCGTAGGTTTCTCTCGTCCGCGCGGGCATGGGACCGTCGAGCCAGGCCGGACGCACCAGGACGAGTCCGCGTACGCGATCCGGGTAGCGCACTGCCGCGTTGAGCGCCACGCCCGCCCCCATCGAGATGCCCCCGAGCACGGCAGCCGGGACATCCAGACCATCCAGCAGCGCGATCAGATCGTCGGCGAACGCGTCGAAGGTGAGCCCGTCCTCTTCGCCCAGGGGCCGCGTCTCGCCGTGCCCCCGGCAATCGAACGCCAGCAGGCGGACGCCCGGCGGCGGCGCGAACAGCGCAAACGGCTGCCCAACGTCGCCGCCAAGGCCATGCTGGAAGACGAAGGGCAGGCCGTCACCGATCGACCGATAGTTGAAATGTAGCCCGTCACGGTCCAGGTAAGCCATCAGCCCACTCCCTCGCCGGTAGACTTGCAGGCGTCGACGAAAGACGTGACAACCTGCATCTCGCCTCGGTCCAGTGCCGCGAAGAAGGGGTCGACACGCAGGAGATAAGTGGGATTGGCTTCGACGTAATAGATGAATGGCGCGGTATCAAGACCGACCACACGACCGGTCAGATCCTCTACCCATCCCACGCGTCTCGCTCCCGGTTGACGTGTTCTTGGGCATCGGTTCCGTCCCAGTCAGCCCGGCCGATGCCCCGGAATTCGACGATCCGGTGGGACTTACGCGGCGCGGTGTTACCGCGCACCTGCGCGGCGAGCGTTTCTAGTAAGCGTAGCTTGTCGGCCGCTGCCAGGCCTGTCGCCTGCGCCAGCACCTGCTGATATGCCTCGGTTTGCTGTGTCGTCATGAATGCTCCCCTTATAGAAGACGATGGCTTAATCGGAGCATACCACCTTTACTCACAGGGCCGGATATCGCGTCCTGCCACACTCGTGCCGGAAGCCTTCGTAACAGAATTAGACTACAGGTGTGCGCCTTTGGACCGCAGGAAGGCGACCGAGGTATCGACCTGCGCCTCCGTTAAACCGTGCAGGATCAGCGGGATGTCGCGTCCCAGACCGTTCAGGAGCGCGAGGTAGTGGTCGTAGTCCAGTAGGCCCTGGCCGGCGGCCTCGTGACCGGCCTCGCCGTCGTGGCTGAGGTCCTTGGCGTGGGCCAGCACGATGTCAGGACCGAGCAACTCGAACGCCTCGTCGAGGATGGCCCGTATGCGTGGCAACTCGCCGGCGTGGAAGATGTTGGCCGGGTCCAGCACGACCTTGAGCCGTGGCGAACCAATCTCGTCCAGCAGGCGCCGCGCCTTATGGGCCGAGTCGACGACGTTGGCGACCTCCGGCTCGAAGGCCAGTGTCACGCCGGCCTGCTCCGCCAGGCGCACGGCCTCGCGCATCGACGCGAGCAGATCGTCCCAGGCTTCCGGCATGTCGTTGTCCGGGTGACGGCGCCACATATCGTCAGGGTCGCGCGTGCCCGTGCTGAGGGTGATGACCGACGTGCCCAGCCCCGCGCAGGCGGCGGCCAGCACGCCCAATTGCCGCAGCCCGTCCTCCCGCTGCTGTAGGTCGGGGTGAATGGTGTTGAACGTGCCGGACAACGCGGCCATGGTCAGCGACCGCGCGGCCAGCGCAGCTCGGATGTGAGCGACACTGACCGGGTCGATCTCTTCGGGCATGCTGGGCAGACCGGCGCAACTCAGGTTGAACTGCACGGCCCGGATGCCGTGCGCGGCCACCGCGTCCAGCGTCTCGTCCAGGGTTGACCGCGTGAACGTCTTTGTGAAGATGCCAATCTCAATCATACGTTTCCTTCCACCTCGGCCAGTCGGATGTACTCGCCACTGTCCGCCGATCGGGCGATCGCGGCCATCGCGCGTACCGCGGCCACTCCGTCGTCGACGGTCGCGCCCCACTGCGGTGCGCCGTGCAAGACCGTGTCCGCAAATCCTTCGATCTGCAATTTATAGGTGTCGCCGTCCGCTCCCAGGGGCCGATGATAGGCGCCGTCGCGCGCGGAGAAGCACTCGACGTCACCGGACTTCCTATACCAGGGTAGGTAGAGGCGGCCGGTCACGCTACCGTGTTCGCCGAAGACCTGCACGCCCTCCCCGAAGTCGCCGCGCGCCGGGATGACCAGGTTGAGGTGGCCCAGGCAACCGTTGGCGAAGTCCGCCTCGACGGCCCAGTGGTAGGCGTCGAACGCCCGCAGCAGCCGCGCCCGCACGCCCACCAACTCTCCGCCCAGGAAGCGCGCCGTGTCCACCAGGTGGCTGCCGTGGGCCAGCATAAAGTACCGCGCCTTGTCAGCCTTGGGATCGCCCGCGGGCCGCCTGGCTTGCGCGCTGGCGGCCATGACCGGCTGCAGGTTGTCGGTCATCGTATAGCGGTAGACGGAGTCGCAGTACCAGGCGTTGAGCACGGCAAGCTGTCCGATCTCGTCGGCGATGAAGCGGCGAGCGAAGGCCAGGCCAGGGTCGAAACGCTTGTTGTTGCCCACCCGCAACACCAGGCCCGTCTCCTGAAGCCGCCGGCGCAGGCCCTCGCACTCCGCCACGCCAATGCCCAGCGGCTTCTCCACCAGGACGTGCTTGCCCGCGTCGAGCGCCTGGTGGCAGAGCGATACATGGAAGGCGTCGGCCACGGCGACGATGACGGCCTCGACCCGCGGATCGGCCAGCATGGCGTCGTGGTCGGCGTAGACCACGCGCGGCTCGTAGACCCCGGCCGCATGGGCCAGCAGGTCCGGCGCAACGTCGCAGATGGCATACAGCTCGGCGTTGCGCGCCCGCCGGCAACTGTCGAAGTGGGCCGCCTGCGCGATGGGACCGGCGCCCAGCACGCCGATCCGCAGCAACCGCCCCTCTTCTTTCATGTTGTCCCTACGATCTACCCGCATGTCACGTTAGTGTCGGCGTAACTGGTACACCTTGGCTGAAATAGCTCAGCGGCCTATGTGCACCGCGGAGACACTTTAGTGTCCGTCGTTTGCCATGCGACTTCAGTCGCAGGCCGATACCAATCGCCGAGCTAATTGCGCCAAGCTGTACTAGCGGCGCGGAAACGTGCCACGGCGCGGGTCTCATCGCCGACCACCCCTACGTCACGACGCGCAAGGTCACGGCGCCCACCACGCTCCCGCTCCTCAGATAGAATCGCCAGCATCCTGGCGTGGGAACAACAATGATCGAGGGGTACTGGCTACCCGGAACCCCGCCGCCACCGGCCGCCGGGAAGACTTGCCCTGTCCGACCTGGCCCATCCGGATTGCGTCCCTCGATCGTTATCGTTCCCCCGACGTTCCCATGGCTGATGACCCACAGGATTTTGGTTGTCCCACCGTCGGGCATCATGCCGTGGACGTGCATGTCGGCCGCTGTCCCACGCGCGTGATAGCCATAGAATAGATGCCCCGTTATTCCTGAAGACAGGGGAGCCGCCGCGATCCAGCGGAGGTCACGCAGCACTCCTGGGAAGGGCTTCGTCTGGATTGGCGTTGTGGCGCAAGCGATAGATGGGGCGGCGTGGCCGCCTGCCGCGGAGGACCTGGCTGCCAGTGACGGACTCCCATAACCGGCCACGAGCATGGATACCACGCTTCCCATCCCAACGATGATCTTTATCACGGCAGTGCTCCTAGATACTGGGGTGCGCGGTGTAGCCACGGCAACAAATGTCGGACCTCGCGCTTTTCGTCTATAGTACCATACAACGCATCGGGGCAAGCGGTTCCCCACTCCGTCCCGGTCGCGCCTTGCTCCCCTCTCCCACGCACGGCTGGACCGGGACCGGCCGCAGCCGGTCGGGGGCCAGTCCGCAAAGCGCAGCTGGGAGAGCCGTTTGGGCTGTCGGCTCTGCGGAGCCGACAGCCCAAACCGCATGGGGTAGGGGTGAGGGTTGCCAGCTCCCCTCTCCCGCGCACAGGAGAGTGGTTGGGGGTGAGGGTTGCCCTACGCTCCCGTCATGGCTGCGACGGCGGCGGGCTCAGCCAGCTGCGTCTCCATGTCGGCCGGCAACTGCAAGGCCTTGACCTCCAGGAACTCCTCCAGCCCATACTTGCCCAACTCGCGGCCGTGGCCCGACTGCTTGTAGCCGCCGAAGGGGGCCAGCGGGTTGAACGCGCCGCCGTTGATCTCCACCTGGCCGGTGCGGATGCGCCGCGCCACGCGCGCCGCCCGCTGTGGATCGCCCGACCACACGCCGCCCGCCAGCCCGTAGACCGTGTCATTGGCGATGCGCACCGCGTCATCCTCGTCCTCATAGGGCATGATCGCCAGCACGGGACCGAAGATCTCCTCCTGGGCGATAGTCATGTCGCTCCGCACCTCAGAGAACACGGTGGGCCGCACGAAGTAACCCTTCTCCAGACCGTCCGGCGCCTCCGCCCCGCCGGTGACGAGCCTGGCGCCCTCGGCGATGCCCCGCTCGATGTAGCCGCGCACGCGCTCACGCTGCGTGGCCGAGACCAACGGCCCCAGCGTGGTGCCCTTCACGAACGGGTCGCCCGGCCTGTAGCCCTCGGCCACGCGGCGCGCGATCTCCTCGACCTCCCCGAGGCGCGCGGGGCGCCAGCATGCGCGTCAGCGCGCTGCAGGTCTGGCCCGAGTTGAGGTAGCACTTGCCCACGCCATCCTTGACCGCCGCTTCCAGGTCGGCGTCGTCCAGGATGACGTTGGGCGACTTGCCGCCCAACTCCAGCGCCACCCGCTTGACCGTCTGGGCAGCCAACTCGCCGACCCTGCGCCCGGCGCGGGTCGAGCCGGTGAACGAGATCATGTCCACGTCGGGATGCGCGGCCAGGCGCTCGCCCACCACGGGACCGTAGCCCGTCACCAGGTTGAACACGCCAGCGGGCAGCCCGACCTGCTCCATGATGTCGGCCAGCATAAAGGCGTTGAGCGGGGCCACCTCGCTGGGCTTGAGCACCACGGTGCAGCCAGCCGCCAGCGCCGGCGCCACCTTGGCCGCGATCTGGTGCAGGGGATAGTTCCAGGGCGTGATGCAGCCGACCACGCCGACCGCCTCACGCACCACCAGCGAGTTGCCGATGCGCTCCTCGAAGGCAAAGTCGGACAGCAATTGGGGCATCGAGCCGAAAGTCATGGTGGGCAGTCCGGCCTGGATGGCCGTGGCCAACTTGATGGGCATGCCCATCTCTTGCGCGATGACCGCCGCGATGTCGGCCATGCCCGCCTGCAGTTCGGCGGCAATGCGGCCAAGATAGCCGGCGCGCTCCTGCACGGGTAGCACGGACCAGGACGGAAACGCCGCCTTTGCCGCCGCCACGGCGCGGTCGATGTCCTCGGGCGTGCCCTCGGGGACGCTGCCCATCACCTCCTCGGTCGTCGCGTTGATCACGTCGATCGTGCCCGTCCCGCTGGGCGCCACCCACTGGCCTCCAATGTACAGCCGGTCGCGCGTCTCTGTTGTCGTGTGCCGCGTCGTCGCAGCGTCTGTCGCTTGCATCACCCAAAACTCCTTTGTGACATGGTCGGTGAAGCTGTTCTGCCTTCTTGACCGCTTGTCCCCATGCTACCTGATCGCCTCGTTACCGTGATATCCCCGCGCGGCGGGAGCGCCCTATGATTGCGCTGATGAGCCCCGCGTCCTGCGATTGAAACTGTGCGTGCAGGTCTCCCCTTCTATCTGTAGGGTTGATGCCGTAGAGTGTCTGGAGTTCGGTATCGCCTTGCTCGCTATTGATCTCGAATATGTCTTGCTCTGGCGAACCACCATTATGGATGAGCAGAAAACGTACAAAATCGTCGGGCAAAGGATAGCCGAGCAGTTCCTGCAGCCCAGCAACCTCCTGCTCCACGGCCGGTCGCTCACCGTGATAATGGCGTACCCGTAGATCGCCCACGTTCATTGAGTTATGTCTCCATCGTCCCACATCCGACCGCAGTCGGCTCATGATTTGCCATGCGACACATGCTTGACCCGCCCCTGACCGGCTGCGGCCGGTCCCGGTCCAGCCGGGCAGTCGCAGGCTCCCTAACCTCCTCAACGCACCGCGCCCGCGGCCTTTGCCTCCTCGCCTATGGACGCGGAGATCATCCCGGCGGTACGGTGCGCCAGGGCCATGACGGTGACCATGGGGTTTGTGCCGGAGGAGGTGGGGAAGGCGCTGGCGTCGCCAATCCACACGCCTTTCACGTCGTGCAGCTCGCCGCGCGGATCGGCCACGCTGGTCGCGGGGTCCGTTCCCATGCGGCAGGTACTCATCTGGTGGGCGCTGAAGAGGGTCATGCCGCCGGCCTTGAGCGGGACCTCGCGCACCCGCCGGATGAAGTCCTCCAGGTCGTCGCCACGCCGCCAGGTCAGCGCCCGCGTGTCCAGCGACAGGATGGTGTGCGCCCCCGCCGCCTTGTGGATACGAATCAGCGTTTCCAGGCCCAGGCGCAGGTTGTCCGCGTCGATGGGGTCGGCGACCTCATAGGCGTGGACCGCCTCGCCGTCGGGTCCGAGCGTCACGCTCCCGTGGCCGTGGTCGCTGGTGACGGCGATCAGGCTGCTGGTATAAGGCATCTGCTCCATCAGCTCCTTGTGCGCGCGCCCGCCCGTCCAGGGCGCGGCCGAGCCGAGCAGGCCAGGGCCGTACTGCACACCCTCGATCAAGAAGCCGGCCCCGTGGCCGGTGTTGTCGAACTCGTCGCACAGCGCCGTCTGCGGCGCCCCCCAGTAGGCGTGCTGCTCCTCGTCGTAGACGCCCGAGATGGCCACGGTGGGGTGCAGGCGCAGGTAGCGGCCGACGGCCGGACCACCGATGCCCGAGCGCAACAACAGACCGGGCGACTCCAGCGCGCCGCACGCCGCCACCACGCGTGGGGCGCGCACGGTCACGGCCACGGTCCGGCCCGCCGGGTCGCGGTAGGTCGCCTCGACCCCCGCAGCGCGGCCGTCCTCCACCAGGATACGCTCGGCGCGGCAGTTGACCACGATTCGCGCGCCGTGGTCATAGGCATCCTGCAGGTAGGTTTTCAGCGTGCCCTGCTTGCTGCCCGACGCGTCGCCGAAGCCCATGTAGCCGGCCGACCGGAACTCGTAGGTATGGGAGTCGGCGTTGCGCACGATGCGCTTGACCGCGTAGCCCAACCGCTCGCAGCCCTCCCGCATGCGGCGGTGCGGGCCGTTCAGGTCGCTGCAGTCGGCGTTGGCCGAGATGCGCTCCAGCACGGCGTCGAGGTGGCGGTCGTAGTCGGGCGTATCCAGCCCCTCCAGGCCGAACTCGCGCGCCCATTGCTCGCGCACCCAGGGCTTGGTGCGCAGGCAGTTGGTCCAGTTGACGGTCGAGCCGCCGCCGAGGGTCGCGCCAGCCAGCAGGCTGACATTGTTGTCGGCTGTAGGCATGGGACCACCGCGGTAGTAGAGATGCTGGTAGCCCCACAGCTCGAGCCCGTTGAAATCGGCCTCGTTATAGTAGCCGCCGCCCTCGAGCACCACCACGCGCCGCCCCTGCGCGGCCAGGGTCCCGGCGATGACGCCGCCGCCCGAGCCCGAGCCGACGACGCAGACGTCGGCCTCCAGCGTCGCCTGCTCCTCATCGGGGACCAGCGGATGGATGGGCTTGGGCGCGTGCGGGGGCGCGGTGATGGGGCCGGGGAAGCCCAGCGCGGCCCAGTTAGGGTTGTGGCCGTGCTGATCGGGCAGTCCGTAGACTAACAGCAGGATCAACCGGACCAGCGAGCCGATACCGATGGCCGCGGCCTCCGACCACCCGGACACCTCGCGCAGCAGCTCTTCGCGCCGCTCTTGCGCGGCCTCGTCAAACCCCTTGTCGGCCAATGCGTCGATCAAGAACAGCAGGCCGAGGCGCTGATACGCGGACACGCTCTCCCGCAGGTACGTCTCGACCGCCAGCGGCACATGGAGATCGGAGGCTTTGCGGGCCCAGAAGCCGGTTGGATCATCCCTACCCTCGACCGTGAGGGAGGGGAACACCGTATCGCAGAGGGTGCGAATGGTGGCGCGTTGCGTCTCGCTGAGTCCGTCGTTCATCGTCGAATCGTCCTCCCGGCTTCACCGTCCCTTAATGGAGCCGCTCATGCGCGGTCGCGGCCCGCGTACCCGGCCGCTTGTCCTGGCTTGCTTTCAGAGTACCATCCCCGCCGCTTGTCCTAGCTTGCTTTCAGAGTACCATCCCCGCCGCCGGCCCATGGTTGAAGCCGCGAGTCGGTGCCCGCGGCGATGTCCGTGCGCTGTGGTACGGTGAAAGGGGTAGGACAGGCCTGCCAATCAACCACGACGAGACAGGACAGGAGCACATGATGACCACTCTAACGCAAGCCGAGCGCGACGCCACGGTGATCAACCCCGAGATGAAGCAAGTCAAGGTCGGCGACCTGCTGGGCAAGCCGCTGGTGCTGGTCTTCTTCCCGGCCGCCTTCACCAGCGTCTGCACGACCGAGATGTGTACCTTCCGCGATAGCATGACACGCTTCAACGCCCTGGACGCGCGGGTCTACGGCCTTAGCATCGACACGCCGTTCACCCTGAAGGTCTTCGCCGAGCAGAACGGCCTGACCTTCCCGCTGCTCTCCGACGCCAACCGCGAGGCCATCCGCGCCTTCGACGTGATCTGGCCCGACCTTGCCGGCGTGCGCGACGCCAGCAACCGCGCCGTCGTCGTCGTCGACGGCAACGGCGAGATCGTCTTTCGCTGGGTGGGAGACAACCCCGGCCAGGAGCCGCCCTACGGCGAAGTCATCGCCGCAGTGGAACGACTTTAGTAACGACAACGCAACGTCGCACAATGTCGAAGCCTAACGGAACGCCGTGTCGTCGGGTTCCGACGCGGCGTGGAAATCGGCATACATCGGCATACCTTGGAGGATTGCTATGGAGCGGTTGCCATTCATCCGCTACTCTATCGCCATCGTCGCCTTGACGCTGGGTGTCGTAGGCCCGAGGCTCACCACCGGTCAGAGTCGGGCCTACGCTACTACGGCGCCAGAGGCGCCACCTCCCATTGTCACGCGCACCTTCGAGCGCGTCGCTCACTTACGGGCGTATCTGGCCACCGGCTATTTCGTGTCCACCTATGCCGCGACAGGCAGGTCGAGCGAACCACGCGCCACGGTTCGTCAGATCCTGGTTCATCACAACGGCGGGTGGAACTACTACAACCGTATCGTGCAGGGAAGCCTGGTCACCGAAAACTTGCAGACGCCGACGCGCATCTGCGAGCAAGTCTCTACCCTCTCGATTCCTTTCAAGGCGTGGACTTGTAACGCGGCGCCCGGCAACCACTACCCCAATAACGCGGGTTTTGCACGCAATGAGCGATGGACACGCGCGGGCATACGTCGCTTCGATGGACAGGAGTACGTCTACTATGCCGGCCGTAGCGCTGATGTCGCCGCGACGGGCGGCGACATCAGCGCGTGCATTGACGAGTCGACGTTCACCGTCGTGGCGTTGGACGCGATCCTTGTCTCGGGAAGCGGGGCTAGCAAGATCCATCGCGCGATTAACTTCGTCATCTCCCGGAGGGACGATCCGACGCTGGCGAATGCGCTGCCACGCGTACCAGCGCCGGGCCGCAATCGCTGGCGCTGACCAACAACGGCGCCAGGCTGTCCTAGTCGCCGGTTGGGAGCACTTGTAGAGCACGGTCGGCGATGGCGCGCCGCCAGACGGCCGGGATGTCCGCCTCGAGGCGGAACGGCCCGTCCGGATAGGTGTCGGGCGGCAGGCCGAGGACCGCGATCTGGTAGCGGTGGTAGCACTCCTCGACGGCGTCGAGGAACGTCAGGTCGCCGGGCCGGATCATGAGGTCGGGCACGTGCGGAGACACCATCATGATGTCGGGCCGGTCCTGGAGCAGGCAGCGCTCCGCCACCCGGCGGTAGGACACGATGATGCTGTCCCAGGTCGCGGTGTAAAAGATGAAAGAGTTCTTGACCTGCCCGTCGCGCAGCGTCAGCGTAGAGGCCTGGCGCAACGAGGAGGGTAGAGCGCCTGGTCCGTAGATCTCACGCGCATAAAGGCAACCGTCGTGGAAGGCGGCCATGAAGCGGCGATACTCCTCCAGCGTGGGCCGCAACCCGGCGCGCCGGACGTGTTCATCGCCCAACAACCGCGCGTAGGACGAGGCGACGGCCGCGGCGCCCTCCGTCGAGCCGGTGGCGAGTGCATCCAATCCGGCGATGAAGGCCGCGCCGCGGTCGTATTCGCCGCGCCTATCGAGGGGATGGATCGCGCCCGCACGGCCCGCGTCGAGCCGATGGACCGGCCCCGGCGGCGCCCCGACCAGGGCGCGCCCAACCGGGCGGCGCCCCTGCCGCCCGCTCGTTCCCTTCCCCGTTCCAAACAATCTCGCCATGGACTCCAGGATCTCGCTTCTCGCATCGACGGCCGCGCCGCGCGACTCGACGGGTCTGTCCGGACGCGCGGGTCATTGGGCCGAAGGGGCGTCGGGCCGGCACGCTTAGGCAAAGGCCGCTATAGTAGGTGCAGTGCCCTCTTCATAGTGTACGGATAAAGCGTGTTCGAGCGGGGCGCGAGAGGAAGGACGACCATGCAATTAGGCCCAGTAGACCTTCAAACGGGAGCGGCCGTCGAGCTCCAGGACATCACCGAGCAGGTCAGGCAGAGCGTAGCGGCGTCGGGGGTGACGGAGGGGTTGTGCTACGTGTTCAGCCCGCACACCACGGCGGGCTTGACCATCAACGAGAACGCTGACCCCGACGTCAAGCGCGATATGATCTACGCCCTGGATCGCATCGTCCCCAAGCGCGATCCCAACTACCGGCACGCCGAGGGCAATAGCGCCGCGCACGTCAAGGCCAGCATGATGGGCTTCCACGCCGTCGTGCCCATCTCGGGCGGGCGACTCATCCTGGGCACGTGGCAAGGCATCTACTTCTGCGAGTTCGACGGCCCCCGCCGCCGCCAGGTCATCGTCACGGTCGTGCCTGTTGGCGCCGCGTAGGTAGAAGTGCCCCAGGGAAAGGATTACGATAATCGATCCATAACGACCTCGCGCAACGCCGCGAGCAGGTCGTCGTCTTGCTCCGGAAGGACGGTGCGCGCGTCGAGAATGACGCGGTCCCCTTCGACGCGCGCCACGACGGGCAGGTCGCGCTTCCGTAGCGCCGTGACTGTTGCCGAGGCCCAGGCGGCCGGACGGTGAGCCGCGCGCAAGGTCAGGGCAGCGCTGGGCTGCGTCTCTCCAGGCAGCGAACCGCCGCCCACCGTCGACACCACCGCCTCGACCGCCGCCAGCACCCCCGGCGCGGCGTCGGTGGGCAGGCGCGCCAGCCAGCCTCGCGCCCGCGCCTCCAGCTGGGTGGGCCGGGCCGCGATCATGCGCCAGACCGGTACCTCGCGCTCCTCCTCGCTACGGATATAGTGCAGCAGCGTCGCGCTGAGCTGGGCGATGGCGACCTTGTCGAGGCGCAGCGCGCGCATCAGCGGATGGGTGCGGAGCCGGGCCAGGGACGCCGAGCGACCCACCACGATGCCGGCCTGCGGGCCGCCGAGCAGCTTGTCGCCTGAGAACAGCACCAGGTCCGCGCCAGCGGCAACGCTCTCCTGTACCAGCGGCTCGGCGGCCAGCCCATAGGGCCGCACATCGCGCAGGGCGCCGCTGCCCACATCGGCGATCAAGGGCAGGCCATGCTCCTGGGCCAGCGCGGCCAGGGGCGCCAGTTCCACCTCTTCGGTGAAGCCGACGATGCGGAAATTGCTTGAGTGGACGTGCAGCAGCGCGCCGGTGCGCGACGAGAGCGCCTCGGCGTAGTCGCCCAGGCGCGTACGGTTGGTTGTCCCGACCTCGACGAGGCGAGTACCGCTCTCGCGCATGATGACCGGGATGCGGAAGCCGCCGCCGATCTCCACGGCCTGCCCGCGCGACACAATGGTCTCACGACGCCGGCAGAGCGCCGCCAGGGTCAGCACAAGCGCCCCGGCGGTATTGTTGACGGCGATGCCGTCTTCGGCGCCAGTGACATCGGCTAGGAGGCGCGACAGGTGATCGTTGCGGGAGCCGCGCTTCCCGCTCACCAGGTCGAACTCCAGGGCGCTATAGCCCGTCGCGGCGGCGAGTCCGGCGGCGGCTGCAGCTGTGCTCAGCGGGGCGCGTCCCAGGTTGGTGTGCAGGATGACGCCCGTTGCATTGATCACCGCCCGCGGCGCCACCCGCCAGCGGTCGCCGGCCTCGCGCGCGATACGCCCGGCCAGGACATCCAACGTCGGCGGCG
>JAABUX010004418.1_pt1 | contig 17840 bp, 7 predicted proteins | sample 5561851 | NCBI WGS metagenome assembly JAABUX01 (sample SAMN10711883, study PRJNA513361) | rock metagenome | isolation source: Antarctica rocks | place: Antarctica: Victoria Land, Richard Nunatak red sandstone | collected 2016-01-03 | reverse complement strand
CATCTTACGATCGTTCTTCTCTTCAAAGGACTCGCCCTGACATGTTGTCCCTCCAGTGTGGATGCGGCATTATTCGCAGAATGGCTGATGTATGTTTCTTGGAAGATGCGGATGATCCTTTGGACTTTCAAATCTTTCCTGAACACCGTTGTTGGTTGACAGAGCCCTGAAGAGGCAAGGAATACGATGATGTAAGGGGGAGTCAGGAATCCAGCAGACGTATAGAGTTCACGGGATCTGTTTCACCCGGTGCCTGCAGATATTCCACGGAGCTTGTTCATGGAAACGTGCGTGAGGTGGCTGAACAAGCCGGTACCTGTTGGTTCCAACATGTTACTCAAAAGTGCCGCACTTTCTTCACGGAAGCCTCGTGGCTGATGGTAAGAAAATAGTCTCTTAAGACGGACCTGATGTAGTTGGGTCTTCCTGCTAAACAATAAAGGAATATAAGTTGGAGAGGAGAAGAGGACACGCAGCGCTGGGCTTAGTAAAGGTGAAGATTCGTGCCACTACTTCACCAAGGTCAACGGCTCTTGCCGAGTCACGTGATAGCCGCAGATATCCGTAGACGCTTATTCTAGCCTCGGGTAGGTAACACCTCGGCCAATGGCTGAGAATTTTGTAGTGACGGACGTCACTTGTCCTGCAGCAATGACCGATAGCAACAGACCCGACATGGCTGCACACCCACTGGCAAAGGTAACAATATGTAGCAAATAGCTCGACTAGGAGAATGAAGAATGTATGCATTGCAGTCGGATTGCGCAGGTACAACATAACGGCACGGCACGGGCATTGCAAATAATCATTCTGTCGGATTTGCAGCCATCCTTCCCATCGGGCAGTGCTGGGGCAAGTGGAAAATAAATGTCAATATGTTGAATATGATTTGAAATAGCTTCAGTGCAACCAAGAGCGATACTCCAGTGAACCAGGGTCGCGTGATCGTCTCTGCTGCCGGCTATGTCGAGTGGAAGGAAGGACTCCTTCAGACTCAGCCATGATGCTTCCTGCATAAGCGGGGTGGCCAAACCACTCCTTCTGAAGCCCATGCCTTACATAGAAGACTGTGCTATGTTGTTATCATCTTTGGTTGACAACTTGTGTCAGTATAAAACCCTCGAGTCAAAACTATAAAGAAGAGCTCAGTGGTTCGTAATTCGTTCGGGGACATCTTCTTGACTTTTCATGCAAACGTACCTTGCTTGTTATTTGTTGTCTATTGTAAACCAGAACGCCTGTCTCTTGGAGCGCCTTAGCAAGAAGAATGGCTTGGAAAAGAGCGGCTCTGCTCATTCTTGTCTTTTGTGGAATTGGCTCATCTTTCATAATCGCAAAGGATTGCAAGGAAAGTAAGTACCCCTCTGTGAACGGCATTTGCCAACTCGGCAGTCCCATTTTGCCACTGTAACTGATGCCTCTCTCAGGACAGAACACCCTGAAAGATAAGACTTCCTTCGCCTTCCAGCGGGTTTTAGATGCTGGCCAGGAACTTAAAAAGGTTATCGACAGAGCGCCAGATGCCAGAAAAGAAGTAGGGGACGTAGCTTCATATCTCTTTCAATCAGGGGATTTAGACAAGGTTTTCAATAATTTTGACACTCTGACGAAAAGAGCCGCAATAGCAAAGACTAGCGACAAGCATAATGACAACACTCAAGATGATATATCGGGCCAGCCGTCATACGTGCTCGACGTTGATGAAATTGTTGGTTTCCTCCCATTTGAAAGAAGGCTTTCGTTGCATGAATCTTGCAACTAATTGCTTTTAAATACAGGTGATTTATTGTTCAAAGGACCGTCTAATTTGGAAGAACGACAAATGGCTTGATCCGGTTTGGAACTATGAGATGTCGAATGACGAATATAAAAATTGCTTCCTGCCTGGCCCTACCTCCAAAACACAGGCTTGGACTATCTCTTGGCGTACACCCCACGACTACAGACCATCAGTAATCCAGATGTGTCCCTGGTGAGAACACTCTTTATCCCAATTTTTTCTTTCAACCCAACATACAGTGATCATCGAGCTAATTAAAAGTCAGGTGGATCGACCAAGCCATAGACCAACCACAACCAATGAAATGCTCCGCGTTCGATAAAATGGCAGCCAAAATTTCCCAAAACAAAGATTTGAAAGCAAAGGTGGAGGCTTCTAACAAGAAGGAGGCAGATGGATACACGGATTTTGTTGGAGTCATTGTGCACGAGCTGACGCATACAAAACCGGGTGGCGAGACATCTGTACGTGCACCCTCTCCAACGCTGACTTTCGCTTTCATTATTTCAGAACGTTCTGATCAATTCTACCGTAATATGATACTGATCAATTTAATCTAGGATGATGGACAAAAACCTGGGCAGGGTGTCACTTCGGTTAGCTATGGGTGGGGCAATTGTGTCAGATTGAAAAGCGCTACCAACGCTGACAAGTTTGTACCCCGTAAACCTATCCTCAGCGCAAATATACAGCTAATCCGTGTTGTTACCGCAGCTACATGCAATTCGCCAACATGGTATATATCATCAAATATTGCGGCCAAACAACCGATATAAGTATGTCACCCTCACCTTGTCCTTAGCAGCTTCGTTTGACGCCTCTAACTCCAACATTGACTAACCATGCAACTACTACGCAGATGGCAATATTCAGAAAATCAAAGGCTGGAAAAAGCCCGACAAGACACCCCCTGGTACACCAAGCCCAGGAAGCGGAGCCGATTCCCCAGAGATGGTAGGCGCTGGCACCCCACCTAAGAAACGCGATGTGGGAAATCAAGTGGGATTGGTGGCTGAGAGAGTGCCGCGTTCGTTGGGCATGGGTGGAGATTGGATAGGATATAGCGGGCTGGAAACATAGATGGGATGACAGGTTTGTCTTTGGAGCAAGGCGTTCTGTTGCAGTATAGTGAGCATGAGAAATGCAGAGTCAGATGGTGCTTATCCGATTGCGAGGCAGCTCATTCCCTATGCCGGTAGCGTAACATGCATAGTTAGCCAATCGAATTCGAACTATGTAAGCCGCCAAGAGCTCGGATACTTCGAAATTTTATAGATGTAGCCAGAAAGGTGAAATATATGAAAGGTGACATCTATAATAACTCCCGTCTGTATAACGCCAAGCTCCCAGTGTGACACTAGCCAATCATACAAAGATATAATTCTGCTTAGTCAGCTTACTTGAACTTCTTACCTCGCTTTGCCTCAGTACCTCAGACGTGCCATTAATTGGCTAGCAAGCTGGTTGCTAAGCCCTTCAGGTTAGCAAGGCTGACTACGCAGCAGGAGGGCGGCACGTCTAAGCGCAAACTTCTATAATTTTACTAGATATCCTATTTTTTAGTGACGCGTTATATAAATTTTTCGCTTATTAATAAAATTTATTAATATTTAACTTCACGACGTAATAGTATAGAATTCTACTATATAAATAGTTAAATACTAGCTACGTTAATACCCTAATCATACTCTTACTTCTTCTAATTCTAACTAGCCTACTTTTAGCTTAATTAGACTGTAATAACCCGTCCGTAACGCTATCGCCGTCTATTAACTCTAAATTTCCAAAAATCCTGGTAGCTAGCTAGCGATAACGATAATAGGCTAGCTTATTTTTCTAGCGGTTAGTAGGTTAGGTAGGGTATCTAAGGTACCGGAGCATACGTATCTAATATGTAGTGTACTTAATATAGGTAAACTGAGTACTATAGCTGTTTTAGTAGGACCGGTTATAGAGTAAATAAGGTGCGACAGGAGTCTATTAGTACGGTATTAGCTTATATCGCGCTTAATTAGGGTTCTTAATATATATACCTTACTCCGTACGTACCCCGTAGTAAATAATACCGATATTATTAATATATTATTAATAATAAGGAGTTTACTAGTAAAGAAATAAATGTTTACGCTCAGACGTGTTACCGCACGGCTGCGTAGTTAGCATCGCTAACCCGAAGGGGCTTGGCGCCCGGCTTGGAACACGTCTGAGGTACTGAGGCAAACCTCGCTAATACCACCGAATTTCTCTAGCATCCCACGTCAGACGAAAAGAACTCATTCACAGGCAAAGTGATCGCTGGTGTATAGATCATAGTTTGGTGATTGCAACACAAGCGTCGTCTAGGGTCGTTGAACTACGCAATTCCGAAGTTAGTGATCCTGTAGGAGGAGGCTATGCACATCTGAAAGTCTGTAACATCAGGCCAGCTCACACCTGGCTGCCTTCAGTCCCATCAAGTTGTACGTCCCTTGGTTCCTCTACATCTGATGGAGGCTCGAAACTAAACCCACTGTTGCCGCGCATCTACGCAAAATCCAGACACACGTGCAAGACTCCGAAGCGGCTTCGGGTATCCCATCGATCCATTTTGCTTCAACTCGGTTTGTCATCGTTAATCTAGACTCCAAGTCTCAGAAGATGAGGCAAGTCTACCAGATCGAGGAATCGCCTCCGCAATCGGCTTGGAAGAGATGGAAAGCCAAACTCGTATCTCCACTCAAAGTATCACGTCAAGAGAAGCTTAGGCAAGCAGCCTCTTCAGAGCCACCACTAATTGATACTCCACCCGAAGAACCACTTGACGGAGATTACTTGCAGAGACCTGACTTTGCTTGGCAGAAGTCCCAGTTTTTTGTGAGAGATCATATGCAGCTCGCCGCTCCCATCTCGCAGCAACAATCTATACTGTTTCGTTTACCCATTGAGGTTCGTGAGGTTGTCTACAAACATGTCTTTGGACCTTCCCTCATACACCTCGAGGCTATCTCTCGCCGTTTCGCCCACATTACGTGCGGAGACTGGCAGCCAGGTGATGGCTGGGATGGGCATGTCCACCTTGGTGCCACTGCAAGGGGCCTGGAAGCTCGAAGGCACTTCTATCTAGAGACGAGTCCAAACGACCAGCTGCTAGCAATTTGCTTAACTTGCAAAATCATGTGGGTCATATTCCCTGGCCTATATCAACCAAAGGGCTACTTCGGTGGCTTCGAGCTGGATGCTGATTGATGTCATAGCTATCACGAGGCCGTGCCCTTTTTATATTCAGTTCCGTTATTCACCATACGCCAACCGATCCGTATTTTAGTAGTCGATCACGTGAAGTTTTCCCAATCCTTACGCCATATCAGTAGACTGTCGATTCACAAGTATTTCGATGGCTTTCCACAAGACAAACCCATGGATCAGGCGCCATGGGAGATGACTGGGTGGCTTTCAATGTGTGATACCCTAATGTCAATGACGAATCTTCACTACCTTTGCATCATGATATCGCAGAAGGATTTTAAATACAAGTCACCGTCTCACTCCAGTCATTGCATAGACGAAATTCTGGAGCCATTGAAACGCATCAAAATTGCCGAAGGGGGGCAATTCGACGTCGTGACTTGTGAGTGGAGGATGCCATACGAGGTGGATAATGCCCCCTTCCGTGTCCTTGAAGAAGTGCCTGTCTCAGCGTTATCGAAAATGAGATTGAAGTCGCTGGGCGGCTTCGAGGACCCGTGCTCTAGAATCAAGCCTGTAAGCTCGCCCAGGGTTTGATCCTAGATGGTCGGTCAGTCTTTTGCCGTGGGATCTTGAGAGCCGCTCACTTGTGGCCTAGAGAACAGCAATCTGGGATCTATACTCGATAGACTAGGGAAAAGGTAGGAAACGGGCAACGATTGATGCGATCTGCTCTCGCTTCCAAGATGCTGAGAATCCATGAAAATCTGGTCAATTTGGAACTCGCATTAAAAGACAGAAAAGTCTAACGCCTAGGCGCTACATGAAGCCACTCGGTATATTCAAACGCCTTCAAGCAAGGATGCGGCATGGATCATAAATATTGCTAGATACATAGGACATCAATCTCTCTCTATCTCTCTACTTTGTCCAAGAGCCAGAAATTAGATCGGCTTGTTCAATAACCAATCTGACGATGTTGGGAGTGACGGCCAAGGGAGCAGTCTCTTGCTTAGGACGCACGAATGACTAGATCTACCCACTTGTTCATTCACTAAAGCTGATCAAGCTGGATATACCGTACGCCTACGCCGGAAGGTCCACCGGCAGGGCCATCAGCAGTCACAACACACGCCTTAGCTTTTTCTTGTAGGCTCTTGATAGACATACTCAACTGCAGATAATTTTCTTCCGCCACCCCTAGAGGACAGCGCTGGCAATAGCACCGCACGCACCGCACGCACCGCACAGGCGCTAGTGCTGCGGTGCTGGACCCTAGGCACAAAAAGGTTTAGTGCCATGCCGTTCTGACCTTCTGATTAGTCAGTGCCGTGCTGGTGCGGTGCATGTATGCATGGATGGATAAACAGTATTATGCAGTATATTTGGAGTGATAGAGTGGGGTTCTTAGGAGATGGGTGTCGTTCCTCCTGGTTGATTTTGATTTTGAGGAGAGAGAGAGGGAGGGTGGGCAGGAGAAAATATAGTTTGACATTTCGGTTGTAAAGGTGTTCACCTATTACGGGATGCGGCAGGCTCAAAGTCACACTTATCCAGAAGCAACGAGCTGAGGAGATTTACCCCGAAGTAGGTCCTGAATAGCAATTACTTTTCTATCGCTCTCCATAACTCGTGATCGGGGACAAGAGTTTTGAGGTGCCCGTCACCACCATCTACTTCTTCTGCACCTTTTCGACAATCGCCTGCACCTCCCCAAACATTTTATCGCTCTTCTCCAGCCCACAGATTTTGCTCACCACGCTCGGGGCGTCCATGCTCTTGAGCATCTTGCCCAACTCGAAGCTCTCATCGTCACCCTCGACGTCTACAAAGTTGAAGGCTTGCTCCATGGCTCCTAGTAACGCTCCGTACTTGTCGCCCTGCTCCGCCAGATGATGTGCTGGACCGACGAAACGCTCCTGGCGTCCGAGCTTCCGCAGTGGTGCACGGCCTACACGCTCTACCACGTCCTCGAGATGAGGGTTCGAGATCCGCTTGATGATCTTCTCCACGTAGTCTTTCTGCTCCTGGACAGTGATGCCATGCTTGGTGACAATCAGATGCGAGGTCTCAGCCAGACATTCGTGGACAATGGCATTGATCTCTTTGTCTTGGAGTGCATCAGCGATGGTATGTTTTCCACGGGCATGGCCGTAATACGCAGCAGCTGCGTGGCCAGTGTTGACGGTGAAGAGCTTGCGCTCTATGTATGGCTCGAGGTTGTCGACCCATTTGATGGCTTGGACCTTGGGGGGCCCGTGGGGCGCGAAGGGCGTCTTGTCGACGACCCATTCGTAAAAGGACTCGATCTTGATGTTGAGGCCAGCGTCGGCATCTTGACCTGGGACAATACGATCGATAGCTGAGTTTGCGAAGCGTGCACGATCGTTGATAGATGATAGGCGGTCTTTTGGGGTGTTCTTGGGATCTTTGATGAATTCGGCGAGTTTGTCCGTGGCTCCAATCATGTTCTCACATGCAACGACAGCTAGGGGTGTAGACTCGGTACGAGCATCGATTGCTTTGGCAATGACGGGGGCAATGAATTTGAGGATATTTGGCCCGACTGCGCAAGTGACCTATGAATTGATTGAGTATTGGGTTGACACAGGAGCTGAATCGAAGCCTCGCTCACTAGGTCTGCGGAGGAAATCTCTTTGACGGCATCTGCCTCGTGGGTTTTGGAGTTGATGGCCCGGTAGTTTGTGATTGTATTGACCTTGTCTCCTTCTCCACCAATCTCTGTGACTGTGTATTTCGGAGTCTGTTGAAGTTGCTCAATAAGCTTGTCCATGACATCCACGAAAACGACCTATGGCACAGACGTTTAGTACCTCTCCTGAGCCCACAATGAGCAGCTAGAGTACCTCGAAGCCAGACTGGTACAGCTTCTCTGCAACAAATCCTCGGCCAATGTTTCCACCACCAAAGTGAACGGCCTTGAGACCCATGCTGGCGGATAGATGAAGGGACGTAGATGGTAATGGAGGTCAAAGCAATATCAATGGCTTGAGCTGAGGTGAGAATATCGAATGTCCGCCTTCTGTTGTTGAAGAATTGGGGAGCTTTGGTGTGGGGAAAGTGGGGCCGAGTTTGGGCACCAGCACTTCGAGTACACGCATACCCCTCAGGACTTTGACACTTCACACTATTCATGATAGGGAAGAAATTATGCAGTGTTTCTTCCGAGCAACGAGAAGCTTAATTCACATTAGATTTACCTACCTTCCGCGCTTGCTTCTTAAGAGCACCTATGAGCAATCAGAACCGAGGCTTTACAAGCCATCTTCACATAGGGCTTCGAGTCATATAATTACATAGAATAGCAAGCTAGTAGTCCTATGATCTGCTATCGAAGCATCCTAAATTATCCGTGGTTATCTCATAAATTAATTTGTGATCTTCCTAGTACCTGCCCTCCTTTCCCTCCACGACATAGGAGATTTTCTCCCTCCTCCTTCCCATAACCTCATACACCCATGCAGCTCCTGAAAGCAAGATCAAAATCGTTGCAGACCATGTCATACCCATGAAGGTCTTCCCTTTGTATGCTGCAATGCCAATGCCATTTCCATGCGTATTAATAACGTCAACAACCTTGTTGATTATGCCCGTAGAGATTGCTGAGGAAATCAGAAGGCAGAGGAAAGCGATCTAATTAATATATTAGCCAGCTTCTTAGCCCTGTATCAAGTGGGATCCATACCATGGAAGTCATGAAACTCGCCACAGCGGTCAGTCCTCCAGAGGCAAATATCCCAATTAAACATCCCAGAAGGGCTAGCCCAGCTGCAGCTGCTCCAATGCAATATATCACAAACATTGCTTTGCTGGCGAATTCTACAACCCTGATGGTATCCTGGATTGCGGACGGCCATTTGAGGTCGGTAAGGTTCAAACCAGGCCTAAGCTCCTTTTGTATGATGCTCGTGGGATCGAAGTGAAATAGGGCAGTATGATTAGAACAGTGGGTTGTATTCTTAGAGGGGTGAGAAGTGGCGTTCGAGATAGGTGATGGACTGTAGTAACCCTAGGGAAACATTAGCCGGAGGTCTTTGAAAAGCTTGAGCTTGCAACATACTTCGCAGTAGTCAAGGATGTGGGCGCTATAAAAGTCGTGGATGTTAAGCTCTTTAGCAAGATCCGCGATGACATTATTGATGCCCTTATGGACGTCATTCTCAATGGATTTCAGGAGTGACGACGATGTTTTCGATGTGTTTAGAGTTTTCTGACCTAACATGGAAGTGTTGACCTACGAGAGGGTCAGCATCGTTGTATAACGTTGACAGATGTCGCACGAGGATCCCACAGTCAGAAGGTTTGCGCCCTCCAGATATCCTGTCTTTGAACCGGCAAAGATGCAGAGCATGGAGAGAATGAAAGCAATTAGAGAGAATAGGAGTGGTACTAGTGCTGAAGGACGCATGATGAAATATTTCTCTGTCCAGCAGATTTAACAATAAGGAGTAGGGTAGAAGGTAATATTAGAGATTGAAGGATTTCGATAAATTGTAGGAAAGAGAATCAGGGAATAACAGTGTTATGAAGAATCAAGGTCAAAGGAAACGCGCCAGAGCCATTGTTCGATAGTAACGTAAGTTCATTCACTGAGCTGCCGACAACTGGTCTGCCTTGGTGAAGGAACCACTCAGGAATACGGACGAGGCATTCGCTCTTCTCGATCCTGCTTGCACAACACCATCCATTGTCCTCGACACCTCCAAATCCCAAACACGGTTTCATCGTTCAACTGCGTTCCAGAAATGCAGGTTTGAACGTTTCGAAACAGGATAGAGATAATTGGTGGTTGGCATGCAAGAAAGGCGGCAAGCAGCTAAGCGCCGAATCTATTAGAAGGGTTCACTGGGTAACCGTCTATACTCGGTGACCGTCCAGCCTTATAGGGTTAGTACCCTATAAGGCTACCCTAGAGTATTAGACTTTATAAATTTTAACTCTTTATAACCTAGATTTTATAATAATACTATTTATTAATCTATTTAATATATTAAATATACCCCTACTATCCCTTCCTCTATTATAGGAGGCCGAACTAAGTAGGGAAGATTATATAAAATTAGCCTATACGGCCTAGGTCGAGGCTAGGAGACTAGGTAATAGAATCCTATTAATTACTAAAGTAGTTATATAATATAGTATATTAAAGAGTATACTCGCTAATAGAATTAAGGGGAGTATAATAGTTACTACTACTTATAAAAGCTAATAGTAACTTAGTTCTAGAGAAGAAGTAGCTATTCTAGCCTAGGTTCTCTATCTTTATATATAGGGTTAGCTACTAAGGGTAGAGTAAGTATAATTTATAATAAATAAAATTCTCCTTATAAGAGATAATAAAACCCTAATTAATCTTAATTAGCCTTAGAAATTCATATTATAATATCTAGAGGTAAAGATAGCTTATATTCTACTACTAGATAAAGTATTATAACTAATTTATAATATAGAAAGAAGATGTATTCTCTATATATAGGAAACCTGCCTAAGTACGTAGAGTACGGAAGCCTTTTATAAGGAAGGCGCGCTAACTAATAATAGCGATAATAAGCAAATGCCTATAATAAATACCTACGATAAATAAAGCTATCGTCCTAATAGCTATATATCCCAGCTATTAGTAGATACTATCTTATATAATATATTAAATAGAAGATTTTTAATAGACCGGCGCTCGAAGTAAAAAAGATACTAACCTTATAAGGCAAGAATTCTTACTTATAACTATTATCACCACCGACTTATCTACTAGCCCCTACCTAAGGCCTATTTTCCTCCTTATATACCTGGACGAGGTCCGGTATATTTAATAGTCGATGGTCCGGTATCTATTAGTCGTCTTCCGGACTATATCTAAGCCATCTAGTAAGGTACTAAGTCGACTAGCCACGGCTACGGCGAATATAACGTTTTTATAGGAGTCGTTTAATTTTATATTCGACGTCTCCATCGACGATAATAGGAGGGGTAGGTAGGCGGCGGCGTTAATATAGGTTATCTACCGGATTAGTAGTAGGTTTAAGATAGGCTATTAAGATGACGTTATAAATACGTATTACGTCCGGTAACTCTAACCTATAAGTAAGACGGCCTACCCGATTAAGGACTTTAAAGGGGCTGATATACTATTAGCCGAGCTTCTTTAACGTAATACTAGGAACCCTATAACCTCTATAAAGGCGGAGGTTAACGAGATTACTAACGTTAAAAAACTTAGCCATATATTTAGAATTATAGTAGTCTTTTATACTAAGGGAAGTAAAAGTAATAGCGTCTTTTATATTAATATAAGCTGGTCTATACTCTATTATAATAACAGGTACTTAGGGCGCTTTTATAATTAACGGCGTTACTCTTATAATAGGTAATAAGGGCCTTATTAGTAAGGTAGTCGTTATTTCTAGCGGTATATAATCTGCCTTAGGCTTTAGTAGATCTAATACCTCCCTTATTTAAAATCTATAGAGTACTTTAGTAGGTGTCTTATTCGTAGACGTATACTTCGTAGAATTATTAAACGCGGCTATTATTCTTAGAAGAATAGATAGCTATAAGGAAGCGTATTCGATAGTAGCGATATAGTACTAAAGGGCTATTTTAGTAGTTTAGTTTAATCGTTCTAACTAACCGTCGGTCTAAGGATACTAGGTAGCTAAGTAAAGTAAATTAACCTTTAAGTAATAGAAGATACTTTACTAAAGCTATATAACGAATTTCCGATTATAATCTAAAATTATTACTCGAGGTAAGCCCTAATTAATTTCTACTAATCTATTAAGTAACCTAATTACCTAATCCTTCGCCGTCTAGGTCGTCTTACCTAGAATAAGGGTAATTACTTTAGAAAATTTATATATAACCATTAAGATACTATTAAAGCCTTCCGTAGTTAATAGAAGTACTAAGATAAAGTTAATAGTAATAGTATAAAATAGACGAGTAGGCGTTAAGATAGGTTATAAAGACTTATATAGCTTATAACGTGGTGTTTAGTTAAGCTAGCATTACGGGCAATATCTAATAAACTTATAAAGCTTCTTAGATAGGTTATAGATATATAGGCCTTTAGTAAGTCTTTTATATATACGGGCGTAGCCCGGGTGTCCTAATTCATTATATGCTAGCTTAAATACTTCTACTTTTATAATAGAAGGGATATATAGACGTAGCCCTCGTTTATCGTCTTTAAAATATAATACCTAACTAATAAGCTTATACGCCAGGGTTATAGCGTTATTATAAAGGTCTTTATTCTACCTAACTATCTTAATTATTCTTACCTATCGAGGTTCACCTTAATAACCGGCAACTAACCGATCCCGAAAGGTATTACTTATCTTAACGAGGCTAATAGGGAAGTATTTTATAGATAAGATATCTAACTTACCCTCTACGTCTTAATATAGATGATATTTACGGCTTACTAGTCTTAATAAGGTATTAGGTACTATATTTACCTTACCTAGTTTATAATAAACGTCTAAGCGAAATCGTTAAAGATATTCTAATACTCTAATAAGGCGGAGATTAAGTTTCTCAGTTAAGACCGTATTTAAGCTCGTTTACCTAACTATTAAGACCGCCGCTAAATAATCTATATAGATAATTATATTAGGCTTCCGCGTAGCTTTAATTATATAACGAACCTTCTTAATAACCTATACTAACCCTGCGACTTTAAGTTTAGTAGGCTAATACCTAGTCTTAGCGTCGGTAAGTAAACGACTAAGAAATAAAATAGGTTACTAAGATTTTTACTTAGGGAACTTAGGTAGCGTAGTTACTAACCCTACCGTCGTAGTAGTAGAAGAAGGCCCTTATTTATATGCGTCTTCTATAATATAGTAAATAATAGCTCCGAACCCGAATTTTTTACTTATATCTAGGTTAACAAATAGTTAACGCTACTTATTAAAGTAGTAAAGGATGCTTAGGGAGGTAAATAGTTTTTATAGATAGTAAAAGGCATTTAATTCCTTAGGAGTAGGTACTAAGACCTTTAGTCTACCGGCTATTTTCTTACGTGCGTTACCCCTAACGCTAATTAACTTTATAAGTAAAGTCTTACGTTATAGTAAAGGCTTTACGATAGTAGCGTAGAATGCTATATACTACCTATTATAACCTATTATTCCAAGGTATTTCTTAAGCTAACCTAGGGTATCTAGGAATACTAGTATAGTAATTACTATAAGTTTCTCGGCCGCCGTTAATAGACTAAGCGTATCGACCCTTTATTTAAGTAAATAGATAGATAAGTATCTAAGAAAGGACTTTTTTAGAGATAGATATATATTATATTTATCTAGTTTACTAAAGACTTTACGGAGGTACTTAAGATATTCGTCTAATAACGTAGAGAAAATCACTATATTATCTATATATGCACGGTAGAAATAATAAAATTCCTAAAGTATTATATTAATCATTCGTTAGATATATACCGGAGAGTTCTTAAAACCTATTATAAGTATATTAAATATTTCCTAGCCTCTATAAGAGGCTATTATAAGACGATACCTATAATCTTACTTTACCTACTATTAGTAGAAGAAGCTTACCGCATTAATAGTCGAAATATATAAAGCATTTCATAGTAAGGTAAGTATCTCTAATTAAAGAGGAACGGGGTAGGTATTAGGTATTATAATCTTATTTAATGCTCTAATATTAATAACGACTCGGCCTTTTAGGCCGTTAGGCGTATTTTTCTAAACGACGAAGTAGGGGAAGGAAAACGGAGTTAATATATTTATCTATTTAAGTCTTCTCTAAGAATATAGTTTATCGAATTCCTTATTAATTACCTCTTTATCTCGTTAACTAAGAGGGTATACGCGTACTTAACTAGGTTTATATAGATCTTCCTAATTATTAAGTAAGGGGATCTCTATATACTATAACTCAGGAATACCGATAACGTTACCGGTGTCTTTCTAAAGATTAGGAAATTTATTAACTACGGTAGTAATCGATACGGCTACCTAAGGCACGGCACCGTGAATTATAACTCCGGTAGGATGATATACCTTAATCGGTGAGGTATTAAGGGCCTTATTTACTTGCCCTAATAAGGGGGAGCTTACTATAGCCGTGAAGGCTACTATAGTAGTAAGTAAGCTGCGTATACTAAACCTTACCTATCTAGTTATCTTAGTAGGAGGTTTGCTTGCGAGACCTTCGCTATTAGGGTTAACGGGAAAATAGCCCGCTAATTCGTATTCTATAACCTTACTAAGGGCCTAGTTATATGTAAGTATAATAGGGCTATTAGTATCGTTACAGACGAATATATAAGATATTATTACATTAATAATATAAGTATATAGTAAGAGAGCGTTTAAAGTCTCGGACTTAAAGATAAAATTACGGTTTTAAGGTAATCTTAATAAGTGACGTCGCGATCCCGAGATTAGTACTATAAAATTACTACGAGGCGGAATAGTAGTTCGCGTTTTAGTAAATATAGTAGTAGTAATTCGTAGACCCTAGCTAACTACCGTAACTAGAATCCTAATGCCTTAATAGGATCCTATTTTTATTAAGTTATCTCTAAAGTTAATAACTATTCGCTTAGGCTTTAAGATATCTATAGTAATAAGTACTTTAGCGGACAAGTTATCTACTATATAGAACTCCCGATTTATTAAAGTAATAGTTCCCTCCAAGCTTTTAAAGAATATAGGGAGCTTAGTAAATTTACTAGTATCGTACTTCTTATCTCTAATACCCCTTACCGTTATAAGTGTAGGCATCTTTTCTATTAAAGCCGTTAGGAATGCTATAAGTAAAAAGTCTCGGTTAATTAGACTTATTTAAGTACTAGTATCTATATAGACATGGTATTTATTACTACCGGCGGAAAACGTAACGGGGATTATAACGTAGTAATACCCCCGAAAGCTATAGCCTTTAATAGTAATATTAGTAGAATTAGATTAAATGATAGAGGACTTAGATAATTTACTTAATTTACCTACTTTAGTAGGGGTAGGCCTTACGGAAGGCTTTGCCTTCGAGACGTAGGCCGAGTAAAGATACTTATATAAGGTATTATTTAATTTAAATATAGAGGTATATAAACGGTATATTAGTTTAGGTAATTTTAGATTTATAAAGTAGTTCTCTACTATATCGTCGATGCCTAATCCGTTGACGGTAGTAGAGCCTAAAGGCTCTAGTAGAGCCTAGTCTTAGTCTGCCTATTAATCTACTTAAGACTAATTAATACCTTAATAGTAGCCTTCTTTATTAGCGTTATATTATTCCTACTTATTAAGGACCTTGTTATTATCGCCTTCCTTATCCTTAGCGGTTATCTAGTAGGCCCGGTTATTATATAGACGCGGAGTATTATAGGTATTTACTTAGAAAGGCTTATTCTAAAAAGGTGGCTTATAATAGGGATTCTTATTATTAATATTATTCTATTATATCCTAGCTATTACGTTTACGTTTCCGCTAGTAATTTATAACTATTAGCGACCTCTAGGTAAAATCCTTACTTAGACGTTTTATAGCTACTATTAATTATTATTACTACGATTTTATAAGTTATAGAAAGGATTATTAAATAGCCTGTTTCTATAAAGGTTTAACGGGTTATTATAAGGTCTGAAATTATTATTATATTAGCTATTCCGCTAATATAGATTTAAGTTAAAAGGAGGACGATTAAGATTAGAATTCTACTAACTTTATTTACTACCTTATAGTTATTACTTATTTACTTATAACGAGGACCTTATTACGTCTGCGGAAGGCTTCCTATATATATTAAACTAGATGTCTTTCTTATAACAGAGCTCTATAAGAAGGCTACTAATAGTAGACTTCTTAGTTAGACGAGGTAAAGTCTATTATAATTCTCTATCTATATATTTATACGCTAACCTAACCTATACCTCTTCTATAGAAGTAAAGCCAGCATTTTTACTATTAAGAATAATAGTATTAACGTAATTAGCCGGATTATAATAATTTCTTACGTCTTTAATTATATATTAGACGGATTTAAGTAAAGCTAGTAACTTGCCTAGCGAGTCGCGGAATCTAGCTTTAAGACTCTTATACTATTAATTAATGCTATTAGGATTATTATATAAGCCGGAGCGGCTAAGTTTATTAAGCTAGTTAGTATACTACTTATTAGTAGTCCTAAGTAAATAGGAATCTATATTCTACCTTAAGACGGTAGGGTCTATATTAGCTATTTTAATACGGAGGCGGTTAGTAAAACTAAAGATATTATAATAGATATTATAATTATCTTTTACTTTAATAGGTATTACCTATAAGTCGGGATTAAAGTATCCTATATCACGAGGCCTAAAGGTAGAAGTAGATAAACGAGGTCCTTATTAAGGACCTATTATAGTAGGCTACGGATTACCTAGTTATATCTAATTAAATATATATATAGCCTAGGTAATAATACTAGCTATTTCAGTTCGCTAGGCCTTTAAGAAGGTAGCGGTAGCTATATTCGGGGCTAGCGTTAGCGTCTTAGATAGTAGGGGTATTAGGATAGGTTTAAAGCTTACTAGGATAATATTTATCCTCTTAAGCTCGACACGCTAGACTTATATATCGATATTAAACCTATATTTATCGACTACTTACTTAGGCGGGAAGCGTGCTACGGTAGTAGGTAATAATACTTACTTAATACGTCGTAAGGTAATAGATATAGTAGATAATTCTAGGGTATTATCGTCCTTAGGGTTAGGAGGTAAGTCTTCTAGCCGCGGGTAACGTGTAGTAAAGAACTTAAGTGCTCTCTAAGACTTTACCGTAAGCTCGTTAGTAGTAGGGCTACCGCTTTTAAGGAATGAATTAATCTCGTATAATCGACGGATTACTTAATTAAGGAGTACTAGATTAGGAGCTAGCGTGTCGATTATATACTACCGGTAAGGTAGAAATATAAGTGGGGACACGTTACCTTTTACTTTAGAGAAGTAGTAGTAAAGGTAACGGTAGGGGACTATAAAGGTAGGGGACTAAGTAAATATGCCTAGATATAGTATTTCTAGTAACGAGGGCCTTAATACCTCGTTAGACTAATAGCTAATAGATTTGGCTTAGGAGCTAATAGACTGGTGGCCTTTTATCTAATAGCGGGGATGAGATAGTAGGGAGCGGAAGGCTATTAAGGACTGGTACCGTAAGGCTAGTACTACTAGAGCTAGTAGTTCTTATTAATATAATTATAGTGCTTAGTAATATTAGAATAAGATCTATAGTATTACTACTATATATTATAACTAATTTATAATATAGAAAGAAGATATATTCTCTATATATAGGAAACCTACCTAAGTACGTAGAGTACGGAAGCCTTTTATAAGGAAGGCGCGCTAACTAATAATAGCGATAATAAGTAAATGCTTATAGTATAAAGAATATATTATAGCCTAGGATCTTAAAGTTCTATTAGGCTAGTTTAATCTCTACCTATAAACTAAGATAATATATAAAGTAGATAAAAGGGATATCTATAATATAGATAAAAAAGGCTTTATATAAGGGGTAATTACTAAGCTTAAGGTTATAATATCTAAGTATAAGAAGAAGAAGGCTTATATAATCTAATATAGAAATTATAAATAGATATCCCTTATTAAGTATATCTTAATAGATAGAAGGTCTCTACCCCCCTAAATTATTTTTAAAGGTAAATTAATCTAAAAGTCTTAGAAAGAAGCTCTTAAAGTAGGTAAAATTACTATTAATAAGAATAGTTAGACTAATAATATAATTAGATTTAAATAGCTTTAAAGGGGGTTTAATTAAGAGATATAAGGCTATTAAAAGGGGGAATATTAAATACTATTAATTAATAGCTATACTTTATATATTATAACTATAATAA
>JAABUX010004417.1_pt1 | contig 17846 bp, 14 predicted proteins | sample 5561851 | NCBI WGS metagenome assembly JAABUX01 (sample SAMN10711883, study PRJNA513361) | rock metagenome | isolation source: Antarctica rocks | place: Antarctica: Victoria Land, Richard Nunatak red sandstone | collected 2016-01-03 | reverse complement strand
ATGAGTTCACCGAGAAGGTCCGCGAGTGGGGCCGGACCGTGTTCAGCGGTCGGATCGAGTTTGATCCCGAGGTCGAGTCGGTCGTCCGCGCCGAGGGGGCGCTGTTGTCCGCCCGGGCTGAGGACTTACGCAAGCTCGCGGTGGAGGCCGAAGCGGCCGGCGAGGGCCTCGAAGCGCGAGGCGAGTTTCAGGCCACCGTCGACCGGATGAACCAACTCCTCAACCACTGGGTCCGACCCCAACTCGCGGTCGGACCCGGTCCTCGCCACTGGCAACACGTCCCCCCGGAGTGGTTCGAGGAAGCTCGTCGCCAGGTTGCGGCCCTCCCGCCCCTACCGGCGGATTGGCCATTTAGCGAGGAGCAGCGGCGAGAGTTGAATTTGCCATGAGCGATCGCCCAACGGTCCCACTTCGTCCAGTCCTCACCGAAGTGGAGAGCCCTGAATACAAAGCCATTTCGGGATGGCGGTTCGACGGTGCGAACGCCTATGTGAGTCGATTACTCCGCGACGACGTCCCGAGGAGTGTGCAATTCCAGCAAGGGCAAGTCTGGATCTACCTCGACCCCGGCGGTCAACTTGTTGGCTTCGGGGTCATCGACGTCTGCGATGAGTACGATGGGCATACGGCGGGCTTGCCACACCCGTATTTGCGACTGCTGGCGGTCAACCCGTCGATCCAAAGTCGAGGGTACGGAACTTCCATCGTGCAACATTTGATCGGCCAAGCGGTGGTTTTCGTTCGGCGTGGCGGATGCGCGCAAGACGTATACCTCGCTGTTTATAAAAACAATGAGAGAGGGATCGGACTCTACAAAAAGCTTGGCTTCGTCACAGTCGGCGACGAGTCAAGCCTAGATCCGCTTGAGGGCGACCGACCTTATATCGTCATAGCAAGACGAGCGGCACTGATTTCCGGGGTATTACCACTGTTCATGCCCCCCGGATTGCCTTGAGCCATCGAGCGACGCTTGAGGCGAGGATGATCGCCACCAAGGTTAGGAGCGTGGCGGTCAGGCCGATGTTCAGGTAGCCTTTGATCGCGGTGGCGGGGACCTGGGTCATCTTGGTGAACTTGCCGGTGATCTCGAGGATTCCGGCGGTGGTCGTCGTCGTCGCGACGAACAGCATCGGCAATAGAGTCGCCCAGGCGTATTTGGCCCGGCCGGCGTTGATCGTGATCGTGGTGGCCACGGCCAGGGCGACCACCGCGAGCAGTTGGTTGGCGACGCCGAACATCGGCCAGATCGTTTCCACCGAGCCGGTGAGGATGAAGTAGCCCCAGCCGAACACAACCAAAGTCGTCGCCAGGATCGCCGAGAAGGGCCGGTCGAGGTCGCCGAGGGGCTTCCAGAGCTTGCCCAGGACTTCTTGGACCAGGAACCGACCGATCCGCGTCCCGGTGTCGATCGTGGTGAGGATGAATAGGGCCTCGAACATGATCGCGAAGTGATACCAGTATTTGACCAGGTGTTCCAGTCCCGGGATCGCCCTGGAGAAGATCCGGGCCATCCCTACCGCCAGCGTGACCGCGCCCCCGGTCCGGCCGTGGAGCGACTCCTGGACGTCCTTCTCCATCTGGACGAGTTCCGTCGCCCCTCCGGCGTGGCCGTGGCCGTGGCTGTCGTGGTCGACATCCAGGGCCTTGAGCGATTGCTGGAACTGGGGGCGGCGGGCCAGGTCGATGTTAATGTTGTAGTACATCGAGTTCGGCAGCGCCGCCGCCGCGATCAGCGCGACGATCGCCACCAAGCCCTCCATCAGCATGGCGCCATAGCCAATCATCCGGATGTCGCCTTCGCGGCCGATCATCTTCGGGGTCGTCCCGGACGATACCAGGGCATGGAACCCCGACACCGCGCCGCACATGATGCAGATGAAGACATAAGGGAAGATCGGCCCGTCGAAGTAAGGACCGCCGCCATTGGCGAACTGGTGGTTGACCATCGGCGCTTCGAGCGTCGGGTTGGCCACGATCACACCGATAATTAAAAGAGCGATCGTCCCGATCTTGAGGAAGCTCGAAAGGTAATCCCTTGGGCAAAGCAGGAGCCAGACCGGCAAAATCGACGCGACGAAGCCATAACCGGCGATGGCGTAGGTGGTGGTTTCCCGACTCCAGGAAAACCAAGGCTCCAGGCTCGAACCCGGGATCGACCCGCCTAAGACCGTCGCCCCCACCACCGCGATGCCGCCGAGAATCGACGCCTCGACCACCCGCCCTTTGCGGACCTTGTACATATACCAGCCCACGGCCAGGGCAATCGGGATGGTGCAGGCGATCGTGAACGCCCCCCACGAACTCCCCGGCACCAGCCGCTTCGCCCCGATCGGCAAGACCAACTTGTCCGTGATGGCCGAGTCGGGGCGAGCTGCCGCCGGGATCGCCAGGCGAAACGACTCGTGGAAGACCATCTCCCCATCGGGGCCGTCAGCATAGCGGTAGGTCGTCTCGGGGGGAACGTCATAGATCGCAGTGGTGTTGCCGACCCTCGCGGGGACCTTGATCGGGTCCGAGGCGGGATAAGTCAACGTCGTCCCCGGCTTCATGGCGACTTCCTCGCCGCCCAAAGCTTTGACGACGACGATCCCCAATCCGGCCAGGGCGATGATGATCACATAAAGGATGGCCAAGGTTGTCGCCAGACCGGCGATTGGGCCGATCTCGGTCCGGGCGAGGCTCGCCAGGCTTCGACCCCCGCGCCGGACCGACGCCGCCAGAATCATCATGTCCTGCACAGCGCCCGCCAGGCAGACGCCAACGACCAGCCAGATCAACCCCGGCAAATAGCCGAACTGGATCGCCAAAACTGGCCCGATCAGCGGCCCCGCCCCCGAAATCGCCGCGAAGTGGTGACCGAACAAAACCCAGCGGTTCGTCGGGTGGAAGTTCTGCCCATCCTCGAACTCATAGGCCGGGGTGACCCGCGAGTCATCCAGAGCCGCCACCTTGGCCGCCAGGAAAGCGCTGTAGTAGCGGTAAGCGACCGCCAAAACGGCCAAAGCCCCGAGCATCACCGGCATGGCATGGACTTGCGACATCGCGGATCAAAACCTTTCGCTGGGCGGACCGAACCGAGCCATCTCCGGTGGGTGGGGGAGTCACCAGGATAAAGGACTCGCTTCCCATCCTCAAGCCGACGCCGGGCTTGGACCGCCGGTTGGCTTCGTTCGGTCGGGTATCTCATGTCGTCAGGGTCGGCGGTGAAAAACCAGTTTGGGAAAGCGTCGACGAAGTTCGGCGATCCCGGCCTCGGTCACTCGAGGGCAATAAACGAGAAACAACTCATCAAGGTTGGGCAGTTCCCGCAGGTGCTTCAACCCGGCGTCGGTGATCCTCGAGCCGTTTTGTGCCAGCCCCAACTCCTCCAAAGTCGACAGATCGGCGAGGTGGACCAACCCGGCGTCGCCGATCCCCGTATCTTCGAGCAACAAGATTCGAAGCTGGTGAAGGCCGGCCACGTTGCGAAGCCCATCATCGCCGAGGGGCTTGTGCCGCAAAGATAAGAACTTCAACCTCGGGAGGTAGGCGAGCAAGGCCAAATCAAACTCGCGATCAGGGCCGGTGCCGAAAGCGGTCACTTTCGTTGCATTCGCTACGTAATCGACGCCTAAAATCCCCTCCAGCCGCAACTTCCAAGAACGAGAACTCGCGGAGGGAGGCGAGACAAATGGGGGCGCAACGGCTCCGGTTTTCGCTTCGCGGAACCGGATGTTGGCTTTGATGATGGAATCGCGGCGGGCATTCTGGGCACGTTTGGTGATCTCTTCATTGTAGGTGACCGAACCGTGCGCTTTTTCGATCGCCTCGACCGCCCGCTTTTGCAGTTGAGCCCGGCGAGCCCACCATCCCATCGGGGTCCCGACCGCCAGGACCAAGAGCAAGAGCACTCGGACGGTGACCGTCCACCGTGATCGTCGTTCAGGAGACGAACTGGCTTCGTTCATCGCGGTCAACCTCCATGCCCTTCGATCAAAACAGGTCGTCGAGGCTCCGCTTTGGCGAATCTTCGAAGGTCTCGGCCCGCTCGTCGGAGAACGGGTGGAGGAATTGGCTTCGCTCCGGTTTGGGGCGAGATCGGAGGATGGCGGCGGCGAGAAGGAGGTCGTCGGGCGTGGTGATCTTGAGGTTCATCGCCGAGCCGAGGACCACGACGCAGGGGTGGCCGAGGGCTTCGACGAGCTGGGCGTCGTCGGTGACGGTGACCCCGCCCTTGAGCAAGGTTTCTCGGGCGGCGTAGGCTTGTTCGAGCCAGTCGCGGCGGAAGACCTGCGGGGTCTGGGCGCCGAAGAGGCCGAGGCGGGGGACGGTCTCGATCGTCCGGTGGTCGGGGCCGACCCGCTTCAAGGTGTCGGCCACGGGGACGGCCAGGAGCGCGGCGCCGTGCTCGACGGCGGCGGCGAACACGGCGGCCACCTGCTCGGGCGTCAAGCAGGGGCGGGCGGCGTCGTGGACGGCGACATGGTCGACCTCGGGTTCGAGGGCGGCCAGGGCCAGGGCGATCGTGTCGAACCGCTCGGCGCCGCCTTCGATGACGGTGATCCCCCGGAACGACACTTCCGCGCCATAGCGGCGGTCGAACAACTCGCGGTCCTCGGGGTGGATCGCCACGATGATCTGGGCCACGTCGTCCCGCCCAGAGAACGGGTCCGACGCGCGGAGCCAGACGCCTCGGCCGTCGAGGTCGGCGTAGGTTTTCTTCCGCGACGGGTCGCCGAACCGCGTCGAGCGCCCGGCGGCGGGGAGGATCACGGCGAATCGAGCCATCGGGGCAAGGCTCCCTCGGGGTCGGATCGAAGCGAGAAGTGGGCCGTCGAGGCGGGTCAAGCCCCGTCCTCGGCCTGGCGGACATGCCAGCAAACGCCGCCAGGATCGATGATGTGGATCTCGCGACCCCAAGGAAACTGGGTGGGCGGCCTAAGCCTCACGCCGGGGAACGAACCCTCCAGGTCCTTCGCTTCGAGTTCGGACCAGTAGGCGTCGAGGTTCGTCACTTCAAAATTAACCATCTGATTTTTCTGCCATTCCGGGATGTCGACCTCTTGCAGGATGAAATCGGCGCCGCCGAACCGCAGGCCCGCAAGCCCGTCTTGTTGCCAGGCCCGTTCGAAGCCGAGGGCGGCGAAGAAGTCGAGCGACAGGGCGAAGTCCGGCCCCGATGGCACGAACGGGTAGAGTCGCGTCGCTTGGGTGTTCATCGGCGAAACGCTCCCGATTTCCTTTGGGTTGCCACGAAGTGCCATCAGTGTAAAGGAGTCGCCGCTCGTCGGGGATGACTTTTCGGCGACCACGAGGAAAAACCAGGTCAACCCGGTCGGGCCGGGGTGGTGGGTTGCCGACGTTTCGGCGGGCCTTACAATGGTGTGTATTGGTCCTTTGGCGAGACGATGGCCTGGCAATGTGAAGTCGATCGAAGGGTCGAGTGTCACGCGGGGACGACCGGCTCGTTGTAAAGTCGTCGAGGCGGTGGCAAGGAGCGGTGCGGCGATGGATTGTTCCGAACCCCGGTGCGCGGCGATCTTGCTGGAATGGCTCAAGTCGCAAGGGCAAGGCCAGAACCAAGGTCAGCCGGGCGGCGGGTCGGCCCTCGAAAAGTCGGGTCAGCGGGCGGCTCAGGGGCGGCAAGCGTCGTTGTTCGCGAGCGTCCCTTACCAGGACGAGTCGCCGATGATCCGCTCCGACGCCGAACTTTCGGGCGCGATCGAGCACCTGCAATATTCCGTCTTCCGCCGTTACGAGAACCACTTGACCAAGGCCGAGCGGCTCAGGCTCGACAACACGATCCAGAACGCCTTGTTCAAGGTCGACCGCTACCTCGAACGCCTCGACGACCCCGACCGCGACCGGGTCCACGCCGAGGTCGCCGGGCTTCGGGGGCAGGTCCGCGACGGCGCCGAGCGAGCCGACCGGCTCAGGCAGCAAGGCAAACGCGCGGAGCTGAAGCTCTCGCAACTGGCGACGCTCACCCCCGAAGGGTTCGAGGAGTTCGTCGGCGAGATCTTCGAGGCGCTCGGCTACGAGGTCGACCATGTCGGCGGGACCGGCGACCAGGGGGTCGACCTGAAAGTGCGCAGGGGAGGGCTGCTTGGGATCGTCCAGTGCAAATATTTCAGCAAGGGGGTCGTCGGCTCGCCGGAACTCCAGAAGTTCCTGGGGACGATCCACCATACCAAGAGCCATAAGGGGTTCTTCGTCACGACCCGGACCTTCACCCTGGCCGCCGACAAGTTCGCCGCCGAGCACCCGATCGAGCTGATCGACGGCCCTCGGCTGGTGGAACTCGTCCAGGAAGCGATGGGACCTGGGGCCAAGAAGGAGCCCGAACCCGCCTGGTTTTGACCCGAAACTTCGGATCTGGCCTGAGAATTGCTTTTTCGTGATCTATGGTGTGTTCAAGCATGTCGAAGTGATTTTGAATTTTGGGAGGCCCGGAATCGATTGGCTTGACCGGCGATGACCGCTTGGGTAGTCTGCCCTTTCGAGGCGCGGTAGGAAGCCGCGACCCATCGCCGAGCGAGCCATGGAAGGGAACGACACCGATGAGCGCTTGCAGCAAGAACAGCAACAGCACCAACGTCGCCTTGAATGGTCTGACATTGCCCGACGAGTTCGAAGACCTGGAAGGGTTGTTGCGGGCCGACCTCAAGACCGTCGTCGCCCTGATCGCCCAAAGAGCCAACGAGCGGCTCCTCTTGACCCGCCGAGAAAACCACCAGCTCCGGGCCTCGCTCTGGAACGGGCTGACCGCCGCCGTCAACTCGGCCGTCGAGCCGCTCTCGGCCGACCGCCGCTAAGCGAAAAGGGGACCTTCCCCATGCCTCGGGTGATCCTCGGCGTGACCGGGTCGGTGGCGGCGATCCGGACGCCCGCCCTCCTCGAAGGGCTTCGAAGCCAAGGCCACACCGTCAGGGTGGTCGCGACCGAACCGGCGCTCCACTTCTTCGACCCGGACTCGCTGCCCGTCGACCCGAGCGACCCGCTCGGTGGCCCCTTGTTTCGAGACGCCGACGAGTGGGCCGAAGGCCGATGGCGGCGCGACGACCCGGTGCTCCATATCGAGCTCAGGCGATGGGCCGACCTGCTGGTCGTCGCCCCGGTCGACGCCAACACCCTGGCCAAGTTCGCCTTGGGCCTGTCGGACAACCTTTTGACCTGCCTGTTCCGCGCCTGGGACTTCGACCGCCCGGTGATCCTCGCCCCGGCGATGAACACCTTGATGTGGGACAGCCCGGTCACCCGACGCCACCTCCGACTCCTCCTCGAAGACCACGGCGACGGCGAGCCCGAGGTCCCTTGGTCGCTCGACGACGCTCCTTGGATCTTCGAGCGACGTTCGAAGTCTCTCCGACTGGTCGGACCGGGCTCGAAGAGCCTGGCCTGCGGCGACTTCGGTTTGGGGGCGATGGCCGAGGTTCCTTCGATCCTCGAAGAAATCCGCCGACGCTTCGACGATCCTCTTCCCCCCGTTTCCCCTTAGGCCGATCGGCCGCGAAGTCCCCCACGCGACTCCTCGACTCCGGCCTCCCCGCGAGCTAAACTCGACCGGGCAACCGCGCGTCTTCTCTGATCTCGCGCCCTTGACAATCGACCCAATTTGTTTAGAACTATTAGCAATCCCGATAAATCAATTCGCGAGTATCGGGGATTTGCCACCGGCGGCGAGCTTATGCAGTTGGAATCGCTGAAAATCTTCTGCGACGTGGTTCGGCGTGCCAGCTTTTCGAGGGGGGCGAAGGAAAGTGGGATCTCGCAATCTTCGGCAAGCCAGGTCGTCCACCAGTTGGAGGTCCGGTTGGGGGTCAAGCTGATCGACCGATCGAAGCGACCCCTGGTTCCCACTCCGCAAGGTCAGGTCTATTATGATGGTTGCAAGGACCTGGTCGGGCGTTACCTTGAGGTGGAGAATCGGGTCAAGTCGCTCGACAACGATCGGAACCTCGGCGGGACCGTCCGGCTCTCGGCGATCTACTCGGTGGGCTTCCACAACATGAGCCGGGATGTCGAGCGGTTCAAGGTCGACTACCCGGGCGTCGACATCCGGATCGACTACATGCACCCGACTCGCGTCATCGAGAGCGTCCTGGACAACGAGGTCGACCTGGGTTTGATCTCGTTCCCCAAGAAGTGGCCCGAACTGGCGTCGATCCCCTGGAGAAACGAGGAGATGGTCCTGGCGGTTCACCCTTCGCACCGACTGGCGAGCCTCGACATGGTGGATGTCGAGGAGCTTGATGGGGAAACTTTCGTCGGCTTCGACGGGGGGCTGCCGATCCGCCGAGAGGTTGACCGTTTCCTCCGCAAGCATAATGTTCATGTGCGAGTGATCCTGGAGTTCGACAATATCGAGACGATCAAGAGGGCGGTCGAGGTCCCCTCGGGGGTGGCGATCCTGCCCGCTCCGACGCTGGTCGGCGAGGTCAATGCGGGGAGCTTGCGCGCGATCCGGTTCGTCGACGCCAAGCTGACCCGCCCCCTGGCGGTGATCCACCGCCGAGGCGACCCGCTCTCGCTGGCGGCCTCGCGGTTCCTCGACTTCTTGACGGCCGACGAGGTGGGCTGTGCCCCTTCGAAGGTTGAACCGACCCGGGAACTGCCTCGCTTGGAACCTTGATCGGACCTCGGGCGACCGCCCTCGCCTCGGCCGATCGGAACGGGTTTGGTTCCGGAAATCGCCTTGTCTTGCCTTGTGATCTGTTTGAGGGAGAAACCCCTCGGTCGAAACCGCCGCGACGGCGGGTTGGCCGATTCCGAAGGGATGCCCCGAGGGGTTCGGCATCGATTCGTGTTGGGAAGGGTGGGCCAGAGATGATGGGATCAGGACTTCCTCGAGCGCAAGGTCTTTACGACCCCCGGAACGAGCACGACGCCTGCGGCCTGGGCTTCGTCGCGGACATCCACGGCAGTAAATCGCACAAGATCGTCCAGGATGGGCTCAAAGCGCTCGAAAACCTCAACCACCGGGGGGCTTGCGGCTGGGAAGACAACACCGGCGACGGCGCCGGGATCTTGATCCAGGTCCCCGACCGATTCCTCCGCGAGGTCTTCCTTTCCGAACGGTGCAAAACCCTCGGCGTGACCGAGCCCAAGCCGGGCGAGTACGGCGTCGGCGTGTTTTTCTCGTCCCCCCACGCCGAGCAGCGCGTCTTTGGGATGGCCTTGTTCGAGCGGATCGTCGCCGAAGAGGGGCAACTGTTTCTCGGCTGGCGGTCTCTGATCACGGACAACGCGCTCCTGGGCGAAGGCGCCCGGTCGGTCGAGCCCGCCATCGACCACGCCTTCGTCGGCCGGGGACCCAAGGCCGACACCGAGGACAAGTTCGAGCGCAAGCTCTACGTCATCCGCAAGCGATTCGAGCGCGAGGTCGAAGAGTCCGGGCTGGACGACCACAAGTTCTTCTACTTCTGTTCGCTGTCGTGTCGGACCCTGGTTTATAAGGGGATGCTGACCCCGTCGCAGCTCGGGGCCTACTTCGCCGATGACCTCGACGACCCCCGGCTCGAAAGCGCCTTGTGCCTGTTCCACTCCCGGTTCAGCACCAACACCTTCCCGAGTTGGGAGTTGGCGCACCCGCACCGGATGATCTCGCACAACGGCGAGATCAACACCTTGCGCGGCAACATCAATTGGATGAGGGCCAGGGAAGCCCTGTTTGCCTCCGACCTCTACGAAGAAGGTGATGTCGCCAAGCTCTTGCCGATCATCCGAGAAGGTCTGAGCGACACCGCCTGCCTCGACAATGCTGTGGAGTTATTGGTCCGGTCGGGGTTCAGCCTCCCCCATGCGATGATGATGCTCGTCCCCGAAGCGTGGGAAAACCACGAGACGATGTCGAGCCAGAAGAAGGAATTCTACCGCTACCACACCTGCCTGATGGAAGCCTGGGACGGCCCGGCGTCGATCGGCTTCACCGACGGCAAGCTCATCGGCGCGATGCTCGACCGCAACGGCCTTCGTCCCACCCGATTCTGGGTGACGAAGGGCGGGATGGTCGTCATGGCCTCGGAGTCCGGCGTCCTCGACATCCCCCCCTCCGAGGTCGTGTTCAAAGGTCGGCTCGAACCGGGCAAGATGTTCCTGGTCGACCTCGAACGCGGCGTCATCGTCGATGACGACTCGATCAAGGACGGGATCGCCTCGGCGCACCCCTACGGCGAGTGGCTCGCCGAGCACATGCTCCCCTTGGCCGAGGTGCCCGAGGCCCCGCAAGTCCCCGGCCCCGACCACGAAACCTTGCTCCACCGCCAGCAGGCGTTCGGCTACACCTTGGAAGACCTCAAATACATCCTCGGGCCGATGGGGAGCGGCGGCGAGGAGGCGATCGGCTCGATGGGGTCCGATACCCCGATCGCCGTCCTGTCGGACCAGGCGCAGTCGTTGTTCAACTACTTCCAGCAGCTCTTCGCCCAGGTGACCAACCCTCCGCTCGACGCGATCCGGGAAGAACTCATCACGTCGGTCCGGACCGGGGCAGGGGGGGAAGGCAACCTCCTGATGCCCACCCCGGCAAGCTGCCGCCAGATCGCGCTCGATCTCCCGGTCCTGGACAACGACGAGCTGGCCCGGCTCAAGCAGTTGGACGGCTGGCGGGGGTTCAAGTCGGCCACGCTGGCGATGACCTTCCCGGCGAACCAGGGCGCGAAGGGGATGGAGCGGTCGCTGGAGCGGATGTTCGAGCAGGCCGTCGATGCGGTCAAGGACGGGTCGAACCTGATCATCCTGTCCGACCGGGGTGTTGACGCCGAGAACGCCGCGATCCCGTCGCTCCTGGCCTGCGCCGGGCTGCACCATCATCTGGTTCGCGAAGGGTTGAGGACCCGAGCCGGGCTGATCATCGAGTGCGGCGACGCCCGAGAGGTCCACCACTTCGCCCTCTTGCTCGGCTATGGCGCGGGGACGATCAACCCCTACCTCGCCTTCGAGACCTTGGACGACATGATCGGGGTGGGGATGATCCGCGCCGAGATCGACCATGCCGAGGCGGTGACTCGCTACCGGAAGGCGATCAAGAAGGGTGTGGTCAAGGTGATGTCGAAGATGGGGATCAGCACGATCCAGAGCTACCGGGGGGCCCAGATCTTCGAGGCGATCGGCCTGAACCGCGAGTTCGTCGACCGCTACTTCGACAAGACCGCCAGCCGGATCGGCGGCGTCGGCCTCGAAGAGATCGCCCAGGAAACCTTGTACCATCACCGCCGGGCCTATGCCGACCGCGAAGTCGGCCCACCGCTCTTGGACTGGGGTGGGCAATACCAATGGCGTCGCGAGGGGGAGCACCACCTGTTCAACCCTGAGACGGTGTTCCGGCTCCAGCACGCCACCAAGTCGGGCAAGTTCGCGATCTTCCAGGATTACGCCAGGATGGTCGATGAGCAAAACGAGCGATTGGCAACCCTCCGAGGCTTGTTCGAGTTCAAGCTCGGGGGCCGAACTCCCATCCCGATCGAGGAGGTCGAGCCGGTCGAGGCGATCTTGACCCGGTTCGCCACTGGGGCCATGTCCTACGGCTCGATCAGCAGCGAAGCCCATGAAACCCTCGCCATCGCCATGAACCGGATCGGAGGGCGGAGCAACACCGGCGAAGGGGGCGAAGACCCGGACCGGAACACCCTGGATGCCAACGGCGACGACCGACGGAGCAAGATCAAGCAAGTCGCCTCGGGCCGGTTCGGCGTGACGAGCGAATATTTGGTCAATGCCGACGAGATCCAGATCAAGGTCGCGCAAGGGGCCAAGCCCGGCGAAGGGGGGCAACTCCCCGGCCAGAAGGTCTGGCCCTGGATCGCCAAGGTCCGGTTCTCCACGCCCGGAGTATCCCTGATCAGCCCGCCGCCGCACCACGACATCTACTCGATCGAGGACTTGGCGCAACTGATCCACGACCTCAAGAACGCCAACCCCCGCGCCCGGATCAGCGTCAAATTGGTGGCCGAGGTCGGCGTCGGGACCGTCGCGGCGGGCGTGGCCAAGGCCCACTCCGACGTGATCATGATCTCCGGCTACGATGGGGGGACCGGCGCCAGCCCCTTGACCTCGCTCAAGCACGCGGGCATCCCCTGGGAGCTTGGCCTGGCCGAGACCCAGCAAACCCTGGTCTTGAACCGGCTCCGAGACCGCGTGATCATCCAGACCGATGGCCAGATGAAGACCGGGCGCGATGTGGTGATCGCGGCGCTTTTAGGGGCCGAAGAATACGGCTTCGCCACCGCCCCGTTGGTCGTCATGGGCTGCATCATGATGCGGGTCTGCCACCTCGACACCTGCCCGGTCGGGATCGCCTCGCAGAACCCCAAGCTCCGCGAAAAGTTCAACGGTCAGGCGGATCACGTCGTCAACTTCTTCCGATTCGTCGCCGAGGAGGTCCGCCAGTTGATGGCCCAGCTCGGCTTCCGCCACCTCGACGACATGATTGGCCGGAGCGACCTCTTGGACATGAAGCGGGCCATCACCCACTACAAGGCCCGGGGGCTCGACTTCTCGAACATCTTCTACCGCCCCGAGACCCCCGAAGGGGCTTACGTCCGCAAGGCGATCGAGCAGGACCACGGCCTCGACAAGGCTTTGGACCAGACCTTCTTGCCGCTCGCCGCCCCCGCGCTCGATCGGGGCGAGGCCGTCGAGTGGACCCAGCCGATCCGCAACGTCAACCGGACCGTCGGGACGATCCTCGGCAGCGAGGTCACCCGGAAGTACGGCGGGCTCGGCCTGCCCGACGACACGATCAAGATCCACTTCCAAGGGTCCGCCGGGCAGAGCTTCGGAGCATTCGTCCCCAGGGGGATGACCTTGACCCTGGAAGGCGACGCCAACGACTACGTCGGCAAGGGGCTCTCCGGCGGCAAGCTCGTCGTCTTCCCGCCCCATGATTCTCCTTTCATTGCCGAGGAAAACGTCGTGATCGGCAACGTGGCCCTTTATGGCGCCACCAGTGGCCGGGCTTTCTTCCGAGGCGGGGCCGGTGAGCGGTTCTGCGTCCGAAATAGCGGGGCCTTGGCGGTGGTCGAAGGGGTGGGCGACCACGGTTGCGAGTATATGACCGGCGGGGTCGCGGTGATCATCGGCCCAACGGGTCGGAACTTCGCCGCCGGGATGAGCGGGGGCGCCGCCTTCATTTGGGACGAGTCGGACGACTTCGCCGACAAGTGCAACCTCGACATGGTCGCCCTGGAGCGGCTCGAAGACGGCGAGGATATTGCCTTGCTCCGCGACCTCCTGATTCAGCATGCCGGGTATACCGGGAGCGCGGTGGCGGCTCGGCTCCTGGGGGATTGGGAGCGGTCGCAAAGCGAGTTCGTCAAGGTGATGCCGATCGACTATCGCCGGGTCCTGGACCAGCAGAAGGCCGCCCGGAAGGTCGAGGAGGAGCGATTGCAACTGGAGGTGACAGGTGGGTAAGCCGACCGGATTCCTCGAAACGCCTCGCGAAACCCACGCCTACCGGCCGGTGGCCGACCGACTGGGGGACTACCGGGATTTGTATCAACCCCTACCGATCCTCAAGGTCCGCGAGCAGGGCGGGCGCTGTATGGATTGCGGGATTCCTTTCTGCCACCAAGGGTGCCCACTCGGGAACCTCATCCCCGACTGGAGCGACCTGGTTTATCGCGACCAGTGGAAATCCGCCATCGAGCGGCTGCACGCCACGAACAACTTCCCCGAGTTCACCGGCAAGCTCTGCCCGGCCCCATGCGAGTCGGCCTGCGTGCTGGGCCTGATCGACCAGCCGGTGGCGATCAAGCAGATCGAGGAGTCGATCGTCGACCGCGCCTGGGCCGAAGGTTGGATCGTTCCGATCCCGCCCAAGCGGAAGACCGGCAAAAAGGTCGCGGTGATCGGTTCCGGGCCGGCGGGCCTGGCCGTCGCGCAGCAACTGGCTAGGGCCGGGCACGACGTCGTCGTCTTCGAGCGCGACGACCGGATCGGCGGCTTGCTCCGCTACGGCATCCCCGACTTCAAGATGGAGAAGCACCACATCGACCGCCGGATCGACCAGATGGAGGCCGAGGGGGTCGAGTTCCGCGCCGGGGTGAACGTCGGGGTCGACATCACCGCCGAGGACTTGATGCGCGACTTCGACGCTGTCTGCCTCTGCGCCGGGTCGACCCGACCGCGCGACCTGCCGATCCCCGGTCGAGACTTCGACGGCATCCACTTCGCGATGGACTACCTCACCCCGCAAAACAAGCGGGTGGCCGGCGACGAGTTGCCCGAGTTGGACCACCTGACGGCCCGGGGCAAGCACGTCATCATCATCGGCGGCGGCGACACCGGGGCGGATTGCCTCGGGACCACACACCGCCAGGGGGCCAAGAGCGTCCACCAGTTCCAGATCCACCCCCAGCCGCCCGACGGTCGACTGCCGTCGAACCCCTGGCCGCAGTGGTCCAACGTCTTCCGCGCCAGCGCGGCGCACGAGGAAGGCGGCGTCCGCGAGTGGTCGATCCATACCCGCCGCTTCGTCGGCGAGGGTGGCAAGGTCACCGCCCTAGAAACCGTCCGGGTCGAGGTGATCCGCGACGAGGACGGCGGTCGGTCCCGCGTCGTCGAGATCGAGGGGACCGAGAAGACGTATCCCGCCGATTTAATCCTCCTGGCGATCGGCTACAGCGGCCCCGACCGAAGCTCGCTGTTGGACAAACTTGGCGTCGAGCTCGACGACCGAGGGAACGTCCGGGCCGACGGTGACCGACGGACCAACGTCGCCAAGGTTTTCGTCGCGGGCGACATGTCGCGCGGGCAAAGCCTGATCGTCTGGGCGATCGCCGAGGGGCGGCACGCCGCGCACAGCATCGACGAGCACCTGATGGGCCAGACCGACCTGCCCAAGCCGCTCGACCACGGCAACGACCGCCGACCGTTCGCCTGAACTTTGGGCTTCGAAACGAACACGGCCAGGTCGCGTGACCTGGCCGTGCCGCTTCGCGTCGTCGCTCGCCTTCGCGACCGCTCAGTAGGCGTCGGCGGAAATCACTTCACCACCGGCCCGGGTGCCGAGGGCTAGGTAAGTTTGGAGGGCGATGGTCGATTTGAGGAACTTGACGCTGCCGTCAGCCATCAGGAAGTTGCAGCCGCCGGGGTGGTTGCTCTGCGAGTTGGAGTACGACGAGTCGTCGGGGCTGCACTTTACGCAAGTGTTGCGGCACGAGTTCCAGGCGTACTGGGTCGAGTTGGGCGGCACGATCGTGTTAAACAAGGTCATGCCGACCGCACCCCAGGCCCAGCGGACGCTGTTGTCGGGGGAGATCGTGCCTGCGTCCGCCGAGCCGGTTTTGAATGCACTGGTGCACAAGTTCAACGCGGTGATCAGATTGCCATTGTTGAGTTGCGTCGTCGCGTCGAGGACGTCGTACTGTTGGATGGTGGTGACGCCGAGCGCCGAGTTGTTCCGCGAGGCGCCTTGGGCCGGGAGGCTGATGCTTCCCAGGAGCGACTCGGTGTAGGCGATCGTGTTCGACGAGCCGTCGGTGATGTCGCGGATGCCGTAGGCGAGCCAGTAGGTGAACACGCCGGTCGAGCCGGGCGTCCCGGCCGACTTCCCTAGGTTCAGCGGGTCGGGCTGTCCGGCGGCATAGCCGATCTGGTTGGTCGCCGGGGAGGTGGTGGTGCCGACGCTGCCCCGGTAGCTGTTGTTGCCCGGAGCATAGGAATACTCGCCGTAGGGGTAGATCGGCGGCACACCAGTGTTGTTGTCCGACGGGCAGAGGAAGGTGTTGATCGTCGCCAGGGAAACCGTGCTGTTGCAATAGTAGCCGTAATGATAGCCGCCGCAGAACGAGAAGTTGATGGCGTTGTAGAGCGGCGCCTGCTCCATGAAGCTGAGCATCTCGGCCTGGGCGCTCCACTCGGTCCAGCCGGCGTAACCGGTCGAGTAGTTGGCATCGGCGGCCGATTGCGACTTGCCTTGTGGGAAGCTGTTGTTGCCGCTGTGATAGTTGTGCATCGCCAGCCCGATCTGCTTCAGGTTGTTGACGCACTGGGCACGCCGGGCGGCTTCGCGCGCCGCCTGCACGGCGGGCAACAGCAGGGCGATCAGGACGGCGATGATAGCGATGACCACCAGCAGCTCGATCAGGGTGAAACCTCGACGAACTCGCAACTTCTTCATGGTGTGCTCTCTCGGGAAAGAAGAGAAAATGATGCGGATCGGGCAGTCAAACCCACTGAGGTCATCTCCGGCTCGCGTGTGACCGACCGAACCGAGAGGTCACCTCCCGAGGGTCGCTCGCGGTGCTGCGAAGCGGAGGTTGCGGGCGGAACTTCAACGGCCCGGCTTGGCCGATACGGGATCAGTTTTGGGCTTCGAGTTGGCGGCACCGGGCACCCCGGCCTTGCCGTAAGCCTTGTACCGGGCTTCTTGCTGCTTGAGCCCGGCGTCCGGGGCCGATTGCGGCGAGACGGTCCCGCCGCCGCAACCGATCACCGTGGCCAGGGTGGTGCCGAGGATCGACAGGATGACTACCGTTGGAAAAACCTTGCCGCGAGCCATGAATCGACCCTCTGGGGAGATGAGACAGCCGATACGACCGTACGCAGGCTTCAAACGCCACACGCCCGATGAAGCCGACGAGGGGAGACCGCAAATGACGCGGAGCCTAGGAGCGGATCGACCTGGAAGTTGGACGGGCCGAAGCAGTGCCATCCGAGAGATCGAGAAATTCGACAACGAGCCGACGTGGATCGCCTTCCCCCGGAGGGAATGTCACCAGGGCGCCTCGAGGTGTGGAGCGTCTGCCAAGACTCGGCGCTCATCGGAAAGTCCAAGTATCCGACCGGAAGCGATTGAGGGAAGGGGATGTTGGATGCTATGACTTGCCGGGCAATTTGTCAAGCGGTGATATCGCCCGATCGCCGGGAACCAAAAAGCACGGTCAGGCTCTTCGGAAAAGCCCGACCGTGTTCGTTTCGAGTCATCCATCGGCGGCGGGACCGGGTTGAGCGGCCCGCTGCCGATTCGATCAATAGGCGTCAGCGGAAACCACTTCGCCACCGGCTCGGGTGCCGATGGCCATGTAGGTCTGCATGCTGACGGTCGACTTGATGAACTTGACGCTGCCGTCGGCCATCAAGGTGTTGCAGCCACCCGGATGATTGCTCTGGGCATTAGAGTATGACGAATCATCGGGGCTACATTGGGGACAGCCCGAGCGGCACGAGTTCCAGGCGTATTGGGTCGAGTTGGGCGGCACGATCGTCTGGAAGAGGGTCATACCAACAGCCCCCCAGGCCCAACGAACGCCGCTGTCGTTGACGACATTTTTTCCCCCAGCCTTGTAGGCTGCGGTGCATGCTTGGAGGGCCGTGGCCAGGTTGCCGTTGTTGAGGTGGATGGTCGCATCCAGAGTGTCGAAGGGCGCTGCGGCGCTGACACCGGTCACGGAATTGATTCGCTTCCCACTGTCGGAGTTCGCCGGGTCGCCAACGAGCGATTCACCGTAGGCGACGGTGTTCGACGAGCCGTCGGTGATGTCGCGGAGGCCGTAGGCGGTCCAGTAGGCGAAGATTCCCGTGGAGGTCGGGGCGCACCCGGGAGCGGGGTTGAAGGTGAACGGGTCGGGTTGGCATCCCCCGTAACCGGGGCCTTTGGGGTCAGTCTGGCTGTAGCCGGCCTGGCTGGTGGTGCCGACGCTGCCTCGGTAGTTGTTGTTACCGGGTGGGTTGGCGAAATTGCCCCAGCCCGGATTGAACTTGGCGCCACCCGAGTTGTTGTCGGAGGGGCAAAGGAACAGGGCCAGCGCTCACTAAATCGTTGCACCCGTGATGACTTGGAGCAAGTAGTTTTCGTTCCAGCCACAACCGCGACGCTTCATCGCAATGCTGTCACGGCTGGGATGCTGCTTCAGCAGCGAAAG
>JAABUX010004416.1_pt1 | contig 17847 bp, 17 predicted proteins | sample 5561851 | NCBI WGS metagenome assembly JAABUX01 (sample SAMN10711883, study PRJNA513361) | rock metagenome | isolation source: Antarctica rocks | place: Antarctica: Victoria Land, Richard Nunatak red sandstone | collected 2016-01-03 | reverse complement strand
CGCGATAGTCGCTCGCGAGTTCTTTGGATCTCGTGCGAGCGCCCAAAGCGGTGAGATCGTCGTACGATCCGACCGCCTCGCGGGAATAGAACATGCCGTACTCATGAGTATGGCGCGTCATTCCAACGGTGAGCGAGCGTTGGTTAACGTGCTCGGTCACAAGCTGCAGCTCGGCGTAGCGCGTTGCGCCCTGCTCCCGATACTCCGTCGAGCAGTAGCCGTGCTGCACGCCCGGATGCTCACGCGTGTCGACCGATACCTCGGCTCCGTCACGCCGCTCGATCCTGAGCGTCGCGTCATCGATGCCGTGCACCACACCGACTGAGCCGTTGTAGAGTCCGGCATCGCGAATCGTTTCACGAACGACGACCCGATCACCGATCGCATAGGGCGTTACGCCGTCGATCGTCTCGAGCCGCACGTCGTCGCCGGCGAGCCGCCCGAGCGCGCGCCACTCCTCACGGGCGAGCGCGTTGATCGCGATCCGCTCCCGGTTTGTGAACGCCTCAATGCCGCACTCAACGCCCGAGCCCTCGATCGCTCGCCACCGGTCGACGAGTGCGGCGCGCGCCTCGTCCTGAGAACTCGTCTCATGGACGAAGCCACGCTCGCGATAGGCGTCAAGCGCTTCGCGTACGTCGCCGCGCCGCACGGCCTCGGTCGCGTCGCGTTGCCATGGTTCATGTTGGCGGCGCGTCTTTTCGAGGTCGACGGTGTTCTCGCCGAGCGCGCGTTGCATGAGCTCGAGCGCGTTGCCGTGGGCGACGGCCTGGAACTGACGGTCGTCGCCAAGGGCGATCACCGTCGCCCCCCGCTCGTGTGCCTCTCGCAGCACATCCGCGCCCTGCTTGGTTCCGAGCGTCGATACCTCGTCGATGACGAGCAGATCCCGCTCCCCGAGCCGCTCGCGGCCTCGCCCCCACTCGTACAGCTCTTTTGCCACCGAGCGTGCCGGCACGTCGGTCTCCCGCCGCAACACGTCGACGGCGGAATTGGCGACCGAAACCGCGCGCACGTTGTAGCCGGCCTCGCGATAGGCTGCGGCGACCTCGCTGATGAGCGCCGTCTTGCCCGAGCCGGGAACCCCCGTGACGACCTTCAGGCGCGAATCGTCGGCAGTTGCGTAGTCGTAGGCGCCGCGCTGCTGCGCGTCGAGCCGCTCGGAGGCCGGCCGCACGATCTCATGCCCGCGGCGCTCACTGGCAAGTCCTGCGACCGCCTCCCGCAAGGTCGCCTCGGCGTGCAGAACCTCGGGCGTCGTCAAACGCGTCTTGCCGCGCTCGTCGACCAACGGAACGCTTCGCTCGACGATCTTCTCGAGCAACTCGCGACGCTGCTCAGCGTCCTTGACGCGCTCGGCGATGAGCTTCTCCGCGGCGTGCAACGTGAAGGTCGCGTTGTTGGCGGTAAGCCGTTCGGTCAGCGGCGCGGGATTTGCAACGAGCTGCGCCCCGAGCACGAGATTTTCGGCCCGCTGTATGGCCTCGCGCGCCGCTTCGCGATCACGAATGATCTGCGTACTCTCGTATGGTCCGAAGGACGCCTTCATGGACGCGAGCGACAGGTTCCGGTCCACCTCGGAAGGCTTCGCGCGCTCGGGACTGTCCAGGTCATTTATTCGCGCGCCCGTGCGATACGGCTCGTAGCTCAAGCCATGGCGCTCAAACGCCGCATGGACCTCGCGCCAGCCAGCTTCCTGCTCGCGATCGTTGCCGACGCGCTCGTCGCCTCGGCGCTCGCGTAACGTCGATCGCGGCGGACGCACAGCGCTCGGCAAATGGGACGTCGTGGAGCGGGGTTCGCGGCTCGCGATCGCGCTGGAAGTCCCCGAGCCGCTCGACAAGTTTGCGATGAGTGAGGTCGGGTCCAAGATCGCGCGCTCGCGCGTAGTTTCCGGGCTGGCTGCCGACGATCCGGCCGCCCTGGACGTCACCGGTCTCGCGGCCGTCGCGATCGCGTCGGTGGACCTCTTCGTAGCGCACGCCGTGTTCCGCGCAGGCGCGATGGACGGCGTCCCACGAGGCCCCGTCGCGAGCGGCAACCTCGCGCAGCGCCGGCCCGACATCCTCGCGCACGTAGCGCTCGAAGGAACGCTGGTTTTGGTAATACTCAACGTCGCGCGCACCATGCGAGAGTTCGGTTCGCTGGGCGACTTCGACGACTCGCCACCCCTGCTCGATTTCCGCTTCCCGGCTCGCCGCGCGCATGTGATCGCGATCCTGCCATACGTCCCGCGCGACGTGGCTTATCGGGTCGACCCGATTGAACACCGCATGAACGTGCGAGAGGCCGCCGACGCCGTCGTTTTGCAGCGCCGCCACGTATTGCAGCCCCTCGAACTTGAGGTGCTTGATCTGCGTGTCGAGCGCCGCGCGCGCCTGCTCGTAGCTCGGACGTTCACCCTCGGCCCAGGACACGATGAGGTGATACAATGGCTCCTTCGCGCGGCTTTGCGAAGCGGTCGCTTCCATCTCGAGCGCGGATGTCTGCACGCTCGCGAGGTTCTCGCTCCAGACCGCGAGCGGTGGCGCGTGGTCGCGCTCGTGGTCCGGCCCTTCGCGCACGATATAGTCGACCGCTGCGCTGAAACTCGACGCGCCGACCATTCGGCCGCGGCCGCGGTTCGCAATCACGCCGACCGCAGCTCGCGCGCAATCGCGCGCATGACCGTTGCGATCTCGCTGCGCGGCTCCGCGACGGTCGCGCTCATCTTGGCGATCTCTGGCTCCACCCGGCGCATGAGGTCTTGCAGCGCCCAAAGGGTCTCGTGGATCTCGTCGCGGTGCAAGCTCGCGCGCTCGTAGTTTTCCGTGAACAAATGCGACAGGCGACCCGAGAGCCGCCCGAGGTCCGCCTCCAAATCGCGTATCGCTCTGGGTGCCCCAGCAAGCACCGCGACGGCCGAGGAGATCTGCGCGACTTGTGCGAGATCGACGATCGGCGCAGGCCGGTCGTCGACGAGCGTGAGCACGAACTCGGAAAGTGAAAGCCCTGCGGATGCCGCGGCTTCACGCACACGCTGCGCTTCATCAGGCGCGAGCCGCACGAGGAGTTGCTCCGAGCGCTTACGACGCGCGTCGTAGCCGGCTTGCTGTTCGCGCGTCTTCGCCGGCATCGTCAGTCAGCCGTCGCTTGCGGTCGCGGTGCATTGGTCGTCATCGTCGGCCTCTCGCAGCGGGGAGAGCTTCGCGCAGCGATGCGATCGCCGCCGTCGCTTTTCAGGGTGGGAGCCACCGCAGGTGGCTATCCACCCTCTAGGTTCCCCCTCTGCAAATACCCGCGTTGCAACCACCATAACGCGGCGCTTCGAAAAGTGCAAGCGGCACCGGCAACGAAGCCGCAACACTCAGTTCATATACCGGCAATACTGCCGTGCAAGGATCGAAAACACCATATGCACCACGATCCGTTAAACGATGCCATCCGCGCGAAGCTCGAAGCGCTCGTCGCGATCGACCCGACCGCGCGTAAGCCAAGAATCGAAACGACGCTCGATCCACATCGCAACTTGATCGCAGCGGCAATTGCCAAGGGGCATACGTACCGCTCGATCGCAACCGTGCTTCGGGACGCAGGTCTCAAAGCGTCACCAGAAACGATCCGGCGCTACGTGCAGCGTATTGACTCGAATGGCAGCAAAAAAACGAGTCGCACAACGCGTCGCGCAAGTTTGAAACCGCGTTCCGCTCGCCGATCCAAGGCACCGGAACCATCTAACGCATGACGACGCCGAGCGATCTTGTTCGAGGTCTCCGTTATCGCCGCTTCCTTGGCCGACGTCACCTCGTCCGCGGCCGCATCCCAGAACGCCCGACGGTTCCTTATAAAATCCAACCCGGCTGCCTTGCCGTCATCCTGCCGGCTTTTTTCCTACTGATGCTCCTGGGCGTTCTCATCCTCGTCGGGATCGCGGTGCAGCTCGTCTTCTACGTCGGAGCCTCGCTCGCGGCGCTACTGCTTGTGCAACCGTTCTCCCGGTGGGCTATGCCGGCACTGCGTGGCCGCGAGCTCCATGCCAACGCCTTCGCCGGCGTCCCGCGCATCGGCATGTTCGCGATCGGCGCCGTGCCGACGACCGCGCTCGCCTATCCGCTCTCACACAATCTTGCGACTCTCGCCGGTGCCGCGGTTATCGGTGGCGTCGGCTTCGCACCGCTCGTCAACGCGCTCGACGGCAAAGCCTTTCCAAAACCGAAACTCCCGCTCGGCCGGCGCGCAGTCGCTACCTCGCAAACGATGGAGCCGAGCCTCGAAACCCCGGGCGAGTTCGGTTTGTGGATCGGCGAAGCGACCGGGCAACTCGCAGCGCTCGAACATACGGCCGGCCTACAACGCGGTTCCGACGTCACCCTCGAGCTGCGCGATGCGGCCAAGAATATCGCGATCTACGGCGAGACGGGCACGGGCAAAACCACCCGCGTTATCAATCATCTCCTCATCCAGGCACTCGACTTTCAATGCGGCGGCGTGATCTTCAATGTGCGCGGCGACTTTCATGAAACGGCCGAGCGCGCCGCACGCATCACCGGCAAGACAATTCAACACATCGGCGTCGATCAGCTCGGCCTCAATCTGCTCGAAGGCCTCACGCCGAACACGGCCGCCGGCTTCCTGGAAGCGGCCTTCAAGTTGCTGGGCCAGGGCCAGGGCGATTCGGCATTTTGGCTCTCGCTCGCGGTCGCACGTACGCAACATGCACTCAGCGTCCTCGTGCATCTGCCGAATGCCTACTCACTCAAAGGCCTGTATCGTTATGTCTTCGACACGCGGTTCCGCACGCAAGCACTCGACGTCGCTCGCGACACGCTCGCCGATCTGCAAGTCCGCGCCGCCGACGGCGAGCGCGAAGCGGCCCTCGAGGCACGACGGCTCACAACCGCAATGGACTACGAAGAAACAATCGCGCCGGGCTACTCTGAAAAAGAACGCAGCGGCGTGAATCGTACGATTGAAACGGCCCTCGCGCGCTTCGCTGATCCGGAACTCGAAGACGCCTTCTGCACCCAAGCTCCCGGCAACGCAAACCTCGCCGACGTTCTCGACGGTACCGTCTTCGTCGTCAACGTCCCCCGCGAGCGCTTCAAGGCCGCCGCAAGTGTCGTCTACCTCTTCGTCAAAGAACGCTTCTTCCAAGCCGTCAACTCGCGCGCGCAATTGCCAGCAGGACCGCGCAAAAGCCGACCGTTGCTCTTCCTCTGCGATGAATATCAGCAGATATGTAGCGCCGGCGACGCGCAGTTCTTCGACACCTCGCGAGCGCTTGGCGTCGTTGCCATCGTCGCCGCCCAATCCCTCGAAGCCTATATCAGCGCGATCGACGACGAGCACGCAGCGCTCGCGCTCCTGGCGAATTTTACCAACGTTGTCGCGTTCCGCTCGACAGAGCGGACGATGGACTATATCGCGGGGAAAATCGGCGACGTCGAGGTCTGGAAAGAGACCTACAATACCGGCCGGTCAGAGAAGCCGACACTACTCTTCCCAGAGATTGCATCGGTATCCGAAGGACACTCCGCCTCGCGGCAGCGTGAGCGACTGCTCACCGCACAAACCTTCCGCGCCCTCGCACCCGACCACGCCGTCGCCCTGCTCACCGTCGATGGCGTCGCCTTCGACGACGTGCTCTGGGTGCCGCAAATCACCACGGACGATCTCGCATGAGCTATCCGGAATGGGACCATATCGGGGCAATCGGGTTTCGAGTCTTCCATACGTTTACGTCGTAACAATCGGGCGCTCACGGCGATCCGAGAAAATAGGCCGATGGATACCGACAACGATCCCGACGACGAGTCGGTCGAGGAAGCGTACCGTACTGCAGCTCGGCGCTTACACCCTGACATGCTCGTCGAAGACGACGCATTTGTGTCGACATGCCCGAACGGAGCCTTCGTCGATGCTTCGATTTGGGTCGAGGGAGCCGAAGTGGCTGAATTCCGCCGTGATCACGCTGTTGGCGCTCACGAGCGAGCAAACGCCGGCAAGAACCCCGTTCACGTTTCAGGACACGACGTGAGGGCGCACACGACGATGTTCCTCGACGACGATACCTGCTCCCCGTCCTCACCGTCCAAGACCGAAGCACGACGCAAAGAACACCAAGCTCGTCGTCGTCGACGATCCGGGACCGTGGGAAGCGCGCATCCTTCGCTTCACCGGCCCGTTCTGGGAACGCATTGGCGGTACAACTCCGACGCCGTATTATCGGAGCTGTGCCGCCGACCACGAAGGCGCAATCGCGCGCATGCGCGTGCACTGCGTCTTCGAGCACTTGCAAGCAAGCGACGGAACTCAGCTCGTCCTGTCCTCGAAGTTCAGGGCGTCTCGCCATCCGAGCTCGGCATTTGCGCAACTCGTCGCCGGTCTTGCGCAATTGCCAGTTGATGACATCGCGACCACCGATCTTAACCTTAACGCCATCGTCGACCGACGCGTCAACGTCACGTTGAAGCCGGATCACAACGGATTCGCGCGCATCGCGCTCATCGCCACGTTTGGCTCGACGATCAGCGCTCACGCGGATTCCTGACGTGCCGGAACCACAACGAACTATCGGCGAGCGCGCGTGCCAGCCAAACTACGCGCACGTGCGAACATGCACCAGGAAATGTGCGGTGACTTGGAACGAGCCCACGATTCGCGGACACATCGGTCGAACGTCGAAGCACTCGACCGCGAACGAGTGCAATTCGGCTGCTAAGCGAGGTGCCGAGAACGCGGTTCCCCTGGGCGTTCATCGGCGCACGACAACGCGGGTAGCATGACCTGTTTTCCAGCGCGGATGGAGTCTCGGTCGGGAGCCCGCTTGCGGGTGACCGAGGCTCCACCCGCGCTGCCCTCTACAACTAACGTATCACGGCGGGCCGCTCCGAATCACACAAACTCGCAACGATCTCACGTATGCGGCGCTGGACATGATTCGTTCGTATAGGCGTCGGTCAGATAAGGAATCGAGACTTCTTCGATGCAGGACCCAACCGAAGTCGCGAAAGCGTATCTCGACGTCGCGCGCCGCGAGAACCCGGTCCCGGGCACGAGCGACAATTACGCTCGCGCGAGAGCTGCAATCAAACTGCTTTCGGACGTACAGCGGGGGTTCGGCATTCGCAACGGTACGTCGGACGTGCGCGTGAACGCAGCAAAGGTGCTCATGAGCCAGATCGTCGACGAGTATGAGGTGGCGGGGTCGCCGTAAGAGCGACGCGGCCGCTCGTCCGTTGCTCGCAACATTCCAAGAACTCGAAACGCGTAGAAATGGCCGCTACGGGGCCCTGATGCTCGAAGGCGAGCATGAGACGAGAAAACTGATTGAACGGCCCTAGAGCGAGTTCTAGGCCTAGTTCCTGGCGATTCGGCCGCCTTGTGAATCGACTGCGTCAAGTCACTGCTTATCGAGGCTCGTAACCCTCGTTTCTTTTTTAGAACGTCGTCGTCGTCGTCTTCTGCCTTATACCGGTTTTATATAAATACTGGTAAGACTACCGTCGCACGCGCGACCATGAAGAGAGATCTCGATTCATGCGGGGCCCTTTCAGCGTAATAGCGGGACCGTTTCAACGTGAAAACGGGACGGGTGACGCTCGCGAGCCGAGCCTTGAGACTCTTCGTGCAAGCCAAGAGTTCGGATACTGTTGACTCTCACGTTCGGCATAACTGCCGAAGCCGGTACTGCCTGAAAGGCCGGCGAGCTCAATTGCGGCGGCCGTGGCCCGCCACCGAAACCCAACTTCACGCCATATCTCGTACGCTTTTACGAACGCATCGAGAGCAAGATCTCGCCTACCGGCTGCGATCGCGACGAGACCCATCGAATATTGAGCCTCGGCAGCCGCACGTTTGTCGTAGACTCGAAGTGGGTTCGTCTTCGACTCGAGTCGAAAATAGTATTCCATGTATGCTGTCGCTCGTGACGGGTTCACGAACGAAAGCTCTTGGGCGAACGCGTGAAGTGCGTAACGCTCGACGTCAATTGATTCCCACGCAACACCGTCCGCGATCTTGCAACCTTCAGCCAAGGTAGCTACTAATATGTGCGGCGATTCGCGCTGTCTCGAGATATAAGCTTCGTCAGATAACAAAAGCAATCGATTTGCAGCCGACGTTGTCCCTGCGAATGCGTCTCGAAAGCAATCGATCGCGGCTTGATCATAGCCTTTAAGAGCGTACAAGTATCCTAAGCTACGCGCAACCTCGAGACGATACTTGGCAACGTCTTTCGGCCAGAGTTCATGTGGAAGTACCACCTCGAGCTCGACGATCTCGTTAAGCATACCAAAATCGCGGGCGTAGAAGCTCCGATTTGCTTGTAACACGCTTACGAGATAAACGTCTCGAGACGGAGCAGACCGGAGCAATACCATGGCCTCGCGCAGGAAGCGATATTGCTCGTGATACCGTTCCTGCGACCCGCGAATTAAGCCGAGGATGTGGAACGCGCGCGCTTTGGTCGATTGGATTGGAACGACTGCAAATCGCTTTGCCGATGCGGAATGCCCGAGCTCAAGATCGGCATAGATCGCATTCCAAGCTGCTTGTTCGCACTCAAGGTGGCGATCTTGCGCAAATAGCACTACAGCGTCACCTAGCCACAATTCGGACTCGAGGTCCGCTGTCATCGTTGTATGGTCAACGAGCCGCTTCGTCTCTTTGATGCAATGTTCTGCGTCTTTGACAGCGCCAGTCCGGGCGAGTAAAAACGATAGAAGGATGCCAGCTTGAATGCGGTCTGGAACAGTGACTACTGCGGATGCAAAGAGTTCGCGTGCGAGCTCGATTGCAATAGCGGCGTCACTGGTATCCCCGAGCCTAGTTTGGATTCTTACGAAAAGTAACTTTGCGTCAACATCATCAAGCGTTACGAGCCGCTCACGTGCAGCCGTTAGACGGCCGTGTTGATAGTCGTCGACCGCTTCGCGAAAACTCATCGCCAAAAAAATCCTATCGAAAAAGAGGCAACTGCAAGAGCAGTTGCCTCCCATGTTCGGCTTTTCGGCAAACACTATTCATTGAACCTGGCATAGGCGCGCCGTAGCATGCGGATGATCACGCTTCCGCCGCCCGTTATTTGGTTATCTACGGATTTCTCCGTGATTTGAGCCCGCGACCTCTCCGTGGTTTGAGCCCGCGACCTCGCCGTGGTTTGAGCCCGCGACCTCTCCGTGGTTTGAGCCCGCGACCTCGCCGTGGTTTGAGCCCGCGACCTCGCCGTGATTCGAGCTCGCGACCGCTCCATAGTTCAACCCAGCAACGGCGCCGTGGTTAGACAAGACGGAGAGAAGGAGCGCTAGAAGGGCAGTCATTATGATTTGAACTCCTTTGTGAGATCTAGCTCACAAAAACGCCGTCGCCCCTAGAGGAAGGAGTGATCGGGCATTACCCTCTATTTGAGGGATTGACGGCTTTCCTTCCTGGAAGACGCGTGTAAATCGCCCAGGCACAGGACTGCTCCTGTTCGTGTTCTTTTCAGCTCGCGCGGAAACGCGGCGGGGTCCCCCCGCGGGGTGCCGCGTCGAGCACGTGCTCGCCGTGGGGCACGCATCGGGGCGATGGAAAGACGGTACCACAGAGTCGAGCGATTGTGACGTGATCCCGCGTACAAAAGGCGAGAAGCGCGAATCGCCAGAGACGTGGAGTTGACGTGCGATAAGTACCCGATGGTTCCGGCGCTACGTGGACCGCTGGGGCGGCGTGCCGAGCACGGCCGGCCATTTCATCGAGAGCGGAGCCTATCACGGCGAGAAACGCTGAACCGCTACTGCGGTGTATCTCTCAGCGGCAACGTTCTCGGCCCGCCGGACGTCATGATCGTTGAACCCTCGTCGCTGGCGTTTTGAACGAGCATCGAGTAGCCGTGATTCGTAAGCGAGCCGGCGTAGCAAACACGGAACGTATCACCCTTGCGGACCACGTGAATGATCTCGTCCCATTGGTCGTTGTCGAGCGCAAATCGGAAACCGTTGGCGAGGTCGATGTGACCCGCAGCGGCCGCAGCGTTCCCCGTCGGCGCTTTCTGTCTCACGATCGGGGAGGGCGGCAAACAATGCATGCTCTTCTCTTCGGCTAAAGTCCGTCGGGTTCGTTTCTCGCCTTGCCCCCTTGTCAAAACTCAGGACGGCGTTCGGAGCCGGTTGGCCTCAGTTAGGCAAAGCGTTAGCGAGACGTTGTAGGCGGTGGCGGTGCTCCGCGGCGCCGCCCGCGACGACGCTGCTGCCGACGAATGGCGCAGCGGCCACGGCGATCGCACGCAGGGGGACACTTGGGAACAGCCGAAGACCGCACGCGACGGTCTCCTTCAGCTATGCTTCGTTGAGGCTCGCGCGTCGCGGCGGGATCGCAAGCGTGCAAGCGCTCGCGCCTCGCACGCGGCCACGGCGACCGCGCATCGTCCAGTACATAGGCGTACGCGCGAACGCACTCCGCGAAATAATCGTCGAATCCGGACGCGGCGTAGGGCGTCGCGAACACACGCGCCGCAGCGAGTGCCGCTCGAATATGCGTATCGTAGCCGCTGCGATATACGCCGTCGCCGAGCGCGCAGTCGATCGCGTGCGCGACCTCGTGACCGATCGTCATCGCCGTGAGTGCGCGCAGATATACCGTGCGCTCCTCAACGACGAATAGTCCAGCCGCCGGTACTGCCAGACGTCGACGTCGACGCCGAGATGGCGCAATGCCGGCGACGCGTCACGATCACGTTCCGCGGCACACAGCGGGCGCACGCGGCAGCCGGCGGTGACGAGCCACTTCAGCATCAGAATGGGATATGCGCGCAAATGATCCGCGATCACCGCAAAGGCTGGTACTATTACGAGCACAATCGGTTCTTTTGGCCAATGATCACAACTTTGTGATCATTGCAGTTCTATCGGTGCCGCCTACGCTTCGGTATTTGCGTTGGCAGCGCACCGAAATTCTGCCGAACAACAGCCAAATTCGATCCGTTTGTCGGATTATTTGGATCGAAGTCGTACTGGTTGCCCTGTTACCTGTTTTCGCCGCCGCAATGGCGAGAGGCTTTGGCGAGTACCCGTTTTTATAGGATCAACTCGACAATCCGGCGCATCGCACGATCGCAAACGACCTCGTCCATCGGCTACGGCGGCCGCTCGGACTCACGCAGGTTCGCGACAATTTCGCGGATTCGGCGCTTGATATAGGCAGCTGACGATTCACCCGCGTTGGTTCCCCCGCAACCCCTCCTTCCGCGATCATAATCGATGCTCATACTCGATTTCGCGATACGCGTGGTTGGGACGCGCTCGTCATCATCGCCTACGGCGCTGACGACTGCGCGCGACCCGGAGAGCTGCGGTGTCAAAGCATCCCGAGCACGAGGGACCGAAGGATCAATCGGTGACGTCGGCGCGGCAGTATTGTCAGACAACCGGGCCGAGACGCCCCTAAAGTCTGATAGGCCGGGCGAACCCTGTACACCAGCTGTGAGCACCCGTTGGATCTCCGCGAGGGAACATCGTAGCGCCGTCGCGATCGCGCGCAACGAGAGGCCGGCACGCCGCATTTCCGTGGCCGCTGAGCGTCGCTCGCGCGCCGGGGCGGTATAGTCACCGCGGCTCATACGTGATCGCTCACGGGCGGCTTCCCGGGCCCTCTGGCGGGTTTTCTCGCGCTCACGTTGCGCCACGATCCGGGCTTCGCGTAGGAGCGGCGGGACGTCAGCGCTATAGCGCTCCCAGACCCAGCGCGCTACGCTCTTGACGATGTGACCGACCTCGTTCGCCTTGAGCGGCCCGCGCGGGCTCTCGGCGCCGACGTCGGCCGCGATCTGGCCGCCGCGATCGGCGACGGCGCCGGACCACGCCTCGTACGTGCCGATCCGCCAGTCGGCGACGGCGACGTATGCCCAGCGCCGCAGACGATCGAAGGTCTCGACGTTGCGCCCGATTCCGATCGGCGGGTTCTTCTTCAGTGCCGGTTCGTTGAGGTCGACGTAGCGTGCGAGCTCGTCGAGCGAGTACGGCGCGTCGCGCCCGATCTTCGTGACGTACGCGTCGGAGAGGGGATTGTGCTGGAAACGGCCCGTGTAGGCGGGGTCGGCGCCGAGCGCCGCGGTGTACGCGCGCTCGATCGAGGCCGCGTAGCGTACGACCTTGAGGCGACGAGAGTCGCCAAAATCCGTTTGCACCCAGGCGCCGAGCAGGTAGACGAGATGCGCGTGACCGTTGCGCGGGTTGATGACGACGAGGTTCGGCGGTGGCAGCTCCGCCTCGATCCAGGCCGCGCCGCCGCCCTCGGTGTCGATGTCGAACCGCAGCGCCGTCAGCCAGCCAGGCGGGTCGGGAGCGATCTCGGCCATCGAGCGCGCGACCTCGCGCCGCTCGCGATAGGCGCCGCGGCGGAAATTATCGGTTGCATGGACGCGGAACGGGAGAGTCCGGGCGAACCGCTCGAGGGCAGGTTGAACCTGACCAGCGGCTGGCGAAAGCGCGGCCGTCGGAGTCTTTCCAACCGTGCATGCCGACCAGGGCCGACGGCAATGCAGCGGCTAGGGTGGACAGGTCCGGGTCCATCCGCTACGATGAACACGGCTCGCCACCTATGGTGCGAAACCCGCCCCGGTTCTCTCGATAGCGCCTTGTTTTCTAGGCCAGACGCGGACGAGAGATGAGAGGGACGAGCCCCTAGAGTGGACGCCGCCGGTTCCTATGCCGGCGGCGTTTCGATTTAGTCGATCTTGCAGACGATTATCTAGCAAGGTCGCGAGCTGCGCAACGATTCCCCAACGATAACGTCGCAAAAAGTGAGACGCTATCGTTGGGGAACGCGCCGAGAGTCCGTTCCCAGGAGATACCGTCCCTCGATTTGGGCCCCGATCGTGACGCGGATGCGGTACTCAAGCCAATCATTGAGCCAGTTTCGCGCTCGTAGGCATCGCGGGTCATCGACATACGCCCATTCAGCAATGTAGCTGCTCGATGAAAGCACGAGTTCGTCGGCAACGATCGTGTCGAGCGCTTTCTCGAGGCGGTCTCTTGCCATCTTCGGGTTGTTCGGATAGATGCGAATACCGGTCTCCTCGATCAACTCGCGAACCGTACGGAGCACACGCATCTCACCCGTTGTCGTCGCGATCCACTCGATCAAGCGCGCAAGGTGTTTCTCGACGCCTTCACGGTACGGATCGTATGCGAGAACGCGACGGCTCGCGCGGCTTTCACCTCCGATCGGACCGACGGCAGGCCCGGGTTTAAAACGCGCGCGGACGACGACGCCGCGCTTACGCTGGATCTCACCCAGCAGAATAGTACGCTGGAAAATTCCATCGTCAGCATCGCTGTCGTCGCCGGCGACGCGAATCCACGCCGCGCCTAGGTCTTCGATCGCGCGGCCGGGTCCCTCGCGATCCGAGGCACGATAACCGCCTTTCGCATAACCATCACGCGACTTTTGCGCGAGCTCCCGCGCCTCGTTCACCATATCCGCGCGGATCGTGTGGAAACCGTCGTCGTCGGCCGGCTGCGTCGCAACGATCACCAACATAACTGCAAGCGTGTCTTGATGCAATGGCGACCAATTCGGAATACTCTCGCGAATGCGCCGGAGCTGAGCATTCGTAAGCTTCGGAAGATTTGCGCCGTCTACGTCCCTCTCACCGGGCGGTCGTAATAGTACCTCGCCTCCCACGCGCGGTTCACTGAAGAGCACGCCTTTCGACGTATCGACGAAGGCGCCAGGTGTTGACGCCGCGAGAACGAGGCGTCCGAGCAGCCGATTTCCCGTTGACGGTTTACTCGGATAGTCGTTGCCATCAACCGCACGGACGCGAGGCTCTCGATCGCGATCATCCGATTCCCACGCGATCGAGATTTCCGTTGCAGACGGCGGGAGCGTGGTGACGCCCGCAAACGATACCATGTCGCTGCGCGCGCGGTCTTCCACTGACTCGAGCGCAAGTTCAAGATCATGCTCGACGTCGCCAGCCGCGCGTTCGGCGAACCATGCGCGCGCCGCTTCAAAAAATGCAGGCAGTTCGGCTGTTTCTTCCCGCGCGCGTAACACGATCGTCCCGCCGTATGGTCGTGGAATACGCGTGGACGTTGCTTTTCGTATCCGCCGATGATCCACGATAACTGAGGGCGCGGGCGCGATATTCTCCGCTGGCGTCGATTCTGCGGATTTAGCGCGGCGGGCCGACGCGCGTTTCTTTTCGGCCACTGAAGATCTAGTGTTCATGCCGCCGCCGAAAGGTTTAAGCATAGGATCGAGGCATTCGAGCGATCGAACCTTATCACGCGATCTTCCGACGCTTTGAAGCGCCATGCTTACGGAGCGCGGCACCGACGGCTTCTTCTCCTTGCGCGAACAGCTCGCGTAGCGCGACTTCCACGATCGCGCTTTCAGAGACGTCGTGGTCGACCGCGCCGTAACGCAGTTGTTTTCCAACGTCGCCCGCAACGGAGAGCGAAAGTTTCGCGAGGCTCGCTGTAGCGGCAGGCAACCGAGAGCTCGTCATCGACGCGGCGACGGCGCTTTTCACATCGTCGTCCGCCCCCGCGCGCGGCTTCGGCGTCAGCGTTTTTGCCATGTTGCGCTATTAGCATTAACGCAGGAGCGCACCTGCGTCAACTAGCGAACCGAAGTTGCTCATCTTGGTTGTTACTTTAGGAGACGGAACGGCAGACCGCGGCATCGCGGTCGTAGGCGCAGGGCGGGCCGGCTCAACCGAAGGAGCGGCGCGGCATAACCCCCGCAACGGGACACGGAGTTGCACAACTTGGCAGTTTCTTCGGTGCATCGGCCGGCTCCGAAAGCAAAAAGCGCCTGAACTGGCGCCTTTTGCTTCGATGGTTGTAAACACAGTCCGACCGACCAGCGGTCGCTGTCGGGCATCCCCGTTTCCGAGAACCCCAGCGGGAGATTCTTGGCCCATCGAGAGCCTCACCCGTTGAAACTATACCACCATTAGGCGTTGCGGTCAAAGTCAGCCGCTTCGAGGTGCAGGCTTTGAGTAGCAGAGGAATACCAGCTTGCCGTTGCGTCTACCATCCAGAGAGCCGGCCTTGGGATAGGCGGTCACGAAGGCCGCGTCATTGGTTGCGACGGCCACGGCCATGTAGGACACGACGTCGGACGTCCCGTCACGGTAGGCGGAATAATAGTGTCGCTTCGGCACGATGTCCCCCGGGCGGTCAAAGCGGTCCCAAACCTCAATCGGATCCAAAAGCGTTGCGCGTACCCAACCCGAGTATCGAGCATGGTCAATATCCACCGCCAGCTTGCCGCACAACATTGCTGCAGTCGCGGTGATGGTCCGCCCAGCGTAATCCGGCAACGCGACGATCTCTTGGTCTTCTGCAATCCCGAGTTCCCGAGCGACCGTCGCGCGCCGACTCTTGGTCGACGTCGGTGTCGCCGCGGGCGGGCAAGGACGAGGACGGGCGTGGTCGCGCGCTACAGCTCGCCACGCGACAAGACCCTCGGTGTTCCAGTCACTCACGACCGCTGTTCACTAAGACGACTGAATGTAGGTGGGATGCTACAACGCTTTTGCGCTTTTAGCATTAACGCACGAGCGCAGTAAGGGTTTGCAAAATTCGGGGCGCGGCCTCACGATATGCGGCGGCGGCCGCGCTGGTAGGAGCATACCGCAAGACCGAAACGCCCTCGTTCCCACTCTCAGGGACTGCCACAGATCGCGGAATCGCGCCCACGACGTCGAGACCGCCCTCTTGGGCCGTCTTTAAGACGGCCCCCGTGAGGACGCGTCGCTTGTCCACCATTACGGCTAAGGCGACAATAGTAGCCTTCGACCCGAGGGCCTCGGCGGTGTCGAGCACATGCCGAGCGCGGCGTTCCGCCAGCGGCTCGGGGATGATCGGGACGACGATCGTCGTGGCGGCGAGGATGGCAGCACGTGTAACGGCCGGAGAGAAGCCAGGCGGTAAATCTGCCACGATCAGATCTTGTTCACTGAGCCGCCGCAGACGCTCGGCGAGCGCGTTGACGTCGGCGGTCTCTAGCTCGATCAGCCGTGGCGACGCCGCTAGTAGCCGAATGCCTTCGCTTGTCGAACTGACGGCCGAGGTAAGGTCTTTGCGTCCTCGCAGAACGTCAAGCGCGGTGTCGGCGGAACGAAACCCGAGCAGCCACGTCGCGTCGCCGCCAGAATCGGCGTCCAGAAGCACAGGGTCCTGGCCGAGTTCGCGCAGGGCCGCACAGAGATTGACCGCGCACGTGGTCTTGCCGACGCCTCCCTTACCGGAAGCGATCGCCAAAAGAGGCATAGTAGCCGCTCTTCGCTATTGCAGCGTTCCATCCTTGCGTTAATGCTATTAACGCAAGAGCGTTACGATATGTCGGTTTTTGTACTGGAACGCGACTCATAGATGCGAACGAGATTCATCACGTACAGCGGCGCTTCGGGCGACAGCGTCGAGCCTGCGGGCCCCTGCGCGGCCAGCGCGCAAAGCCGTGTCCGCTCATCCGGCGGAAGAAGCTCCACCTCGGCAAGGACCCGCGTCCGTTCGTCTGCCCATGCAGCGCGTTCTCGACTTGCTAAAAGGTCGGCTTCAGCCTCCTGCTGCCGCTGACGGGCAACGTGGCGATCGCGCCGGCAGATCCACACGACGTCCCGCCACTGCTGCGGATCTTCGATGATCCCCATGACGTCTGTAGTGCCACATATCTGGCACAGCCCTCGCTTCATCATCCCGCGCTGAAGCGCCATCGCGAGCTTCGCCCGCGCCGAGTCAGCCGCACGGGTAGTCTCGTTGCGCAGGGCGGCCGCGTCGCGCCGGCGCGTCGTAAGCTGCTGGGCGTGCTGATCGCGGTAGCGCCGGACGGCTCGAGCGTGGCAGGCGAGGCAATGCCGGCCACCGGGCCGCGCGGTCCCGCGACAGGCCTTGGTGCTACAGATCCGCCGCAGCGGAAGCGGCTTTGGGAGCTCGATGTCCTCGAGGTCGTCGAGCTCGTCGAGGGGCCGGAACGGCATGATTTGTGCGTACCGGGCGCAAGCGCGACCGTCCTGTCTCACACGTTAACGTCGTGTACGTGCCTGAGAAGAACCCCTTCTCAGGCACGGGAACCGCGACGATCTGCGACGGAGAAGAAGGCGTGGAAACGCTCGAGGACGGCTCCCAGGTCGGCCCGATCGCCGGAAACGACGCTGGCGGCCACGCGCTGGCCGCGATCGAGCCGCTCGAAGGCGGCGGAGCCGTCCTCGCCGAGCTCGCACGAGCCGTCGAGCACGACCTCGCGACGCCGGACCACGCGCCGGCCACCGAGCGCGCCTACGCCCACGACTGGGCCGACTTCGCGGCGTTCTGCGGCCGCCACGGCCTCGCGCCGCTCCCGGCGGCCCCACAGACCCTCGCGCTCTACCTCAAGGCCTTGGAGACCCAGCGGAGCCGCTCGCCGGCTGGTCTCGCGGCCGGAACCGTCGGGCTGTCGCTGCCGACGCTCCGTCGGCGCCTTGCCGCGATCGCGAGCCATCACGCGACGGCCGGACTCGAGACGCCAACGGAGCACTCACTCGTGCGCCGGCTCCTGCGTCGCTATAGCCGCGCCCGCGGGACCGCCGTGCGGAAGAAGGAGCCGCTGCTCATCGAGCAGCTGCCGGCGATTCTGATGGCGATGCCCGACGACGAGCTCGCGACGCGCGATCGCGCGCTGCTGTTGCTCGGGTACGCGGGGGCGTTTCGGCGGAGCGAGCTCGTGGCGCTCGACGTTGAACGGCTGCGGTTCTCGAAGGCGGGATGTTACGTCTGGATCTCGAGCGCGAAGAACGACCCCAGAAAAAGGGGCGCGAGCTCTTCGTCCAAGGGCTGCCAGCGACGTCAATCAAATCGGAGCTTTGCGCCGTCGCGGCGCTCGAGCGCTGGCTTGCGATCG
>JAABUX010004415.1_pt1 | contig 17855 bp, 19 predicted proteins | sample 5561851 | NCBI WGS metagenome assembly JAABUX01 (sample SAMN10711883, study PRJNA513361) | rock metagenome | isolation source: Antarctica rocks | place: Antarctica: Victoria Land, Richard Nunatak red sandstone | collected 2016-01-03 | reverse complement strand
GGTTCCGGCGTACTCGCTTGGTCATTCTTGCTCCTGATCCGCGGTATCCTCGCCGCGTTCAGGCAGACAATCCACTTAGCGACCTGTCCGAATTTACCCAGCCATCTCTCGCCTCGTTGATCGGCTGGGCGCCGCGGTTGACCAGGTAAAACGACGGGTTCGGCGCATCGGCGCGGCCCAGGCCCGGCAGGCCGAGCAGAAACAGCAGGATCAGCCGAAGCCGCATAGTCGTTGATCCTCCGATCGTGTCGGGGGAGATAGGGAGCGATCGAACCCTCTACCAGCGTCCGATCTGCGTGTGCCGGGCGCGATGGACCACCCAGGCGGCCCAGGCCAGCTGCGGCGGCAGCACGGCCAGCACCACCGCCGGTTTCAGCGCAGACGCCGCCGCCAGGAATGCGATGCAGCACACGCCGCCCCACGCCGCGAACCCCCAATGGATCAGCGTGATCCGCACCGCGCCGACGCCGGACCGGTTGGCGAGCTGGTAAAGGTGGCCGCGATGCGCCTCCGTCAGCCGGTTGCCCGCGACCGTACGGCGCACCAGCGTGAACACGACGTCGAACAGCACGCCCATCAGCAACATCGGCACCAGCACGAAGCTCATCTCGACGGTTTCGAACCGCCCGGCAGCGACCGCGAGCACGGCCAGCACGAAGCCGCAGAACTGGCTGCCGACGTCGCCCATGAAGATGCGCGCATGGGGAAAGTTGAACGGCAGGAAACCCGCCAGCCCCGCCGCCAGCAGCAGCGACGCGAAATACACGAACCACGCGCCGAGCCAGGCGGCGATTCCGGCCAGCACCAGGCAGGTGATCGCGCACACGCCCGACGCCAGCCCGTTCAGCCCGTCGATGAAGTTGACCGCGTTGGTGGCGGCGACGATCCAGATCAGCGTGACGGGAATGCCGAGCCACCCGATCTCGACCAGCCCGATCCCGGGCAGCCGAACGTCGCTGATATACAGCCCGCTGCCGACCGCCACCGCCGCCGCCAGCACCTGCGCACCCAGTTTCACGATGGCCGGCCAGTACATCACGTCGTCCAGCCACGCGACGATTGCGATGCCGGCCGATGCGGCGATGACGGCGCGGAAATACGGGTCGGCCAGACGGGAGAACGCGGCGTAGCGGTACAGCACGGCTATCCCGACCAGGAACGCGACCACCACGCCCACCCCGCCGCCTTTGGGGGTGGGCCGCGTATGGCTGCTGCGCTCGCCCGGCGTGTCCATCACGCCCACGCGGGTCATCCCCCAGACGATCGTGGCGGACAGGGCAGCTAAGGCCGCGCAGAACGCGAGATGGGTTAAAAAGGTACTACCGGTCACGCAAACCCCTGGGCTGGCCAAGGGGGACTGACCCGCCGGGCAGGCTGGGCTATAGGGGGCGCACGATGCCCTCGCAACGCTCCGTCTCCCCCATCCTGCTGAACGTGGCGCTGGATGGCGCGCTCGCCGCGGTCGCCGCCCCGCTCGCGCGCTGGGTGGCCGACCCCGGCGGCGGGCTGCTGCACCCGCTCTGGTTCATCGCAGGCGGCGCGATCACCTTGGTCGTGGCGGGGGCGGTGTTCCGTCTGCCCCAGCAATACTGGCGGTTCGCCGGCATCCCGGACCTGCTGGGCGTGGCCGGCGGCAGCGTCGCCAGCGCCGTGCTGTTCGCGCTGCTGCTGCGGTCCACCGGGTTTCCGCTGCCGACCACGACCTTCCCGATCGTCCACGCGCTGACGCTGTTCGTGCTGCTCGGCGCCCCCCGGGTGTTCTACCGCCTTTATAAAATCAGGCCCGGACCACTTGGTGACTCCGCGCAATCCGTGCTTCTGATCGGCGCGGGGGAGGGCGCCGACCAGTTCCTGCGCGCCCTGGCCGCCGACCGCCGGGCGCCCTACCGCGTGATCGGCCTGATGGCGCTCGGCCGCAATCAGACCGGGCGGCGGATTCAGGGCCACCCCATCCTGGGCGGCGTCTCCGAAACCCGGCGGGTGCTGGAGCGGCTGCGGCGCGAGCAGCGCCTGCCGGCGGCCCTGGTGGTGACCGAGCCGCAACTCGCCGGGTCTCGGCTGAGCTTCCTGCTGGAGGAGGCCGACCGGCAAGGCGTGCCCGTCCGGCAAGCCCCGCGTGCCACGGCCCTGCAGGAGACCGGGCAGGCTGGCCGGATCGAGCTGAAGCCGGTCATGCTCGAAGATTTGCTGAACCGCCCGCAGGTGCCGCTCGACCGCGACGGCATGGCGCGGCTGGTGCAGGGCCGCCGGGTGCTGGTGACGGGGGCGGGCGGCACCATCGGGTCCGAACTCGCCCGGCAGGTCGCGGCGCTGCAGCCGTCGCTGCTGGTGCTGCTGGACAACGGTGAATACGCGCTGTGGCAGATCGACGTCGAACTGGGCGAGACGCACCCGGCGCTCGACCGCCGCGCCGTCATCGCCGACATCCGCGACGAGACCCGGATCGCCGCCGCGTTCGAGGCGTTCCGACCGGAGCTGGTGTTCCACGCCGCCGCCCTGAAGCACGTGCCGATGGTGGAGGCCAACCCCCTCGAAGGCCTGCTGACCAACGCGCTCGGCACCCGCATCGTGGCCGATGCCGCGCGGGCGTCGGGCGCGTCGGCGATGGTGCTGATCTCGACCGACAAGGCGGTGAACCCCAGTAGCCTCATGGGCGCATCCAAGCGCCTGGCCGAGATGTACTGCCAGGTGCTGGACGCGTCGGACGCCGGGATTCGATACGTGACCGTCCGGTTCGGCAACGTGCTGGGCAGCACCGGGTCGGTGGTGCCGCTGTTTCGCCGCCAATTGGAGCGCGGCGGACCGCTGACCGTGACCCACCCCGACATGCAACGCTACTTCATGACGGTGCGGGAAGCGGTCGGGCTGGTGCTGGAGGCGACGGTCGTGGGCGCGTCCGGCGCGGAGGCGGTCCAGGCAGGCGGGATTTTCGTGCTCGACATGGGCAAGCCGGTCAAGATCGTCGATTTGGCGCGGCAGATGATCCGCCTGGCGGGGCTGCGGCCCGATAGGGACGTCAAGGTCGCATTCACCGGCCTGCGCCCCGGCGAGAAGCTGTACGAGGAACTGTTCCACGGCGCCGAACCGCCCACGCGGACCGACCACCCCGGGTTGCTGATGGCCACCCCCCGCGTCGCCGACACGGATGCGGTCGGCCGCGCCATCGCCGCGATCGCCGCCGCGTGCCACGCCGGACAGACCGAGCAGGCGCTCAGCTTGCTCGGCGGCTTGGTGCCCGAGTTCGAACACAACCCGCATGGCGACCGGATCGCCCTCGCCGTCTGACGGAGCCACGATGCCCGCAATTCCTTTCCTCGACCTTAAGGCCCAGCAGGCCCGCATCGACGCGGAGCTGCGGCGGCGGCTGGAGACGGTGCTGCAGCACTGCCAATTCGTGCTCGGCCCCGAAATCGCCGAGCTGGAGCAGCGCCTGGCAGCCTACTGCGGCGCGGCGCACTGCGTGTCCGTCAGCTCCGGCACCGACGCGCTGCAGATCGCGATGATGGCGGAGGGAATCGGACCGGGCGACGCCGTGTTCCTGCCCGCATTCACCTACACCGCAACGGCCGAGGTGCCGCTGGTGCTCGGCGCGACCCCCGTGTTCGTGGACGTCGATCCCGCCACCTTCCAGATCGACCCGGCGCATCTCGCCGCCCGTGTCGCCGCGGTCCGTGCGGCCGGCACGCTGCGTCCGCGCGCGCTGGTCGGCGTGGATTTGTTCGGCCAACCCGCCGACTGGCCCGCGCTGCGCGCGATCGCCGGGCGGGAAGGGCTGTTCACCCTCGACGACTGCGCCCAGAGCTTCGGCGCCAGCCTGGCCGGGCGAAAGCTGGGCACGGAGGCGGACGCGACCGCCATCAGCTTCTTTCCGTCCAAGCCGCTGGGCGCCTACGGCGACGGCGGCGCGCTGTTCACCGAAAGCGCGGAGCGGGCCGCACTGTACCGATCCCTGCGCACCCACGGCGAGGGCACGACCCGGTACGAGGTGCTGCGGACGGGCATGAACGGCCGGCTGGACACGCTGCAGGCGGCCGTGCTGCTGGCCAAGCTGACGGTGTTCGACGAGGAATTGGCCACCCGCGAGCGGATCGCCGCGACATACGACCGGCGCCTGGGCCACCTGGTCGCAAGTCCCGCCCGCGTCCCAGACAGCGCCAGCGCCTGGGCGGTCTACGCCGTCCTGCTGCCGGACAGTGCCACCCGTTCCCGCTTGCAGGAGCAATTGAAGGGGGCCGGGGTGCCGACCGCGATCTATTATCCCCGCCCGCTGCATCATCAGCCCGCGTACGCCGGCGCGCATGACGGGACGGCGCTGCCCGTGTCGGAAGATTTGGCGACGCGCATCATGGCGCTGCCGATCCACCCGGACCTGACCGAAGCCGACGTGGAGCGGGTCTGTGACGCCGTGGCTGCGGCATTGGAACCCGTGGGCGGGTCCGTCGGTTAGGCTTGCATGTCAGACAACATGAAGCAGAAGCAGCCCACCGACCGCGACGCTGATCCGGCCGAGGTCAAGGGTCCCGATCACGGCATTCCGCCCGGCGCCGCCGAGGCCAACCCGGACGCCGTTCCGGACGGCGACCGCCTCGAAGCCGAGACCGCGCCGCTACAGCCCGCGAAAAAATAACTCTCCGGCTACCTGGCCCAGACGAAGGTCAGTTCGTGCTTGTTGTGGAATAGGTGCATCAGCCGCCCGCCAGGGATCGCCGCGAACCCGGCGAGGGCCGCCGAGTCCACGCCCGCTTGCAGCTTGACCGTGCAGACAATCCGCCGCGGAGCGCCGGCAGCGATCCAGCGCTCGACCAGCCCGAGCAACCGGCCGGGATAGGCGATCACGTCGCTGAACAGCCAATCGACGGGTTCCGGCGCGAGGGCGAAGGCGCTGCCCTCCCGCCAGGTCACGCCCGGCATGGCGGCGACCTCGGGGGCGAGCGGGGCTTTGTCGACCGCCGTCACGCGGGCGCCGAGCCGGGCCAAGGCCCACGTCCAGCCCCCCGGTGACGCGCCGAGGTCCAGGCAGGTCTCGCCGGGCATCGGCCAGGCGCCGGTCCGGGTGCACGCCTCCCATAGTTTGAGGTACGCGCGGCTGGGCGGGCCGATATGGTCCTCCTCGAACCGCGTCTCGCCGTTGGGAAACGGGCTCGACTTGACTGGGCTGGCCAGCAGCCGGTCGGGCGCCAATAGGGTCCAGGCGCCGAGATGGGACGCCGGGGCAGGCGCGGGGAACACCAGCTTGCGGGCCGAGACCGGCGGAAGCCGCGCGGCGATGAGCGCGCTACGGCGGTGGAAGGCTGCGGCGTATCCGGCCCAATTGCGCTGCATCCCCCGCAGCGAGTCCGCGGCGTCCTTCACCGACGCGACGCCGAGCTCGACCGGAGCCGTCCAGACGTCCAGCGCCCAGGCGCTCTCGCCCGGCGGATCGGGCGACAGCGCCAGCCGGCCATGCCAGGCCGACACCGTCCGTCCGGAAGCGGCCAGTTCGTCCGCCAACGACGCCTCGAACCCCTCGGCGGCGAGGTAGGCGCTGGCGATCACCCGCGCCGCAGCGCCGACACGCCGAGCAGCACCCATCCGGCCATCAGCAGCGTGCCGCCGACCGGCGCGATCGGCCCGGTCGCCACCCCGCCCAGCGCAAGCGCGTACACCGCGCCGCAGAACAGCGCCGTGCCGAGCGCGAACGCCCCGCCCGCCCAGTGCGCGATCCCGCCGCGCCGCTGCGCCCACACCCCGCACAGCACCAGTGCCAGCGCGTGCCAGCCCTGCATCTGCACGCCGCTCTCGACCACGTGGAGCATGCCGGGCGGCAGCCCATTCAGCGCATGCGCCGCAGCCGCCGCCATTGCGACCGCGCCCAAGCCTGCGAGGCTGCCCAGCCCGATCCATAAACGATGCATTCGCACATCTTACCCAGCGCTTCGATATTCCGCCATCGCAGCGCCCCGTATAGGATGGCCTTATGCCTCGCGGTGGAGACCTTTTCCCGGAGATCGGACCGTTCGAGACCGGCTACATGCCCGTGTCCGGCGGCCACGTCATGTACTGGGAGCAAGTCGGCCACCCCCGCGGTCAGCCGGTGCTGTTCCTGCACGGCGGACCCGGCGCCGGGGCCGGCGCCGTCCACCGCCGCTTCTTCGACCCGGCGTTCTGGCGCGTCGTCATTTTCGACCAGCGCGGCGCCGGCCGGTCGCGCCCGTTCGGCAGCCTGGTCGCGAACACCACCCCCGACCTGGTCGAGGACATCGAGTCGCTGCGCCGACACCTCGGGCTGGAACGCTGGCTGCTGTTCGGCGGCTCCTGGGGCTCCACCCTCGCGCTGGCCTACGCGCAGGCGCACCCGGACCGAGTCATCGGCCTCGTACTGCGCGGCGTGTTCCTCGGCCGCCCGTCGGAGGTCGATTGGTTCCTGCACGGGCTCAGCGCCGTGTTTCCCGACGCCCACGCCAACTTCATCCAGTTCCTTCCCGAGGCGGAGCGCGTCGACATCCTGGGCGCCTACCTGCGCCGCCTCACCGACCCCGATCCGTCGGTCCACATGCCCGCGGCCCGCGCCTGGTCGGTGTACGAAGGGTCGTGCAGCACCTTGCTGCCCAGCCCGGACACCGTCGCCTCGTTCGCGCAGGACCGTACCGCGCTCGGGCTGGCCCGCATCGAGGCGTACTACTTCGCCCACGACCTGTTCCTGCCGCCCGGTGGGCTGCTGGCGCACATGGACCCGATCGCCCACCTCCCGGCCGAGATCGTGCAGGGCCGCTACGACATGGTGTGCCCCGCGTGCACCGCGTTCGATTTGGCGGCGGCGTGGCGCTCCGCCCGGTTGACGGTGATCCCCGACGCCGGGCACTCGGCGCTCGAGCCGGGCGTGCGGCGCGCGCTCGTGACGGCGGTGGAGCGGTTCCGCCATGCGCGCTAGGATTTTGCTTTTTGATGGTTCCAGGGTGCATCGTGCGTCTCCGACCCCCCCACGTTCCATTTGGAGACCGACGACATGAGACTTAATGCTCGCCTGCTGTTCGCCTTGGCGCTGCTACCGGTGGCGGCCTGCTCCACCAACCCGCCGCCCGTCGCCTCCGCGCCGCCACCGCCACCGGGCCTGGCGAGCGCCGATCAGACGTTCATCAACACGGCCGCTGCCGGCGATGCCGCAGAAATTCAGGTCGCGCAGATGGCCCAGGCCCAGGCTCGTCGCCCAGCGGTCAAGAAATACGCGGCGCAGATGGTCACCGATCACACCGCCACGACTCAGCAACTGACGACCATCGCCCAAAGCAAGGGCGTCACCCCGGTCGCGACCCCAAGCGACAACGCGCAGGCGACGATGACCAAGCTGCAGGCCGACAGGGGAGCAGCGTTCGACCGCGCCTATCTCCACGACCAGGTCATGGACCACCAGAAGATGGTCCAGGCCTACCAGGACGAGATCACCAACGGCCAGGACCCTGACCTAAAGGCGTTCGCCCAGCAGACGCTTCCGACCGTCGAGAAGCACCTTCACGAGGCGCGGGCGCTGGCCGGCCGCCGCGCCTGACCGCCTTCGCTTACTGAAACCGGGGCCGGGAGCAATCCCGGCCGCCGCGGCCGTCAGCCGACCACGCGCCGATACAGGTGCCACGTCGCGTGCCCCAGCACCGGCATCGCGATCGCGAGTCCGATGAACAGCGGGAGGCAGCCGAGCAGCAGCGACCCGGCGACGATCAGGCCCCACAGCCCCATCGCCACCGGGTTCGTCCGCACCACCCGGATGGAGGTCTGCACCGCGACCACCGGCGAGATCGCGCGGTCGAGCAGCATCGGGACCGACACGACCGTGAGCGTCAGCACCAGCACGGCGAAGGCGAGGCCGACCAGGTTGCCGACGACGATCAGGCGCCAGCCGGCCGACGTTCCCAGCACCGCCTGCCGGAACGCGTCGACGGAGGCGAACGCATCGGTGCCCAAGGTCGCCAATAGGATCAGCTTGGCCGCGACCATCCACGCGATGAAGATTGCGAGCAGCATCATGCCGATGGCGGCGATGCCGAGCAGCGACGGGGAGCGCAGGACGCCGAACGCGTTCAGCCACATGACCGGCAGCCCCGCCTTGCGCCGCCGGCTGAGCTCGTAGATGCCGACCGCCAGCACCGGGCCGAGCAGCGACAAGCCGGCGAGGAGGGGGAACAGGAGCGGCAATACCGACTCGTCGGTGGCGGCGCGGGCGGCAACCAATCCCACGATCGGGTACAAAATGGACAGGAAGACCAACTGGGTCGGGATCACGATAAAATCGGCCCAACCGGCCCGGAGCGCCTGCCAGACATCCGCCGGTCCGATCCGACGCACCAGCGGCAAAGCGCTAGCCGGTATCGTCATGCCATCGGCTAGAAGTTCCGCCATCGAATATCTCCCTGAAATTGGGAGCGATCGAGCAGGATATACGCCGCAGTCTCCTGCCGGTCGGTCCTTGTTGGCCAATGCTACTGCGGCAATCACGGGCTTGTGGGGTAAACCAATCGTGAGCCTTGTAGCAGCTTCCCTTTGGTGCGACCGCTGGCGATGGAAGAAGGCAAGCGGCAGGTTGAGGCTCTGCCTCAAGCTCCGCCGAAGGCATGATGCCTTTGGAAACCCAAACAAAAGGTGGTTTAGGGCCTCAGACTCCAGCTCGTCCAGGGCAGAGCCATGGCCTTCCATCGCCGGAACATGCTCTAGCGCCGGGCCAGCGTCTCCTCGGTGGCGGCGGCCACCGCGAACAGCCGTGCGTCGCCCATCGTCTCGCTCATCAGCATCAATCCGACGGGGGCCGCGCCGGGCGCGTGGCACGGCAGGCTGATGGCGCAGCGGTCGAGGAAGTTGCCGATCGAGGGGTTGCGCAGCATCAGCGTGTTCGCGCGCGAGAACGCGGCGTCGTCGGCCAGGCTGTCGATCGTGGGCGGCACAATGGGACAGGTCGGCATGACCAGCGCGTCGTAGCGGGCGGTGGCGGCGTCCATCTCCTGCCCGAGCGCGGTCCGGCTGGCGAGCAGGTCGATGTAATCGGCGGCCGTCATGCCGCGGCCCATCTCGATCCGGCTGAGGACGCGGGGATCGTACTCCGCGACGCGTCCGGCCATCAGCGAGCGGTGCCACGCGAACGCCTCCGCCGGCGCGAGGCCGCCGGCCGCATTGGCCAGACGGATGCGGCCGAGCGCTGGAAAGGCCACCGTCTCGATCCGGACGCCAGCCGCCGCCAGGGTCGCGAGCGCACGGTCGAACGCCGCGGCGACCGTGTCGTCGAGGTCGTCGCATACGATCGTGTCCGGCACGGCCAGGCGCAGCCCCGCGACCGGCATCGATGGCACCGGGCGCACCGGCTCATGGGCCAGCACGGCGTCCACGACGGCGCAGCACCGGACGCTGTTGGCGAGCGGGCCCACCGAGTCCAGGCTGCGCGATAACGGCACCACGCCGCTGGTCGGCACGCGCCGTGCGGTCGGCTTGTACCCCACGATCCCGCACAGCGCGGCCGGCACCCGGCAGGAGCCGCCGGTGTCGGTGCCCAGCCCGGCGAACGCCATCCCGTCCACGACCGAGACCGCGGCGCCCGACGAGCTTCCCCCTGGAACTCGCCGGGCCGCGCGATCCCACGGGCCGGCCGGCGTGCCGTAATGCGGGTTGATGCCGATGCCGGAAAATGCGAACTCGGTCATATTGGTCCGCCCCACCAGCACGAACCCGGCGCCCAGCATCCGCGCTACCACCGGCGCGTGCGCCGCAGCGGGAGGGTCGTTCGCCAGCACGCGCGAGCCGGCTGTCGTGGTCTGCCCGGCGATGTCGAACAGGTCCTTGACGCTGACCGGGATGCCAGCGAACGGACCCGGCGCGTGCCCGAACCGGCGCAGCGCGTCGGCCGCATCCGCCTGCGCCAACGCCGCGTCCGCGTGCACCGCGATGAACGCGCGCGCGCCTTCGCCCGCCGGGTCGGCGATGGCCGCGAGGCACGCCTCGGTCAGGGCGCGGGAGGTGGTGCGCCCGGCGTTCAGCGCCTCGGCGAGGTCCATGAGCGTGTGCATGGCCGGAACCTGCTGCGTGGTTGACCCCGGCACAAGCCCGCGGGATGAAGACGGCGGACCCGAACCGGAGGCCGCCCATGACCGACCGCGCGATGCTGCCCATCCTGCTGACGGGGGCGTCCGGCGCGCTCGGCCGCGTGCTCGCCCGCACCCTGGCCGAGGCCGGGTGGACGCTGCGGCTGACGGACATCGCCCCGTTCCCCGATCCGGTGCCGGCCCACGCGGCGTTCACCCAGGCCGACCTGGCCGACGCCGGGACCATGGCCGGCCTGGCGGAGGGAACCGGCACGATCCTGCATTTCGGCGGCGTTTCGGTGGAGCGCCCGTTCCACGAGGTGCTCGGCCCGAACATCATCGGTCTGTACAACATCTATGAAGCCGCGCGGCTCGCCCGGGCGCGCGTGGTGTTCGCGTCGTCCAACCACACGATCGGCTTCCACCCCCGCAGCGAGCGGCTGGACGTCGGCTGCGCGTTCCGTCCGGACGGGTATTACGGGCTGTCGAAGGCCTATGGCGAGCTGATGGGCAGCCTGTACTGGGACAAGCACGGGGTCGAGAGCGTCCAGGTTCGGATCGGCTCGTGCCTGCCGGCCCCGAAGGACGCCCGGATGCTGTCGACCTACCTTTCATACGACGACCTGAGCCGCCTGGTGGTCCGATGCGCCCTGGCTGGCGAGGTCGGCACGGCAGTTGTTTGGGGCGCCTCGGCGAACGCGCGCAGTTTCTGGGGCGTCGATGACCGCGCTCGCCTTGGCTGGTCCCCGCAGGACAGCGCGGACGGCTTCGCCCCGGCGCTGGACGGGGTCGTTACCGACGACCCCGTGGTGGAGCGGCATCAGGGCGGAGCGTATTGCAGGATCGAGTATACAAATCGCTCACTAGGCGTGCCGGATGCTCGCCACCGTCCGGGTCGGACATAGCGCCCCGCTCGACGACGACCGCCCTCCATTCCGTAAAGATCGAACGAGTTGGGTGGGTCCGCGAGCACCGGGGGTGGCCTGCGCACGCCGACCGGATTGCCGCCTCGCGGTGGATGCACTGTGACGCTTTCGGCAGAGCCTCAACCTTCCATTTGCCTTATTGCTTTCCACGATCGCGCCAGAGACCTGCTGGGATTGATTATTATTTACACCGGTATGACACATCTGGTCTGATTTCGAACCGTTTAGTCGGCAAATCCATAAGCTATGTAGGCCCGCGCGGCCGGTCGGTTCACGACCGGACAAGCAGCCGAATGTGTCAGCCGCCAGATTATCGCGGCAGCGGAAAGTCGAACATCGCCGCCTGGTACGTCTCCACCACCTCGCAGAACGGCAGGCCGTCACGGGTCGTCAGCACTGCGCGGTGGCGCAGCACCTCGGGCGGGACCGGCGTGTCGGCGGCCAGGGCAGGGGACGGCGACATCTCCCACCCGGCGGGAAGCGGCTGCCACAGCAGCTCGGCGGCCAATGTGTGACGCTGGAATCCGAGCGCCAGCACCACCCGGCCGAACGGAGTGTCCGTCTCGTCCAGCAGCCGGTTCATCTCCGGCGTCAGCAGCCGCGGTACATACCAGTTATCCGCCTCCGACAGCACGCGATCCCCGCACGATAGCCGCACCCGGCGGTAGCGCACCGGCTCGTCGGGGCCGACGCCCAATTCCCGCCGCTGGGTCTCCGTCGGAGGCTGGTCGAGGCCGCGCTGCAACTGCGCGTGGATGCGCGGATCCGCCGCCAAGCGATGCACGCCGCACCAGCGCTCCAAGGTCGAGGTCGCGCTGTCGTGGGACAGCAACTCCGCGTTCAGCGTCGCCAGCAGCGCCTGCGCCTCGACCCGGGCCAGGAACGTGCCCGGCAGCGTTTGCGCAGCGGCCGGGCCGGCGAGCAGCGCCAGCCCGACCAGCCACCGCACCCTACGCGGCTTCGGCGCGGATTGCGTCGCCCAGCGTCTCCACGATGCGGTCGACATGCGCGGTCTCGACGATCAGCGGCGGGGACAGGGCGATGATGTCCCCGGTCGTGCGGATCAGCAGCCCGGCGTCGAAGCAGCGTTGGAACACCCGCACCGCCCGGTCGGTCGGCTTTCCGGCGCGCGGCGACAGTTCGATCCCCGCAATCAGCCCGGCGTTGCGGATGTCGATCACGTTCGCCAAGCCGCGCAGGCTGTGCATCGATCGCTCCCAGTACGGCTCGATCGCCCGCGCGCGGCCGGGCAAATCCTCCGCCCGCTGCAAATCCATGGTGGCGATGGCGGCGGCCGACGCGAGCGGGTGCCCCGAGTAGGTGTAGCCGTGGAACAGCTCGATCCCGGCGGGCGCGCCGTGCACGATCGCGTCGTAGATACCGTGGCCGACCGCCACCGCGCCCATCGGAACGGCGGCGTTGGTCAGCCCCTTGGCCATCGTCATGATGTCCGGAGTCGTCCCCAGTCGCTCGGCCCCGAAATTCGTCCCCATCCGCCCGAACCCGGTGATCACCTCGTCGAAGATCAGCAGGATGCCGTGGCGGTCGCAGATGGCGCGGAGCCGGGCCAGGTAGCCCTCCGGCGGCGGCAGCACGCCGGTCGAACCCGCGACCGGCTCCACCATCACCGCCGCGATCGTCTCCGCCCCGTGCAGCGCCACCAACGCCTCCAGCGCGTCCGCCGCCTCGGCCCCGTGCGCGGGCAGCCCTGCGGAGAACGCGTTGCGCGCGAGGTCCAAGGTGTGGGGCAGGTGGTCGACGTAGGGCAGCATGGCGCCGAACTGCTTGCGGTTGGTCCCGATGCCGCCCACCGACATGCCGCCGAAGCCGACGCCGTGATAGCCCCGCTCCCGCCCGATCAGCCGCGTCCGGCCCGCCTCGCCGCGGGCGCGGTGGTAGGCCAGCGCGATTTTCAGCGCCGTGTCCGCACTCTCGGAGCCGGAGTTGGTGAAGAACACCCGGTCCATGCCCTCCGGCGTGATCTCCGCCAGGCGCGCGGCGGCCTGGAATGCGATCGGGTGGCCCATCTGGAAGGTCGGCGCGAAATCCAGCACCGCGGCCTGACGCTGGATCGCCTCGACGATCTCCCGCCGCCCATGCCCGGCGTTGCAGCACCACAGCCCGGCCGTCCCGTCCAGAATCTCGCGGTTGTCGTTGGTATAGTAGTACATGCCCTCCGCCCGCGCGAGCATCCGCGGGTTCGCCTTGAAGGCGCGGTTGGCGCTGTACGGCATCCAGAACGCGTCGAGGTTGTTGGGGCGGGCAATCTCGTTCATGGCATCCACCGTTTGCGGGACGCGGCCAGCGTGGCATCGTCCGCCGGCAACCTCAACCGGAGACTTCATGGCCGAGGGCACATTGACGATCGGCACGCGCCGCTACTCCTCCTGGTCGCTGCGGGGCTGGCTCGCCGTCCGGCTGGGCGGGTTGGACGTGGCGGACCGGGTGATCCCGCTGGTCGGCGGCGGCAAGACGCAGGCCGTCCGCGCGGTCTCGCCGTCCGGGCTGGTGCCGGTCCTGGAGCACGCCGGCAACACGGTGTGGGAGACGATCGCGATCTGCGAATACTGCGCCGAACTGTCGCCCGCGCTGTGGCCGTCCGATCGCGCCGCCCGCACCCGCGCTCGGGTGATCGCGGCCGAGATGCACGCCGGATTCCGGGACTTGCGGACCGCGATGCCGATGAACCTCGGCCGGCAGCGGCGGAGGCTGGTGGATGAAGCGGCGCTCGCCGACATCGCGCGGGTCGAGGCGATCTGGCGGGACACGCGGTCCCGGTTCGGGCAGGGCGGCCCGTTCCTGTTCGGCGCGGCGTTCAACGCGGCCGACGCCATGTTCGCCCCCGTCGTCGCCCGCTTCCTCGGCTATCTACCCGAACTCGCCGCCGACTCCCGCGCCTACTGCCGGGCCGTGCGCGAGCATAAGCTCGTGGCCGAGTGGTACGCCGCTGCCGCCGCCGAGCCGCTGGAATGGCGGATCGCCTCCTACGAGGACCCGGCGTGACGACCGCGATCGACCTCGACCACGTCGCGATCGGCGGCCCGGCGCTGCCGGCGCTGGTCGCGGCCTACGAGCGGCTCGGCTTTATCCTGACCCCGCTCGCCCGCCACCGCGGCTTGGCCACGGGCAACCGCTGCATCATGCTGCGGCAGGGTTACCTGGAGTTGATCGCGCTGGTCGCCCCATCCGCGCCGGCGGAGGGGTTCGACGCCATCCTGGCGCGCTACGACGGGCTGCATATCATCGCACTCGGAATCGGTGACGCCGAGGCCGCCCTGCACCACCTGCGCCGGGCCGGGCTGGACGTGCCCGGGGTCGCGCCGCTCGCGCGCCCGGTGGACGACGCCGACCCGGACGGCGCGCAGGCCCGGTTCGAGCGCCTGCCGCTGCCGGACGCTCCCGAAGGCCGCATCCAGCTCATCCGCCACCTGACCCGCGAGGCGATCTGGCAGGAGCGGTTCATGACCCATCCCAACAATGTCGTGGCGCTGGAGGAGGTCGTGCTGGCCGTGCCGATCCCCGCCGAGACCGCCGCACGCTTCTCCCGCCTGGCCGGCCTGCCGGTGACGCCCGACCCCGCCGGCGGCTTCGCGCTCGCCCTGCCGCGCGGCCGGGTGCGGATCGTCCCGCCCGAGGCCGTGGCCCGGGTCTTCCCCGGCGTGACGCCGCCTGCCGTGCCGTCGATCGTCGGCATCGCGCTTCGCACCTCCGACGCCTGCGCCGCCCTGCGCGGCCGGCTGGACGGCGTGGCGCACGCCGAACTGGGGGCCGGCGTGCTCGTGCTGCCCTCCGCCGCGTGCGGGGCTGCCATCGCCTTTACCTGAGGCGGGGTTGGGTCCAGCCCAGCGCCGGGCCTATATGTGCGCCACCACTGCCGAAAGACCGTTGCCATGTCCGAGACCGCCACCTCGTCGAAAATCCCCGTCACCGTGCTGACCGGCTATCTCGGCGCCGGCAAGACCACCTTGCTCAACCGCATCCTCACCGAGAATCACGGCCGCAAATACGCCGTCGTGATCAATGAGTTCGGCGAATTGGGCGTCGACAACGACCTCGTCGTGGACACCGACGAGGAGGTGTTCGAGATGAACAACGGCTGCATCTGCTGCACCGTGCGCGGCGATCTGATCCGCATCGTCGGCGGCCTGGCGAAGCGGCGCGGCAAATTCGACGGCATCATCATCGAGACCACGGGGTTGGCCAACCCTGCGCCGGTCGCGCAAACCTTCTTCGTCGACGAGGGCGTGCGCGCCCGCACCCGGCTGGACGCGATCGTGACCGTGGTCGACGCCAAGAACCTCGCCGCCCGGCTCGCCGACAGCGCCGAAGCCGCCGCCCAGATCGCCTTCGCCGACGTCATAGTCCTGAACAAGACCGACCTGGTGGACGAGGCGAGCCTGGTCGAAACCGAGGGCCGCATCCGCGCCATCAACCCCTACGCCCGCATCCATCGCACCGAGCGCTCCGCCGTCGACATCGCCGAGGTGCTGGACCGTGGCGCGTTCGACCTGAACCGCGTGCTGGAATCCCACCCCGACTTTCTCACCGACGAGACCCACGAGCACAACGACGACATCGCGAGCATGAGCTTCGAGGCCGCGCGCCCGATCGACCCGGAGAAGTTCAACGCCTGGATCAGCGCACTGCTGGCCGAGAAGGGGCAGGACCTGCTGCGGACCAAGGGCATCCTGGCCTATGCGAACGAGAACCGCCGTTTCGCCTTCCAGGCCGTGCACATGATCGCCGACGGGGACTTCATCGGCCCATGGCCGGAGGGGTCCGAACGCCGCTCCCGCCTGGTGTTCATCGGCCGCAACCTGAACCGTCCGCAGCTGCGCCGGGGCTTCGAGTCCTGCCAGGTCCCGGCTTGACCCGGCCATGAGCCAGACCGCTGACCTGCTCGGCTCGCGCGGCATCCAGCGGGAGCTCGACGCCTTCGTGGTCGCCATCGCGTTCTCCGGAGACGTGCCCGCCTTCGCGCTCGGGGACGGCACGGTGCGGCTCGGCGCCGGGTTCGAGGAGGTGGCGCTGCACGACGGCGCGGTGCTGGCGCTCGCCGCCACCGCGGACGGGTTCGCCACCGGCGGCGACGACGGCAAGCTGATGCGCGTCGCCCGCGACGGTAGCGCCACCGAGGTGAAGCGCTTCGGCATGAAATGGGTGGAGCAGGTGGCCGCCCACGGCGACCTGCTGGCCTGCGCGGTCGGCAAATCCGTCCACCTGATCGGCCCGGCCGGTCCGCTCAAGACGCTCGACTATCCCTCTTCCGTCACCGGGCTGGCGTTCGACGCCAAGGGCAAGCGCATCTGCGCGTCGCACTACAACGGCGCGTCGCTGTGGTTCGTCGCCGCCAAGACCGACTCGCCGCGCAAGCTGGAGTGGAAGGGCAGCCACACCGGCATCGCCGTCCACCCGGCCGGCGACGCGGTCGTGACGACCATGCAGGAGAACGCCCTGCACGGCTGGCGGCTGTCGGACGGGCAGCACATGCGGATGTCCGGCTACCCGGCCAAAACGGAATCGCTGTCGTTCTCGCGCAATGGCAAATGGCTGGCCAGCGGCGGCGCCGACACGGTGGTGCTGTGGCCGTTCTTCGGCGGCGGCCCCATGGGCAAGGCGCCGACCGAGCTCGCGGGCGGCGACAACGTCGTGTGCACCCGGGTCGCCTGCCACCCGGCGCAGGACATCGTGGCCGCCGGGTTCAGCGACGGACTGGTGGTCGTGGCCAACATCGCCTCCGCCCGCGTGCTGCCGGTGGCGCCGGCGCGGCACGGCCCCGTGTCGGCGCTGGCTTGGAGCGTGGATGGCACGCGGCTGGCATTCGGAACCGAGACCGGGTTCGCCGCCCTGGTCGATTTCAGCACACGATAGGAGCGCCGCGATGGACATGATCACCACCCAGGGCTTGCGGATGCCCAAATTGGGCCTCGGGACCTGGCGCATGAAAGGCGACGAGTGCCGCGAGGCGGTGGAGCGCGCGCTGTCGCTGGGCTACCGCCACGTCGACACGGCCGAGATGTACGGCAACGAGGAGGAGGTCGGCGCTGCCATCGCCGGAGCCCGGCTGCCGCGCCGCGAAATCCACCTGACGACGAAGGTGTGGTTCGAGCACTTGGCGCCCGCCGCCCTGCGCGCGTCGTTCGAGGCGAGCCTGGCCAAGCTGAAGACCGACCACGTGGATTTGTACCTGATCCATTGGCCGGCCCCCGGCATGGATTTGGCGGCGGCGCTGAGCGAGATGGTCAAGCTGAAGGAGGAGGGGTTGGCGCGCGCGATCGGCGTGTCGAACTTTCCGGTGGCGCTGCTGCGCCGGGCGGTGGAGGAGGTGGGCGCGCCGATCGCGGTGAACCAGATCGAGTACCACGTGTTGCTGGACCAGTCGGCGGTGCTGGCCTACGCCCGCGCGCACGGCGTGGCCGTCACGGCGTATTGCCCGATCGCGCAGGGCAAGCTCGCCGATCACGAGGAGCTGGGCGTGATCGCCCGCAAGCACGATGCGACCCCGGCGCAGATCGCGCTGAAGTGGCTACTGGACCAGGACGGGGTTGCGGCGATCCCGAAGGCTGCGCGGCGGGAGAGCCAGATCGCGAATTTGGAGGCGATGAAGATCGTGCTGGACGATGCGGACCGCGCGGCGATCGCGGGGCTGCCGAAGACGCAGCGGATGGTGAACCCGGGGTTTGCGCCGGAGTGGGACCGGGCGGCTTAGGTTTGTTGTCTCACTTCGATAAATCGGCGTTCTTTATTGGCGTAGCGGTGTTTTATGGTAACTGCTCAACCCCCCTCTCCACCGAAAACGCTTTTTCGGTCAAGGGGATAGCGTCCTCGACGAATAAGGCTGCTGGCGTGACAGCGTCGATGATATGGGGAGTATGGAAGCATAGTTACTCGC
>JAABUX010004414.1_pt1 | contig 17862 bp, 14 predicted proteins | sample 5561851 | NCBI WGS metagenome assembly JAABUX01 (sample SAMN10711883, study PRJNA513361) | rock metagenome | isolation source: Antarctica rocks | place: Antarctica: Victoria Land, Richard Nunatak red sandstone | collected 2016-01-03 | reverse complement strand
TGCGACTGGCGCCGAAGCGGTCGCGCAGGGCGGCCACCGTGACCGAGCCCGCCGCGTCGATCATCTCCAGCGCGGCGGCGACCATCTCGTCGTAGGCCGCGCGGCCCAAATACACGCCGTCCGCGATGCGCACCACCTCGCCGCGCTCCACCAGCGCCTCCAGCAGCAGCGCGTCGAGGCCGGGCAGCTCGGCCAGGGGGGGCGGCGCGTAGGGCTGGGAGGCTAACGCTTCCATCACCCGCGCCACGGCCTGCTGCTGCGCCGGGCTGAAACGTGGCTCGTGCTCCGCCAAGGCCACGGACTCGCCGCCGTGAAGGCGCGCCACGCCGGCCTCCTCCAGCGCGGACGACACGGCGGGCCAGGTCTCAGCGGTCAGGCGCAGGCGGGCGCGCAACTCCTCGGCCGGCAGCCCACGGCGCAGCGGGTAGCGCGTGTGGTAGGCCGTCAGGGCGTCGCGCGCCCGCGCCACGAGGGCGTCCCACGTCCCCACGCTAAGCCAATAGGGTCCGGCGTGGCGCACAAGCCCCGCGGCGGACAGGCCGTCGAGGGCGGACCCGATGTCGGTGGGCGGGAGATCGGCGCGCGCGGCAATGTCGTCGGGACGGAGCAGGGTGGGGCCGGCCAGGGCGTCCAGCGCGCGGTCCTCGGGCGACCCTGCGGCCAGGGTCTCCAGGTGGCGCAACACGCGCGGGGCGAAGCGGCGATGCCGTAGCGGTTGGGCGTCGACAACGACGCCGCCGGCCAGGGTGGCGCTGGGTGAGGGGCGGCGCACCACCACGCGGTCGCCGCGTTGCGCGGCGATGGGCTCGGACAGGCGCAGTTGCGCCCAGCCTTCGTCGCCCGCCTCCAACTCGCCGCGGTCGAGCAGGCCCAGACGCGCCGCTACTTCGGCCGCGCCGGTGTGGACCGTCACCGGCATGTTGTGCGTGAGTGGAGCGTCCAGGTCGCCGACGGCGCGCAGCCGCACGTCCAGGCGCACGGCGGGCGGCAGCGTATGGGGCAGTGCCAGCACGTCGCCGCGCGCAACCTCGTCGGTGGCCACGCCGGCCAGGTTGACCGCGACGCGCCCGCCCGGCGTCGCGCGCTCTAGCTTCGTCTTATGCGTCTGCAGCCCGCGGATGCGCGCCATGCGCCCATCCGGCGCGATCTCGATCTCCTGGCCCACCGTCAGCGCGCCGTCGAGCAGCGTGCCGGTCACAATCGTCCCGAAGCCGGAGAGGGTGAAGACGCGGTCGACGGGCAGGTGGGGGCGGCCGCGGTCGGGGTGCGGCGGGGCGTCGTCGAGCGCGCGGTCGAGCGCGGCGCGCAGGTCGTTGAGGCCCAGGCCGGTCAGGGCGGAGCAGGGGATCAGCGGCGCGCTATCCAACGTCGTGCCCGCGAGGGCGGCGCGCACGTCCTCTTGCACCAGTTCCAGCCACTCCACGTCGACGAGGTCGGCTTTGGTCAGGGCCACGACACCGGCGGAGACGCCGAGCAGGTCGAGGATGTCCAGGTGCTCGCGCGTCTGGGGCATCACGCCCTCGTCCGCGGCGATGACCAGCAGGGCCACGTCGACACCGCCAGCCCCGGCGAGCATGTGGCGGACGAACCGCTCGTGGCCGGGGACGTCGACCACCGATGCCTCGCGGCCCGAGGGCAGGCGCAGCCAGGCGAAGCCAAGCTCGATGGTCATGCCGCGCCGCTGCTCTTCGGCCAAACGGTCGGGGTTGATGCCGGTGAGGGCCTGGACAAGGGTGCTCTTGCCGTGGTCGATGTGCCCGGCGGTTCCGATAACATGCATACTACATACAGCCTTTGCGTTCTCGTATCACGTCAATCGTAGCGCCATCGCGATCAAGAAGCCAATGCGCGCTGTATATGGATGTGGTATAGTGCGGGCAGCATGCGCCTCCGTCGCGCTATCGCTCACGCTAGCCCTATAAAGCACGGCCAGGGACACAAGATAGAGCCAGGAGCCAGGGATCCTAACCGGCGACCGGAGACCACGATTCATGACACGCCACGACGATGCGGCCCGGAGTTATGTTTAGACCAACCACTTCCACGACCACCATCGCGACCACGACCACCATGGCCGCGACCACCTCGACCATGACCGAGGTGATCGCGCCGGCCTTGCCCGTCGGCGCCCGTGCGACCACGGCAGATCGAGGACGGACGATCGGGCTGGTGACGACCACGCTGACCGCCTGCTTGCTGCTGATGGCGGCGCTACGGCCGGCCACGGCCGCGTCTCCCGTGCCCTCCGACCCGCAAACGGTCAACGTCTGGCTGACGACGCCCGATCATCGTCACCTGCTGGCGCCTCAGCCGGGACTGCGTTTCAGCGGCGACGGGGGCGATACGCCGCTGACCATCCATGTGGACGAGCGTCGCACCTATCAGCAGGTCGACGGCTTTGGGGCGTCGCTGACCGACACCTCGGCCTGGCTGCTCTATGTGCGGCTCGACGCGGTCACGCGCGCGCGCGTGATGCGTGATGTGTTCGACCCGACGGTAGGCATCGGCGTCAGCTTCTTGCGCCAACCGATCGGCGCTTCGGACTTCACCCGGGACGCCACGTCCTACTCGCTCGACGATGTGCCGCGCGGCCAGAAAGATCCCACCCTGGCCAACTTCTCGGCCGACCACGATGTCCCCTACATCATCACCGCTCTGCAAGACGCGCTGTTGCTCAACCCGTCGCTCAAAATTATGGCCACGCCCTGGAGCCCACCTGCCTGGATGAAAAACTTTGGCGGCCTGACGGGACGCGGCGGCAGCCTCTCGCCGGCGGCGTACGCGTCGCTCGCCAACTACTTCGTGCGTTTTATCCGGGCCTACCGTCAGCAAGGCGTACCGATCGACGCGCTGACGGTGCAAAACGAGCCGGACAATACCGCACGAGACTACCCCGGCATGCGCTTCAATTCGGCCCAGGAGCGGCACCTCCTGGTCGACTACCTCGCACCGGCCCTCCAGGCGGCCGGCCTGCACCCCAAACTGCTGATCTATGACGACCGCTGGGGACTCGACCGTCGCACCGACCACTACCCCTGGCGCATCCTTGGCGACCGCCAGGCCAACCCCTTGATCGCGGGCACGGCCTACCACTGCTACTTCGGCAGCCCCGACGTGATGACCGAGCTGCACCTCGCCTATCCGCGCAAAGACATCTATGAGACGGAGTGCTCGGGCGGCCAGATCGCGCCCGGACCGGTCGCGGAGCTGGCCATTAACGCCCTGCGCAACTGGTCTCGCAGCGTGGTGCTGTGGAACGTGGCCATGGATACGAGGCATGGCCCGCGTCAGGGCTCCGGCTGCACCAACTGTCTCGGCCTCGTCACGGTCGACCAGGCGTCCGGGGCGGTCTCCTATACCGACGACTACTATCAACTCGGCCAGGTCAGCCGCTTCGTCCACCAGGGCGCCTACCGCATCGCCTCCAACACGTTCGGCGCGGGCTCCTACGGCTCGGGCACGCTGGAGGACGTGGCGTTCAAGAACCCCGACGGGTCGAAGGCGCTGATCGCCTACAACGACGCCCGCGCCAGCCGCGCGTTCCGCGTGCAGTGGGGCAGCCAGGGGTTCAGCTACACCCTGTCCGGCGGCGCGATGGCCACCTTCGTCTGGTCGGGCGCGCAACAGGGCGCCTCGGTCGGGTCGACGCCGGTCGCGTACGCCATCGACGCGGGCGGGATGGGGACGGGGCCGGGGTCGGGGAGCGTGTTCATCCCCGACAGCTACGCCGACGCCGGCCGCGACGTGACGGTGCGCCTGCCCATCGACGTTTGCCGGGCCGACGAGCCCGCGCCCCCGCCGGTCTACCAATCGATGCGCCTTGGGCCGGCCGGCTTCACCTACACCTTACCCAACCTCATCGCCGGCGCGCGATACCGGGTGCGCCTACACTTCGCCGAGTTGCTGTGGCGGACGAGCGGCAAGCGCCGCTTCAACGTGCTGATTCAGGGGCGGCGCGTCTTGCACGATTTCGACATCGTGGCGGCGGCGGGGGGACCTCTGCGCGCCGTCGTCCGGTCGTTCGAGACGACCGCGTCGGGCGACGGCACGATCAGCATCACTTTCAAGCGAGGCGCCGCCGACTATCCCGCCGTCAACGGCATCGAGGCGCGGCGCGGCGTGCCGAGACAGCCGCACGCCGGTCCGTCCGCGCCGCCCGCGCCGTCCGCGCCGTCCGCGCCGTCCGCGCCGCACAACGTCAACGCGCCCCAATGCCGCGCCGCGCGGCCCTGACGAGCCCTGTGGCCGCACGGCGACAGCAGCGTGCTATCCCTGCATCGCGTCCGGCTTGGCGTCCTCAACGGCGTCGCATAACCGCCCGGCTATCCCTGCCGATCAACATACGACGATACCCCGCGGGACTGATACCGAGAATGCGCAAGCGCACAATGGAGTGATAAGTGGCTACCATCGCATCGCACCTTGACATGAGAGACGAGGACTACGCGGCCAACCGCGCCCACTACGAGGGACTGCTGGCCGAGCTGCATGCGCGGCGCGCGCGGGTCGAGCGCGGCGGCGACGACGAGGCAGTGGCCCGCCACCAGGCGCGCGGCAAGCTGCTGGCGCGCGACCGTATCGCGCGCCTGCTCGACAGCGGCAGCCCCTTCCTGGAGTTGTGCCCGCTGGCCGCCGAGGACATGTACGACGGCGACGCACCGTCGGCCGGGCTCGTCGCGGGCATTGGCGCTGTCGAGGGGCGCGAGGTCATGCTCATCGCCAACGACGCCACGGTCAAGGGCGGTACCTACTACCCCATGACGGTCAAGAAGCACCTGCGCGCCCAGGAGGTGGCCCTGCAGAACGGCCTGCCATGCATCTACCTGATCGACTCGGGCGGCGCGTTCCTGCCCTTGCAGGCCGACGTTTTCCCCGACCGGGAGCACTTCGGGCGCATCTTCTACAACCAGGCCCGGATGTCGGCGCGCGGCATCGCCCAGATCGCCGTTGTGATGGGCTCGTGTACGGCGGGCGGCGCGTACGTGCCGGCGATGAGCGACGAGACGGTGATCGTGCGCGGAACCGGCACCATCTTCCTGGGCGGGCCGCCGCTGGTCAAGGCGGCCACTGGCGAGGAGGTCACGGCCGAGGATCTGGGCGGGGCCGACGTGCATACGCGCCTCTCCGGCGTGGCCGACCACTACGCCACGGACGACCTGCACGCCCTGGCCATCGCGCGCTCCATCGTATCCAACCTGACCGCGCGCAAGACGCCGCCGTGGGACATTGCCGTGCCCGAGGAGCCGCGCTACGACGCGCGGGAGATTTATGGGCTGATCCCGCGCGACACGCGCCGGGGCTACGACGCGCGCGAGGTCATCGCGCGATTGGTCGACGGCAGCCGCCTGCACGAGTTCAAGGCGCTCTACGGGACCACCCTGGTGTGCGGCTTCGCGCGCATCATGGGCATGCCCGTGGGCATCCTGGCCAACAACGGCATCCTGTTCAGCGAGAGCGCGCTCAAGGGCACGCACTTCATCGAGCTGTGCAACCAGCGGCGCATCCCGCTGCTGTTCCTGCAGAACATCACCGGCTTCATGATTGGGCGCGAGTACGAGAACCGCGGCATCGCCAAGGACGGTGCCAAGATGGTCACCGCCGTCTCCAACGCCGCCGTGCCCAAGTTCACCGTGATCCTGGGCGGCTCGTTCGGCGCGGGCAACTACGGCATGTGCGGCCGCGCCTACGACCCGCGCTTCCTGTGGATGTGGCCCAACGCGCGCATCTCGGTGATGGGCGGCCAGCAGGCGGCCTCGGTGCTGCTGCAGGTGCGCCTGGACAATCTCAGGACGCGCGGTCAGGAGATGACCCCGCAGCAGCAGAACGAGTTCAAGCGGCCCACGCTGGAGAAGTATGAGCGCGAGGGCAACCCCTACTACAGCACCGCGCGCCTGTGGGATGACGGCATCCTCGACCCCGCCGAGACGCGCGCCACGCTGGGCCTGGCCATCTCGGCCAGCCTCAACGCGCCGATCGGCGAGACCCGCTATGGTGTCTTCAGGATGTAGCAATACATATGCGGTACAATGCCATCAAGCGCGATAGTCAGGAGGAGCGATGCCATGCAGACAACTATCTACCTCGACGCTGCGTTAGATGCACGGCTGCGTCAGCTTGTTCCAGGCCGAGGGCTTAACCGCTTCATTGCCGAGGCGGTCGCCGCGAAAGTGTCGGCCCTGGAAAAGGAGCGGATCGAGCAGGCCATGAAAGAAGGTTACCTGGCAACCACCGTCGAGAGGACTGAGCTTGAAAGCGACTGGACGGTAGTGGATGTCGAAGGGTGGAGTAGGACATGGTTGCCCAGCAAGTAGGGCCGCTGTGGACCGTCCAGGGCTACCTGGACATGGAACGGTGCAGCACCGTCAAGCACGAGTACCACCACGGCTACGTCTACGCGATGTCCGGCGGCACGCAGGCCCATAGTCAGATTGCGGTCAATCTTCTCACGCTGCTGCGAACGGGCATCCGTGGGAGTGATTGCCGCGCACTGAACTCGGACATCAAAGTCCAGCAATCCCCGGACGACTTCGTTTATCCCGATGCCGTGGTGACGTGCGACCCCCGTGACCGCGCGTTCGGCCAGGACTGGATCGACTACCCGACGTTGGTGGTCGAGGTGCTCTCGCCGTCCACCGAGCGCTACGACCAGGGCAAGAAGTTCGAGGAGTACAAGGCCATCCCCACGTTTCGCGAGTATGTGCTGGTGGAGCAGCGTCGGCGCGAGGTCGAGGTGCGCGGCCGCGACGCCGCCGGACCCTGGACCTCGACGACCTACGGACCGGCCGACGATGTCGTGCTGCACAGCCTGGCGCTGACATTGCCAATGGACCTGATTTATGAGGATAGCGGAGTCTAGATGGACGTGCGCGGCGGCGTGGCCATCGTCACGGGCGCGTCGAGCGGGATCGGGGAGGCCACGGCGCGCGAGTTGGCGCGGGCCGGCGCGACGGTGGTGCTAGCCGCGCGCCGCGCTGACCTGTTGCAACAACTGGCCGCCGAGATCGAGCGCGAGGGCGGCCGGGCGCTGGCCGTGCCCACCGATATGACCTCGCGGCAGGCCATCGAGCGCCTGGTGGGGGTGACGGTCGAGACCTTTGGGCACATCGACATCGTCGTCAACAACGCCGGGATCGGCGGGGGTGGCTCGATCCTCGACGACTCCGATGAGATGATGGAGCGGGTGACCTCGGTCAATCTGCTGGCCCCTGCACGGCTGGTCCAGGCGGCCCTGCCGCATATGCGCCGCCAGGGTCACAATGGGGAACGGGGCCACGAGAAAGGGCCGGGCCGGGAGCGCGGCGTCATCGTCAACGTGGGCTCGGTGGCGGGCGACATCGCGACCAGCGGGATGTACGCGGCCAGCAAGTTCGGCCTGCGCGGATTGAACGATGCCCTGCGTCGCGAGTTACGCCCGTATCATATCGCCGTGGTGCTGATCGCGCCCGGCTTCATCCGCACTCCGATGACCAGGGGCGTGCGCGTGCCCATGCCCGGACCCGACGCCGTGGCCCGCGCGATTCTCAGCGGCATCCATGAGCCGCGCCGCCGCATCACCGTGCCCTGGCCCTACGTGTTACCAAGCGTGTTGGCCCGCGCGTTCCCCGGACTGGTCGACCGCGCGCTGGGCAGCCCGGTGATGCAACGCCGCTACCACGACCGCGAGCGATCGTGAGTTGCCGGCGCTTCTTGCCTTTTGCAGGTCCAGCGACGGTGATGCTCTAGATCGACCGCAACGTCAGGCCCGGGAAATAGGCGCGGACAGTTGTTTTCATGCCTCGCGCAGGTCATCCATCAACGCGTCGACATCCGAGAATTCGCCCATCGCGGGTAGACAGCCCACCCACTTCTCGAGTTGCGCGCGTGTCACGCAGCGGCGCAAGCGTACACCATCAGGCATGATCTCAAAGGCTACCTCCGACCCTGCCGTAAGTCCAAGAGCACTGCGCACCTCACGCGGCAACGTCATCCGTCCTTTGCTTGTTACTGTTGCCATGCTTTGCCACTCCTCTCTCCACGTCTTCCATCCACGTAATGATAAGGGAGTAATGCAAATGACGCATGGATATGAGTAGGTATCAAAGGCTAGTGCGCCTTTCCATCCAGGTCATGGGCTGCGCGGCCACGATAGGGTAAGCTGGTGTATCCTGCAAGAACGAGTTGGCTAGCCACTAGCCACTAAATAAGGGAGAGGCGCCATGGGAGATCCATACCGTCACGTGAAGATCGAGCAGCATGGACCCGTCCTGTGGGTCGCGCTCAACCGGCCGGAGGTACGCAACGCCTTCAACCAGACCATGATCGCGGAGCTGACCACCCTGTTCAGCGGCGCCGACGCGGGCGGCGACGCCACCGCCGTGAGCCCGCTCGACACGGCCCACGTACGCGCCGTGGTGCTCGGCGGCACGGGCGATATGTTCAGCGCCGGGGCCGACCTGACCTGGATGCAGGAGACGGCAGGGTACAGCCGCTACGATAATGAGGTCGACGCGCAGCGCCTGGCCTCGATGTTCGACGCCATCGAGGGCTGTCCGGTCCCGGTCATCGCGCGGGTCAACGGCGCCGCGCTGGGCGGCGGCGTCGGCCTCGTGGCCTCCTGCGACATCGCCATCGCCGCCGAGGGCACGATCTTCGGCTTCACCGAGGCGCGGCTGGGTATCGCCCCGGCGGTGATCTCCCCCTACGTCCTGCGCGCCATCGGGCCGCGCCAGGCCCGCGCGCTCTTCGTCACGGGCGAGCGCTTCGGGGCGGAGCGGGCCGAGCGCCTCGGACTGGTCCACCGCGTGGTCCCGGCGGCGGAGCTGGACGAGGCCGTGCAGCAGGCGCTGTCCGGTATCCTGGAGTGTGGGCCCGCCGCTATCCGCGCCTGTAAGCGCCTGACCGCCGAGGTACCCCTGCTGGGACGGCGCGAGGCCCGTACCTTTACGGTCGAGACGATCGCCGCCTTGCGGGCGTCGGACGAAGGGCAGGAAGGCATGGCCGCGTTCCTCGAAAAGCGGAAGCCCTTGTTCGCCACGTCGTGATATCGTAACAGGGTGAGAGTTTTGATCGCCAACCGCGGCGAGATCGCGGTGCGCATCGCGGCGACCTGTCAGGCGCTGGGACACGTGGCCGTCGCCATCTTTACCGCGGCCGACCGCCACGCCTTGCACGTGCGGTCGGCTGATGAGGCCTATCCCCTGGGTCCGGCGACGACGGGGGCGGCCGGAGCCGGACTAGCAGGGACGGCAACAGCTGGGACACTGGGCTACCTGGACGTGGAGCGTGTGATCGAGGCGGCGCTGGAGGCGCACGCCGACGCGCTGCACCCGGGTTACGGCTTCCTGTCCGAGAACCCGGCTCTGGCCGACGCCTGCGCGGCGGCCGGCATCACCTTCATTGGCCCAACCGCTGCCGCGATGCGACTGCTGGGCAGCAAGATCGCCGCTAAAGGGTTGGCCCGACAGGCAGGCGTGCCGACCGTGCCCGGCTACGACGGCGCGGAGCAGGACGACGCGACGCTGCTGGAGCAGGCGCGCGCCATCGGCGTACCCCTACTGATCAAGGCGGCCGCGGGCGGGGGCGGGCGCGGCATGCGCGAGGTACGCGACCTCGCCCTCTTCCCCGAGGCCCTGGCCGCGGCCCGCCGCGAGGCGCGCGGCGCCTTTGGCGACGATACGGTGCTGCTGGAGCAACTGGTGGAGAGACCGCGCCACGTCGAATTCCAGCTGTTCGGCGACCGCTTTGGGTCGGTGATCCATCTGGGCGAACGCGAGTGCTCGGTGCAGCGCCGCCACCAGAAGATCGTGGAAGAAGCGCCCTCACCGGCCGTCTCGCCCGCGCTACGCGCCGAGATGGGCGCGGCCGCCGTGCGGGTGGCCAAAGCCGCCGGCTACACCAACGCGGGCACGGCCGAGTTCATGCTGGCGCCCGACGGCCGCTACTACTTCCTGGAGATGAACGCCCGGCTGCAGGTCGAGCACCCCGTCACCGAGCTTGTGACCGGGCTCGACCTCGTGGCGCTGCAACTGCGCCTGGCCGCCGGCGAGCCGCTGCCGTTGGCGCAGGACGAGGTACGGTTGCGCGGGCACGCCCTGGAGTGCCGCGTCTACGCCGAGGACCCCGCCGCCGGCTTCCTGCCCTCGACGGGGCGGCTGCTGGTGTTCGACCCGCCGCGCGGACCGGGTGTGCGCGTCGACACGGGGGTGGTGGCCGGCGACGAGGTCACGGTCTACTACGATCCCATGCTGGCCAAGCTAATCACCAGCGGCGAGACGCGGCGGGAGGCCATCGACCGCGGCCTGTGGGCGCTACGCCGCTTCCCCGTGCTGGGCGTGACCACCAACACCGCCTTCCTGGCCCGCGTGGTGGACCATCCCGCTTTCCGGGCCGGCGAACTCTCCACGGCCTTCGTGGCCGAACACCTCGCCGGCGCGGTCGCGGCGTCCGCCGCACTACCTCATGAGGCGCTGCTGCTGGCGGCGCTGTGGCAGGCCACCACACCGGTCGTCGCCGCTTCGGGGCTTCAGGAAGGGCGTATGCGGACAGGGCGTATGCAATACGCCCCTACCCCGTCTCCCTGGCAGACCGCCCCGTCCGGGGTGGTCACGGAGGGCGGTAGGTCGTGGGACCCCTGGCGTGCCGGGTCGGGCTGGTCGCTCGGGACCGCGCGCACGCTACGGGTCGCCTATGGGGAGGCCGAGCACACGGTCACGCTGCGGGGCGACAGCAGGGGCGGCTGGGACACGCGCGTCGGCGACGACGAGTACACGGTGACGGCGGCGGAGCGCGACCACGACGCGGCGGCGGGCGGGCTGACGCTGCGGCTGGATGGGCGCGTGGCGCGCGGGCACGTCGCGCCGCGCGCCGGGGCGATGCTGGTCTCCTACCGGGGCGTGGCCTACGAGCTGCGCGTGGCCGGGCCACCGGACGTCGACATGCTGGGCAGCGGGAGCGGGCACGCGGCGGCCGGCGACAAGAGCCTGACCGCGCCGATGCCGGGAACGGTCATCCGCGTCGACGTGCGCGAGGGCGACCGGGTCGAAGCGCGGCAGCGGCTGGCGGTGCTGGAGGCCATGAAGATGGAGCACCCCATCGAAGCGCCCTACGCCGGCGTCGTGCGCGCCGTGCTGCACCGCGAAGGCGACCTGGTGCCCTCGGGAGAGCGCCTGATCGAGCTCGAAGCTGAGTAGGGAGGCGAGCGATGTGGCCGGAGGTAGAGCCGCGCGATCCGCGGCTGCCCGCGCGGGTACGCGTGGTGGAGGTCGGCCCGCGCGATGGGCTGCAGAACGTGGCCAGGACCGTCCCAACCGACGTCAAGGTGGAGTTCGTGGACCTGCTCACGGCGGCGGGATTGCCGGTGGTTGAGGTCACCTCGTTCGTTAGCCCCCGCGCGATCCCGCAACTGGGCGACGCGGCCGAGGTGTTCGCGCGCATCGCCCGCGACCCGGCCACGCGCTACCCCGTGTTGGTCCCTAACCTGAAGGGCATGGAGCGGGCCCTGGCGGCAGGCGTGCGGGACATCGCGGTGTTCACCGCCGCCTCGGAGGGCTTCGCCCGGCACAACATCAATATGACGATCGCGGAGTCGTTGCGGGCCTTCGCCCCTGTCGTCGAGTTGGCGCAGCGCGAGGGCGTTGGCGTGCGCGGCTACGTCTCCACGGCCTTTGGCTGCCCCTACGACGGCGTGGTGGCGCCGGCGGCGGTGCGTGATGTGACAAAGAGCCTGCTCGGCCTTGGCGTGGATGAGGTCTCCATCGGCGACACCATCGGCGTGGCCACGCCGGGCTCGGTGCGCGCGGTGGTAGGGACCCTGCTGGAGGCCATCCCGGCGGAGCGGCTGGCCGTGCATGTCCACGACACGCGCGGCACGGCGCTGGCCAACGTGCTGGCGGCGCTGGAACTGGGCATCGCCGTTGTGGACAGCGCGGCGGGCGGCCTGGGCGGCTGCCCTTACGCGCCGGGCGCCTCGGGCAACCTGGCCACCGAGGACCTGCTCTACATGCTGCACGGCATGGGTATCGAGACGGGCGTCGATCTCGCCGCCGTCACCGCCGCCACGAGCTATCTGACCACCACGCTGGCCCTGACCCCCGCCAGCCGCTACGTCCAGGCCGCCATGGCGACCGGCAACCCTCACCTCTGACCCCTGGTCGCGCTCCTCCCCTCGTGCCCCGATCAGCGGGCAGCCATGGAGCTAGCCGCCGCTGGCTGTCGCAACGGGCGGAGCGCGCCCTCCACGCGCTGCAATTCATCGAGCAGCGCCGTGGCCGCGAGCTCCATCGTCTCGTTCGCCTGCACCTCTCCTCCGTCGCCGATAAACTGCCGCACGAACGGGATCGACACGGCCTCAAACAATGGGGTCATCTTGAGGGTGGTCACCACCTGTTTGATCATCTGCACCGCGCGGGTTCCGGCCGAGACCCCCTCGTAACTGACAAAGCCGACGGGCTTGTACGCCCACTCGTGCTGCAGGTAGTCGATGGCGTTCTTGAGCGGGGCGTTGAAGCCATAGTTGTACTCCGGCATCACGAAGACAAAGGCGTCGGCCGCCGCGACCCGGACGCTCCAGTCCTTGGTGTGCTGGTGCGTGTATTGGCGCAGGCGTGGATGGTTGGGCTCGTCCATGAACGGCAGGTTGAGCGCGGCGAGGCGGCGGCGGCAGTTTATCCGGCTCTAACGGCGCCGCGTTATCCCACAGCGCGGGGGCCAACTCGTGGGTTGACCAGAACGCATGTTCCTCATCCTCGCCGGCGAAAGTCGGGATATCCTCCAATCGCTGGACAACCGCCAGGTGACTGTGCTCTTGCGTAGACATAGACCCTACTTTCCTCGCTCCCGGTAGCGCCGTCGCTCACTATCTGTTGCATCCCTCGCCGTCACGACGCGAATGGCCGTCCCGCGCCGTGTGCTGACGACGAAGAGCAGCCGTCCATCATTGCGCCTGATATCCCGCCGCGGAGCCGGCGGGAGCGCGGCTATCCGTCCCGCCCTGCAACAGGCCGGTCGTCGGATCGACCACGATGCCCTCGGCCGAGCCCCAGGGTTGCAGTTGCAGCAGCGTGTAGCCGCTCGCCTTGAGCAGGGTTATCGTATCGGGCGACAGCGCGTAGGGCTCGTAATCGACCTCATCAGGCAGGTATTGGTGATGAATGCGCGGCGCATCGACGATCTCCTCCCTCTCGCTACGGCCATCGACAATGATGGGAAACGGGAGCGTCAATAACTGGGCCAAAGGGGGTCGGGCAAGACGCGGACAGCGTGGTGCTCATCCGCGGCAGAAGTACTATTGCCCGTAGCCACGCGCTTCGACGTATACTGGCACACAGACCACAGGCATCGGTACGCGTATGGGACGACGGATGGCCTGGATGGTCCGCGAGGTGATGGTAGGAAACCTGTGAGCAAACGAGAGAGGATCAGCGTCCTGATCGCGCAGGGAGACGACGCGCTGCGCGCGGAGGTGGAGGCGATCCTGGCGGAGGCGGAGGACGTCGAGGTCGTCGGTGTGACGCGCACGGGCGACGCGGCCCTGGTAATGGCGCGCAAGCTAGAGCCGGCGATCCTCTTGGTGGACTACGACCTCCCGGGGCGCGACGGGATCGAGACGACCCAGGCGCTGGCGACGCTCTTACCGGACTCGGCGGTGATTGTGCTGGCCGCCGACATGTCGGCGGAGGTACTGCGGCGGGCGATGGTGGCCGGGGCGCGGCAGTTCGTGGGCATGCCGCCACGGGCCGAGGAGTTGTTGCGGGCGATCTACGAGGTCCACGACACGGCGGTGAGGCGCGCTGCCGCGGGCGGGACGCGCGCGCCAAAACCGGCCAGGGCGGGCGAATCGACGCGCGTCGGGCAGACGATCGCGGTGTTCAGCCCAAAAGGAGGTGTGGGGACGACCACGGTGGCCACGAACCTGGCGGTGGCGATCCGGCACGAGGCCGGGCTGCGCGTAACGCTGGTGGACGGGGCATTGCCGTTCGCGGACGTAGGGGTGTTCCTGGACCTGGCGCCCGTGCATTCGATCGTCGACCTACAGGTGCCGGCGGAGAGCCTGGACGCGGACCTCGTGGATACGGCGCTGACCACGCACGAGCGGAGCGGGGTGCGGGTGCTCCTGGCGCCGGCGCGGCCGGAACTGGCGGATATGGTGACGGGAGAGTTGCTGCGGCGGGCGATCGGCGCGCTGCGGGAGCGGGCGGACTACGTGGTGGTGGACACGTGGGCGGTGCTGGAGGAGCGGGTGCTGACGGTGCTGGAGGCGGCGGACAAGGTGGTGCTGGTGATGTCGCTGGACATGGCCGCGCTTAAGAGCGCCAGGGTGTTCCTCGAGGTCGCCGACCTCCTGGGGTTCCCCCATGAAAAAATTATACCCGTCGCAACGCGGACGACCGCCCCCGCCGGCCTCACCATCGCCGATGTCGAGGCGGCCCTGGGCCGACCGCTCAACGCGTGTATCCCCGACGACCGCACCACCGTCCAGCGAGCGATTAACGAAGGGGAGCCGCTGGTGCTCTCGGGACGGGGAACGCCGGTGGCGGTGGCCATCACCGACCTGGCCCGCCGCATCCTCGCCGAACACCATCCTGATGCCGTCACGCAGTCGTTGTTAGACAAGGGCGGAGGCGCGGGCCTGTTCAGGCTGTTCGGCCGCGGCTGACAGAGTGACTAGTAGTTCATCTTCGGAATAGGACGAAGGGCCACCGGCCCCCTCCCCGTCCCAGGCGGTTACGCGGCCCGGAGCTGATCGCGACGGCCCGGACGGCAGCGCCGAGCGCGCAGTTCCACCACGGCACAGACCCGCCGCTCGTGGCCCGTGCGCCGGTGCTGGTCCACCTGGCTCAGCGCTTGGTAGATGCGGATGTCGCGGATGCTGTGCTCGACGACGATGCGTGCGCGGGCGAAGGTCTGGTTGAAGGCCACGTCCTCCGGGGAGGGCTCCTTGCCCCGTGGCTTGCGGCGGGGCGTCACCACGCGCGGCGTGGTGCCCGGCTGACGGTCCGTGTCCGTCCCATAGTAGCCCAGGTCACCCATGGCCCGTTGGTCCGGCCCCAGCCGCTCCCGCACCCCCGAGTCCCGCAGCAAGGGCGGGTCGGCCACCGGCCCCGGCACGCTCGGGCTGACCTCAAGGATGCTGCCCGTCCCGAGCTGCACCACGATCTGGCTCTTGAGCGTGTGCGCCTTCTTCTTGCCCGAGTAGTGCTCGTCCGCCTCCTGATGGTCGGTTGGCCGCTGCGTGCGCTGCTCCCAGGAGTCCACCACGCGGCTGTCGTCGTCCAACTCGGCTAGCTCTGGATACGCCCGCAGCGCCTCCGCCACCCCTAGCCGCGCCCGCCGCGAGGGCGGCGGCTGGCGCATCGTGTCCCGCCCCGCCGCTTCCAGCACCGGCAGCGTCCGCGCGATGGCCCGCAACGCCGTCGTATCGCTGACTCCGAAGAAGTAGCCCAGCGCCTCCTGCGTGACGTCGTGCCGCAACCACACCACCGTCAGCAGGAACTCGTCGCGCACCCCCAGCCGGCAGTGCCGTCCCCCACCCACCGCCCGCTGTCGCCCCGGCCGTTCCTTGCGCTCATACACCGCTGCACCGTAGGTCGGCCCCAGGTCCCAGACCAATTCGTCGAACAGGGCCACCGTCAGCCCCGTCATCGCTTTGAAGATCGCGGGCTTGCGCGATAGCAGGGTGTAGCGCAGCAGCATCAGGGACTCCTTCTAACGGCTCAGGCGAGACAAGACACACGGCAGTCCCTTCCAGCATATCCTCTGCGCCCGCTATTGGGAAGATGATCTAGTGGCTAGTGGCTAGTGGCTAGTGGCTAGTGGCTAGTGGTTAGTGACGAGTGAGGCAGGGCCAAAGCGTAGGAAAGACTGAGCCCTTGCGCTGATCGAACGAGCACTCATCCCTCGTCCCTCGTCACAACGTCGCTCCAATGATCCAGGGGTTGAACTCTTCCTCGCCGATGCCATGGCGCTCACTCTTGCTCCGTTCGCCTGAGGCCACCGCTAGCACGCGCTCGAAGATCTCCGCGCCAACCTCGTCGAGCGTCGCGCCCTCCAGCGTGCGCCCGGCGTCGATGTCCATGTCGTTGCTCATCCTCATATAGAGCGCGCTGTTGGTCGCCACCTTGATGCTGGGCGCGGGCTTGCAGCCGAATACTGAGCCGCGCCCCGTGGTGAACACCACCACGGTGCAACCCGAGGCCACCTGCCCCGTCACCGCGATAGGATCGTAGCCGGGCGAGTCGACGTGCACGAAGCCGCGCGCCGTGATCCGCTCCGCGTACTCGTAGACGCCGTTGAGCGGCGTCGAGCCGCTCTTGGCCACCGCGCCGAGGCTCTTCTCGTAGATCGTAGTCAGGCCTCCCAGCTTGTTGCCGGGCGCGGGGTTGTTGTCGATCTCGCAGCCATTGCGACGCGTGTACTCCTCCCACCAGCGGATGCGCTCCAGCAGGCGCTCGGCTACCTCCGGCGAACTGGCGCGGCGCGTCAGCAAGTGCTCGGCCCCGTACACCTCGGTCGTCTCGCCGAGCGCGACCGTGGCGCCCTGGCGCACCAGCATGTCCGCGGCCCGTCCCAGCGCCGGATTGGCCGTGATGCCGCTCCAGCCATCGGAGCCGCCGCATTGCAGCGCCACCACCAGTTCCGATGCCGTTGTCCGCTCGCGACGACACGCGGCCGCCGCGGGCAACAACTGTGACACCGCACGCACGCCGCTCTCGACCGTCTCCAGCAGCCCGCCCTCGTCCTGGATCACCAGCAGCGGCGCCCTGTCCCCTTCCAATCCCTGGCCGCGCACCAGATCGGCCATCTGGTTGATCTCGCAGCCCAGACCGACCAGCACGTAGGCGGCCACGTTGGGGTGACGGGCGACCCCGGCCAGGGTGCGCTGCAGCAACTCGACCTCGCCCGAGCCGTAGCGCGCGCCGCAGCCGCCCTTGTGGGTCAGGCCAATCACGCCGTCGATGGAGGGGTAGTCGCGCAGCGCGTCGCCGCGGAAGCGGTCGGCGATGGCGCGCACCGTGCTGGCGGAGCAGTTGACGGTGGAGATGACGGCGACATAGTTGCGCGTGCCGGTGCGCCCATCGGCGCGGCGGAAGCCCTTGAACGTGCGGCGTTGTTCCGGGGGGACAACATCGACCGGGTAAGCGTCGACGCCCACGGCGTAATCGTGGCTGAGCGCGCCCACGGCCAGATTGTGGCTATGCACGTGGTCGCCGGGAACGATCGGCGCGGTGGCGAAGCCGATGACCTGCCCGTACTTGCGCACCGTGTCGCCCTCCGCCACCGCCCGCAGCGCCACCTTATGGCCGGCCGGGATCAGCCGGGACACCCGCACCATCCCCTCCGACCCCAGGATGCGCAGGCGCAGTCCCGGCGGGAGCGGAACACGCGCCACCGCCACCTCGTCCCGCGGATGCAGGTGGACGGCCACCATATCGAGATCGACCGTCTGGACCGTGGCCGTCGGCGTGACGGTCACTAAGTCCTGCGCCTGCGATGTCGTGCTCATTCGTCTCCTCCTCCTCGCCCCTTTGTATGCACCAGCGTCCGCGTTCCCCTGCTTCTGCGTACAGTGTACGTCGTCGTCTTCATCGTCGTATGTATCTTCGGCTATCCATGGTAGCAGGGTAGCACGTCGTCGGCAGCGCCTGCTTCACAGGGTCTCACTGTCTGTGAATTGTCGTTAGCGCGCAGAAGGCTCGGGGCAAGCCGAGAGGGCGGGTGATGGGGTAGGCTGAACGCACGAGGATGACGAGTGAAGGGCCGGGGGGATGATGGGCCGGGTGCGCGTGGTGGTGTGGCAGGTCGAGGAGGATGAGGCGGGAGAGCGGGAAACGGAGGTGGCACGGTTCGAGTTGCCGGGGACGGACCTAGCAGCGGTCGCGCCGGGGA
>JAABUX010004413.1_pt1 | contig 17864 bp, 13 predicted proteins | sample 5561851 | NCBI WGS metagenome assembly JAABUX01 (sample SAMN10711883, study PRJNA513361) | rock metagenome | isolation source: Antarctica rocks | place: Antarctica: Victoria Land, Richard Nunatak red sandstone | collected 2016-01-03 | reverse complement strand
TTCCGTTCCCGATGGCGAGCTTGCCCGAAAAGCTCTACGCTCACCAGTTGCACGACCCGGAACCGCTCGCCGAGCTGACCCCCGAAGTCCCCGAGGGGCTGGCCGAGATCGTCCGCCGGTTGATGCGCAAACTGCCCGACGACCGGTATCAAACTCCCGCCGAGGTGGCCCTGGCGCTGGAGCCGTTCGCCATCGAGACCGGCTGGACCACCACGCCGGAGGGAGCGACCGCCGGATTGACGGTCGGCGGTCCCTACCGGTCGGGGTCGGGCGAGGTCCCGAGCGTGGCGGAGGGGTCATCCACCGGCCTGACACCCGTCTCGCCGACCACGCCGGGCACCAGGGTCGGCGAGTCGTTTTTTCCGCTCGACCTGGGTCCGGTCGAGCCGCTGGCAGGCTCGCTCTCGAAGTCGGGGCGGGTCCGGTCCTCTTCGTCCCCCGACCTCGAAGGGGGTAAGCCTCCCCGACGGGTCAAGGTCAGCCTGGTCGCGGCGGCCGGCTTCAGCGCCGTGATTGTGGCGGGGGTGGTCGCCACCCTGGCCAACATGGCGTCGTCGAAGACCAGCGGGACCGCCGCTCCCGGCGTGGGGAAGAAACTCAAGGTGATCGACCCCGGCCGGAACAACCTGGAGGCGCTCGCCAAGGGGCCCGTGGTCGTCCGGTTCCGCGACGGTTCTTCCGAGGTCGCCACTGACCTGAGATCCGCCATCGCGCGGGCGGTCCGCGACCGAGCCGAGGTGATCCTCGCCGCCGGGTCGACGGTCCGCCTGGGCAACGACGCGATGATCCGGATTCCCGACGGTGGCTTGACGATCCGCGGGGCTACGCCAGGGTCGCCCCCGACGATCGAGATCGCGATGAAGGGGTCGCAACCGGCGTTCCTCGTTGGGGCCAACCTGAAACTCGCCGACTTGATCGTCTCCGTCCGCTGGGACGGGCCGACCGAGGCCCCGGTCTGGCAGGCCGAGCGCGACCTGACCTGCGAGCGCTGCGTGTTTCGGATGGTCGCCCCGATGGTGATTCCGGACGCCTCGACCGAGCCGTCACCCGGGGCCGGGTCGCGGTTGATCCTGGCCGAGGGGCCGAAGCTGACGGTGGTGGGGTGCTTGTTCGCCGGGTTCGACCGCCCGATCGAGTTCAACGCCGCCCCCGGAGCCTTGGCGACGCTGGACCAGTCGATCTTCCTGGCGGGAAACCCGCTCGACGACGCCCCCTTGGTGGGCCGGACGATCACGGCCCGGTCCGCCTTCGGTGGGGGGGCTGGGGCCCGCCTCAGGGTGACCGCCTGCTCAAGCCGATCCGAGGTCTTCCTCGCGGTCGATCAATTCATGGCGGAAGCCCCCCTGGCGGTCGAGATGACCGACTCGGCGATCTGGACCAAGGCGCTCCTCGAATTCGAGGGGGCCGGCGCTTCGACCGTGGGCGACAAGCCGGAGCCTGGTTCCGCCTTCAATGCCGTCCGCTGGCGCGGGCGGGCCAACCGGTTCCATGTCGTCCCCCCTGACGCTCCCTGGGCGCGCCTCACCTCCCCCGGACCACTGGCCAACGCCCCGACGAACCTGACCACCTGGTCAACCGGCGGTCGCGAATCGAACAGTCAGGCCGGGGCGATCCGGTTGCACCATCCCCTTCCCTCAAGCGCGATCCTGCCGGTCGACGCCGCCTTCCTCACCGACGACGCCAAGCCCACCGGCGCCAGCCCCACCCGCTGAAAACCTTCTTAGGCCACGGATTAACACGGATGGAACACGGATAATATAAGAGAAATTTATTTTTTATATTATCCGTGTTCCATCCGTGTTAATCCGTGGCCCGTTTATTCTTCGGGTCGCGGAGGAGGTGGCGGCTGGATTGGACGATCTGCTGCCGACGAGTCTGGGTGGCGGGGGAGGTGGCCTCGGCCTTCCCCTGGAGGTCGGCGAGGTTGGCCTGGCAGAAGGGGCAGGCCACGACGTCGATGTGGAACCGGAGGTAGTCGGCGAGGTCGGGGTCGAGGACGTCGAGGAGGAGGCTCCCGAGTTGCTGGCGAGTCGGGCAGGTGAGCCGGTTCCGCCGCCAGATGGCGCCGAGGCTGTGGAGGCCGGCTTCGCCTCGGTCTTGCCGAACCTCTTCGAGCCGGGCGCGGAGTTCGGCCGAGTCGCGCAGGGCCTTCTCGATTCGGGCCAGGGTCCCGGCGGGGAGTTCGTCGGCCAGGTAGGCCCGGAGGGTGGCGAGGTCGAAGTCGCCCGGGAGACGGTCTGGCTCGTGGTGCTGGGTCATTGGGGGGTCCGGCCTCAACCTTCGCCGAGTTGTTCGAGTTCCAGCCCCGACCGCCGGGCCATCTCTTTGAGGCGGCCGACCGCCTGGAACTTGTAGCTGGCGACGGCTTGCTCGGTCAGCTTGAGGTACTTGGCGACGTCCTTGTTGGCCCAGCCTTTGACGATCAGGAGTTCGAGGCACTGGAGCCGGTCGAAGTCCCCCTTGCCGAGCCACTCGCGGACGAGCTGGCCGAGCGACTCGGTGAGCAACCGCTCCTCGGCCTCCTGGCGCTCGCCGCTCCGGGCGATGCTCGACGCGGCGCGGTCGCCGCCGGGAACCTCCTCGATCGGCCGACCGTGGCCGTCCGAGCCGAACTGGTCGATCGGCCGCCGCCCTTGCTTCCGCATGTGGTCGGTCATCTTGTGGGCGGCGATCGAGAAGAGGTACGCCTCCATGTCCCGCTTCTCGTCGTAGTGCGGCAGGCTGGTCAGGAAGCCGACGAACGCCTCCTGGACCACATCCTCGCTCGCCCCCCGGTCGCGGAGTCGGCTGTCGACGAAGGCGATCAAGCGGCCTTCGTACCGCTCGATGAGCTGGCGCCAGGCGGCGGCGTCGCCGTCGCGGACCTGGCGGATCAACAGGGATTCGGTTTCCGTCGCGGCCATCGCTGTCGGCTCGCCTTGGCTGAGGGCACACGCTTCAAAAACCCTTCATCAACCTAGCATCCACAAACCCGGGCCGGGAGGCAAGGGCCTGGACGGTCCGCGGGGTGACGACGGTGTGACTTTTGATTTTAGCGGAATCCGCCGACTCTCGTGTGGCTGGGGTTACGGTACTCCGTAACCCCGGAACGGTTTGAGCCAGCGGGACGACCTCCGGGGTTACGGAGTACCGTAACCCCAGCCACACGGGGAAGCTGGCCCATGCCAAAATCGAAAGTCACACCCAGATCACCTGCGTGGCCGCCCCGAAGATCACCCAGAACGCCTTCCGTGCATTCATCGCGCAACCCCTTCCCTTCCTGGGAAACTGGCGACGGACCGAAGTTGGTCTCCGTCAACCCCTGGTCCGCCCTTCGGTGATCTCGCCGCGCGCCGCTCCGAGCGCTGGGACGAGGCCAGCGGGTAGTCCGCTGACAACGACCAAGGCGGTGATCAACGCCCCATCGGCGACGGGAACCGGACGGGAAAACTGAAACCCGTCTCGTTCAAGAGGACGACCCGGAGGACGTACCAGCCGAGCGGCGCCCCGATCAAGACGCCGAAGCCGACCCCGATCAAGTCGATCAGCACGGCCTCGGCCAGCACCTTGGTAAACACCTGGAGCTTCGTCGCCCCCACGGCCCGGAGCAGCCGCAACTCGCGGCGGCGCTGGAGGACCGAGATCAGCATGGTCGTGACCACGCCGAGCGCCGCGACGACCGCGACGAGGATTTCCTGGAGATAAGCCAGGCCATACAGGCGGCCGACCATCCCCAGGATGTGCCCCCGGAGCGCGGGGCGGGTCATCACGTCGATCGCATGCTCCGCCGCCCAGGGTGCCCGGAGGAGCCGGCGCCGCGACTCGTCAAGGTCGGCCGAACTCGACGGGAGGGCGATGGCGAAGACGTCGACCCCGTCCGCCGCGAAGGCGTCGCGGTAACGCGCGCGGTCGACCATCAACGTCCCCCGGCTGCTGGAAAAGTCGACCACCGTGCCGACGACCCGGAGCCGGACTGCCCCGCTCGACCCCGGCAGGTCGACCGAGTCGCCGACGGCCACGCCGTAGAGCCGCGCGAAGTTCTCCGAGACGAGCACCGTCCCCGGCTCGGTGAGCCGGCGGTACAGGTCGAGGTCGGGCAGCGGCGGGCGTCGGCCCGCGTTCATCGCGACGTAGCGCGGGGCGTCGAGGGCCAGGAGAAGGATATTGGTCTCGGCCCCCTGGTGCTTCCAAGGCAAGTGCCGGAACCGCATCGGGACCACCCGCGCCCCCGGGATCGTGTCGGCGATCCGCGCGCCGACCTCGTCGGTCATGGGGAGCGTGCGCCCGCTGGCGCTGAGCGGACCGCCGGAGGTGGCGAACAGGTCCCCCGCGATCGACCGATCCACCCACTCGCGGACGGCTTCGGCGTTGCCCTGGATCACTCCGCCGGTCTGGACTATCAGGGCGACCCCCGTCGCGACGGCCGCGATGGCGACACCCCTTCGGGCCGGGACGCGGATCAGGCTCTCGGTGGCCAGCCGACCCGCCGGCCGGAGCGGACTTCCCGCGACCGGCCGGAGCGCGAACGCCACGACGACCGCCGCGTCGGGGATGACCAGCACCACCGCGACCAGCCCGAGCACCAGGGCGAGGTATTGCCGGAGATGGGTGGGGAGGACGTCGCCGGCGGCGAAGCAAGCGACCGCCCCCGCCGCGAGCAACGCGGGGGCGATCCGCCGCCACCGGCTCGACTGCCGCCCCGTGTCCGGGCCGATCGCCAGGCTGACCACGGGGGGTTGTGCCGCCGCCCTCAGGGCCGAAACCAAGGCGGCGAGGAGCGTCGTGAGCAGCGCGGCGGCGACTCCCGAGAGGGCCGTCGGGAGATCAAAGGTCAGCCCCGGCGAATCGAGCGGCAGAACGTCCCGGCGACCGCCCGCTCGCGGGGCGACCCGTGGGCGATCACCTTGAGTCGGCTGGCCCCGGGTCGGATCGCCCGGCGGAGCGATTCGCTCGCCAGCACCGCCGCCTTGCCGAGCAGTTTCGCCTTCAAGAAACCGGCCGTCGCCCCCGCGCCGACGCTCAGACCGGCGGCGTCGCCTTGGGCGCGAGCCTTCGTCAGCTTATAAACTGGGGACCATGCTTTACGGGATCTTGACCGCCAAGAAGCCGGCCCCGCCCTGTTCAGGGTGGGGTGACGCGCGGCTTCGATGGCGGGATGGATCAAGCCCAGTAGCGGTAGGCGGCCGCGCTGGCGACGCCAAGCCCGACGGTGGCGAGCACCCGGAGCCGGTTGGTGTAATACCCCTTGGTCGCCTCGTCGGCCCGGACATAGAGCGATGTCAGCGCCAGGAGAGTCAGGACCACCGCGATCAAGCCGCCCGACCGCCGCATCCGCGTCGAGGCGACGTCTCGGTGGTATGACTCGACGAACTCAGCCCGGCGGACGGCGGAGAAGTCGAGCCGCTGCCCCGCCCGGTACATGATCTGAGGCTCGTCGAGTTCGGGCACCGCCACCTTCGCCGCGGGGGGCAACCCCGGGGTGACGTCCCCCTGCCGGGGACCGAAGCTCCAGGTCGCGGTCTGGACGTAGGTCCCCAGGACCATCCGGTTGACCAGCTTGGCGGGCGGGGTCCAGGTCATCGGGATGTCGGCGGCGAGCCAGTCGGCCAGCTCGTGGTTGACCGTCTTCCGGAGGTCCGCCTTGGCCCGCTCCTCTGACGCCGACAACCGACCGAGCAAAACCCGTATCCCCTGCGGGTTGGACCGGGCCAGGCCCTCTTCCTCCCAGTCCGACTTCGGGAACCAAGACGGGGCCGCTTGCGGCGTCGAAGGCTCGATCGGCTTGGCCAAAGAGCGCCGCTTCGTCCGAGGTCCCCGAGCCGGCGGCGGTTGGGTGCCGGTGACGTTCGAGTCGCCACCGCGCCAGGGGATCGTCCGGATGTCGGGGGCTGGTTCGGGGGTCCGGGGGGCGGCCACCAGGGGCGGAGTCGGCGTCGCTGGGGTAGCGTCATCGAAGATCATCGATAAGATCCCCGAAGGGCGGGGAGCGCGATGATCTCCGGAGTCATCGCGGTCGGCCAGGACTTGCGAGGCGACCACGGCCAAAAGGACGATCAGGGCAAGCTTTTTCATCGCGGTTCCGTCCCCAATATCATCGAAGCGGATCGCCGGAGTATCTCGCCGAAACGCGGCGAACCAAGGGTTTCCGAGTTATCAGGGATTCGTCGCCACCGCCTGGTTATTGGCGGAAGTCAAGCCGATTTCCCGGTCAGACCACTGGGCGGCGGTCGGACCGGATGGCTCGGGCATAGCGGGCCGCCGGCTCGCTCCAGGGGGCCGCGAGCTGGACCACGACCGAGGTCAGGAACACGGTCGGGATCGCCAGCGGATGCAGCCCGGGGGCGAAGAAGATCAGGCTGGGGATCAACGCGATCACCCCCGCCTTGGCGACCGGGAGCACCCGAAACCGGCGACGACGGTCGCGGTCGGTCAGGTTCCACCAGTCCACCCCCAGCCCGACCAGACCGAAGAACGTGGCATATCCCAGGATGCCGGGAAGGATGGCGGGGACGAAGTCCGTGGCGAACCACCGGAACCGGACTAGGGTCTGCCCCGGCGCGGCCGGTTCCACCAGGAGCCAGCTCGCCAGCCCTTGCGCGGCGACTCCGAGCAGGGCGGCGAGGAGGAATTGCCCACCTCGGCGGGTCCCGGCCGGGATGGCGTGCCCTTCGGTGAACTTGCCGCCGATCAGGGCGGCCCAGCTTGCCAGCAAGGTCATCCCGAACAGAAACCCGACATCCTGCGGGCGGCGGGCGAAATCCACCTGGAGCGTGGCCCCCGCCAGCAAAGCCGCGATCCCCGACCAGAGGGCGGCGGTGATCATCGACCCCGACAGCTCCGCCACCCGGACGCGCCCGACCGGCAACAACGGCGGCGGCTCGATCGGCTCAACCGGGCGGAGCGGGGCGTTCGCCACCAATCGAACCCGTTGGACGGCCTCAACGATCGTGTCGAGCCGAGCCCGGCGCTGAGCCTCGCGGCGCGCCCGGCGTTCGTCGCGCCAGGGGCGGCGACGCACGGTCGAGGCACGCGGCGGTGGCGGGGCGTCCGGGCCAATATAAAGGATCGGCTCCTCGTCGGTGATCCGGAGGATATCGTCATCCGGCCGTCGAGGAGGAGGTGGCGACTTGGCGGCGGCGGCGGGGCGACCGACGCCCATCCCCCGCGGGACCGCCGCGGGGGAAGCGACTTTGCCCTCGCCGATGAACCGGACGTCGCGGACCACCGGCGCCTCGTCGGGGGGGAGCAGGTCGAGGACCCGAGTCGGCCGGTTCGCGGGGTCTTTGGCTAAGGCTTGGGCGACGATCCCCCGGAATGGTTCGGGCAAGCTCGACAGGTCGGGCCGGGTGGTCAGGTGCTTGATCAGGACCTCGCCGACGGTCTCGCCATCGAACGGGACGTGGCCGACGACCATCTCGAAGAGAATCACGCCGATCGCATAAATATCGATCGGCTTGTTATACTTGCCGGTTGAAATCTCGGGGGCCATGTAGTGGCAGGTCCCGATGCTTTCGGAGTGGTTGCTGACCCGCTCCGAGGTGATCATCTTCGACAGGCCGTAGTCGCCGATCTTGACGACCCCCTCTTCCATGAACAGGTTGGCCGGCTTGAGGTCGCGGTGGACGATCCCGTGGTCGTGGAGGTAGCTGACCCCTTCGACCAACCCCCGGAGCCAGGCCCGGACATCGGCGAGCGGCATCCCCTGGGGATAATCCGCGAGGACCTGTGCCAAGTTCGGCCCGGCGACGTACTCCATGATGACGAACGTATCGCCGTCGTCGTTCCCCTTGATATCGTGGATCGCGAGCAGGTTCGGGCACTTCAGGTTCATGCACTGGGCCACCCCCCGGCGCTCGATTTCGAGGTTCCGGGTGATCAGCTTGAGCGCGACCTCCTTGCCCGAGTCGCTGGTCGCGTAGTAAACCTCGCCGAAGCCGCCACGACCGATCGCCCGCTTGATCGTGTAGCCATCGAGCGGCCGGGCGGCGGAGCCGAACGTATAGCGGTACCTGCCTTCGGTCATGGGAGCCGGCCCGGCGCCGATTGGTCCGCGGCCCGGCGCCATCCCCTTCCCGAAGAAGTCGATGGTCTCGCCCAAGGTGTCGGTCGGTGGCAAGTTTTCGGGCTTCGCGCTCATCGCTGGTTCCACTCCCCAATGCGGTCCGCTCACCTGGGAATCAATTCGGCAAGCGGGGCCGTCGGTCGGTCGAGGGGTTGTTCGCTGCCACCCGTCGGGGATTGCGAGAAATGCCACGGGAATTTTACACGAGGGGAGGGAGTGAACCCAACCCGTTGGACGTCGGTCCGGCGGACGAAGGCGCGGCGAGCGGTTCGAGGCTGAACGAGTAACCGTCCCCCAGAACGCCCGACCGGGTCGTGATCGGGGCGCGCCCGGTGCAAGGGTGGCCGTCCACCTCGAAGTTCCCCGGCCCTCGGCAGCAGAGGCCGCCCCCTTGGCGGTAGACGACCACCGGGCCGTCCAGCCCGGGGGCGGCGATGTGCGCTTGCCGGTTCGACCCGATGATGCAGGTTTCCGCCATCAGGATGATGCCATCGACGGCTAGCGGGAGCCGGTGCCGGCTGACGATCCGGAGCCGGGCCGTGGCGCTGAATGGACTCGGGCGGCGGAACTCCAGTTCGACGGTCGAACCGAGCCGGATCACGTCGCCATCGACGAGCGGCGCCTCGGTCACCCCTCGGCCGTTGACGAACGTCGGCTTGATCGCCCTGATCCGGTAGCCCGACCCGTCGGCGTCGCGGAGGATCACCGCATGCCGTCGCGACAGGTCGCCCAGGACCGCGACATCCGCCTCGGCCTCGGCCCCGGCGCGACCGAGGACCACCGCGTCGTCGAGGCAAACCAGGTAGCCCCCGACCGCGTCGACCCAGAGCAAGAACCGACCCGATGGACCCGACGGCCCCCGGGGCGGCGCCGCTTCGGCGAAAATCGTTGGTGCCGGAGGGGCGATCGGCGCGACTCCCGGGGTCTGGCTCGACTCCATGACGAAGTCGACGGCCACGGTCCGACCGTTGGTCGGGGTCGGGAAGGTGGTCGAACCGGGCGGGATGGCCGCGATCTGCTGCCAGGCACGGGTCCGAGCCTGGCGGGCGGCGGGGTGTTCGGGGACGACTTCGAGTACCGCCTCGGCGGCGACCAGGGTTTCGGCCCACTTCCCGTCCCCCAGCGCCGCGTACAGTCGGTCGACGGCGGGAGCCGCGACCTTCCGGCGGGCCTCCACGTCGCGTCGCGTTGCGCTGAGGGCCGGTGGGATCGGTTCGCCCGCCAGCCGGGCCGCGCGGTCGAGGCCGTCGAAGGCCCGGGCGAACTCGCCGCGGCGGGCCTCGTCGAGCGCGAGTCGCCAGGCGTCGGCCAATTCCCGGCTCCGACGGAGCGCGGGGTTGCTGATCTTTTGCCGAGCCAGACCGTCGATCCGCTCGACCGCCCGGCCCGGGTCGCCCGCGTCGAGGTCGACGCCGATTTCCCCGGCGACCAAGTCAGCCAGCGCCAGCCGGGCCTTAGCCAAGAGGTCGGGGGCCACATTCAACCCTTCCGCCCGACCGAGGTCGTCAATCGCCCCCGCCAGGTCGTCAGCCTCGGCCCGACGGGTGCTCCGGGCGACCAGATCCAGCCCCAGCCGGTCGCGGAGTCGAACCATCGACCGGGAATCGACCACGTCGGGCCGCGACGCCAGCGCGAGCGCCTCGTCGATCCGGCCCGCGTGTGCCGCGTCTTCCGCCTGCTTCAATGCGACTCGCCATTGTCCCAGCATGGTTGACTGACCGTCCGGTGTGACCATGGGGAAAGCCCACTCGCCCGCTCTGCGCCGGGGACGAGTCCCCAAGCTATGTTGATACGGATCTGATGCAAACAAAGCACGATCCCAAATCCTCAATCGACCGGGAATCGTGGTTGCACCCAGCCCGGAAAGCTATAGCAAATTGCACATCGCAAAGAATTTAATTCGATTCACTTTGCGATTTGCCATGACTTCGATCACTGAAGTTAGTTAGGTTAGTATTGAAGGCTGATTCGCTGCCCAACGGGACGCACTGTCATCCTCCCGCGCGACCGGGTGGCGGGGGACCACCGATCGCGCGGGAGGATCGAGAGGGGCGAACCGCAAGGGTCGGAGATCGACCTTAAAGACTCTTCTCGGCGCCGGGGGCCGGCTTGGCCGAGGGGGTGGGGGTGCCGAACTCGGCGTCCATCTCGCGGATCACGTCGCGGCCCGGCTCGTCGAGGATGGGGAGGTTCGACCCGGCGAACTTGCCTTCCATCTCAGCGGTCCGCGCCATCACGTCGAGCCGCTTTTCGAGGTCGGCGACCGACGCCTTGGCCCGACTCAAGGCGCTATCGTCGAAGTTGAACTCGTTCGACTCCTGCGTGGTCTGGATCATCTTGAGGCGGGCTTCGATCCCGGCGAGCTTGGCCATGAGCGCCTGCTTGGTGGCCGACATCTGGGCGAGTTGCTGCCGGGCGGCGATGACCGACTTCTGCTTGGCCTTGAGGGTTTCTTCCTTATCCTTGAGCACGCCGCCGACCTGCCTGTAGTGGTCGAACCGCTGCTTGAGTTCGGTCTTCACCTCATCCGAGGTATAGGAGACGTTGCCGGCGAGTTTGGTGTCGCCCGATTCGAGGGTGGACCGGAGCGCGGTCAACATCTTCTTCTCGGTCGCCATGTTGGCCCGGATGGCGACCACTTCGCGGTCGAGGTGGTCGACGTCGACGCTGGCGCGGGCCAGGTTTTCGATATTGTCGCGGATCGCCGGCTCAAGCTGGGCGATCTGGTCGCGGGCGTGGTCAATCTCGAACTGAACGGGAACCGAGTGCTTGACGGTGTGGCGGGCCTTGTGGAAGGCGGTCCGGACATAGCCCGGAGCCGATGTCCCGAACGCCGCGTACAAAGCTCCCGCGCCCAAGGCGGCGCCCAGCACTCCCTTTTTGATCATCGAGCAAGCCATGTCGCTGTCCTTCCGGTCAAGTCAAAGGCGGCACGAACGGGTCAGGTCTCGTCGGGTCGGGTCGCGGTTGAGCGTCGGCCGGATCGCTCCGACCGCCACCGCTTCCGTCATCTACACTGGTTATTCGCCGGGTCTTGCGGGATATTGATCGCGTGGCGTTTTTTTGGACTCAAGCTCCCGCGTCGAGACCCCTTGATCGCACATGCGAATCCCCCCTCGAAGTCGTGGCTCGGTGGAACTTCAAGCCGAGCGGTCGGCCGTCGCTCGCCGCTGGGTCCTCCCGTCGCAAGAGTTCCTCCATGCCGAGACTCCCGGCGGGTTAATCCTCCTGGCGGCCGCGGTGCTGGCGATGCTGCTGGCCAACGCCTCCACCGCCGAAGGATTCGCCCGCTTTTGGGAGCTCCCCTGGACGGTCCAAATTGGTCCGTACCTGATGCGGGGCGACCTCCACGAGTTGATCAACGACGGGTTGATGACCTTGTTTTTCTTCGTTGCCGGCCTGGAAATCAAGCGGGAGGTGGTCGATGGGCAACTTTCCAGCGTGAAGCGGGCGGCATTTCCGGTAATCGCCGCCCTGGGAGGGATGGTTGTCCCCGCCTTCCTCTATTGGACCATGAACTTCGGCGGTGGTGGGGCGCACGGGTGGGGCGTCCCGATGGCGACCGACATTGCCTTTTCGATCGGCGTGCTCAGCCTGATCGGTCGGCGGCTCACCAAATCGGCCCGGACCTTCTTGCTGGCGCTGGCGATTGCCGACGACATCGGCGCGATCGTCGTGATCGCCGTCTTCTATTCCTCGGGGCTGCACGGGTGGCCGATCCTGATCGCGGCGGGGATCTGGATGGCGATCCTGGGGATGAACCGGGTGGGAGTCCGGTCGGCCCCGGCGCAACTGGTGGCGGCGCTGGGGTTTTGGGTCAGCATCCGCGCATCGGGCATCCACGCGACGCTGGCCGGGGTGATCCTGGGGATTTCGACCCCGATCCGCCCCTGGTTCCGGCTCTCGACGACCGCCCCTTCGGTGCATTGGCTTGCCTCGAAGCTGGAACGGGCCGTGGCCGCGAACCATTCGAGTCGCGCCGAGGCGATCCTGGGCAAGATCGAGGTGTTGAGCCAGGAAACCGAGTCGCCGCTCGAACGCAAGCTCCGGCGCTACCACCCCTGGTCGAGCTGGGTGATCTTGCCGCTGTTCGCCCTGGCCAACTCGGGGGTCGCGCTCGGCGGGGAAGCGCTCCGAGGGGCGAGTCAAAGCTCGATCACCTGGGGGATCGTCGTCGGTCTGGTCGTGGGCAAACCGCTCGGGATCATCAGCTTCGCCTGGTTGGCCAGCCAGTTCGGGTGGGCCTCGGCGCCGCGCGGGCTTCACTTCCGAGCCTTGGTCGGCGTCGGACTGGTCGCCGGGATCGGCTTCACCGTGTCCGTCTTCGTGGCCGGACTGGCCTTTCGGAGCGTGGAGCAGGTCGCCCAAGCCAAGGTCGGCATCCTGGTCGCCTCGGTCCTGGCCGGCGGGCTGGGCTATGCGTTTCTTTGGTTGGCCACGGATGAAACACGGGCCACGGATGGACACGGACGGAACACGGATAAGAGCCAGAAGATGGAAGAAGGAGTGGGTTAGAAGACCAGGCGTTTGAACTCGACTTTGGTTTTCCCAAAATTGATTAAGAGGCCGACTTTGACGCCAGTCGCTTTCAGTTCGTTGAGGAGTTGCGGTTCGTCGCTGGCAACATAGGACCGCGCGATTTTAAGCTCGACGATTACCGACTCCTCAACCCACAGATCCGCGCGGTAAGAACCAACCTCAATTCCCTTGTAGTTGACGCGAATCTCGGTCTCGGCCGTCGCGCGGACGCCCCGAGACTGCAGTTCCACCTGCATGGCTCGCTGGTAAACCTTCTCCAGAAACCCATACCCCAGGACGTTGGACACCGAGAAAGCGGCCCCAATAATGGTTTCGGTAATTTCCCGGTGTTCCAATTCCATCTCAATCCGTGTCCTTTCCGTGTTCATCCGTGGCCCGTGTTCGATCCGTGGCTCAGATCAACTCCCGATCCCCCCCGAGATATCATCGCGGTCGAAGGTGGCGACCAGTCGGCCCAGGGCGAGGGTTTCGAGCTGGCGGACGCGCTCGCGGGTCAGGCCGAGGTTTTCGCCGATCTCGCGCAAGGTCATCGGCGCATACGGTTCCAGGCCGAACCGCATCCGGATCACGGCGGCTTCCCGCGCTTCGAGCTGGCCGATCCGGCGGAAGATCCGTTCGAGGTCGTCGGCTTCGCCCAGGAGGTCTTCGGGGGCTCGGACCCGGTCGTCGGTTAGGACATCGTCGATGATGAACCCGCCATCGTCATCGGAGTTCTCGTTTCGGGGGGTCAGGTTGTTCACCTGGATCGCCTTGGCGACGATGTTGATCTTCTTCTTCGAGATCCGGAGCGCCTTGCCAATCTCCTCCGATGTCGGCGTCCGGCCCAACCGTTCGGTCAGGACGATCGTCGCCCGCCGCCACTTCGAGAGCAGGCTCACCATGTAGGCAGGCAAGCGGATCGGCTTGCCGTTGTTCATCACCGACCGGCGGATCGACTGCTTGATCCAATAACTCGCATAGGTGCTGAACCGGGTCTCCATCTCGCCGTCGTACCCTTCCACGGCACGCATCAAGCCGAGGTTGCCTTCTTCGATCAAGTCCTCAAGCGAAAGCCCTTTGCCGAGATAGCCCCGGGCGATGTTGACGACCAGGCGAAGGTTGGCCTTAACCATGTGGTCGCGGGCGTAGGGGTCTCCTTCGGCGACTCGGGCGGCCAGCGACCGTTCTTCGTCGGCGGAGAGGAGCGCGGTGGCGTTGATCTCCTGGAGATAAATTTGCAGGGGCGAGTTCGATCCCATCTCGCGTCGGGCCGCTCGGGGCGTCATCCAGGTGCTCCTCCAGGAAACCGCATCGGTCGTTGTCGAAAAAGGGCCGGGTCCAACGAACGATGAGCCGGGGGAGCGGTCGGCCCGAACCGGAACCGGCTGTCATGGCATCAGTTGGAGCGAGAGCGGGTCGGCCGCCGCGATTCCGGGTCGCGGCGACCAACTCGCCCCACAAATTGACACTAGGTCGCTTCCCGCGGTCTGGCAACTCGACCGGGGATTTTTCGGAGCGAGACCCGTTTCCCCCAAGTCAAGCCCAGTCCAGGGGCAATTGACTCACCGACCGCCGCCGGCTTGGCCGATGATCGGTGAGACGCTTGGAGCGACGGCTCCGGTCCATCCCGCGAACCGTTCGTCCGGCCCGGACCGCCGGTTCGCGGGAGACCAGTGGCGCCGCTTGCTTCCCGACCGGGAAGTGATGGGTTTGGACCCGGAACGGATTCCGGATCGGCCGAGATTTCGTGGGGAAAAAGGAGCTTTCTCGATGACGAGGTTCGCTTTATTGATGCTGGGCCTGACGCTCGCCGGTGCCACCGGTTGCGCCCAGTGCGACACCTGCGATGACTTCCCCGCCCCCTGCACCGGCCCGAACTGCGGCCAAAACGGTTACGCCACGACCAGCTTCATCCCGCCGACCCAGGATGGCCTCCCCGCCAATCCCGCCCAGGAAACGGTCACCCCCACCGACGCGGCCCCGCCGATGAACAACGCCCCGACCGAGTCGACCCCCAACCTCCCCTCGGCCACGATGCCTCCCACCACCGACCCGTCACCGACCAGCCCACCGCTGCCGAACCAGCCCTGATCCCCGGCCTCAGTAAGCCCCGCCGTCGGTCGACGCAACCCGGCGGCGGGGTCACGCTTGAGTCAATCCCCCCCGACTTTTCGAAATAAAAGTGAACTGACCACCAAGATCCGTCGATCATTCCCGAATAGAATTGATCCTGACGGAACTTCGTTCCCAGGGCTACTCCGATCCCGGGTCAACCGCTCACCTTCACTCTCTTTCCATTGACGGGAATCGTCTCGGACCGGAGAATGAGGCGGCGTAGGCACGGATTCACCTGAGCCGATCGCCCCCGGGGACTCTGGCACTGATGAAGCGAACCTTTGCCGCCGTCATCCTCCTGGCCGCCCTCGGGGCCTTGGTCAAGCTCGCCTTCAAGCCGGGTGGTCCAGCCGACCCCACCGCGCCCGGAGTCACGCGAGCCAGTCAGCCCGCCGCGACTCCGCCCGACATTGAAGATGCCCTCATCGCTCGGTATCCGCATGACGGCGAACTCGTCCGCCGGGTTTACCAGTCGTACCGGCAGAACGCCCTGGCGATCGAGCGATCCGACGGCCTCCGGGGCTTGACCTTGCTCGACGCGCTGGGCGTTGAAGCCGTGTACCTTTACGAGAAGCACCCCGGCGACTTCGGCCGGCTGCGTGATACTCTCGGCGACACCTCGGCGGCCGAGATCCTCCTCCGATGGCGGGACTACTTCGGCCTCAAGCAGGCTGATGACACCGACCGGAAGCTGATCATCGCCGAGATCGCTCGCCTCGGCCCGACCGAGCGGAAGGTAGCCGCCCGCTACCCTAATATCCTGCCGTTGATCCTCACCGACCCAGTGGGCGTGGTTGAGTTGGTTGGCCGCTGGTCGGGTGATCCAGCCGACTTGAACGATGCCTTGGCCTTGCTCACCTTCATCAACCTCGAACCAGGCGCGGCCGACCTCCGCTCCGCCCTCCGGACCCTGGACGAGCATGGTTCGCTCGCCCTCGACGCTTTTCGGTTGTCGGGCCTCGACGGGTTCGCCCTGGTCAAGCTGTACGGGCCGGTCCTGGGGGCCTTGGGGCGGGCCTTGCCGGTCGACCAGGCTTTGATCCTGCTCCGGGTCAACGCGAGTTATGTTGACGAACTCCTCGCGAGCCATTCCCCCGAAGTCGTGGCGGGCCATCTGCGCCACATCGCTGCCGTGGGCCTGGTCGATCAGGTGGGCGGGAACCCCGACGCCCTCCGCCTGGCCGTCGAGTTTGGCGAGCGTGGCGAGCGGGCTTTGATGCAAGCCGGTCCCGACGCCGCCGACGTGGTGTTTGGCGACTTCACCGACGCCACGCTCCGGAACCAGGCGGTTGAGGCGCTGGCCGAGCACGGGCCGATGGCGTTGGCGATGCTCGATAAGTACGCTGCCGACGCCGACTTCCGCGAGATCCTCCGCAAGGACGGCGCCGCGATCATCCCGCCGATCGCCCGGGCCGACACCGGACCCGAAGCCCTGGCTCTGCTCCAGACCAAGGCGCGCTGGACCTGGTCGGAGCGGCTGGCGCATACGGTCCTCAACCTGTCGGGTGACAACGGCCAGGCCACGATCCGCCTGATCAAGAAAGACGGTCTGAAGCGGGTGGCGGAGTTGGACTCGACCGACGTCGGGTTCTCGCAGTTCCTGCCGCTCTATGACCTGCTGCACCTGGCCAACGTCGCCCGCCGCGGGCAGTCGCCGACCTCGGGCGAGATGACCTGGGCGTTGATCGATGGTTGTTTCGTGGTGGCCGACGTCCTGAGCCTGGCCGCGATCCAGCCCGAAGGGGTCGCCGCCGCCGAGGCCACCCGGACCGAAGTCCGGACCGCCGTCCGCCACGCCGCCGCGACGGTCGGCCGCGACGCCGCGGAGTCCGCGACCGCCGACGCCGCCCGGCTGGCTACTCGTCGAGGGGTCGCCGAGGGGGCCGAGGTCGCCTCGGCCCGACTCGCCCGCTGGTGGGTCGTCCGGGCCGCCGGGGGGACTTATCCCCTGCTCCGCCGCCTGCCCGAAGCTTTGCCCAAGCTGACCATCGGCGAGATCGCCGACCTGGGCCGCGGCCTTTGCACCCGAGCCGGAGTCCGCCTCAGTACCTGGGGACCACTCCGCCTGTTCAAGGATGGCCGCGAAGTCTTGTTGCGCATCCCCCCCGGACGTGGCCTCAAGTACCTCGGGGTCCAGGTGGTCCAGGCCAGCGTCGGGGTGGTCGGCTTCCGCAAGATGGAAGAACACCTCGCGTCGAGGCGGTCGCAAACCAGTCCTACCAATCCTTGATTCGGGCCGCTTCCGCGAGGTTGTCGCACTTTGTCGCTCGCGACCATCTCCCTGGCTTGATTGGGTCTCGTCGCCCGAGAGTGTTTTCAACCCCCGGTCTTGGCCAGCTTTGAGGGCGGCTGGGTCGAGGGTTCTTTGGGATCTTCGGTCGCCACGGACGTCTCGATCCGGAACTTTTCCAGCTCAGCCCGCAAGAGATGTTGCGACGAGTTGATCGCGACGACTCCCACCTCGACCCGATCGATCATTGGGGCCGCGGGATCAGGCAACATCGACCACTTGGAACCATCAGGACTGTGCCAGGCTCGGATCACCCCATCCTTGCGCTCGATCTTGAGGTGGATGGGATGATCCGCGATTGGTATGCCCCGGGAGAACGCTAGTTGACCGTCCTGACGTTGTTCGTAGTTGAGATAGGGAGTCGCCCGGCCACGGATCATGCCGACCGCCCGCTCCAGTCGCAGATAACTTCGTTCGCTCTTCCAAACCAAAAGCCCAGCGCCGTGGTAGGGGTCGTAGTGAGTGCTTTTGGATGGCCCGGGGTCGAGCTTGCCGACAACCCGGACGGTGGCTCTGAAGTCGCCATAAACGCCCTGCACCACGCGGGGCGCCGCCAGGGGCATCCCCACAACCTCGGCGCTGAGGACGTGCGGAGTCGCGGGGACGGCGATCATCAGGCGATCCCGGGCCGGGTCCTGCGATACCTTGCAGTCTCTCAACGGGTCGACGACCTCGCCCCACCCTGACACATGCCGGACCCGAGGTTCCTCCCCCACCGAGGCGCCCGCGGCGAGCAGGCAGATTACCAAGGTAACGGCTCCTCGATCAGTCGATCGGATCATCGGTCTCCTCCCCAAATGAATGGATCTTGAGACCGGTTAGTCGGACCCGGGCGATGGTCCTGACGAATCCACCGGGTCATTCCTCACGGAGCGTCCGGATGATCCGCTCGCGAGCTTC